>JAESFU010000038.1_pt1 | contig 363716 bp, 341 predicted proteins | sample 9269461 | NCBI WGS metagenome assembly JAESFU01 (sample SAMN14502556, study PRJNA617107) | algae metagenome | isolation source: Stenomitos rutilans HA7619-LM2 and co-occurring heterotrophs from cave walls | place: USA: Waikapalae cave, Hawaii | collected 2009-07-28 | reverse complement strand
GGGGGGGGGGGGGGGGGGCCCTGCGCGGGGGGGGGGGGGGCCCCCCTGACCAGAGCAAGCCCCCACCCCGATCTCCTTCGCGCCATGCGCTCAGTCGATCGACCCTCCCCCGTAAACGGGGGAGGGAGAAGAAGGAGAGGCGAGAGGGAGACCACCAATCTCAATCCTGATTCTTGGCGAACACATATCCGGTGCCGCGCACAGTGATGACGCGCTTCGGCTTTTTCGGATCGTCCTCGATGGCGGCGCGGATGCGCGAGATGTGAACGTCGATCGAACGGTCGAAAGCCTCCAGCTGTTCGTTCTTCAGAAGCGTCATCAGTGCGTCGCGCGACAACACCCGTCCGGCATTCTGCGCCAGCGCGAGCAGGAGCGCGAACTGATAGCCGGTGATGCTCTTTTCCTCGCCATCGAGCCGGACCTGGCGTCCGCCGGTATCGATTTCGAGACGGCCGAAGCGCAGCATGTCGGGCTTGTGCTCGGATTTGGCGCGGCGCAGCAGCGCGCGCAGCCTTGCGAGCAATTCGCGCGGCTCGAACGGCTTGGGCAGATAATCGTCGGCGCCCATTTCCAGCCCGACCACGCGATCCATGGCGTCGCCGCGCGCGGTCAGCATCAGGATCGGGGTCTGGGATTTTTCGCGGATCCGGCGGCAGACATCGAGGCCGTCCATGTCCGGCAGCATCAGATCGAGGATGAGGATATCGAACGGCTCGCGGTCATGCAGCGCGATGCCGCCTCCGCCGGTGCCGGCGATGGCGGTCGCAAAGCCGGCTTCGCCGAGATAGTTCGACACCATTTCGGCGAGGCGCTTGTCGTCTTCGATGAGCAGGATGCGATCGGTCACGGGCTAGTGGTCCGATTCAGACATTCGCGCTCCTCCTCGGCAAGCTCATTCGCGAATGTCTGAATCAAAGGACCACTAGCAAATATAGGGTTCTCGTGGAGCTTTGAATTTGGCATTCGCCTGATGGGTCCGTCGCTGCGTGGGTGGCGAATGTCAAATTCGCTCCACGGCAGTTTAAAGCAGGAGAGGGGGTGGGGGTCTACGCCTTGGGGACTATTGCGGGCCCCCACCCCTTCCTTTCCCCGGGCGAGGGAAAGGAGTTCAACGCCCGGGACTATGCCCACGTCAGGTGTCTGTTTTCGTTCCGCCAGGTAAAGTTTTGTAAAGCTCGAGCGGCCTCATCCGGGCTCGACGAACAACCGGTACAGCACGTAAGCGACGAGGCTCGCGCCAATCACCCACAATCCGCCGAGGCCGCCCGGCCAATAGGCCCCGCAATAGGGGCAGGTCGGGGTTGTCACCGTCGGTGTCTCCTTGAGGGGAGCCTTGCAGGCGCGGCATTTCATGTTCGTCAGACCGAGCCGTGATCGCGTTGGAAGGCCGACACGCTCATCCACGCGCGACCATCGACAGGGATCAACTTTACGGCGGAGTGCCCCCCGGCTTCTGATCGGTGATTGCCGCAACTGCAAACCTGAGCCGTGAAAGTCCTGTGAGTTTGCGCCGATGTATCTCTTCGGCAACAGCCGGGACGCGCAAACCCGTCTATCCTTGTGTGGATTGTTTGATAATTGATCCGGGAATTCCACATGCGACGGCTTCTGGTCGGTGTTGCGATGGCAACCGCTCTGATGTCGACATCCGCCCACGCACAGAACTGGACCGGCTTTTACATCGGCGCCAACACCGGTGTTGGCTGGGGCGATGCATCGAGCATCAACGAGCCGGTTGACCCGGCCAGCCGAATCTTCTTTCGCTCGGGGTTCACTGATTTTGCGCCCGGATCGTTCGATACGGCGTTCGATCAAAAGGGATGGATCGGCGGTTTTCAGGCGGGCTTCAACTGGCAAGCGGGCGCCTTTGTTTGGGGCGTTGAGGCCGATCTTCAAAAATCCGCGATCAGCGGGAGCGGCTCGCAGCGGGCTTTCCTGAACCCTTCGGCACTTGGTTCGTCCTTCGGATTCGACGTCAACGCACAAAGCGAACTGCAATGGTTCGGGACCGTGCGCGGACGAATTGGATTTCTGATGACGCCGAACCTGATGCTCTACGGGACCGGCGGTCTGTCCTACGGCGAGATCGAAAGCAGCGGGAGTGTGGTTCTCGCACCAAAGGGTCCATCCTTCGTAGGCGTGAGCACTCCTTCGGGCACTTTCGCCTGTTTTGCGACCCCCGCCAATCCGACGTCGATCTGCTATGCGGGTAGCGGAAAAGACGTACGCATCGGATGGACCGCAGGACTGGGTGGCGAGTGGAAGCTCGATGCAAACTGGTCGGTCAAGCTCGAATATCTGCGCGTTGAACTGCAGGGCACGTCGATCAACCTGGTGAGCCCATCGCCGCCGAGCACATCGGGCGTGAGCTCGAATTTCGTATTCGACGACTTCGCTTACAACATCGTGCGCGTCGGACTGAATTACACGTTCAACTGATCCGCAGCCTCGCAACAGATGCGAGCCTGAGAAATCGTCGGGGTGGAGGCCAGCCTTCGCGGGGACTTCGAGCCGGCCCCCACCCCAACCCTCTCCCGAATGACCAGCACGCGGGAGAGGGGGTTTTCAGATCAGCCGCGGCGCCAGGGCGGCATCATCATGCCCATGCCGGGGCCGCCGGGCGGCAGACGCTCGGCGAGCTTCCGTCGCTGCTCGGGAGACAGCACTTCGGCGGCGTCGCCCAATGCCTGGGTGATGCGTTTCGACACGCTGTCGGCGAGCGCGATCTGGTCGGCGCGCAGCTTCTCGATTGCATTGCGATCGATGGTGGTCGCCGTCATCAACTCGCGAGCCTGCAGGCGGGCGGCTTGTGCGCGCTCGCGCGCCGGCAGCACGTCCTTCAGCATGGCGCGGACGATGCCGCGCAGCTTTTCCTGCTGCTCGTTATTGGCATCGAGTTCGATCGACAGATGCCGCACCATGCGGTCGGCGCGATCCTCGATCTGGGCGGGATCGAGCGGCACGCTGCCCCAGTGGCCGCGCGCGCCGTGCCAGCCGGGGCCGAAGCCGTACGGATTGCTGAAGGCCTTGGTGACGGCGGCGCCGGTAATGACGGTGGTGGCGGCGACCAGCGCCGCGAACAGGATGGTCCGGCCGCGGCGGGTGCGCGGAACGGGCGGGCGGACGACGAGCGCATGCTGGCGCTGGTCGATCGGGTGATCCGGGCGGATATCGGTCATTGGGTGGTCTCCAGAAGCGATGTGGCGTCGGCCACGGATGCAATCTGGAGCGGGCCCGTTTCAGGGCGATGTGCGCGGTGTAAAGTTATGTAAAGGTGGAGGGCGCCTGTGCCGGTCGCCGTTTCACGCCGATTGCGCTCCCACCGCGTCAAGCACGAGATCGCGCAGCCAGCGATGGCCGGGATCGCCTTCGTAGCGCTTGTGCCAGATCTGGATGAATTCCAACTCCGGCACTTTCATCGGCACCGGAAACACCACGAGCCCCGTGGAGCGGCGGAAGACCGACAACAGCCGCCGGCGCGTATGGGCGACAAGGTCGGTGCCGCGGATCAGCGACGGGATGCTGAGATAGTGCGGCACCGCGACCACGATACGGCGCGGGATCCCCATCGAGTCCAGAATCTCGTCGACCTGAATGCCGGTGTCGCGATGCCGCGCGACGGTGACATGCGGCGCGTCGAGATAATCCTGCAGCGTCATGCGTCCGTTTTTCAGCCGGGAATTGCGCTTGTCGGCGACGCAGATCAGCGTGTCGCCATAGAGCCGGCGGCTGAACAAGTCCTTCGGTACATGCGGAAACACGCCGATGGCGAGATCGATGGCGTCGTCGGCGATGCGGCTGCAGGATTCCTGCGGGCCCGACGTGCTGATGACGAGATCGATGTTGGGCGCGTCGCGACGGATGCGGCGCACGATCGCCGGCAGCGCCTCCACGCTCATGGCATCGCTCATCGACAGCCGGAAGGCGCGCCGCGTGGTCGCCGGGTCGAATTCCGCGCCGGTTGAGACGATGGAGCGGATATCGGCCAGCACGGACTGCACCTGCGGGTGCAGCGACAGCGCGCGGCCGGTCGGTTGCAGCCCGCGCGGGCCGCGGACCAGCAGATCGTCCTTGAACAGATGGCGCAGCCGTTTGAGCGCGTGGCTGACCGCGGGCTGGGTCACGCCGAGCTTTCCTGCGGCGCGCGAGGCGCTGCGTTCGGCGATCAGGGCGTCGAAGGCGACCAGCAGGTTGAGGTCGATATTGCGCAGGTTCATGGCTATGAATGCTGTTTATACGATTATGACAATAATGAAATTGCATTGATAGGCAACCTGCGTAAAGACAAGGGCAACAAGCGCCCAAGCGCTTCCATGCTTTTTCGGGAGGTTCCGATGCAGACTGTCGGCCATCGCCGCTACGTCGCCGTGCTGTTGCCCTACGACCGTTCCTTCAAGATCGACGAGCAGGCATTCCGCAACTACGTCCGCTATTTCGCCGACGACAAGCGCTTCGCGCGCGAGGGCGGGCTGTGCATCAATCCGGAAGCCGGCGAGATTTTCTACATGACGCGCGAGGAAAAGCGCCGCGTCCTCGAAATCGCGATGGAAGAGGCGCACGGCAAGTTGCCGATCATCGCCGGAACCTGGGCGCTGACCACGGAAGAGACGGTCGAAACCGCCAAGGACTGCAAGGCGCTCGGCGTCGACGGCATCTTCGTGACGCCTCCCGGCGGCGCACAGGATGTGACCTCGTGCTGGGATGCTGACGGCTATCCGGAAATCTGGCTTGACCAGATCATCGCGCAGGACCGCGCCGTCGATCTGCCGATCATCACGCATCCGGTCGGTGGCGCGAAGCCGCCGTTCTTCCCGGGACTGCCGCTGAATGCCACGCTGCGCATCTGCCGCGAGGTCAAGAACGTCGTCGGCTGGAAGATGACCTACACCTATGAAGGCTTCCGCCTGATCGCCAAGGGCCTGCGCGGGCTCGACCGTCCGGTCGCGGTGATGGGAGCGCTGGCGTCGCGCTTCCACGAATACCGCGCCACCGGCATGTTCGACGGCACGCTGAGCGGCTTCTGGACCTTCGCCAAGGAGCCGATGCTCGACCACCTTGATGCGTGGGATGCGCGCGATCTCGAAAAGGCCTGCCAGATCTGGGACAGCGGCCTGTGCGAACTCCAGGAATACATCGCCGACATGGGCCGGCTGCACATCCGCTACAAGACCGCGACCTGGCTGCGCGGCCTCATTCCGAACCCCTTCATGCGGGCGCCGATGCCGAAACCGAAGCAGGAAGAGATCGACACGATCTACCGGCTGCTCAAGAACCTCAATCTCGATGTCATCGAAATGAAGGAGACCCGCATCGCGGCTTAGGACCGCGCGCGTCCGAACCGGAACCCGGTCGCACAAGACCGGGACATCGAACGAAACCATAAGGGAGATTTCGACATGAAACGCGCACTCGCGCTCTTCGCAGGCGTGGCAGGACTGGTCGCCGCCTTTGCATCCACAGCCGCATCGGCGCAGAGCTATCCGAGCCAGCCGGTCCGCATCGTGGTGCCGTTCGCGGCCGGCGGCGCCGTCGATACGGTGGCGCGCGTGGTCGGGCAGAAGATGTCGGAATCGCTCGGCCAGCCGGTGGTGATCGAGAACCGGCCCGGCGCCGGCGGCAATCTCGCCGCGGACGCGGTGGCGCGTGCGGCACCCGACGGCTACACGGTGTTCCTGACCACCAACGGACTGGCCATCAGCCCGTCGCTGTACGCCTCGCTGCCGTTCGACGTGAACAAGGATTTCATCCCGGTCACGCAGCTCATTGAATCGCCGCTCCTGCTGGTTGCGTCCAACAAGCTCGGCGTTACTTCGGTGAAGGAACTGATCGCGCTGGCGAAGCAGAAGCCCGGCGTTCTGAATTACGGCTCGACCGGCATCGGCAATCCGCTGCATCTGTCGATGGAGATGCTCAAGGGCGAGGCCGGTATCGACATCGCCAACGTGCCCTACAAGGGCGATGCACCGCTGAATACCGCGCTGATCTCCGGCGAGGTCGATCTTGCGATCGTTCCGATCGCGACCGGCCGGGTGAATGCCGATAACAAGCTGGTCAAGGGTCTCGCCGTCACCAGCGCGTCACGCGCGAAGGTGATGCCCGACCTGCCGACGGTGGCCGAGCAGGGCGTCAACGGCTTCGACATGGGAAGCTGGCAGGGCTTCTTCGTCCCGGCCAAGACACCGAACGAGATCGTGCAGAAGCTTTATCAGGCTGCCAAGACAGCGCTGGAGGCGCCGGATGTGCGCGAGCGGCTTGCGACCTTCGTGGCCGAGCCGGTCGGCAGTTCGCCGGAGCAATTCGCGAAGAAGTTCAACGACGACGTGGCGAAATACGCAAAGATCGTCAAAGAGGCGAAGATCCCGCTGCAGAAATAATGCGGATGGCGGATGGCGTATCCGGCTGCCGCCGCCATACGCCGTTTTGAGCGCACGCGCCGGGCCGGCGGTCATCCGGTGCCGTTTGTCCGGTGGAAGGGCTGCTGATAGTGTCGTGGGTGCGGCACCAGGCCGCCACTCCATGGGAGCCACTGAGCCATGCAGGTTTCACGTTGGCTGGCTGCGACGGCAGTCGCATCCCTGCTTGCTGTGGTCCCGGCGATGCCGCAACCCGCGCAAGCCCGCGCAATCGTCGGCTTCTCCGGCAATTGCGCGGCTGGCACCGTGGTAGTGCGCAACAATGAGCGTTCGCTGTATTACGTGCTCGGCGGTGGGAAGGCTGTGCGCTATCCGGTTGGCGTCGGCCGCTCAGGCCTGCAATGGAGCGGGACGACCTTCATCAACAACAAGATGCTGCGGCCGGCCTGGGTGCCACCGGCCATCGTGCGGCGCGACAAGCCGAACCTGCCGTCGGTGGTCCCTTCCGGCGCGCCGAATAATCCGGTCGGCGCGGCGGTCCTGTTTCTGGCCGGCGGCGAACGCGCCATCCACGGCACCAACAATCCAAAATCGATCGGCGGGGCGGTGTCCTATGGCTGCATCCGGATGTTCAATGCGGACGTGCTCGACCTCTATGATCGCGTCAGCTTTGGAACCAAGGTGATCGTGACGCGGTAGGGCGATACGCTTACGCCTGCTCGCGCGAGTACGACAGGTCGCTAATCGGAACTGCTCAAACCCGCACGGCACTGGCGCCGCGATCCGACGGCGTCTGCGCCGACCATTCCGCCACCGGCGCGGTGCGATAGCGCGGCAATTCGCGCTCCAGCGAGAACACCACGCAAAGCGCGAGGCTCGCCCACACCGCGGCGCTGAAATAGAGCGACATCCACGGGATTTCCTCGCGCCACTCGGAGATGTCATGCGTCACCACCCAGCGCCGGTTGACGTCGCGCAACCCCTCGAGCGGATGCAGCGGCTTGCTGCCGCGCGCCGTCTCCTCGCGCCAGCGCTTGACATACATCGGCACGTCGACGGTCGCGAGAAACGCCAGATAGCCGGCGATGCCGACGATCGTGACGACCAGCACCGCGCGAACCGGACCCTCGAATTCCGGCAGCAGACGGAACAGGCCGAGGCCGACGATGAAGAACGCCACCGCCCAGATCGAATTCTCCAGCGCGTTGGCCCAGTATTTCTTCGTCAGCACCGCATACCAGGAAAAGGCTTCCGCGATCAGAATCAGCGGCACGATGACCAGCGCGGCATTCAGCGTGGTGTCGGCGCCGATCATGTCGCCGAGCAGATAGAGAATGATCGCCCATTGGACGGCGAAGCAGATTTCCGCCACCGTCGCGACACTGCGTCCGACCATCACGCTCGAGAGCCAGGTGTCGAACAGGCAGATGCGCTGCACGTCGGCGCGCGGCAGGAGAGAGCGGAAGGCGCAGCCGAACACATAAGCCGCGCACAGCGCCAGCATCACGCCGATCCCGGCATTGCCGCCGATCGCGCCGGCCTGCGGTTCATGCAGATTGCGATAGAGCGCGAACCAGACCGCGATGTTGATGAGGCTGACAAGCGAGAGAAGGCCCCACCAGCGCGCCACCGGATTCGACCAGGCCAGGACTTGCGGCGGGCGTCGGACCGTCATCAAACCACTCCGTAAGAAAAGTCGGTCTGACATTTATCGGTAGTAATTCTGTCATAATCAAATGAGGCTGGATCGCGGCAAAGAGGCGCGCGGAGCGGAACCGTGAGTACGGAACCTGTCGACATCGTTCTGCCATCGGCGCAACGGCTGCGTTACCAACGGCTGTCATCCGGCATCTTCGACGTGACCGTCGGGGAGACCGAGGCGCTGCCGAACGCGGCCGCGCCGTTCTACAACTTCTTCAGTGATTTCAGGCTGATCGAGCAGACCGGCCTGATCATGGCGAAGCCCGGACTGACATTCGGTACAAGTTTCGTACTGTCGTCCGACGACTTCGGCGAATTCATTCCGATGACCTGGATCACACGGTTTCCGGCCGGCGGAGTCGTGTCGGGTGACGGCACGGTTTTCGAATGCGATCGGATGTCATGCGACGTTCCGAACCGAGCGGTGACATTCCAGAGCTATACGTTTGAACAGGCCTGGGAAATGGTGCCCGGCGAATGGGTCTTCGAAATCTGGTGCGAGGAGCAGAGGATTGCCGATCACGCTTTTACGGTGATGACGGCGGTTTCCCCTAGCTGCTGAAGACACTGAAGATCGCTGCAAAGAATGCGGCGATCGCGGCCAGCACGCCGAACACGATCGCGACCAGGAATTCCAGCACCGTCTCGACCGGATCGGAGACTGCGCTTGCCGACAACAGCGCGATGCACACGCCCGCTGCGATCACGAGCGACATGAGCGCGCTCAACGCCATCAGCCAGAGGATCAGGAACACCAGTCCGCCGGCGATCGTCATGGCGATGATCCGCCGGCTTAGGCTCCTGGCCGGCGCACGCTGCGTGACAGGTCGATCCGGTGCGTTCATGACGGGTGTCCCCGCAAATGTTTAGGCTCAAGCGGCGTCAGCGCGCCGCCGCCTTCTTCGTCTCCGCCAATTCCAGCACGTGCGTCTGCTCCGGAATCGTCTCGGTCGCGAGTGCGCGCCGGTCGATGTCGGCGATCTTAGTGACACCGGTCAGCGCCATGGTGATGTCGAGTTCCTTGCGGATGGTCTCGATCGCGGTGACCACGCCCTGCTTGCCGAGTGCGCCCAGCCCGTAAATGTAGGCGCGGCCGATCAGGCAGCTCTTCGCTCCGAGCGCCAGCGCGCGGAACAGGTCCTGCCCGGAGCGGATGCCGCCGTCGAACATCACCTCGATATCGTCGCCGACCGCATCGGCGATCTTCGGCAGCATCGCGATCGACGACGGCGCGCCGTCGAGCTGGCGGCCGCCGTGGTTCGACACCACGATGGCGTCGGCGCCGCTCTTCGCTGCGAGCCTCGCGTCGTCGACGTCGAGAATGCCCTTGATGATCAGCTTGCCCGGCCACAGTGAGCGGATCCAGGCGACATCCTCCCAGCTCAGGGTCGGGTCGAACTGGCTGGCGGTCCATTGCGCCAGCGAGTTGACTCCATCCATGCCTTTCACGTGACCGGCGAGATTGCCGAAGGTCTTGCTCTTGGCATTCATCATGCTCATCGCCCAGCGCGGCTTCGACATGACGTCGAGCACATTGGCGAGCTTGAGCTTCATCGGCACGGTCATGCCGTTCTTGATGTCGCGGTGGCGCTGGCCGAGCACCTGCAGATCGACGGTGAGAACCAGCGCCGAGCAATTCGCCGCCTTGGCGCGCGCGATCAGGTCGGCGATGAAGCCGCGATCGCGAATCACATAGACCTGAAACCAGAATGGCCTCTTGGTCGCCTCCGCCACCTGTTCCATCGAACAGATCGACATGGTCGACATGCAGAACGGCACGCCGGCCTCGTTCGCGGCTTCGGCGGCGAGAATTTCGCCATTGCCGTGCTGCATCCCGCACAGCCCGATCGGGGCGAGCGCGATCGGCAACGAGGCCTTCTGCCCGACGATGGTTGTGGACAAGTCGCGCTTGTCGACATTGACCAGCACGCGCTGGCGGAGCTTGACCCGCTCCATGTCGGCGCGGTTGGCGCGGAAGGTTTCCTCGGCATAGGAGCCGGAATCGACATACTGGAAGAAGGCGCGGGGGACGCGCTTTTCGGCGAGCTGGCGCAGGTCTTCGATGCAGGTGATTGGCGTCATTGGCGTTTCCATCCCATATAGGCTGGATTAGCACACTTCGCGGGCGCGAACACGTGCGGGAACAGCGGGCTGGCTCGAACCGGCAAGGGATGATCGGCATGAATGCAGGCAGGAAACACGGCGACCACGAGTCCGAACAGGCCAAGAAAGAGCGGCTGGAAAAGGAGCGGCTCGACAAGGCGCTGGATGAGGGGCTCGAGGAGAGCTTTCCCGGCTCCGACCCTGTGAATGTGGTGCAACCGCCGCACTCCTCGCAGGACAAGGACGAAATTTGAGCCCTGAGGCACCGGCGGCGCCGGCGTTAACGCTAAATCGCCGGCCAGCCCGGCTTGCAACTTTTGCTCACAACTTTTGAAGCCAATCCGGCTAGGATAGTTATTACACGGACCTGATCTGGGTAACGGGGACGGGGGTTCCAGCGTGACACGTCGTTATTTCGGCACCGATGGCATTCGCGGGCGCGCCAATGGCGTGATCACGCCCGAGCTTGCGCTCAAGGTCGGCCAGGCCGCCGGCCTGGTGTTCCAGCGCGGCGAGCACCGCCACCGGGTGGTGATCGGCAAGGATACCCGCCTGTCCGGCTATATGATCGAGACCGCTTTGGTCGCGGGTTTCACATCGGTCGGCATGGACGTTCTGCTGTTCGGCCCGATGCCGACCCCGGCGGTGGCGATGCTGACGCGCTCGATGCGCGCCGATCTCGGCCTGATGATTTCGGCGTCGCACAACCCTTACGACGACAACGGCATCAAGCTGTTCGGACCGGATGGCTACAAGCTGTCGGACAGCGTCGAGATCGAAATCGAAACGGTGATGGACGAGGACATCACCCGCAAGCTGGCGAAATCCGCCGATCTCGGGCGTGCCAAGCGTATCGAGGGCGTGCAGGACCGCTATATCGAATTCGCCAAGCGCACGCTGCCGCGCGACCTCTCGCTCGACGGCCTGCGCGTGGTGGTGGATTGCGCCAACGGCGCAGCCTATCGCGTCGCCCCCGAAGCGCTGTGGGAACTGGGCGCCGAGGTGATTGCGATCGGCATCGATCCGGACGGCTTCAACATCAACAAGGATTGCGGCTCGACCGAGCCCGCGGCGCTATCGGCCAAGGTGCGCGAGGTGCGCGCCGATGTCGGGATCGCGCTCGACGGTGACGCCGATCGCGTGGTGATCGTGGACGAAAAGGGCCACACCGTCGACGGCGACCAGTTGATGGCGGTGATCGCCGGGAGCTGGCAAGAGGACGGCCGGCTCAGCAAGCCTGGCGTGGTGGCGACCATCATGTCCAATCTCGGCCTGGAGCGGCATCTGCAGGGGCTCGGGATTTCGCTTGCGCGCACGCCGGTCGGCGACCGTTATGTGCTCGAACACATGCGCCAGCAGGGCTTCAATCTGGGTGGCGAGCAGTCCGGTCACATCATCCTGTCGGATTACGCGACCACGGGTGACGGTCTGGTCGCGGCCCTGCAGGTGCTGGCGGTGGTGAAGCGGCAGGGACGGCCGGTGTCCGAAGTCTGCCATGTGTTCGATCCGCTGCCGCAGATCCTGAAGAACGTGCGCTACAAGCAGGGCAAGCCGCTGGACGATGCATCCGTCAAGCTGGTGATCGACGACGCGACCGCGCGTCTGAATGGCAACGGCCGGCTGGTGATCCGTCCCTCCGGAACCGAACCGGTGATCCGGGTGATGGGCGAGGGCGACGATCTCTATCTGGTCGAAGAGGTGGTCGACGAGATCGTCGAGGCGCTGACGCAGGCCGCGGCCTAGCCGCGGCGGTAGCGAGCGTCTAAAGTTCGGCCGTGCGGGTATCCACGAGACGGACGGACAATCAATGACATTCGGTGCGCGCGTTTTTGCGGCGGCTCTCGTTGCAACGGCAAGTTCCGCCATGGCGGCGGACGATTATCCGTCGAAGCCGATCCGTCTGATCCTCGGCTTTGCCGCGGGCGGCGCACCCGATCTGCTGGCGCGAACGGTCGGCGAGCATCTCGGCCAGGCCTGGAATCAGACCGTGGTGGTGGAGAATCGGACCGGCGCCGCCGGCAACATTGCAATGGCTGCGGTCGCCAAGGCGGAGCCGGACGGCTACACGCTGGCGCTGGTGCCGGTCGGCAATGCCGCGGTCAATCCGTCGCTGATGCCCGACCTGCCTTACAAGATGGATCAATTCGCGCCGGTCACGCTGATTGCCAATGTCGAGAACGTGCTGGTGGTCGGCGCGGACTCTCCGATCAAGTCGGCAAAGGACCTGATCGCCCTCGGGAAAAAGCCGGACGCGAATCTGACTTATGCCACGCCCGGCGCCGGCAGCATCGCCCATCTCGCGGCCGAGTTGTTCGCTCTCAACGCCGGAATCCAGATGCGACAGATCGGCTATCGCGGCGTCATGCCCGGTCTGACCGATGTGATGCGCGGCGAAGTGACCGCCATGTTCGCACAGGTATCGACGGCGAAGCCGCTGATCGACAGCGGCAAGCTGCGCGCGCTCGGCGTTGCGAGCAAAGCCCGCAACGCAGCGCTTCCCGACGTGCCGACCATCGCGGAGGCCGCCGGCATGCCGGGCTTCGAAGCGGTCTCCTGGTATGCGTTGATGGCACCGGCCGGCACGCCGCAGCCAGTGATCGCGAAGCTTCGCGACGGCGTTGTGCAGGCGATCGGCGCACCCGGCGCCAAGGCTACGCTGCAAACCCTCGGCGCGCAGCCGGTCGGCGGCACGCCGGCGGAGCTTGCGGACCTGATTGCTTCCGACACCGCGCGCTGGGGCAAGGTCATCCGCGACGCCAATATTAAGCCGGCGCAGTAAGCGGCTCCGAAGCGACATGGAGCCGATCTATCTGCACTATCTGAACGCGCTCGATGTCGCTTCATTGGCGCTGACCGATCACGAGATTCTAGCCGCGGTCGAGCAGGGCCTGGCCGCGCAGGGACGCCGCGAAGCGGTGATCGAGCCGCGCATGCATCTTGTGCCGAATGCCGGTGGCAACGGCCACTTCAACGTGCTGCGCGGCGCGTTCCGCGAGCCGATCAATCTCGCCGGCGTGAAGGTGATCAGCGACTTCGTAGACAATTACAAGGAGGGCTTGCCGTCGGAAGTCGGGCTGCTGCTACTGATGGACCCGCGCAACGGCGTGCCGAAGGCGATCATCGACGGCAGCCATCTGACCGACATGCGCACCGGTGCCATCACCGCGATCGGCGCCAAGTATCTGGCGCGCAAGGGATCGCGGGTGCTCGGCCATATCGGTGCGCGCGGCACCGCTTACTGGAATGTCCGGCTGCTCGACCGGCTGTTCGGGTTCGACGAGATCCGCGTGCATTCGCGCCGGCCGGAGAGCCGCGAGGCCTTTGCCGCGCGGCTGTCGCGGGATCTCGGCAAGCCCGTGATCGCGACCGAGGATTGGGAATCCTGTGTGTCCGGCGCCGACATCGTGGTCGAGGCGTCGCGCCTGAATGAACCCACGCCCTTGCTGAAGACGGAATGGATCAAGCCTGGCGCGTTCGTCGTGCCCTATGGCACGATGAGCGCGGTCGAATTGTCGCTGACCGACATCATGTCCAAGCTCGTGGTCGACGATTGGGGTCAGTGCAAGAGCGGGCCGTTCGGGGCATTGCGGGCGCATGTCGAGGCCGGGAAGCTGTCCGAAGCGACGTTGCATGCCGAGATGGGTGAAGTTGTTGCCGGCTTAAAATCGGGCCGCGAGCGTGAGGATGAAACCATCCTGTTCTGGCATCGCGGATTGTCGCTGTCCGACATTGCGCTCGGTCATGCCATGCTGGAGAAGGCGGCGCGGCTCGGGATCGGACAGCAACTGCGTTACGCCTGATGGCGCTCGTTGCCAATGCGCGGATGTATGCGGTGACGCCGAAGGTCGCTGCGGCGTGGCAGACGCTGTTCGCATGGGTTGCGAGAACGGCCGGCATCGAACTGGCTATTATCGAACATGCCGCACCCGCGCCGCTCGAACATCTGTGGTCGCGTGACGATCTCGGCTCGGTCTTCATGTGTGGGTTTCCGTTTGTCTGCGCCGAACCGAAGCCGCAGCTTCTGGCCGCACCGATCCCGATCGCGCCGCGCTATGGCGGTGTCCCATGCTACTGCACCGACTTCGTGGTTCGTGCCGACAGCGCGTTCGGCACGTTGGAGGATACTTTCGGGGGAAAGATCGGCTGGACCGTTCACCATTCGCAATCCGGCTACAATGCCATCCGCTATCATCTGCTGCGATACGAACGCGAACGGCGGCACGCAAAGCTGTTCGCGGAATGGGTGGGCCCGCTGGTGACGCCGCGTGCGGTGATCGATGCTGTGCTTGCCGGCCGGATCGACGTCGGGCCGGTCGATTCCCTGGTCCTTGATCTGCTTGACCGGCACGATCCCGCGACAGCATCGCGACTGCGGGTTGTCGGCTCGACCGTCATGACGCCAAATCCGCCGCTGGTGGCGTCGTGCACTGTCGCGCCCGAGATTGCACACCGCCTTCGCACCGTATTGCTGGCCTGTGGCCGCGATCCCGAGATGCGGCCAGTCCTCGATATGCTCGCGCTCCAGGGCTTTGCCGCGGTTGCGCCAGCTGATTATGCCGTGCTGCTGGAGCAGGCGGCTGCCTTCGGTGCGGATATGCCGCAAGCCTGAACGACAGATCGCTGCGCCGTAGAGAGCGCGTGCGTCTGCGACCGGGTTCAGCCGAACAGGAACGTCGACAGGCCCTGGCCGGCCGCCAATGCCAGCAGCGCCAGGATTGTGAAGTAGAGGCAGGTCGCTGCCAGCAGAAGATAGCCCGCCGCCACGAACAGGCCGTCGCTCTGAGAAATCCCCACCGCCAGGCACAGAATCGCCAGGGCGGGCAGCGTGTTGGAGAACGGGACCAGCCCGAGCGGCGCCGCGAGCAGGATGCCTCCGAACAGAATGCCGAGGCCATTCAGCCGGTTCATCACCGCGCCCGTCGTCAGGATCTGCATCCGGGGGTGAACGTAGCGGTCCATCCGATGAACGATCTCCGCACCCTTGCGGAGGACCGGAACAAGCTTGCCGACATCCAGCGTGCGGTCGAGCAGCGCCCTCGGCAGCCACGGAATGCGATTCAAGGTGATGCCAATACTGATCATGATGATCGCCGCACCAAACACCGTACTGACCCCGGGAATTGAAACCGGGAGAAGAAACGGGATGGTCAGCAGGATGCAGAGGATCAGAAGACCCTGCTCGCCGATCTCTTCCAGCAGCCAGCGCAGGGTGACGGTGTCGCCGTTGATCGCGTCGATGCTGCGGAGCAGGGTTTCGCTCAGGGTCTGCCGGGTATCTTCGAAAACCAGCGGCGCTTCGGGAGATGCGCTATGTCGGGCGGCCGGATCGGGGAGAGGGTGGTCCATGTGATCTCGCTCGGTCGAATTGTCCCTTACCAAGCCGATCGGGATCGGATTGTCATCAAGATCCGATGACGGAGGATGCGGCGCCTTTGGGGCAGTGCGTCGATCCGCGTCCGAACCCGGCTTATCGGCGCCGGACCGGCGGCGAAGTTCCAGCCTGAGTGCGTTCCCGGCTTCCGGACCAGTTTAGATTACCTACAAAATCGGCATTTTCGCTTTGCGGCAGCGCAAGGCCCCCTGCTAACGATTGTTGCAAGTTGAACTATCGGACCCGCCGGCCACCTGAGCGTTATGATCGTTTGTTCCTGCAACGTCCTGACCGACACGGCTATCCGGACCGCCTGCCATTCCGAGCGGCCGCGGACGACCGGAGAGGTCTATGGCTGCCTGGGTTGCAGCCCGCAATGCGGACGGTGCGCTCGTACCATCAAGACGATCCTGGACCAGGCCCTGGGCGGCAATTGCAAGGCGGGTTGCCCGGTCTGCCCGATGTCCGGTCTGCCGTTGCCGGTTCCCGCCGAAACCGCCTGACGCTTTCCCCACTTCGCGAGAGTTCCGCTGCGCCGCAGGCGTTTGCTGCCTTGCATGCCAGTACCCATCAGTTTAGAACCGGTCCAAACTATTTAGTTCGGATTTTGAAGGAGATGCGGCATGAAGGGCGACCCCAAGGTCATCGATTATCTGAACAAGGGTCTGCGCAGCGAGTTGACCGCGATCAACCAGTACTGGCTGCATTACCGCATCCTCGACAATTGGGGCCTGAAGAATCTCGCCAAGAAGTGGAAGGCGGAATCGATTGAGGAGATGCATCATGCCGACAAGTTCGCGCACCGCATCCTGTTCCTCGACGGCTTCCCGAACATGCAGGTGCTCGATCCGCTGCGCATCGGCCAGGACGTGAAGGAAATTCTGGAAGCCGATCTCGCCGCCGAGGTCGACGCGCGCAGCCTGTATCAGGAGGCCGCGACCTATTGCCATTCGGTCAAGGACTACGTGTCGCGCGACCTGTTCGAAGAGCTGATGAAGGACGAGGAACAACACATCGACTTCCTCGAAGAACAACTCGATCTGGTCGCCAAGCTGGGCGTGCAGCTTTATTCGCAGCACCATATCGGCAAGCTCGACGACGATTGATCGCCGTCGCGCACGGAACCGAATCGCTCGGACATGAAATGCGCGGCGTTGCCGCGCATTTTTTTAACCTCGCGTTTGCGAAGGTTTACAGCGGATGAATTTTTTCAGAACGGAAGCCGTACAAAGCCCCGGTTCGAGACCCGAAACGTTAATATTCGCGGTTAAAAATCAAGGTTAAGCGCCGCTTAAGCAATTGCTGCGATGGTCCGCTCACTCCATTTCGCCGAGTGAGGATCGACCATGAAATGTATCAAGACGAGTTTGATCGCTGGCGTCGCCGCCATGACGATCGCAGCCCCCGCCGGCGCCGCCGACATGCCGCTCCCAGTCTACAAGGCGCCGGTCGCCGTGCAGACCGGCGGCTGGTATCTGCGCGGCGACATCGGCATGACCAACCAGAGTGTCGGCGAACTGACCAGCCCGGCCTTCACGACGGACGTCACCGTCCTGCAGAAGGATGTCAGCTCGGGCATGCTGGCCGGTCTCGGCATCGGCTATCAGTTCAACAACTGGTTCCGCGCCGACTTCACCGGTGAGTATCGCGGCGGCACGACGTTCCGCGGCCTCGACACCTACGGCCCCGCGTCCAACGACTATTACGGCACCAAGAGCGAGTGGCTGTTCATGGCGAACGCCTATATCGATCTCGGCACCTGGTGGTGCTTCACGCCGTTCGTCGGCGCCGGTGTCGGCTATTCGCAGAACACCATCAGCAACTGGCGTGACATCAACACGCAGACCGGTGCCACCGCCTATGCCGAGAAGAATTCGCAGTGGGAGATGGCCTGGGCGCTGCATGCCGGCGTCGCCTACAAGGTGAACCCGAACTTCACCGCGGAATTCGCCTATCGCTACGTCAATCTCGGCGACTTCGCGTCGGCTGACATGATCGGCTTCAACGGTGTCAACGCCGTCTACAACCCGATCAACCTGAACAACGTGGTCTCGCACGACTTCAAGCTCGGCCTGCGCTGGAATCTCACGCCGACCGAGTCCTATGCTCCGGTTGCGATGCCGGCCTACGCACCGGCGCCGTCTGCGTACAATCCGCCGCCGCCGGTCTATTCGCCGGCCCCGCCGCTGATGCGCAAGGGCTGACACACAGCTTCGGCGAGATGGAAAACGAAGAGGCGGGGACAACCCCGCCTCTTCTGCTTTTGTGACGATTGAAGGCTGCTACGTGCAGCGAGGGATTATTCAGCCGGTTGCAACGCCACGCGTTTCGGTGCCGACAACCTGAACCGGGCAGGGCGTTCGAACAGGAAGTTGAGCGCGGTTCCGCGCACCAGCCAGCGCAGAACAAGCGGCGCGATAATGGCGGCTGACGTCACCAGGAATGCGACCGTTCCCGGATCGGTGACGATCCCGGTCTTCACCAGCGCGATGCGCGTCACCGCCATCGGCAAAAAGAACGCCAGATAGATCGCAAGCGATTGCTGTCCGCACAGGCGGATAAAGCCGAACACGTGCAGCCGCGCCAGCAGCACCGAGATCGCAATCACTGCACCGGCGCCGGCAAATCCAAGCAGCAGCGAAACCACCGGCAGGACCGCAAGGTTTGCGCTGACACAGGCCGCGGTGACGAGCCCCCAGACGGCCAAGGCCAGTGCGGTCACGCCCGTACGGGCGCGAAACCAGTCCGCATGCGTGACGATCCAGCGCCCGGACAGATAGCCCGCGTAGAAATACACGAAGCGTCCGGCGAACTCGTCGATCAGGGTCCAGCCGCTCTCGATATGCGCGACCTGCAGCAGCGCCGCGCCGGCGAGGACAACGAGTGGCGGCAACCCGCGCGTCAGCCGCGCCGCCAGGAAAAACACCGGCAGCAGATAGATGAACCACAGGGTGCCGAACGGATCGATGAAGGCGAGCAGATAAAGCCGGATTGCCTCGGCGGCTCCGTCCTGCGCGACATAGACCGGGCCGCGGAACGCGAACTGGATCGTCAGCCACAGCACGTAGAAATAGGCGAAGTGCAGCGCCTTGCTGTCGAGGAAGCTGCGCCAGTCCTTATCGATGCCGCGCGCTGCAAACAGGCCGGCGATCAGGAAGAAGGCCGGGATGCGGAACGGCCTGGCGAATTCGACGATCGGATGCATCCAGCCGGTACTGCCAAGCGCCTCCGCGCTCGACAGGGTCGAATGCATCATCACGACCAGGATGATCGAGATGCCCTTGGCATAATCGACCCAGTCGATGCGTGCGGGCTGCAAGATGCCTGCTTGCTGCGTCATGACCTCTCCGGCGTGGATACTCTGCGCCAGCATCGAGATTATCGCCTCGCGCCACGGGCCGCAGCCGGTTCCGCAAATTAGAGTCAATGTCCGCTCGTTAATGCTGGCGACGCGGATGTTATGGTTAGCAAAGCCTTAACCAACGGCATTTATGGTTTCCGAAACGTTGACGCCCGCAAGGGCGAATGCCGAAGGAAGAGTGCTCATGCGTCGATCGATGCAATTTGCCGTGATTTGCGCCGGACTGGCGGCCGCGTCGTTCCAGCTGCCGACGCGGGCGGATGCCGCCGATATGCCGCCATGGCCGCAGAGCCAGCCCACCGGCATAGTGCGGGAATACGTCTCCGGCTGGTACCTGCGCGGCGACATCGGCTATCGCACCAACACCGATATCGGCAGCATGACCTCGTCATTTGCGCTGCCCACGAACACGGACTTCGCCGATGTCGCCACCTTCGGCGGTGGCGGCGGTTACAAGTCCGGCTGGTTCCGGGCCGACGTAACGATCGACTATGCCGGCAGAGCCGGATTTTCGGGCGAAGGTCCATTCGCGGGCGTTTACTCCGCCAAGGTCGAATCCTGGACGGTCCTGGGCAACATGTATCTCGACCTCGGCACCTGGAATGGCGTGACGCCTTACATCGGCGCCGGCGCTGGCGCCGCGACATTCCGCGCCTATGACTTCGCGGCCCCGCTCGGCATTGCGTCGTTGGACTACCAATCGAAGACCCAGTTCGCCTGGGCTTATATGGCCGGGCTCGCCTGGACTTTCGCGCCACGCTGGGCGGTGGATTTCAGCTACCGCCGCGTGAATCTCGGCAACGTGACGTTCAACCCGACGCTGCTCAACGAACTGACGCTGCAGGACCTGACCGCGAACGAATTCCGTATCGGTCTGCGCTATAATTTCGATTGAAGGACAGCCGTCACGTTCGGTTGATCGGAGGCTGACGCTGCGTCTGGTTCATTGCCAGCCGGCGTCAACTCGCCTATCGGTCACTCCCTTTTGAAAAACCGGGGATCGGGATGGCTGCAATCACGATATCGAAATGTTTGCTCGTTGCTGCGCTGGCAACGGCGGCAATGGTCATTGCTGCAGACGATGGATGGGCGAGACGGGCGCAGCCTGCGGAAGGCACGCGCCAGCAACGCATGGACTGCGCCGACGATGCCAGGTTCGTCTGCGGCCGGTTCATTCCCGATGTCGAGCGGATCACGGCCTGCATGAAGGCCAACAAGCGGCAATTGAGCCCGCAATGCCGCCGGCATTTCTAGTCGCACCAGGCGTCTGAATCGATTTGAAGCCCCGGCGCAAGCCGGGGCTTTTTCGTTGTCGGCACCGCGATGCAATGCCCAAACCGTGGTGCATGTCCTGTCGACAGCTCAAAGTTCTTGCGGTTTTCGCGGCACTCCTATACATGCCGCGGCGGGCCACCCCTCCCCAACGAGCGGGCGTGCTATCTGGAAGGATAGAGCAATGACGACGACGACACCCGGCATGCGGCCGGCAAACCCGCATTTTTCCTCCGGCCCCTGCGCCAAGCGCCCCGGCTGGACCCTCCAAGCCCTCAAAGACGCACTCGTTGGCCGCTCGCACCGCTCGAAAGAGGGCAAGGTGAAGCTGAAGCGCGCCATCGACCTCACCCGCGAAATTCTCGAAGTGCCGGCCGATTACCGGATCGGCATCGTGCCGGCGTCCGATACCGGCGCCGTCGAAATGGCGATGTGGTCGCTCCTGGGCGCGCGGCCCGTCACTATGCTGGCCTGGGAATCCTTCGGCGAAGGCTGGGTCACCGATGTCGAGAAGCAGTTGAAGCTGAAAGACGTCACGACCTTCAAGGCGCCGTATGGCGAACTGCCCGACCTGTCCAAGGTCGACAGCGATACCGACATCGTCTTCACCTGGAACGGCACCACCTCCGGCGTGCGCGTGCCGAATGCCGACTGGATCAAGGCCGATCGCAAGGGACTGACGATCTGCGACGCGACCTCCGCCGCCTTCGCGCAGCCGATGGATTTTTCAAAGCTCGATGTCGTGACCTTCTCCTGGCAGAAGGCGCTGGGCGGCGAAGCCGCGCATGGCATGCTGATCCTGTCGCCGCGCGCGGTGGAGCGGCTGGAGACCTACAAGCCGGCCTGGCCGCTGCCGAAGATTTTCCGCATGACCAAGGGCGGCAAGCTGAACGAAGGCATCTTCGTCGGCGAGACCATCAACACCCCGTCGATGCTGTGCGTGGAGGATTATCTCGACACGCTGGCCTGGGCGAAATCGGTCGGCGGCCTGAAGGGCATGATTGCGCGCGCCGACGCCAATGCCGGCGCGGTGCATGACTGGATCGCCAGGACTCCGTGGATCGACAATCTCGCTTCCGATGCGAAGACGCGCTCGAACACCTCGGTCTGTCTGAAGATCGTCGACCCGGCGATCACTGCGCTGTCGGTCGATGCGCAATGGGCCTTCGTGAAAGACCTCGTCGCGTTGTGCGAGAAGGAAGGCGTCGCCTTCGATTTCGCCAATCACCGAGATGCGCTGCCGGGTCTTCGCATCTGGTGCGGCGCCACGGTCGAGACCAGCGACGTCAAAGCGCTGCTGCCGTGGCTCGACTGGGCCTATGCCAAGGCCAAGGACAAGCTGCCGAAGGCGGCGTAGCGACAACGAAACATGCCCCATTCCGTCACCCTGAGGTGCTCGATGCGTAGCATCGAGCCTCGAAGGGCGACGGCCCGGACCGCATCCTTCGAGGCTCGCTTTGCTCGCACCTCAGGATGACGGTTCTCCAACAGGACCATCATCATGACCAAACCCAAAGTTCTCATTTCCGACGCGCTGTCTCCCGCCGCCGTGCAGATCTTCAAGGATCGCGGCGTCGAGGTGGATTTCCAGCCCGACCTCGGCAAGGACAAGGACAAGCTCGCCGAGATCATCGGCAATTACGATGGGCTTGCGATCCGCTCGGCCACCAAGGTGACGCCGAAGATTCTGCAGAACGCGAAGAACCTGAAGGTGATCGGGCGCGCCGGCATCGGCGTCGACAATGTCGATATCCCGGCCGCTACGGGCAAGGGCATCATCGTGATGAATACGCCGTTCGGCAATTCGATCACGACCGCCGAACACGCGATCACGCTGATGCTGGCGCTGGCGCGTCAGATCCCGGCGGCCGACGTTTCGACCCAGGCCGGCAAGTGGGAGAAGAACCGCTTCATGGGCGTCGAGATCACCGGCAAGACGCTGGGTGTGATCGGCGCCGGCAATATCGGCTCGATCGTCATCGACCGCGCACTCGGTCTTCGCATGCGCGTCATCGCCTATGATCCATTCCTGTCGCCCGAGCGTGCCGTCGATCTCGGCGTCGAGAAGGTCGAGCTCGACGAATTGTTCAAGCGCGCCGATTTCATCACGCTGCACACGCCGCTCACCGAGAAGACCAAGAACATCATCGACGCCAAGGCGATTGCGACGATGAAGAAGGGCGTGCGCATCGTCAATTGCGCGCGCGGCGGTCTGGTGGACGAGGTGGCGCTGCGCGCGGCGCTCGATTCCGGTCAGGTCGCCGGCGCGGCCTTCGACGTGTTCTCGACCGAACCGGCGAACGAAAATCCGCTGTTCGGTCATCCCAACGTGATCTGCACGCCGCATCTGGGCGCATCCACCAGCGAGGCGCAGGAGAATGTCGCGCTGCAGGTCGCCGACCAGATGTCGGACTATCTGCTGCGCGGCGCGATCTCCAATGCGGTGAACTTCCCCTCGATCACCGCGGAAGAGGCGCCGCGGCTGAAGCCGTTCATCGCCCTGGCGGAAAGACTCGGTTCGTTTGCCGGTCAGCTCACCGAGACCGGAATCGAGAAGGTCACGATCACCTATGAGGGTGCTGTGGCGCAGATGAAAGTGAAGGCGCTCACCTCGGCGGCCCTGGCGGGCCTGCTGCGCCCGATGCTGCAGGACATCAACGTGGTGTCCGCACCGGTGGTGGCGAAGGATCGCGGCATGGTGATCGAGGAGATCACTCGCGAGGGCGAATGCGATTATGAGAGCCTGATCACGGTGACGGTCACCACCGAACGCCAGACCCGTTCGGTCTCGGGCACGGTGTTTGCGGACGGCCGGCCGCGCATCGTCAACATCAAGGGCATCCGCATGGATGCGGAGTTCGGGCCCTCGATGATCTACATCACAAATCTCGACAAGCCGGGCTTTATCGGCCGCTTCTCGTCGACGCTCGGCGAGGCCGGCATCAACATCGCGACCTTCCATGTCGGCCGCGACGCACCGGGCGGCAACGCGGTGGCGCTGATCGAGATCGACGGAGAATTATCGCCGCAGGTGCTCGATGCAGTGCGCGCACTGCCGCAGGTTCAGTCGGCAAAGGCGCTACGGTTCTGAGCGGCTTCAACGGCAAGCGGACCGCCAGGGCGCCTTCGCTTGCGATTGGTGTCAGCCTCGCTGTCATGCCCCGCCTTCGCGGGGCATGACAGAAGGGGGCGACCGCTTCGATCAATAGCGAACGCGCACTAATCGTTATACGTGTCGTGCACCGCGGCCGCGCCGCGTCGCCAATAGCCGGCGGCCCGCAGCCATTTCGGATTGGCGCCATTCTCGGCAACGAGTTGCGCGCGCAATGCCTTGGCGGTCAGGCTTTCGCACGCGACCCAGGCATAATAGTCGCCATCCGGCAGGGCGAGTTTCCGCAACGCTTCGGCAAGCGGTTGAGGCGAGCCCGTCTCCGCTCCGTTGCGATGGACCCAGATGATCGACGCCTCGACCGCATGTTCGAACGCGATTTCGTCGGCGGCGCTGTCCACTTCCGCCAGCACAACCGCACGGGCATTCCGAGGCAGTTCGGCGAGACGCCGCCCGATCGCCGGCAAGGCGGTGTCGTCGCCGATCAGCAGATGCCAGTCGAAGCCGGTTGGGATCACCAGCGATCCGCGCGGTCCGCCGATATTCAGGATGTCGCCGGGCTTGGCCTGTTCGGCCCATTGCGTCGCGGGGCCGGCCTCGTGGAGCGCAAAATCGATGTCGAGGGTATTGGCCGCGGCATCGTAGCGCCGCGGCGTGTAATCGCGGCTCACCGGTTTGGGCTCGCCGTTCACATCGCGCTCGGTCGATACGGCGTCGGGAAAGAACAATTTGATATGGTCGTCGAAGCCAAGGCTCGTAAAACCGGCCAGTTCGTCGCCGCCAACCGTCACGCGCGTCATGTGCGGAGTCAGCTTCTTGATGTCTTTCACAACAAGGCGCCGGCGTTTGGTTTCGTGGCGAACCCGATACGGAGTGCGGTCATCGCCATGCACGGGCTCGGCCGTCGTCGTCTGTGACATTTTGTAATTGCTCCAAACAATTGTCGCGTAACGCATAGTGCGAAGATACGGGAACTAGATGGGATCCGCCGACTTTGCCGGCAAGGCGCGCTGGCTGGAGCAGGCAATGCCCTTTCCGGAATGCGCAATTGCCGCGGAAAGGGGTCCGGACCGCTGCTCAGGCTGCCGCTTTCTTTCCCGCCAATCGCGTCGCGAGAAGTACGCCGGCCACGATGAAGACCGTCCCGACATAATGAAACCATTGCGGCACTTCGCCCAGCAGCAGCAATGCTTGAAGCGATCCAAACACGATGATGAGCGGATACAGCGCCGCGACCGGATTCGGGCCAAGCAGTTGGACGCCGCGATTGTAGCAGAGATAGGCGAGCAGCGATGGAAACACCGCGAAATAGAGGACGACCGCAGCCATGGTCAGATCGATCGGCGGCAATGTCCGCATCGATAATTCCCATGCGCAGAGCGGCAGGACGATCAATGTCCCCGTGATCGCGATGACGGCCAGGAACGAAATCGGATGGATGGCCGGGCGCTTGCGCACCAGAGGTGAATAGAGCGCGAAGATCGCGATCGCGACCAGAAACCAGATGTCGCCCCGATTGAACGATATCGAATGCAGCACATCCGGGTCGCCGCGCGTGAGGATGACCAGCACGCCGAAGAACGAGGTGATGATGCCCGCGACTTGCCAGAAATTGAGCCGGTCGCCGACCAGCAGATAGGACATCACGCCGATCACCATCGGCATCGTGCACTGGATCAGCAGACCGTTGATGGCGAGCGTATATTGCAGGCCCCAATAGGAGGGAATCGAATATCCCGTGGTCCCCGTAAGGCCCAGCAGGCACAGGATCGGAAGATGCGATCGGATCGCCGGCCAGTCGCGCTTCAGATAAGGCCAGGCGAATGGCAACAGGATCAGCGCGCCGATGCCCCAGCGCAGCACGCTCAAGGTCACGGGCGGAATCGCGCCAGCGACGTGGCGGCCGAGCACGATGTTGAGCGACCACATCAGATAGGTCAGGACAACCAGCAGATAGGCCTGCTGATTGAGCCAGCCGCCGAAGCGGCCGAACGCACTGGCCATCGAACGCCCCCGGCGGGTTGATGGAATGAGCCCGCCGGACGGCGGCCCGGATTTAGGTACACAAGCTCCGCCGCATCCGGAAGGCCGTCCGTCGCATGCGGGCCCAGCGTTAACCCTCCCGGCCGCGAACCTTCCCAAAATTTCATGCTTTTCAACCGCTTATCGCCACGAATCCGGCCATTCGCGGGTCTCATCGTCTTGCCTCAGGGCCACGCTTGCCGTATCCGGAACGGGCCTCGCTAAGGCCGGGCAGATCAGTCAAGCGTGAGCCGCGGGCCGCGCGCCGCGGGAGGAAACTGAACGGATGGCGAATGTAGTTGTCGTCGGAGCGCAGTGGGGCGACGAAGGCAAAGGCAAGATCGTCGATTGGCTGTCCGAACAGGCCGATATCGTGGTCCGCTTTCAGGGCGGTCACAACGCCGGACACACGCTGGTCATCGACGGAAAAGTCTACAAGCTGTCGTTGCTGCCGTCCGGCGTGGTGCGTCCCAACAAGCTGTCGGTGATCGGCAATGGCGTCGTCGTCGATCCGCATGCGCTGACCACCGAGATCGATCGGCTGAAGGAGCAGGGCGTCGCGGTGACGCCGGACAATCTGCGCATCGCCGAGAATGCGACGCTGATCCTGTCGCTGCATCGCGAACTGGAAGCGATCCGCGAATCCGGCGCCGCGCGCATCGGCACCACCAAACGCGGCATCGGCCCGGCCTACGAAGACAAGGTTGGCCGGCGCGCGATCCGGATGATGGACCTTGCCGATCTGCCCGCGCTGCGCAGCAAGATCGAACGGCTGCTGGCGCATCACAATGCGCTGCGGCGCGGCAACGGGCTCGCCGAGATCGCGCCCGACACGGTCTATGACGAACTCGCCGCAGTGGCGCCGCGGATATTGCCCTATCTCGATTCGATCTGGTCGCTGCTCGATACCAAGCGCCGCGAAGGCCGCCGCATCCTGTTCGAGGGTGCGCAGGGTGCGCTGCTCGATATCGACCATGGCACCTATCCGTATGTGACCTCGTCGAACACCGTCGCGGCGCAGGCCGCGACCGGTTCGGGGCTCGGTCCCGGCGCGATCGGTTATGTGCTCGGTATCTGCAAGGCCTACACGACCCGGGTGGGCGAGGGACCGTTCCCGACCGAACAGGACAACGCCATCGGCCGCCTGATCGGCGAGCGCGGGCACGAATTTGGAACCGTCACCGGGCGGCCAAGGCGCTGCGGCTGGTTCGACGCGGTGCTTGTCCGGCAGACCGTCCGGACCAGCGGGATCAACGGTATCGCCCTGACCAAGCTCGATATTCTCGACGGTTTCGAGGAGATCAAGGTTTGCACAGGCTACCGCCTCGAAGGGCGGATGATTGATTATCTGCCGGCGAGCGAGCACGCCCAGGCGCTGGTTGAGCCGGTCTACGAGACCATTGAAGGTTGGCGCGATGCGACTGCCGGAGCCCGGTCCTGGGCGGATTTGCCGGCTCAGGCCATCAAGTATGTAAGATGGATCGAGGAACTGATCGGGTGTCCGGTGGCTCTTTTGTCCACTTCGCCCGAGCGTGAGGATACAATTCTCGTTCAGAATCCGTTCGAGGCGTGACACGATGAGCAATCGGGGCTGCTCTGACATCCGGAGCTGTTCAGGAACGCATGGCTGACTATCAACCTCTGATCCAGCGCGCGATTGCCGGGCTCGACAAGAATACCGGCGAGGCTCGCCGCGCGCTCTATGAGCGGGCGCGGACGGCCCTGGTTGCGCAATTGCGCGGGGTCAAGCCGCCGCTGCAGGAGGCTGAGATCACCCGCGAGCGGCTCGCCCTTGAGGAGGCGATCCGCAAGGTCGAGGCTGAAGCCGCCCGCCGCACCCGCGTCGACGCGCCGGCTGCCCCGGCGGCTCCGCCTGCCGCCGCTCCGCGTTTCCCCAATGCCGCGGCCCCGACACCGAACCGCCCTGCGCGTCCGCCGGCAGCACCTCCGCCCGGACCGGGAATGCCGAAACCGCCGGTTCCGGGCGGCAATCCCGCGCCGGCCGCGGCAAGGCCCGGCCCCGCTGCCGCTGCACCGAAATTCCCTCCGGCGCCGCCGCGTCCACAGCTCCCCGGCGGGACGAAACCGCTGGCAACGCCTCCCGCGTCACCCGCTAGCGCCGCCCGGCCGGCCCGCGATCCGTTTGCGGAACTCTCGGGAGATTTCGATCGCCTGATGGAGCCGCGGCTCGCGCAGGAGGATTTCAATCGCGAGATGCGTCCGCCCGTCCCGGATGACGGGCGCAGTCAGGCGACGGACCCCTTCCGCGAACCGCCGCCGAATCGCGGCGCCCGCCCGCCGCGGGATATGGCCGAAGCGGAAGACGAGGAACTGGAAGAGGATGAGCGGCCGAAACGGACCATCGGCGGTCTCGTCAAGGCGCTGATCGCAGTCGTGCTAGTGCTCGGCATCGGCTGGGTGGCCTGGTCGCAGCGCGGATTGGTGACCGAGATGCTGCAATCGCGCAGCGGCTCGAAGCCGGAGGTGGCAGACAGCAAGACCGGGCAGCCGGCCGCCGGGCGTCCGAAGATCACCGATCGGTTCGGATCGCAGGACACCCAGTCCGGTCCGGCGGTCGCGCAGCGCGTGGTCCTGTACGAGGAAGAGCCGAACGATCCGCAGGGCAAGCGCTATGTCGGATCGGCGATCTGGCGCACCGAAACCGTGTCGCCCGGTCCGGGCCGTCCGCCTGAACTGGCGATCCGCGCCGATGTCGAAATCCCGGAACGCAAGCTGAATATGTCGTTCTCGATCCGGCGCAACACCGACCAGACGCTGCCGGCAAGCCACACCATGGAAGTGATGTTCAACCTCCCGCCGGACTTCCCGGCCGGCGGCATTTCCAACGTCCCGGGCGTGCTGATGAAGCAGGCGGAGCAGACGCGCGGCACGCCGCTCGCCGGGCTCGCGGTAAAGGTCACCAACAATTTCTTCCTGATCGGCCTGTCGGCGGTGGAAGCCGACCAGGCGCGGAATACCCAGCTTCTCAAGGAGCGGGGCTGGTTCGACATCCCGATCGTCTACAACAACAACCGGCGCGCCATTCTCGCGATCGAGAAGGGGACGCCGGGCGAGCGCGCCTTCCAGGAAGCCTTCGCGGCGTGGAAGCAGTAGCGGTCTTTATCGATCGCAGGGTGGATTGAGCGCAGCGAAACCCACCAACGCCTTGCACGGTGACGATGGGTCTCGCATTCGCGCAACCCATCCTACGCAGGACATTCAGGCTTTGCCTCAATGCACCCGCATTGAGCCTTGCCCGGGCTCGATCAGCGCCTCGGTGAAGGGAAATTCCAGCACCACCTCGCCCTCCTCGTCGGTGACTTCGATGGCCGCGCGCATCAGCCGCGGCTCGGCGTCCTCGTCATGGAGAATGTCGCGGATCATGGCGCGGGCCATAGTCCAGGCGTGATCCGGGTCGCGAAGCTCGGCGCCGTCGGGGTCGCGGATCAGTTCCCCGTCGATGCGGGTGTTGAAATAGTAGCGGGGCATAACGCAAGTCTCGCACGCAGCTGTGACAGGATCGCGGCGGAGCCTGCCAAAATCTCTGTCCAATTTGCTCTTTATGCCATTGCCGGTACCCTCGCGTAAGGTGGGAACTGCGCCATGATCGGACGAATTCTGCTCGCGGGGGTGCTGCTCTGGGCCGGGGGCCTGGCGACTGCGCTGCCGTCGCTGGCGCAGAACCCGGTCAGCCGCAAGGCCGACCTGCAAACCAAGCTGGCGAAACAGCCGCTGACCTTCTTCCTGGCGCGCGGGGCGGAGGATTCCTGCGGTCCGGGCTGCCGGGACTGGATCGCCGCTGATGGGCAGTTCGACGAGGGATCGGCCGCCCGGTTCCGGGTATTCCTGGCCCGCACCAAGGCAGGGGACCTGCCGATCTTCTTCAATTCGAACGGCGGCCTGCAGGAGGAGGCGATGGCGATCGGCCGGCTGATGCGCGAGCGGCGGATGCGCGCGGGCATCGCGATGACGCGGCCGGATCTCTGCGTGCGCCGGCCGAAGGAGCCGGTGGTGTGCGAGACCGCCAAGAAATCCGGCAAGCCGCTGGCGTCGCAATGGACCAGCTTCGACGCCAGTTGCAATTCCGCCTGCGGTATCGCGCTGATCGGTGCGGCGGAGCGCTGGGTGCCGCCGGGCGGCGGCATAGGCATCCATTCGCCGGCCTATTACTGCTTCCTGCGCAGCGGGCGCATCGTCGGCCAGAAAGGCGCCGGCCGGCTGGCCGAGCAATGCCGGCAATTCAGCGCACAAGGCGCGAAGGAACTGGCCGCCTATGCGCGCGAAATGGGAATCTCGCAGGGCTATGTCGAGGCAATGGCCAAGGTGCCGCATAACGAAATCCGTTATCTGACCCGCGAAGAACTGAACCGCTTCGGCATCGACACCAGCGATATCGCCGAGACGCCCTGGATGGGCAAGCCCGGCGCTGCGCAGGTGATCGTGAAGGTGTTGCTGGAAGCGACCGGCGCGGATGGCGCCAAACGCATGGGCTGGCTGGAACTGCAATGCAACGCGCGGGGCAGCGGTCCGGCGTCTTCCGCGATCGTGTTCGTGCGTCCAGCGATCGGCGGCGACGCGGGCGAGGGCACCGATGTCCAACTGACTGCGGGTCGGCGCAAATTCGTGTTCCTGCCGCAGGATATGTCGATGCACAAAAATCCGACCGAGCCGGATGCGCCCTATCTGCGCCGCCGGCTGACGGTGGCGACGCCCGATATCGCCGCGCTCGCCACGCAGCCGGGGATGGATCTGCGGATCACACCGAATGCCGGTGCGCCGGATGCGAAGACGCAGGTCACACGCATTTCCAATGGCGGATTGCAGCAGCGATGGAATGCGGTGGAGCAGAGTTGTGAAAAAAGCGAATGAGTAAGGCGCCGCTCTCGTCGCGGCCCGAGACTTGGCCCATGCCTAGCGCGACATGCAGAAATTCACTTCGCTTCCGAGCGAGGGAAACAGCGAGCCGAAGGCGACGTTCAGCCTGAGCCAGAATGCCGAATTCTCGATCGCATGACCGTTGTTGCGGGTCAGGTACGAGCCGGAAAGAAAGCGCAAGCGCAGGCCCTCCGATTGCGCGAACAGTTCGAGCCGCTCAGGCGACAGGATGCTGACATGACCGAAGGGGCGGGCGCGCTGCCGCAGCCTTCGCTCGTAACCGAGATCGGCAATCAGCTTCGGCATGGTGGGTGAACCACCCACAATCAGTCCGTCCTGCCCCAGGAACGGCAGGACCGCGCGCAGGCAAGCCTCCGGCATATGGAGATGTTCAAGCAGATGAAGGTACACGACCACGTCGTAGTGCCGGTCCAGCGCGGGGCGCGCTCCGGATTCGACATTGAAGCGGGTGTAATGCGTATAGCCCTTGGCGGCCAGCATCGCAGGGTCGCCTGCGATGTCGACCGCATCCCAGCGCTGGAGGATGGAAGGCCGGCCAGACGCGCTGCCCGACATCATGAAGGTGAGCATCTGTCCGCGATCGACACCGACTTCCAGAACATCCAATGGCCGGCCCAGCGCTTTCGCATGCGTTTCGATCAAATGCCGGACGAACCAGTAGCGCAGAAATCGCAGCGGATAACGCGTCAGACGATCGCCTGGGAAGTACTCAGACATGCGATCGATCGCATCGAAGGCGTCAAGGCGCCAGCCAGCCGGCCAGAACGCTGTGGGAAGGGCAGCCGACATCAGGGGACGATCACGACCGGTGCGAGTGCAGCCGCGGCACCGACATTGATGGCGGCAACCTGACGCGCCCCGCCGCGAAGCGCCATGCCGGCGAGGAAGATAAACATCGCGATCATTGCCGTGGTGGCATGACACGACGATAGCCCCGTCAGCAGAACAAGGCCGGCCACGCCGAGAGCGCAGCCGCACCAAGTGCGCCCGTACAGATCCACGCCACATCCGTCAAAGAAGGACTTGATGGCAAAATTGCCGGATAACGTCATCAGCGACAGCACGATATAGACTGCGGGAAGGCTGTTTTCGAACGCGGTTTCGAACGCGAGCGCTGTTTCGTTCAGAGACCAGAGTAGTTCCACTGATGGAGATCCACGATCAGAAACAAGGTGCGGCCTTTTTCTTAATTCTACGCGCCCGACTGATCAAGTCGTCCGCGACAAACCGCATCTTGATCGATTGCAACGCGTCAGGAGCCGGCATTCCATCCATGCGAGGAGCACAAGACGCCACGGCGTTTCTTCCCGTGACGGGTGTTGCGTGCTGAGCGGCGATGCCGACTATTTCAAGCTCACCTCGGCGACCTTGTCCTGGTAATCCTTCTTCGGGTCGGCGCCGAGCAGCATCTTCACGCCTGCGATCAGGCTGTATTCGTCGAGCCAGATTTCCGCGCGCTCGGCATCGAAGCGCAGCAGTGCGAGATTGGGATCGTCCTTGCCGCCCTTGAACCAGGCAGCGACATAGGGATTCCACAGCCGCTCGATCGTGGCGCGATCGTTGTCCTGCGCGATATGTCCGTGGATGGTGGCGAACAGGTCGTGACCTTTCGAGGCGAAGGTCGCATCGGCATGCGCGCCGTTGCGCAGGTTCTTGACGAGTTCGCTGTCGCGCGCGGTGAAGAACCAGATCGGACTGCGTTCTTCCTCGACCTGCGCGGTCATCGGTCTTGCATGCCGGTCTTCGACGCCATCGACGCCCAGCATCACGGTCATGTCGGATTTGAGGGCTTTCCAGAATTTGGCTTCCAGTTCTTGCGGCGTCGGCATGCGTCTCTCCTGTTGCTGCAGGACAGAAGCCGGATCGGGGCCGTGCGGTTCCCGGCGTCGGCAGAAGCGGGCTCGATGCTTACGGCGATGGTGCCCGCGTGAGCGTGGATGCCGAACACAGGCCGGGGAATGAAAAAAGCCGGGCATTGCTGCCCGGCTTTTTCTTCGTTGATGTGGCTTTCCTTGCCGCGCGTGGATCAATGCGCCGGCAGCGCTTCCTGCTGCTTAGGCGTTTCCATCGCGGCGACGCGATTCTTCACCGCCTTCTGCACCTTCTCGAAGGCGCGCACCTCGATCTGGCGCACGCGCTCGCGCGACACGCCGAATTCGGCGGCGAGTTCCTCGAGCGTGACCGGATCGTCGGCCAGACGCCGCGCCTCGAAGATGCGGCGTTCGCGATCGTTCAGCACGGTGAGCGCGTGATCGAGCGCGGACCTGCGATTGTCGAGTTCTTCGGTTTCGGCGAGCACATGCTCCTGGCCTGCGGAATCGTCCGCCAGCCAGTCCTGCCACTCGCCGGAATCGCCATCGTCGCGGATCGGAGCGTTGAGCGAGGAATCCCCGCCCAGCCGCCGGTTCATGTCGACGACGTCCTTCTCGGTCACGCCGAGGCGCTTGGCGATCTGCGCCACCTGATCGGGCTTGAGATCGCCTTCGCCGAGCGCCGAAATCTTGCTCTTCGCCTTGCGCAGGTTGAAGAACAGCTTCTTCTGGTTCGCGGTCGTGCCCATTTTCACGAGCGACCACGAACGCAGGATGTATTCCTGGATGGCGGCCTTGATCCACCACATGGCATAGGTGGCGAGGCGGAAGCCTTTATCGGGCTCGAACCGCTTCACCGCCTGCATCAGGCCGACATTGCCTTCCGACACGATTTCGGAAATCGGCAGGCCATAGCCGCGGTAACCCATCGCGATCTTGGCGACGAGCCGCAGGTGGCTGGTGACGAGCTTGTGCGCCGCGTCGCGGTCGCCGTGCTCGCGCCAGGATTTGGCCAGCATGAATTCCTCCTGCGGTTCCAGCATCGGGAACCGCCGGATCTCTTCGAGATATCGCGACAGACCGCCTTCGGCGGTAATCATCGGCATAGCCGCAGAACGGGCCATGACTTGCGCCCTCCATTCATTCATGCCCCCGAGGATCGGCGGGCATATGCCCCGCCGCCGTCAACGGGCCGGCGGAACATGCTGCGGTGCAACATACCGCATTGGCAGCATATGTGACATGGATTACGAAAGGAAGTTACATTCCCGTCACCTCAGCGTGAACACAAGGTGACCGAAAGCCGTAATCCAAGTCGTTGATTTACATCGTCTTTTAAAGATACGCCCAACCGGGCACGAAGTTTCAGATGCGGGACAGGCTACCACGCAAACGGGCGAGCGGGACCGGCAGTTCCGACTGGAATTGCTCGATCTTGCCCGAAACAGGGTGCTGGAAAACCAGCAGATAAGCATGCAGGGCCTGCCGTCCAAGGGCCTGCAGGGCGTCCTGGGCCGCCTCGGGCAGGCGCACCGCCTTGGTGCGGTATCCCGTCGCATAGGTCTCGTCGCCTAGAATCGGGTGGCCGAGATGGGCGAGATGCACCCGGATCTGGTGAGTCCGGCCGGTCTCCAGCCGGCATTCGATCAGGCTGGCGATCGGTTTCCCGTCCGCCCCGGCATAGCGCTCCTTCACCTCCCAATGGGTGATCGCCTCGCGGCCGCCCTGGCGCACCGCCATCTTGTCGCGGGAATGCGGATGCCGGTCGATCGGCGCATCGATGGTGCCGCGGGCGCGGTCCGGCACGCCCCAGACCAGCGCGAGATAGCCGCGCTCGAGATCGCCGGTGCGGCCATGGTCGGCGAATTGCGCGGACAGTGACTGATGCGCCTTGTCGGTCTTGGCCACCACCATCACGCCCGAGGTATCCTTGTCGAGCCGGTGCACGATGCCCGGCCGCATCACCCCGCCGATTCCGGACAGGGTATCGCCGCAATGGGCGATCAGCGCATTGACCAGCGTGCCGGTCTGGTGGCCGGCGGCCGGGTGCACCACGAGGCCGGCCGGCTTGTCGATGACGACGACCTGGTCGTCCTCATGCAGGATGGTGAGGGGGATGGCTTCGCCTTCGGGCTCGGCCGGCTCCGGCGGCGGCACGTCCACGGTCAGCACTTCGCCGGCCTTCACCTTGTAGCCGGGATCGTCGACCGCGCGCCCGCCGGCCGTGACGGCGCCCTCCAGGATCAGCGCCTTCAGCCGCGTGCGCGAGAGGTCGGCGAGCCCCGCCGCCAATACGCGGTCGAGCCGGGTGCCGGCGTCTTCGGCCGCGACGGTGAGGGTTTCGGTGGAGGCTGTCATTGGGGAGGGGGGTATGTCGCATGAGGGCAAGTTGCAAGCGTTGTCATAGTGGCTTACCCCCTCCCGACCGCCCTTTGCGGAAGCGGCAAAACGCAACCACTACCAACCATGTCCACGCCAGATCCCCTGAAAGACCCCGACGGCAAGCCGCTCGACCCGCAGGCGCAGGCGGTGGTCGACCGCGTGCGCCGGATGTCTGCGATCTCCGGCTTTGCCACCGTGTTCGGCATCGCGGTGGTGATCGTTGTGATCGGCTGGAAGCTCTCGCGTTCGGGCGACACCGCGCCGCCGGCGCAACCGGTCGACGTGATGGCGATGTTGCCGAAGGGCGCGCGCATCATCGCAGCGCAAACCTCAGGCGACCGGCTGGTGGTGACGGTGGATGTGAACGGGGCGATCGAGGTGCGCACCTTCGACACCCGCACGCTGCAGCAGACCGGGCGGCTGCGCTTCGTCGAAGAGCATTAGACCGTTTTCGAGCGAAGTGGGCACCAGTTCGCGTTAAGAAAACGCGTCAAAAAGACTCCGGGCGCGCGCTTGCCGCGTCGCACGCGCGCGGTCGATCCGCTTTGTCACAGCATTCGGTCTGCCCGGTTCCTGCGCATCACGCGATTTTTCATGAATTTGACGCGGCACCCATCCGCGATCGCCGCGTTGTTCCGGCACTCGATCCAGTTCCCAATTCCGACTGAACGGAGATCTGCATCTGCGCGCAAGCAGAAGAAAAACTTGAGGAGATTGCGATGTCAGATATTTCGATTGGTAATGTGTTTCCCGATCCTATTCCCACGCCGGCCTGTCCGGTGTGCGGCGGTGAGACGATCGCCGCGCAGATGCATGCCGCGGTAGCGAAGGTCACCGATGTGTTTCGCTGCAAGCGCTGTCATGTCGAATATCCGGTGGTGAAGAGCAACGGCAACGGCGCCGCTCCGCGTTAAACAATGCTAGTCTCCGCGCATTGAGCGCGGGGGCGGCGATGACGGACAAGCAGAGAGGTGTGCTGAGAGGCGTGGTGGCGGGGCTCGCCATCACGCTCGTGGTGCTGGGGCTCGCAATCGCGGGCCTGCTGCCGCCGCTGATGCCGGGCGCGCAGGCGCCGCTCACGCACGCACTCAGATGGGACACGCTGGTGCTCGCCTGCCTCGCGATCAATATCGGCCTGTTGGCGCGGCACCGTTTCTTCACGCCGGACGACATCGATGGCGGCGGGCTGACGCCTGGCACCGCGACCGCGCATCTCCTGCAATCGATGCTGCAGAACACGCTGGAGCAGAGTGTGCTGGCGCTCGGCGTGCATGCGATCTGGGCCGTCGTGATGCCGCAGGGCTGGCAGGCGGCAGTGCCGGCCGCGGTGATCCTGTTCGTGATCGGCCGCGTGCTGTTCTGGCGCGGTTACGCCAGCGGCGCACCGGGCCGCGCGCTGGGGTTCGCGCTGACGTTTTATCCGCAAGTGGTGATGCTGGTGGTGATCATGGCGTATGTGCTGGTGGGGTGAGAGGCAAAGCTCCGCAGTCGCCACGCGCATTCAGTGATCCTGCGGTGGTCTGGTGCGCGCGACCAGCATGAGGCCGATGGCTGCGGCAACGATACCGAGCAGCGCCGGCAGCACGGCCTCGGTGAACATGTTGACGCTGCGCGACATCATCATGGTGCCGAGAAAGCTCATGACCGACCACAGCAGGCCGAGAACGATCAGGACAAATCCGAGAAGTCTCATGGCATCAGCTCCGAGCGTGCCTCGTTGTTGTAATTGGACGCGGGGCGACCGTCGCCCCACCTGTTAAGGCCGCCCCACCAACCGCCCCAAAAACTCCGGCGTCGGATGCCCGTCCGGTGTCATCCCGAATTGTACCTGCATCGCGCGAATATCGTCGCGCTGATCGAAATCGATCATGCCCTGCAGGTTGCTCGGCTTGAAGCCGCGCTTCGCAAGCTCCTGCTGAATCGTCATCCTGTCCTCGCGCGAGAGCTGCACGTCGTTGTCCGGCCAGCGGCCGGCAAACGGCGGTGCGCCGCGAAAGCGATCGGCGAGGTGGAGCACGGCGAGCGCATAGACGTCCGAGATGTTGTAGGTCTTGATCACCTCAAAATTCTTCGTGACCAGAAACGCCGGCCCGCGTGCGCCGGAAGGAAACAAGAGCGTCGCCTCGTCGCGTGTCGTGGTGGTCGGCAGATTGCCGCCGTCGGTGCGCCGGAAGCCGAGCGTCACCCATTCGCGGAACGAGCTGCGGCTCTTGCGATAATCGAAGCCCTGCGGCACCTGCACCTCATAGCCCCAGGGTACGCCCGGCTGCCAGCCATGCTCCTTCAGGTAATTCGCGATCGAGGCCAGTACGTCCGGCACCGACGTCCACAGATCGCGCTTGCCGTCACCGGAGAAATCCACCGCCCAGCGCATGAAGCTCGAGGCGATGAATTGCGGCTGCCCCATCGCGCCGGCCCAGGAGCCGATCATGCGTTCCGGCGGAATGTGGCCCTCCTGCAGGATGAGCAGCGCGGTGATCAGTTCGTCGCGCGCAAAGTCGCCCTTGTAATTGTGGAAGGCGAGCGTGGCGAGCGACGGGATCACGCGCTTGCCGCCCTGGTTGGCGCCGTAGCTGGTCTCGATGCCCCAGATCGCGACGATCACTTCGCGCGGCACGCCGAAGCGGTGCTCGATCGAATCGAGGAGACCGCGCAATTCGCCGATGCGGCGGATGCCGTTCGACAGGCGCGGCTGCGCGACGAGGGAATTCAGATAGTCGCCGACCGGGCGGCCGTATTCCGGCTGGCGGCGGGAGAGGCGGGAGATTTCGGCGTCATAGGCGACGTTCGCCAGCGCGCGATCGAATGTCGCAGGCGTGACGCCGCGCTGTTGTGCAAGCGGGCGCAGCTGCTCGATATAGCCGCGGAAGGAGCGGGCTTGCGGATCAGGGGATTGCGCGGGAGCGTTGCCGACGCAGACGCACAGCGTGATGCAGGCCGCGAACGCTCTTATTCCGGCCGTGAAGCTCTTTCTTTTCCCTCCCCCCGCGAAGCGGTGGGGAGGGTGGCGAGCCGCATCAGCGGCGAGCCGGGTGGGGGGATTTTTCAATGAAAACAAACGAGCGAATGCGCGGAGATTTCTGCCCCCCACCCGACCGCCGTCGCTTCGCGCCGGCGGCCACCCTCCCCACCATTCGCTTCGCTCACGGGGGGAGGGAAAGGAAAGAGCTTTGCGGGGGGAGGGAGAAGGAAGGAGTTCGCTCCGCTCGCGGGGGGAGGGAGAAGGAAGGTCAGTGCTTGCTGGTCCCAAGATATGCGGCAATGACCTTCTCATCCTTCAGCACGGCATCGGCCGGACCGCTCGCCAGCGTGCGCCCGTAATCGAGCACATGAATCCGGTCGGCGAGGTCGGCGACCATCTGCATATCATGCTCGATCCAGATCATGGCAATACCGAGCGTATGCTTGATGCGCAGGATGAATCTCGCGAGGTCCTCGCGCTCCTCGCGGTTGAGGCCGGCGGAAGGTTCGTCGAGCAGGAGGATCGCGGGCTCGTTGGCGAGCGCGCGGGCGAAGCCGATGATCTTCTGGGTGCCGAACGGAAGTCCGCCGACCGCGGTGTGGCGATAGCGCTCCAGCTCGACGAATTCGATGATTTTTTCCACCGCCTCGCGCTGGCGGATTTCCTCCCGGCGCACGGAGGACAGGAACAGCATCTCGGCGAACGGATTGCCCCTGATGCGCGGATGACGGCCGGTCAGCAGATTGTCGACCACGCTCATCTGCGGAAAGAGCTCGCCATGCTGGAAGGTGCGCGCGACGCCGAGCGCGGCGATGTCATGCGGCTTCTTGCCGATGAGCGATTCGCCGCGGAACGAGATCGCGCCCTCGCCGGGATAAAGACCGCTTATGCAATTGAAGACCGAGGTCTTGCCGGCGCCGTTGGGGCCGATCAGCGCAAGCAATTCGCCCTTGTCGACCTTGAGCGATACGCCGTCCAGCACCACCAGCCCGCCGAAGCGCAGCGTCAGATTGTCGACATCGAGTTCAGCCATACCATCTCCGCGAGCGGCGATATTGCTTTACGTCGCGGTAGCTCCTGCGCTCCGCGCCGCCGGATTGCCCGAGATAGAATTCCTGGATGTCGCCGTGGGACTTCAGTTTGTCGGCCGAGCCGTCGAGCACGACGCGGCCGTTTTCCAGCACATAGCCGTAATCGGCGACATCGAGCGCGACCGCCGCACTTTGCTCCACGATGACGATGGTGATGCCGAGCTCGTTGCGGATCTGCACCAGCCGCGCCATCAGGTCCTCGACGATGACGGGCGCGAGGCCAAGCGAGAGTTCGTCGACCAGCAGCAATTGCGGCTTGGTCATCAGGCCGGACGCGAGCGCCAGCATTTGCCGCTCGCCGCCGGACAGCAATCCGCCGATGCGCGCGCGCAGGTCGGCGAGGCGCGGGAAGAACGAATAGATCTGCTCCTCGCGCCGGCGGCGTTCGGCTTTGGATAGCGCCGGCGCAAAGGGGGCGGCGAGATTGTCGGCGACGGTGAGATTGGGGAACACCTTCTCGCGCTCAGGGATCAAAGCGATGCCGAGCCTGGTCAGTTCGTTCGGCGGCCGGTTCTCGATGCGCTTGCCGCGGAAGGTGATGGTGCCTTCGGTGACGCGCGCGTTGTCGATGCCGAGAAAGCCGGAGAGCGCGCGCAGCGTGGTGGATTTACCGGCACCGTTGGTGCCGAGGATGGCAACGATCTGGCCTTCGCGCACGGTGAGCGACACGCCTTGGATGGCGGTGATGGCGTGGTGATAGACCACGGCCAGCTTTTCGGCGATGAGGAGGGGCTCGCTCATTTGCGTGCTCCCGCGACCGGGCGGTGCTTGAACGGCCAGAGCAGGAAGTAAGTCTGGATGCGGTGCCAGATGCCGACGAGGCCCAGCGGCTCGAATACCAGGAACAGGATCATCACCAAGCCGAAGCCGGCATAATTCACCGCGAAGAGTTGTCCGGCATAGGCCTGCGCGTTCGGCAGCGCCAGAAGCGCGCTCTCGATCGCATAGGGGAACAGCGTGACGAACAGCGCGCCGAGAATGGCGCCGAGCAGCGAGCCCATGCCGCCGATGATCACCATCGCCACATATTGAATGGTGAGGAACAACGAAAACGCCTCGACCGAAACGAAGCTGCGGTAATAGGCGAACAATGCGCCCGCGACCGCTGCGATTGCCGAAGAGATGACGAAGGCGAGCAGCTTGTAGGCGGCGACATTGATGCCGAGCGCTTCGGCCACGGTCTCGTGCGCATGGATGGCGCGCCAGGCGCGGCCGATGCGCGTGCGCATCAGGTTGATGCAGAGCAGCAGCGTGAGCGCCGAGAAGGCCAGCATCACGTAATACCAGGTCGGCCCCCCATAGAGCTCAAACCCGAATACGACCGGCGCCTCGATGGTGATGCCGGTCGAGAAGCCACGCTTGGTCTCGTATTCCGCCCCGAGATAGACCACCACGAAATGTAAGGCGAGGGTCGACACCGCGAGATAGAGCCCCCGCAGCCGCAGCGAGGGCAATCCGAAGATGACACCGAGCAGCGCGCCGACGATCGCGGCGGCCGGCAGCGTCAGCCAGATCGGGGTGTTGAATTCCTTGAAGAGAATGCCTGCGGTGAAAGCGCCGGCGCAAAGCAGGCCGGCATGTCCGAGCGAGATCAGTCCGGCATAGCCGGTGAGCAGCATCAGCGACAGCGCGCCGATCGAGGCGAGCAGCACCTGCGTTGCCAGATCGAGATAGAAGTTCGACGCCACCAGCGGAAAGCCGAGCAGCACGATGCCGAAAATCACGGCGCTGACGCGCTGCATGCGCGTCTGGATCAGCGCCACGTCCTGCGCGTAGGAGGTGCGGAAATAGCCCGAGGCGCGCGGCTGGTTAGACACGGTCGAGCTCCTCGCGGGTGCCGAACAGGCCCCAGGGCCGCACCACCAGGAACGCGATCAGCACCACGAACGGGATCACGTCGGACAGGAGCGGGTCGATATACTGGATCGCCAGCACCTCGCAGGCGCCGATGATCAGCGCGCCGACAATGGCGCCGACCAGCGAGTCGAGTCCGCCGACCAGCGCGGCGGGGAAGGCTTTCAGCCCGATGATGACCATGGTGCCGGTCAGGCCCGAGTCGAGCGAGATCAGCATGCCGGCGAGCGCGCCGGTCAATGTCGACAGGCCCCAGGCCAGCGCATAGACCGCGTGCAGGTTGATGCCGCGCTGCGCGGCTAGCAGCGGGTTTTGCCCGGCCGCACGCATCCGCACGCCCCATGCGCCGAACCGCAGGAAGGTGAAGAGCGCGGCATAGGTCGCAATCGTCACGCCGATCAGGATCGCGGCGAACAGCGAGATCCGGGCGCCGCCCGGAACCATCAATGCCGGATTGTCGAAGCCGAGCGCCTGCGCGGGATATTGCGTTTGCGCCGACCAGATCAGCACCATCAGGCCGCGCAGGAGGATGCCGAGCGCGACGGTGGTGAGGACGGCGGCCAGCACCATCTCGCCGGTCATCTTGCGCATCAGGAACAGATAGACCAGCACACCGACGGTGAGGCTGAGCACGACCGCAGACGCAATCGCGGTCACGGGTGAGCCCACGAACATCCAGGCTGTGGTCAGGAGCAGATACGACCCGACCATCATTAATTCGCCATGCGCCAGATTGAGCACGCGGCTGACGCGATAGATCAGCACATAGCCGCAGGCGATCAGCGCGTAGATCGACGACAGGACCAGGATGTTGACGAGGAGTTGCAAGGGCGGTCTTTCAAACGGGTGGTGTATTTCGTCGTGCCGACACTCTCTCCGCTCGTCCCCGCGAAAGCGGGGACCCAGTGCCGAATATCGAAGTCTGTGTTTGTGGCTCTGGGCCCCCGCTTTCGCGGGGGCGAACGGAGTGTGCGATGTCGCGATAGATTAAGATCACTTGCCGACGTCGTAGACCTTCCAGTCCTGCAGGATGGCGATCTTGTCGCCGTCCCAGCGATAGACGCGATAGGCCTGCTGGGTACGGAAGTGATTGTCCTTGGTCCAGACCATCGGCACGCCGCGCAGGCCCTTGGTGTCGACCTTCAGATCGGACATCGCCGCCGCGATCTTCTCCTTGGTCGCGGGCCATCCGGCCTTGCGAAGCGCGGCTTCGAGCGCGAGCCCGCCGAGCCAGCCTTCGGTCATCTGGTTCGCCGGATATTTGGCGCCGCCGGCCTTCGCCGCCGCTTCGATCTCCTTATGGATCGGCAGTCCGTCGGCATAGAACGCGTTCGCGCCCATGACGTAGAATTTCGGATCCTTGACGCGCGGCAATTCACCTTCCGCCTCCAGATGCGCGATGGTGAGATATTCGCCATCCCAGCCGAGACGGCGCAGCGCCTCGAAGGTTCGGATCTCGGTCACCCACGGCGCCCAGGAGAAGGCCCAGTTGGCGCCGGCATCCTTGATCTTCGTTGCGAACGGCGTGTAGTCGGGCGTCGGCGGCGGGATCACCTCCTTGGCCACGGTCTTGAAGCCCATCTTCTCGGCTTCGGCCGCCGCGAAATCGATTTCGCCGCGCGAGATCGGGATCGCCATCGCCGCATAGCCGACATTCACCGGTCCCTTGGCGACCGATTTCACGTATTCGAGCGCGGCGCGGCTGTCATAGGTTTGCGCAAAGCCGGTCGAGCAGAATTGCAGCGGGTCGGGATTCGGCGGGAGCACTTCCTTCGGGCAGACCGCGCCCATGAACAGGACCGGCACGCCACCGCGTTTGGTTTCCGCCAGCATCGGCGCATAGGTGGATGACAGGCTCGCATTCACCAGAACCGGGACGTTATCTTGCGACAGCAGCTTCTTGACGTTCGCTGCGGCCTTTGACGGTTCGGCGGAATCGTCCTGCAGGATCAGGTTGACCTTGCGGCCGTCGATGCCGCCCGATGCGTTCAGCTTGTCGATGTAAAGCCGCAGGCCTTCCACGGCCGGTCCGAGTGTGCCGGCGGCGGGGCCGGTCATCGCACCGGTCAGACCGATTGTGTAGGCGTCCTGCGCTGCGGCCGGCAACGCGATCGTCAGCGCAGCGATTGCGCCCATCAGGCTCCGTTTCAGCATGATTTCCTCCGTGATGATCTTGTTTCTTTTCACTCAGCCTATCCTCCGTTCATTCCCGCCGCGAAAGCGGGAATCCAGAAATCGCGAGAATGGGTCTCCGCTTTCGCGGGGACGAACGGAGGTCGTTTCTATCTCAGCGCATCGCCCGCTCCCGCGGCGAGAAGCCGCTCCTCGGTGTCGTCGTACATGCCCTCGACCAGATCCTTGAAGCGCTCGTACATCAGGTTGCGCTTCACCTTGCGGGTCGGCGTCACCGGCTCGCCATCCTGTTCGGGATCGAGTTCCTTCGGCAGGATGCGAAACGCCTTGACCTGCTCGACGCGGGCGAATTCTTCATTCGCCTTGTCGATTTCCGTCTTGATCAGGCGCTGCACGGCATCGCTCTGAACCAGCGAGGTGAAGCCGGTGTAATTCACGTTGTTGGCGCGCGCCCAGTCGGCAACCGAATCGAAGTCGATCTCGATCAGTGCGGTGAGATATTTGCGGCCATGGCCGAACACGATCGCCTCGCCGATATAGGGGCTGGCGCGCAGCGTACTTTCGATCCCCGATGGCGAGATGGTCTTGCCGCCGGCGGTAACCAGAAAATCGCGGGCGCGGTCGATCAGCCGCAGGTTGCCGTCCTGCCATTCGCCGACATCGCCGGTATGCAGCCAGTGTTCGCTGTCGACGATCTGCGCGGTCGCGTCCGGCTGGTTCCAGTAGCCTTCGAACTGGTCCGGTCCCTTCACCAGGATCTGGCCGTCTCCGTCGAGCCGCACCTGCCAGCCCGGCACCACGGTGCCGACATTGCCGGGCTTTGCGAAGGCCTGCGGCTGGCCGCTGATGAAGGCGCCGCCGGTCTCGGTCTGGCCGTAAGCCTCGACCAGGTTGACGCCCCAGATCTGCCAGAGCGCCGCGGTCTCCTTCGGCAACGGTGCTGCGCCCGAGATCACGAGTTCGAGCTTGTCGAGACCGAGCTTGTTCAGCACCCGGCCGAAGGCGACGCCGCGTGCGAGCGTGGTCATCATATCGGTCGCAGCGCCGGTCTGCCCGGCCCAGCGGCGCCGCGCCGCGGAGCGGCCGAGGTTCATCGCCGCGTTATACACCCCGCGCTTCACCGGCGAAGTGGTGCTCAGGCCCACCAGCACCTGCGAGGCAAATTTCTGCATGTAGCGCGGCACCGTGAACAATGCGGTTGGCGCGACTTCGAACATGGTCTGCATCAAATCGTCGACGGTTTCGCCGTAATGCGGGACCAGTCGCGAAATCAGCGGCAGCGTGATCGCCACGTCGCGACCGAAGATGTGACAGAGCGGCAGGAACACCACGGTGCGGTGATCCTTGTCGCGCAATGTCGGGTAGTGATCGACGATGGTGTAAGTGCCGGCGAGATGCTTGCCGTGCGAGATCAGCGCGCCCTTCGGATTGCCGGTGGTGCCGGACGTATAGACGATGAAGGCGGGATCGTCGGGCTTCAGCGCCGCGGTCATCGCTTCCAGTGCGGCGATATTGGCGTCGTCGTCGCCCTTAACGCGTTCATGCAGTTCCGACAGCGCGATCAACTTCGGATGACTGTAATCGAACATCGCGGAATCGTCGATCACCACGATCCATTTCAGGTCGGGCAGGCGGTCGGCGATCGGCAGGATCTTGTCGATGTATTCCTGATCCTCGGCGATGAAGATCGACGCGCCGCCATCCTTCATCAGGAATTCAACCTCGGACACCGAGGCGGTCGGATAGACACCGTAGACGATGGCGCCGGCCGCTTGCGCCGCCATGTCGCAGATCACCCATTCCTCGCAGGCGTCGCCCATGATGGCGACACGGTCGCCCTTTGCGAGGCCGAGCGTCTGCAAGGCGCGCGCGCTCCGTCCGATCGCAGCGGCATAGTCGCGCCATGTCCTTTCACGATAGAGGCCGAGCGTCTTCGCGCGATAGGCGATTTCGGCGGGTTTGCGCCGCGCATGCTCCGCAATCAATCCGGGTGCGGTCTTGCCGCGCAGGACTGCAAATTGCGGGGATTGCGCTGCGGCCTGGGTCATGACGTCAAGCCATGACACAATGCGAGATGCGTAAGAAGTTCGCAGAGCCGTAAAACGGCATCTTCATCGCGGCCTTCCTCCCAAACGAACCGGCCGATGGTCCGGCTCTTTTTCCTGACGTTTATTTCAACGCCGGAAATTCTATAGGTCAATCAAATTTTTTGCTTGGTCCGGCGCGCCGGCGACTTGCGTTTTCCTTTTGCAGCGCCCGGCTGTGGTGAATCGATTCCGTGCAGGATGAGCGCGATGAAATCGCCGCCGATGCGCTCGATCGAGGCTTGCTCGCGCGAATACCAGGCAGCGCACCCATTCACCACCGACAGGATCGACAGGGTCGCAAGCCGCGTATCCAGATCATTGCGGAACTCGCCGCTGCGCTGGCCCTGTTTCAGAACCTCCTCGAATATTGCCTCGATCCCGCGCGATACCTTGCGGATCTTGCGCCGACTGTGCGCGGGCAGGAATTGGCGCTGGGTGAGGAACACCTTCATGAAATTGCCGCGGTCGAGAAGCGGAGAAATATGCGCCCGGATAAGGCCGGACAGGCGTTCGGTCGCGGTGCCGGGGCCTTCGGCGATGGCCTTTTCGGTCTCGTAGAAGCCCTCGACCCCGCGCATGCAGACCAGTTCGAGCGCTACTTCCTTGGACGGGAAATAATAATACAGGCTGGCCTGCCGGATCTTCAGAACGTCGGCGATGTCCTGGGTGGAGCAGCCATGATAGCCGCGCTCGGCAAAGACCTTAGCCGCGGCCTCGATGATCTCGCCCGAGCGGCGGTGGGTGGCGCGCTTGCGGCGCTCCGCGGGCTCTTCCGCGCCGCTTTTGCGCAGCGGCGGATCGCGGCGAAGCGGTATCGGCCGGGTGGGGCTTGCATCCGGGCGGCGGGCCGATCTAGATTTCATCTATAGACCTATAGAATAATCCATCTACCCCGGGAGCATGCGCCAATGACCAATCTGCCGCAAGGCCGACCACCGTTCCGCGCCGACCATGTCGGCAGCCTGTTGCGTCCGCCGGTGCTGCGGCAGGCCTTCCGCGATCATATGGGCAAGCGCATCGACGATGCTGCATTTGCGAAGATCCAGGATGAATGCATCCGCGATGTGGTGAAGATGCAGGAGGATGTCGGCCTCAAGGTCGTGACCGACGGCGAATTCCGTCGCGGCTCCTATTGGGGACGCTTCGTCGAGCGGATCGACGGCTTCGCGATCAAGTCGGCGGTGTTCAAGTTCCGCGACGACCAGGGCCATCAGGTCGATTTCACCGCGCCCTATGCCGACGGCAAGCTGAAGCGCAACAAGCCGCTGGCGCTGGACGAGTTCGAATTCCTCAAAGGGATCACGAGCGCGACGCCGAAGATCACGCTGCCGGCGCCGTCGACCATGCATTTCTATCGCGCCACCGACTTCGCGGCGAAGTCTGCCTATGCCGACGTGAATAGCTTCTTCGACGATCTCAACCGGATTTTCCGCGAGGAGATCGCCGATCTGGTGAAGGCCGGGTGCAAGTATATCCAGCTCGACGAGGTCGCGATCGCGCTGCTGTGCGATCCGAATATCCGCAAGCAGGTCGAAGACGCCGGGATGAAACCGGACGAGCTGGTCGATCTCTATATCGACAGCATCAACGAGTGCGTCAAAGGCGCGCCGGCCGATGTGGTGTTCGGCGTGCATATGTGCCGCGGCAATTTCAAGGGCCATTATCTCGGCGCCGGCGGCTACGAGTCGGTGGCCGAGCGGTTCTTCGAGGGCACGAAGGTCAATCACTTCCTGCTCGAATACGATACCGAGCGCGCCGGCGATTTCAGGCCGCTGCGCTTCGTCAAGGGCAAGGGCGTGGTGCTCGGGCTTATTTCGAGCAAGACCCCGGTGCTGGAATCCCTCGATGCGCTCAAGCGCCGCACCGAGGAAGCGACGCAATTCATCGATCTCGACCGGCTGGCGATCTCGCCGCAATGCGGCTTTGCGTCCACGGTCGCCGGCAATCCGGTGACGGAGGATGACGAGCGCAAGAAGCTGGAACTCGAGGTGCAGGCGGCGAAGGCGATCTGGGGGTAGGCCGTTTGCCTGGCCGACCGCGTCGCCGTGGCGCGGTCGCGATCAGGGAACATGACAGCGATTTAACCCCGCGCTGTGACAAAGCATGTCGGCGGCCGGATTTTCGCCGTGGTGGAACGTTTGGTGATTGCGAACGTTGTGCTGACCGCGCCTTGATTAGCGGCGGCACACGTCTTGCGGCGATCACGGAGGCAGCCACCACATGCGGCGACGGACCGTTGTTACGATTCTTCTGATCGCGGTGCTGGCGGCCGGATATTACGGCATTCGCAATTATGGCGACCGCCTCGGCCTGACCGCGGGCTCGCTGACGCAGACCACGCAAGGGCCACGCGCCACGCCGGCGGTTCCGGTGACCACTATCGCCGCGGAGCAGGGCACGTTTCCGGTTCGCCGCCGCAGCATCGGTCTCCTGGAATCGCCTGCCGTCGTGGTGATCCGGTCGCGCATCGACAGTCAGCTGCTCGAAAAGCACGTCAATGACGGGCAGCTCGTGCGCAAGGGCGATCTCCTGTTCACGCTCGACGATCGCGAATTGCTGGCGACCATCGCACGCAACGAGGCGCAGCTTGCCAAGAATGAAGCCGTCCGCGACCGCGCCAATGCCGATCTGAAGCGGACCGAGGAACTGCTCGCCAAGAACGTGGCAGCACGACAGCAGCTCGACGAAAAGGTTGCAGATGCGAAGGCCGCCGAAGCCACCATCGCCGCCGACAAGGCGCAACTCGACAACGATCGCATCCGGCTCGGCTATACCAGGATCACCGCGCCCATCACCGGCCGGATCGGCACGATCCGCACCACGCCGGGAAATCTGGTGTCATCATCGGACGCGCAGGGACTGGTGACGATCACGCAGATCCGTCCAATCCGCGTCTCGTTCACGCTGCCCGAGCGTGACCTGGCGGCGTTGCGCGCGGCGCGCCGGAGTGAGCAGCCGCCGACGGTGCGGGTGTATGCGGCCGGCGACACCCAGCCGCTCGCATCCGGGCAGCTCGATTTCGTGGATTCATCGGTCGACACCGCGACCGGAACGATCATGGCGAAGGCGACCTTTGCCAATCAGGATTTCAGCCTGTGGCCCGGTCAATATGTCGATGTCGAGGTCGATCTCGATACCCGTCCGGACACGATCAGCGTTCCGACAGTGGCGCTGCAGACCAGCCAGAAGGGCCCGTTCGTTTTTGTGGTGAAGCCTGACGGCGTTGCGGAACTGCGGATGGTGGAGACCAGCGGCATCGTCGAGGATCGCACCGCGATCCGTTCGGGCCTCGAGCCGGGTGAGCGCGTGGTGGTCGAAGGCCAGCTCCGGCTCGCCGATGGCGCGCGGGTGCGCGATATCGGGAAACAGGCCGGATTTGCCGCGCCGGACCAGGCTGCACCGAAAAAGGCGGCACCGTCAGCGTCACAGACGGACGCGGCGCGATGAACATTTCCGAGTTCTGCGTCCGCCATCCGGTCACCACCACGCTGATGTCGATCGCGGTGGTGGCGGCCGGGCTGTTCGCCTATGTCTATCTGCCGGTTGCCGCGCTGCCACGCACCGACTTTCCAACCATCAATGTGTCCGCCAGCCTGTCCGGCGCCGCGCCCGACACCATGGCGAATTCGGTCGCAACGCCGCTGATCAAGCAATTCACCACCATCAGTGGCATCGACACCATCAGTGCGACCTCGACGCAGGGGTCGACGTCGATCGTGATCCAGTTCAATCTCGATCGCGATATCGACTCTGCTGCAGCCGACGTGCAGTCGGCGATCGCGCGCACCCAGCGGCGGCTGCCGCCGGAGATGACCGAGCTGCCCAGCTATCGCAAGGTCAACCCGGCGGATGCGCCGGTGCTGCTGCTGGCGATCCGCAGCGACACCACGCCGCTTCCCGAACTCGACGCCTTTGCGCAGCAGGTGATTTCGCCGGCGTTATCGACCGTCGACGGGGTTGCGCAGGTGCTGGTTTATGGCAGCCAGAAATACGCGGTCCGCATCCAGGTCGATCCGAATGCGCTGTCGGCGCGCGGCATCGGCGTCAACGAGGTGCAGGCCGCGGTCGCGGCGGCCAATGCCAATACCCCCGTCGGAACGTTGCGCAACGCCCAGCAGCAACTGACGATCCAGGCGGAGACCGAGCTCAACAACGCCACCCAGTTCCGGCAGGTGATCGTGACCTCGCGGGGCGGACGGCCGGTGCGGCTCGGCGATGTCGCGGTGGTCTCGGACTCGGTCGAAGACAATCAGGCGGCAAGTTGGTTCAACGGCACGCGTGCGATCATTCTCGCGGTCCAGCGCCAGCCCGAGGCCAACACGGTGGAGGTGGTCGATCGCGTCAAGGCGATGCTGCCGAGTTTCCAGGACGATCTGCCGCGCGCGTCCACCATCGAAGTGCTCAACGACCGTTCGGCGTCGATCCGCGAGGCGGTGGCCGACGTGCAGTTCACGCTGCTGCTGGTGATCGCGCTTGTGATCATGGTGATCTTCCTGTTCCTGCGGCGGCTGACGGCGACGCTGATTCCGGCGCTGGCGGTGCCGATCTCGATCGTCGGCACGCTCGGGGCGATGTATCTGCTCGACTTCAGCATCAACAACATCTCGCTGTTGGCGCTGACACTGGCGGTCGGCCTGGTGGTCGACGATGCAATCGTGATGTTCGAGAATATCTACCGTCACATGGAAGAGGACGGGATGTCCGCCTTCGATGCCGCGATCAAGGGTTCGCGCGAGATCGGTTTCACCATCATTTCGATTACGGTGTCGCTGGTCGCGGTGTTCATTCCGGTGCTGCTGATGGGCGGTGTCGTCGGCCGCATCTTCCATGAATTCGCGGTGGTGGTGACGGTGTCGCTGGCGATTTCCGCCTTCGTGTCGCTGACGCTGACGCCGATGCTGTGCGCCAAGATGCTGAAGCCGCCGCATCGCGACAAGGATGGAAACATTCCTCCTGAAACGGGATGGCGTGCGGTGCTGGAGCGCGGGCTCGTCGGCATGACCAATGCCTATGACCGCGGCGTGCAATGGAGCCTTAGGCACCAGCCGTTCATGCTGGGCGTGTTCTTCGCGACGCTGCTGGGAACGGTTTATCTGTTCTACGCCACGCCGAAGGGCTTCTTTCCGCAGGAGGATATCGGCCAGCTACAGGTGTCGACCGAAGCGCGCCCGGACATTTCGTTCGACGCGATGGTGGCGCTGCAGAACCAGGTCGAGGAGGCGTTCCGAAACTCCCCCTATGTGGAGAGTGTTGCATCGATCGTGGGCGGCGGTGGTGGTTCCAGAAGTCTCAACACCGGCCGACTGTTCGTCGAACTGAAACCGCGCGGAGAGCGGCCGGCGATGCCGGAGCTGCTGCGCATCTTCCGTCGCGACATGTCCTTTTCCGGCATCAACGTGGTGATGTCGCCGGTGCAGAACCTGCGCATCGGCGGCCGTTCAAGCCGCAGCGAATATCAGTTCGTGATGCAGAGCGTGCGGCGCGACGAAATGCGCGACTGGGCGCGAAAGATGACCGAGGCGATGGCGGCCGATCGGCATTTTACCGACGTCAACAACGATCTGCAGGATGGTGCGATCCAGGTCACGCTTCATGTCGATCGCGACAAGGCGGCGTCGCTCGGCATCAACGCCGACCAGATCCGCGCCACCTTGTATTCCGGATTCGGATCGCGGCAGGTTTCGACGATCTATGGCAGCGGCGACACCTATAGTGTGCTGATGGAGTTCGATCCGCGCATCCAGTGGAATTCGGGCGATCTCGGCAATATCCGCATCCGCACGCCGGCGGGCCAACTGGTGCCGCTTTCATCGATTGCAACCGTCGAACGTACCGCCGGCGATCTCGCGGTTAATCAGCTCGGCCAGCTTCCGGCGGTGACGGTCTCGTTCAATCTGCCTGCCGGCGTTGCGCTCGGCGATGCGGTGGCGCAAACGGAGGTGCTGAAGCAGCAACTGGGCGTGCCGAGCACGATCAGCACAACGTTTTCCGGCACCGCGCAGACATTCCAGCAGTCGCTCGCCAATCAGAGCATCCTGCTCGCCGCCGCGGTGCTGACCATCTACATGGTGCTCGGGATGCTGTACGAGAGTTACATCCATCCGCTCACCATTCTGACCGGTTTGCCATCAGCCGTGGTCGGTGCGCTCGGAGCACTGGCGCTGTTCGGGATGGACCTGAGCGTGATCGCGATGATAGGCCTGCTGATGCTGATCGGCATCGTCAAGAAGAATGCGATTATGATGATCGACGTCGCCCTCGACCTGCAGCGGGTTCAGCACATGGCGCCCGCCGACGCGATCTACAAAGCGGCGATCCTGCGTTTTCGTCCCATCATGATGACGACCTTCGCCGCGATCCTCGGCGCGCTTCCGATCGCGGTCGGCCACGGCGCGAGTTCGGAATTGCGGCAGCCGCTCGGCATCGCCGTGGTCGGCGGGCTGGTGGTGTCGCAATTCCTGACTCTGTTCATCACGCCGGTGCTGTATCTCTACATGGACCGTCTCGGGCATGCAGGGAACAGGCTGCGCGCGCGGGTGGTGGAGATGTTCGGCGGCAAAGCGCGGGCGGCGTGACGCTGTCATTCCGGGTTCGCGTGCTTCGCACGCGCCCCGGAATGACCTAGGATTACGCCGCCTTTTGTGCGGCCGCGGCCTTGGCGAGCTTGAAGTCGTATTTCACTTCGTAGAACGGCTCGTTCATCACCTCGCCAGTCGGGGCCTTGCTGCCCGCCGGCTGCTTCACGAATTCGACGATCAGCGGCTCCTTCACACCGAACACCACATCGGTGTCGATGAACTCGCAACCCTTCTGGAACACATGCGTGGTCAGGCTCTTGTAGCCGGGCGCCGCGATGTGGAAGTGGATATGCGCCGGACGCATGTGGCTGATCCTGGTCTTGTTCATCAGTTCGCCGATCGGGCCGTCCATCGGAATGGTGTAGCCGATCGGGGCCACGGTCCGGACCGTGTAGCTGCCATCCGGATTGGAGTGGAAGATGCCGCGCATGTAGCCTTCGGCGCCTTCGATCTGCGCTTCGTAAAGGCCTTCGCCGTCGGTCTGCCACATGTCGAGCATGGCGCCCGCGATCGGCTTGCCGTCGATATCGGTGACCCGGCCGGTGCAGAAGGTCGGAATGCCCGGCGCGCCGTCGGCCATGTTGCCGCCGTCGGCAATTTCGGGCGAATCCGCAATGTGGAACGGGCCTTCCACCGTGGAGGGGGTGGCAGCGCCCGGCGCCCGGTTGTTGATCGAGTCCACCAGCATGGAGACGCCGAGGACGTCGGATGCGAGGATGAATTCCTGCCGCTTGGCGTCGCAGATCTGGCCGACCCGCGTCAGCCACATGATGGCGGCGAACCATTCCTGCTGGGTCGGTTCGACGTCGCGCACGAAGCCGTGAAGGTGCTTCACCAAGGAGGTCATGATCTGGCGCAGCCGCGGATCCGGGATATTGCTCCAGCGCTCGATCGCCAGGTCGGTGAGGTTTTCCTCGGTAACGTAGGTCATATGCGTTCTCCCGAAATCGTCGGCGCGGCCGCTGGCCCGCCGCCGTTTTTTGTCGTCGTCGGGCCCGAGTCTAAGCGCCGGCCATGGCTCAGCGTCAAGCTGGAATTGTCCAAATGCCGCACGGGGCGGACGGTGACTTTTTCGGCCCACCGGCGTTATAATGCAAATCTGGTTGCCCGAAAGGACCGCTGACATGGCATGGACGACCCCGACTCTCGTTGAAATCTGCATCGGCATGGAAATCAACGGCTACTTGCCGCCTGAATTCTGACCTCCGGCTGATTTGAATCGAAGCCAGCCCAAATGGGCCGCCTGACGGCGCTCGTGCTTGGAGCAGCCGCAGGCGGCGGTTTTCCGCAATGGAACTGCAATTGCCCGGTCTGCGCCCTGGCGTGGGCCGGCGACCCGCGCGTGACGCCCCGCAGCCAGGCCGGGATCGCGGTCACAGCCGATGGCGAGAACTGGCTCCTGTGCAACGCCTCGCCCGATCTGCGGGCGCAGATCCTCGGTAATCCGGCCCTGCATCCGCGCAGGGGATTACGCCATTCGCCGATCCGGGCGGTGCTGCTGACGGGCGCTGAAATCGATCAGGCGGCCGGCCTGCTGACCCTGCGCGAGCGGCAGGATGTCGCGCTGCATGCGACGCCTGCGACACTCGCCGCGATTGCCGACAACCCGATGTTCAGTGCCCTGCACCCCGGCCACGTGACCCGGCATGCGCTTTCGCTGGGTGAAACCTTTTCACCGGTGGAGGGCTTGTTGGCCGATGTTTTCACCGTCCCCGGAAAGGTCCCGCTCTATCTCGAGGGCGAGAATCCGGAGATTGGCGAGAGCGCCGTGAATATTGGCGTCGAATTGACCGGCGCCGGACGCCGGCTGCTGTTTATGCCCGGCGCGGCCGCAGTGACGCCCTCAATCCGCGAGCGCATGCTTCGGGCCGACGCCATCCTGTTCGACGGGACGCTGTTCGCCGACGATGAGATGATCGCCCTGCGGGTGGGAGAGAAGACCGGAATGCGGATGGGGCACATGCCGATCGATGGTCCCGACGGCTCACTTGCGGCGCTGTCCGATCTTCAGACGCGCCGGATCTACATCCATATCAACAACACCAATCCGATCCTGATCGACGGCTCGCCCGCCCGCCGGCGGGTGGAGGCGGCGGGTTTCGAGGTTGCCTATGATGGCATGGAGATCGTGCTGTGACGCCGATGCAGCCCGACGAACTGGAAGCGGCGCTGCGCGACATCGGCGCACGCCGGTATCACCGTCTGCACCCGTTTCATCACATGCTGCATTCCGGGCAATGCACGAAGGCGCAGGTGCAGGCCTGGGCCCTGAACCGCTACTATTACCAGGCGATGATCCCGATCAAGGATGCGTCGCTGATCGCACGCTGCGACGACCCGGCGATCCGGCGCGAATGGCGCTCGCGGCTGGTCGACCATGACGGCGAGCAGGAGGGCGATGGCGGCATCGCCCGCTGGCTGAAACTGACCGATGGGCTCGGGCTCGACCGGGACTATGTGACGTCGCTGCGGGGTTTGCTTCCGGGGACGCGCTTTGCGGTCGAGGCCTATGTGCGATTTGTGCGCGAGAAGACGCTGCTGGAAGCGATTGCGTCGTCGCTCACCGAGTTGTTCTCGCCGGTGATCATTTCGGAGCGGATGGACGGCATGCTCGCACATTATGATTTCGTCACCCGCGAGACGCTGGCCTATTTCGAGAAGCGTCCGCCGCAGGCGGCAAAGGATTCCGATTTCGCGCTCGACTATGTGAAACGTCATGCGCACACACCGGATTCGCAGGCGATGGTTCTTTCAGCGCTGGAATTCAAATGCAGCGTGCTGTGGGCGATGCTGGATGCGCTGCACCACGCCTATGTCGCGCCGGGGCACATTCCGCCGGGCGCGTTCGTGCCGGAGGACGGGCGATGACCGAACCCGCTGCGCCGTCCGCCGCGATTGCTGCCGATGCCAGACCGCGGCTGCCGCGCGGCGTGCGGCTCACCCATAACGAAGCGCAGGGCGGCTGGGTGCTGCTGGCGCCGGAGCGTATTTTCAAGGCGGATGCGATCGCGGTGGAGATTTTGAAACGCTGCACCGGCGAGGCGACTTTTTTGGAAATCGTCGACGATCTGACAGCGGCGTTCAAGGCGCCACGCGAGCGCATCGAAACCGACGTCGCGAACCTGCTGCGCTCGCTCGCCGACAAGCGCCTGCTGGAATTGTCGTGACCGATCTCAGGCCCCAGGCATCGGCAGCCGCCGCCGGCGGAGAACGAGAGCTTCCGGCACCGCTTGGCCTGCTCGCCGAACTGACGCATCGCTGCCCGCTCGGGTGCCCGTATTGCTCCAATCCGCTGGCGCTCGATGCGCCGAAGGACGAACTCGATACCGAGACCTGGGCGCGTGTCTTTCGCGAGGCGGCTGGACTTGGCATCCTGCAGGTTCATCTGTCGGGCGGAGAGCCGGCATCGCGGCGCGATCTCGCCGAGATCGTGGCATCCGCGCATGCGGCCGGGCTTTACTCCAATTTGATCACCTCTGGCGTCGGGCTGACAGACGCTCGGCTGCGCCAGCTTGCCGACAACGGTCTCGATCACGTCCAGGTGTCGATCCAGGATGCCGAACCCGATTCCGCCGATCGCATCGCCGGCTATGACGGCGCGTTCGCCCGGAAGCAGGCGATGGCGGCTGAGACGGCGCGGCTCGGCCTGCCGCTGACCGTCAACGTCGTCGTGCATCGCCTCAATATCGAACGGATCGGCGACATGGTGGCGCTGGCGCTGTCACTCGGGGCGCAACGGGTCGAGATCGCGCATGTGCAATATTACGGCTGGGCGCTGAAGAACCGCGGCGCCCTGATGCCGTCGCGCGAGCAGGCGATCGGCGCGATCGAGACGGTCGAAAAGCTGCGCCAGGCGCATCACGGCCGGATCGTGATCGATTCCGCATTGCCGGATTACTACGCGCGCTACCCCAAGCCATGCATGGGCGGCTGGGGCCGCCGCTCGCTCAACGTCACGCCATCGGGCAAGGTGCTGCCCTGCCATGCCGCCGAAGTGATCCCGGGGCTGACCTTCTGGTCGGTGACGGAGCATTCGCTGGCCGATATCTGGCGGCATGCGCCGGCCTTCAACGCGTTCCGGGGAACCGACTGGATGCAGGAGCCTTGCCGCTCCTGTCCGAAGCAGCGCGAGGATTTCGGCGGCTGCCGCTGCCAGGCCTTTCTGCTCACCGGAGACGCGCGGGCGACCGATCCGGTCTGCCACCTGTCGCCGCTGCATGGTGAAGTCGAACGCATCGCAGCAATTCAAACAGACGCATACGAATACCGGCGTTTCCGCGTGCCGGTTGTCACACCGTGATTGCCATCCGGGCGTGAAATATCGGACACTGGCGACAAGGCCGCGATCCAACGACGGCGTATTGCAGGGAGGCTTCGATGCATCGATTGTCCCGTACCATGTTGTTTGCCGGCGGTATTGCCGGCGCCTTCGCACTGACGACCGCACCCGCGATCTCGCAAGGGCCTCCCGGCATGAGCGCGATCGACAAGTCCAATCCGGCGGCCAGCAAGCAGGACGCGAATCTCAAGCCGCATGCGACGCCGCCGATCGTGACGCCGGTCGACAAGCTTCCGCTCGACAAGCTGAAGCTGCCGGCGGGCTTCAAGGCCGAAGTGTTCTCGAGCGGCCATCCCGGCGCGCGCACCATGGTGCAGGGGCCGAAAGGCACGATCTTCATGGGGACGCGTCTGCTCGGGCGCGTCTATGCGATCACCGACAAGGACGGCAAGCGCGAGGTGCGCACCCTGCTACAAGGACTGACCCAGCCGAGCGGCCTCGCCATGAAGGATGGCGCCCTTTACGTGCTGGCGATCAACAAGGTGCTGCGTTTCGACGATATCGAGAACAAGCTCGACAATCCGGGCGAGGGTGTCGATCTCACCGACAAATTCAACCTGCCGCCGGAAATCCACCACAACTGGAAATACGCGGCGTTCGGACCGGACGGTAAGCTCTACATCCAGGTCGGCGCAAATTGTAATATCTGCGAGATCAATCCGGGCATTCACGGCCAGATCCGCCGTTACAATCCGGATGGCTCCGGCATGGAGATCGTGGCGCGCGGCGTGCGCAACACCGTCGGCTTCGACTGGCATCCGGTGACCAAGGAATTGTGGTTCACCGACAATGGCCGCGACTGGGCCGGCGATGCCGGACCGGAGGATGAACTGAACCGGGTCGCGAAAGGGCAGGAGGGCGCCAATTACGGCTTCCCCTATTGTCACGCCAACGGAATCGCCGATCCTGACATCAAGATACCGAATGCCTGTGCCGGCGTAGTGATGCCGGCGGCACTGACCGGTCCGCATACGGCGGGGCTCGGAATTCTGTTCTACACCGGCGAGATGTTCCCGAAGGGCTACCAGAACACGGCCTTCATCGCGCGCCGGGGCTCGTGGAACAAGGCGCAGAAGACGGGCTATGACGTCGTGCTGGCGCGCACCACGCCCGACGGCAAGGCCAAGATCGAGCCGTTCATGACCGGGTTGCTGGATACCAAGGCCAACGAGTTCTTCGGCCGCCCGACCTATCTGTTCCAGATGAAGGACGGATCGTTGCTGGTATCGGACGAGCAGAACGGCGCAACCTATCGCATTTCCTACGATGCGAAGACCGCGGCACCTGCCGCGGCGCCGAACAAAAAGTAAAACGAGGCGGAATGCAGTCTCACTTGCGGATCGGGCGGTCGCTGGCACTGGGGCTCGCGGCCGCCCTTGCATTTTGGGGAGGGGCGCAGGCACAAAGCCTGTCGCTTCCCGAACGCCTCGAGCAATGTGGCACCTGCCACGGCGATGACGGCAATTCAAAGCTGGAAAACATTCCCTCGCTGGCCAGTCAGCCGTCCTTCTTTACTTTGAATGCGCTCATCCTGATGCGCGAGGGCGTACGCAAGGTGGAGGCGATGGCGCCGTTCGTGAAGGGTTTGACGGACGCCGAAATTCAGGCACTGGCCGAGCATTACGAGAAGCTGCCGCCGAAGCCGAGTGGCGAGACGATCGATCCGGCACTGGCCGAGCGCGGCGCCAAGATCGCGACGCAACGCCGCTGCGAGTCCTGCCATCTGCCGTCGCTCGCCGGCCAGCAGCAGATGCCGCGGCTGGCGAAACAACGCATCGACTACATGATCCACGCGATGAAGCAGTATCTCACCGACAGCCGCACCGGCGCCGATACCGCGATGACGGCTTCGATCTTCGGCCTGCGCGACGATGAACTCGCGGCGCTGGCGCATTGGGCCGCGGGGAAGTAGAGGCACCGCAAGCCGCCGCTCCGCCCATGTAGCTACGCCTGCTCGCCCGCTTCCTCGGCCATCTTGGCGCGCCAGTCGCGGCGCGCGACGAATGCGCCCCAAGCGGCCAGTCCGAGCAGCAGCGCGCTGATCAGGAACAGCACCAGCGCAATCGGGCGCTGATAGAAGATCGCGAACGAACCGCCCGACATGATCAGCGATTGACGAAGCGACAGTTCGAAGATCGGTGCGATCACGAGGCCCAGCACCAGCGGCGCCGGGTCGAACCGGAACTTTTTCAGCAGATAGCCGATCACGCCGAAGATCAGCATGATCCAGACATCCACAACCGAATTGTTCACCTCGTAGACGCCGATGATGCAGAACATGATTATCATCGGATAGAGATAGGCGTAAGGGATGCGCAGGATGCTGACGAACACGCCCACCAGTGGCAGGTTCAGCAACAGCAGCATCAGATTGCCCACATACATCGAGGCGACGAAGCCCCAGAACAGTTTCGGCTGCTCGTTGACCAGTGACGGCCCCGGCGGGATGCCGTGGATCAGCAGGGCTGCCATCAGCACCGCGATCACCGGGCCGGTCGGGATGCCGAGCGACAGCATCGGCACGAAGGCGCCGGTCGAGGCGGCGTTGTTCGCCGATTCCGGTCCGGCAACGCCGGCGACCGCGCCCTTGCCGAACTCCTCCGGGTGCCGCGATATCCGCCGCTCGATCGCATAGGACACGAAACTCGAAATGATATGGGCGGAGCCTGGGATGATGCCGACGAAGAAGCCCAGCACCGAGCCGCGCGCGATCGGCCAGACCGACTGACGCATCTCCTCGCCGGTCGGCAGCAATTCGCGGAATTTCGGCGCCCGGACATCGTTGTTCACGTCGCGACTCGGCGTCGACAGGATCTCGCCCAGCCCGAACAGGCCGACCGCCACCGGAACGATACCGATGCCGTCGCCGAGTTCGGGGATGTCGAACGAGAAACGGAAATGGCCGGACACGACGTCGATGCCGATCATGCCGAACAGCAGGCCCAGCGTCGCCATGAGAAGAGTGCGGACCAGCGAGGTGGTCGACATGTATGCGAGAAAGATCAGGCCCAGCACCAGCAGCGCGGTATATTCGGGCGGGCCGAAGCGCAGCGCGAATGTTGCAAGGGGCGGCGCAATCAGCGTCAGCATGATCACGCCGAATGTGCCGGCGACGAAAGAGCCGATCGCGGCGATGCATAGCGCGGCGCCGCCGCGGCCCTTCCTGGCCATGGCGTTGCCGTCTATACAGGTCATCACCGAGGCGGCTTCGCCTGGAATGCGCAACAGGATCGAGGTGGTCGAGCCGCCATATTGCGAGCCGTAATAGATGCCGGCCAGCATGATGATCGCCTTGGTCGGATCGAGCCCGAAGGTCAGCGGCAGCAGGATCGAGATGCCGGCGAGCGGGCCGATGCCGGGGAGCATGCCGACCAGTGTGCCCACCAGACAGCCGATAAAGGCGTAGAGCAGGACATCGGGCTGCAATGCAACCGAGAAGCCGAGCGCGAGGCTTGAGAGAACTTCCACAGCGTCAGGACCACAGCGAGCCGCGCTCAAGCGGAGCGTGGAGCGCGATCGCGAACAGCCAATACGCGAACAGGGTCAGGCCCACGGCATAAACCGCCGCAGCAACCAGATTGCGGCGTTCGACCAGGGCCAGCAGGGAAAAGATCAGTAGCGGCATGGTCACGAGAAATCCAAGCCGGCTGTAGAGCCAGGTCGAGATCGCGGCGATTGCGATCACGAGGGTGGCGTGGCTCCAGTCGCTCCAGGGGATCTCGGCAAGCGTCTCGCCATGCCTACCGGCGATGATGATCGCGGCTGCGAGCGCGATCATCATGCCGGCCAGGAATTTCGGCAGCATGCCGGCTCCGGGCGCAGAAATCCGGCCGAACGGCAGATCGGCGCCCAGGATGAAAACAACGATGCCGAGGGCGATGAACGCGCCCCCGGCCACGTAATCGGCGCGGAGATTCATATGCGGGTCCGCTGCGATCAACCTTCAACCTTGCCGATGGACTTGACCGCGGCCTCGACCCGCTTGGCGTCCTCGTCCCAGAACTTCGCGAAATCGGGTTGGTCCATGTAGCGGACGGTGTCGCCGAGATTCTGGATCGAGGTCTGGAATTTGTCGGTCGCGACCGCGGCCTTGGCGGATTCGCGGATCGACTTGACGATCGCTTCCGGTGTGCCCTTGGGTGCGAACAATCCAACCCAGAGATAGAACTCGACGTCGAAGCCCTGTTCCTTCAGGGTGGGGACGTCGGGCAGGGACGCCGCACGCTTGTCCGAATAGCTTGCCAGCGCGCGCAGCTTACCACTCTTGATGTGTGCGTTCGCAGCCGCGATCGACGACGCCAGGACCTGCGAATTGTTGCCGAGGATCGCGGTCAATGCGGGGCCGCCGCCATTGGTCGGCAGATGCCGCATCTTGATGTCGGCTGCATTCATGAACAGCTGGGCGGGCAGATGCAGCGCACCATAGAGGCCGGACGACGAGAACACGATCTTGTCGGGGTTTTTCTTGGCGTCGTCGACCAGATCCTTGACGCTCTTGTAGGGCGTCTCGGCATTGACCACGAGCACCATCGGCCCTTCGGTGAAACGTGCGATCGGTATGAAGTCGGCGCGCGTAAATTTGGGTTGCCGCCCGAACAGCTTGTCGACCTCGGCGAAACCCGAAATCGACACGATGTGAACCAGTAGCGTGTGGCCGTCCGGCTTGGCGTTGGCAGCGAATTGTGCACCGACAGCGCCGGCGGCGCCTGCCTTGGTCTCGATCACGACCGGCTGCTTGATGATCGGCTCCAGCATTGCGGCGAACGGGCGGCCGACCACGTCCGCAGCGCCGCCGGGCGGGAACGGATTGATCAGCGTGACCGGGCGCGACGGGTAGGCATCCTGCGCGAAAACGGACTGTGTTGAGAGGGCTGCGATGGCCGCGGTGGAGCCCGCGACGAATTGACGTCGATCCATGAGGCTTCTCCCTTGTGTGCGGCGTCCATTCACGTGGCACCGCTTTTTGTGGTCGAAGCCTAGCGGCTCAGTCCGGCGAGGTCGAGTATCAATCCGGCCTTCAATCCATGATCGCGACTGCGCGCGTCCATCCGGCGGAGCCGCCACGGACCTTGACCGGAAAACAGGCAATCGTGAAACCGGTGGGTGGCAGATTTTCGAGATTGTGGAGTTTCTCGATGTGGCAATAGCCGATGTCGCGGCCGGCCTTGTGACCTTCCCAGATCAGGCTCGCATCGCCGGTTGCCGCGTATCTCTCCTTGGTGTGCACGAATGGCGCATCCCAGCTCCATCCATCGGTGCCGGTGATTTTCACCCCGCGCTCAAGCAGGTAGAGCGTAGCCTCGCGGCCCATGCCGCAGCCTTTCGATACGTAATCGGGCTGGCCATAGGCCTTGCCAGCGGCAGTGTTGATGACGACGATTTCAAATGGTGAAAGCGTGTGGCCGATCGCCTCGAGCGATGCTTCGACATCGGCGGCGGTGACGACATAGCCGTCCGGGAAATGCCGGAAGTCGAGCTTCACGCCGGGATTGAAACACCATTCGAGTGGAACCTCGTCAATGGTGATGGCGCGCTTGCCTCCGTCCATGGTGGAGGCAAAATGCCAGGGCGCATCGAGATGCGTCGTGCAATGCGTCGACAGCTTCACCCATTCGAAGCCCCAGCCCTCGCTGTCGGGAAGATCGCTTTCCTTCAGGCCGGGAAAGAATTTGCAGATGTCGGGCGCGGTGTCGCGATGATTGAGGTAATCGATCTTCGGTCCATAGCCCGGAGGATCGGCGGCGACGTCGTTCTCGAGCGGCACGGATATGTCGATGATCTTGCGGGACATGGTTTCTGTTTCCTCCGGCGTCATCGTCGGGCTTGACCCGGCGATCCATCTCAAGTGACGTCATGCAATCAATGGATGGATGCCCGGGTCAAGAGGCGTCAACGACGCCGTCTTCGACGACTATGCCCGGGCATGACCGCGGAGGAAACTATGCCTGCCTATTGGGTCGCGCGTTCGGTGATCTACGATCCTGTCGAATACAAGAAATATACGGACCTAGTGCCCGGCATCATCGCCAAATACGGCGGCAAGGTGCTGGCGCGCGGCGGAAAATTTCAGATCATGGAAGGTCCGGACAAGTTCCAGCGCTTTGTGGTGATCGAGTTTCCGACCTTCGAACAGGGCGTCGCCTGTTTCACCTCGAAGGAATACGACGATGCAGCCGCGTTCCGCAGGAGCGGTGCGGGCGAGGTGGAGACCATCATGGTCGAGGGCGGCGAATTTACGAAGTAGTTACGCTGCATCACGGAGCGTCGCCCCCGCGAAAGCGGGGGCCCATGTTCCAGAGCGGTGGTTATGGGTCCCCGCCTTCGCGGGGACGACAACCATTCAAATCCCGAGATACAGCTTCCGGATCAGGTCGTTGTTGTGCAAGTCGCTGGCCGATTTGCCCTCGTATGCGATCTTGCCGTGCACGATCACGTAGCCCGAATCGGCGATGCGGATCGCCTGGTTGAAATTCTGCTCGGCCATCAGGACGGTGAGCTGATATTTCGCTTTCAGTTCGCGAATGGTGTCGATGGTGTGGCTGACCAGGAGCGGCGACAATCCCACCGAGGGCTCGTCGACCAGCAGGATTTTCGGCGCCAGCATCAGCGCACGCGCGAGCGCGAGCATCTGCTGTTCGCCGCCGGACATCGAGCCGGCGAGCTGGCTCTTGCGTTCGGCAAGACGCGGGAAGGTCTCGAAGCAGAAATCGAGGTTGCGCTTGAGCTGCTCGCGCGCCTTCTGCCGGAACGCGCCCAGCAGCAGATTTTCCTCCACCGTCAGCTTCGGAAACAACCGCCGGCCCTCGGGCACGAGTGCAATGCCGAGGTCGACGATCTCCTCGACGCTCTTGCCGACGAGATCGTGCTTCACGCCGTCAATTTCGGCGGTGATGGAGCCTTCGTTGGGGCGGCACAGGCCCATGATGCATTTGATCAGCGTGGATTTGCCGTTGCCGTTGGTGCCCAGCAGCACCACGGTCTTGCCGGATGCCACGTCCATCGACACGTCCTCGATGACGCGGACGGCGCCGTACCCGGCATGGATGTTCTGGATGGTGAGGCTATTGGCCAAGATACGCCCTCTCCACCTCTTTGTCGCGGATCACGTCCTGCGGATCGCCCTCGGCGATCTTCTTGCCGCTGACCAGCACCACCAGCCGCTGCGAGAAGCTCATCACCGCCGCCATGATGTGCTCGATCAGGATGATGGTGATGCCGCGCTCGTTCAGACGGATCAGCAGCGCGACGATATCCTTGACCTCGGAACCCGACAGCCCGGCCATCGCCTCGTCCGCGATCAGGAGCTTGGGGTCGGCCGCCATGGCGCGCGCGAGCTCGAGCTTGCGCATCTCGACCTGGGTCAGGTCCTTCGGCAGCTTGTTGGCCTTGTGCTCGAGCGAGACCAGGCTCAGGACCTCGTGGCAGCGATGGTCCATCTCCTCCTTGGTGTGCGGCACGTCGCGGCGGATGCCCACGGTGTAGAGAAGCGGCACCCGCAGGTTTTGTGCGACCGTCAGGCTGTGGAACGGGCGCGGCAGCTGGAACGAGCGGGCCAGGCCCAGATGCGTACGCTGGTGGGCCACCAGGCCGTTCATCGGCTTGCCGTCGAAGGTCACGGTGCCGGTCTCGTTGTGCAACGTCCCGGACATGCAATTGACCAGCGTCGACTTGCCGGAGCCGTTCGGTCCGATCAGGCCGAGGCGTTCGCCGCGGGCGACGTCGAGATTGATGCCGTCGAGCGCGACGAAGCCGCCGAAGCGCTTGCTGACATTGTCGACCTTGAGGAGCGGCGCGGTCATGGCGTCTTCACCGCGGGTTTGGATGCTTCAGGGATTTCGGGCGTTTCGATATCGGCGCTGCTCTTGCGGCCGAAAAACTGATGCCAGAGACCGATCAGGCCGTTCGGCGCGATGATGACGAAGAACACCAGCAGCAGACCGACGATCAGCAGGCTGACCGCCGACGAGATCGTGACCGTGGCCAGTTGCTGCAGCGAGCCAAGCAGGATGGCGCCGAGCAGCGGACCGACCCAGCTGGTGGTGCCGCCGATCATCGGCATGGCGATGGCGTTCACCGCATAGGCGAGGCCGAAGGCCGAGGATGGCTCGAGGAAGCCGATGTAATAGGGGAAGGGGGCTCCCGCCATGCCCATGAACGCGCCGGACAGGGTGGTCGCGACGAGTTTCAGCTTCAGCGTGGGAACACCCGATGCCTCGGCCGCGAGTTCGTCGTCGCGGATGGTGGCGAAGCCATAGCCGAGGCGCGATCGTTCGATCGCGCGCGCGGTGGTCAGCGCGACCACCACGAGGAGCAGCATCACCAGGAACAGATATTCGATATAGTTGATGCCGAGCAGCGGCACCGTGGCCGGCCGGATGACATAGGCGCCGCGCGAACCGCCGACGAAGTCCCAGTTCACGATCAGGGTTTGCAGCACGACCGCGAGCGCCAGCGTGGCAATGGCGAAGAACACGCCACGCAACCGCAGCGTCAGGTAGCCGGTGCCAAGCCCGACCAGTCCGGCGATGATGCCGCCGAGCACGATCAGCACCGGGATCGGCGGTATGCCGACCAGCGCCGCGATCTCCTCGGGCAGATGACGATTGGCAAAGGCCGGCAGCTTGGTCATCACCACGGTCGTATAGGCGCCGATGGCGAAGAAGGCCGCCGAGCCGAAATTCACATAGCCGCAATAGCCGCCGAGAATGTTCCAGGCGGTTGCCAGCACGATGAATTGCAGCACCACATAGCCAGCGAAGAACAGGTAGTCGTTCTGTGCAAGTCGCGCCGCGAAAAAGAACGCGATCGCAACGGCGAGGGAGACGAGGAAGAACTGCCAGGTGCGCATTATCGACCCAGGATGCCGGAGGGCCGCACGGCGAGCGTGATCAGCAGGAAGCCGAACGCGACCGCAGGTGCCCATGAGGGCCCGTAGAAGGTCGAGGTGATGCTTTCCACGATCCCGAGCAGGATCGCGGCGATCACGGTTCCGGGCAGGCTGCCCATGCCGCCGAGAACGCAAATCGCGAACACCCGGCCGATATATTCGCGTCCGACCGACGGCTCGACCGGCTGGATGATGATCAGCAGCGCGCCCGCAATCGCGGCGGTCGCGATCGAGATCGAGAAGGCGATGCGCTTGATGCGGATCGGGTCGGCGGCCATCAGCGACAGCGCCAGCTGGTCCTGCGCGACGGCCATGATGGCGCGGCCGGTGAAGGTCTTGGTCAGGAACAGCTGCAGCCCGAACACCAGCAGCATGGAAATCACGAACGGCACCACCATGCGCATCGGCAAGTCGAGGAAGGAGAAGCGCAGCGTGGTGTCGATGTAGCCGGCCTGCACGTAGCGGTAGTCGACGCCGAACACGAGGATCAGCACGACCTCGGTGACGAACAAGAGGCCGAAGAAGAAGGCGAGCCCGCGCAGCGCTTCCTGCCCGCGTTTCTCGAATGAAACGTAATAGACCTGGTAGATCAGCGAGCCGAGATAATAGAAGGCCGGCAGCACCAGGATACTGACGAGGATCGGGTCGAGCCCGAGCCGCTGGTTGGCGATATAGGCGATATACGACCCGAGAATGATGAAGGCCGGATGCGCGATATTGACGATGTCGAGAATGCCGAACGAGATCGAAATCCCGACCGTCACCGCGGCATAGAAACCGCCCAGCAAGATGCCGGCGATCAGCGCATTGATGAAAAGTTCAACGGGAAAATCCATGCCGGGGCTCCTCTCAACACGAAGGCCCGGTACGCCGGATATGGAACGCCATGTCTCTCCCCGCCCGCGCTTGTTGGTTGTTTCGGGCGATCGCCATCCCGGCGGCCACCCCAGCTGCGCTTTGCGGATGAGTATTGCCGCAAGCAGCAACGCTTGGCTAGTCCTTTGATAGCCGTGGCCAGCGTTCTCTCACCCAGAGCCCGACATGGACGCCGGGCGATGTTCGCCCGGCGGCTGGCTGCGACAATCTGCTCAGCGATAAGGCACAACCGCGTCGCCCGATTTGAAGGCGGGCGGATAGAGGATGGTGTAGCGATCGGCCTCGCGGAACTGATCGACGCCGTTCCCTTCGATGCCGCGATACTGGACCATCAGCACGCGCGGTTCGGTCCATTCGCCGTTCGGCGCAAACTTGATCTTGCCGACGATGGTCGAGAATTCATTGTCGTGAATCGTCTTGGCGAGCGCCTTCTGATCCAGCGATTTGGTCTTTTCCACCGCCTGGGCGACCACCTCCATCGCCGCATAAATGAACGGCGGAACGTAGAAGCCGAGCGGATCGACGCCCTGTCCCGTTGCCTCCTTCTGGTAGCGGGCGATGAAGTCCTGGATGCCGGGAAAGTTCATGGTCTTTGAGGGAACATAGAGTTCGTAGCCCAGCGCATTGTTGAGGAACGGGCCGAGTTGCGCCTTGATGGCGGTGAATTGCGGGCCGACCGCGCCGCCGCCGAGGAGTTTTGCCTTCAGACCGATCTCGTTGATGGCGCGGTACAGGCCGACCGAGTCGATCGGATAGGACGCGACGAAGACGAGATCGGGATTGGCGTTCTGGATCGCGCGTGCGATCGGCGCGAAATCGACCGTCGACGGCGGGTAAGAGCGATCGTAGACGATCTTGAGGCCCATCTTTTTGGCAATGTCGCGGGCCGCGTCCGAGGTGATCTTGCCGAACTCCGCATCCGCGCCGACGATTGCGATCGACGTCGGCTTCGGATTGAGGGTCTTTACGACTTCGAAGAACGCATTCGGGATCGCGTGCCCGGATTCCACGCCGAGCGGCATGATCTGGAAATAGCGGTCGTAATTGAACTGCTTGTTCACGCCGACGCCGAACAGGCTCATCATCGTCATGCCCTTCTGCATGACGACTGGCATCGCGGGCGCGATCAGGTTGGTGCCGTAGGGCGACACCACGATGTCAACTTTGTCGAGATCGATCAGCTTGGTGTAAAGGCTTGGCACCGTGGCCGGGTTGGTCTGGTCGTCATAGTGGATGAGTTTCACCGGCCGACCCAGCAGCCCGCCCTTCTTGTTGACGTCGTCGGCCCACATCTGCATCGCGAGCAGTGCGGCCTTGCCGTTGGCCGCGAGGCCGCCGGTCAGCGCCATGCTGAAGCCGATCTTGATGGGCTCTGCGGCCATCGCGGAGCTTGCGGCGCAAAGCGCGCCGGCAGCCGCCAGTGTGATGCGCATTCCGCGCATGAGTTTACCGATCATGGACATGGTCTCCCTGGGTTCGCCGTGTTGGTCCGGCTTGATCAATCGAACAGGCGGCCGGTAATGACCGCGTTGTAGGCATGCGGATTCAGGATGTGCGGGTAGTGGCCGCCGGTCTGCAGCGTGTGCAGATGCGCGCCGGCATAACGATCGCGGACCGCCTGCCGGGACCGCGGCGGAATGATCGGGTCATCCTCGCAATCGATCACGGTGATGCGTTCGGGCGGAATGGACAGCGGCGGACATGCCGAAGCGGCCGCCACGCCTTCGAAGCGCGCCTTCAGGTTCTCCGCACTCTGGCGTCCGGACAGCATGGCGAGCTGGATTGCCTTCAGTTCGCCGTCGCGCGCCTTTTCGACGCGCTGCCGCCAGGTCGTCTGCAGCTCTTTCGCGCCGGTTGCGGCGATGAACGCCGGATCGAACAGCGGGTTCGCGAACAATTCGTCCGGCGTGACGAAGATGTTGCCGAGAAACAGATGGTCGAGCCGGGCGGGATGGCGAAGCGCGAAGAATTGCGCCCAGTATCCGCCGAAGGACGACCCGAGGACACTGGCGCGCGAGATCCCGAGATGATCCATCAGGCCGGCAAGGCCATCGGCCAGCCGTGACGGATCTGCCAAAGCCGGATAGCTGACCGAGACGATGCGCAGCTTCTGGCCGAGTGCTGCAATCTGCTTGTAGAACATCTCACAGGTGCCGACCGAGCCCGGCAGCATGATCAGCGCCGGGCCGTCGGCACCCGTATCGATATACGGCCAGACCTCGCCGGCGATCGTTGCGTCAGCGATCGAGGCGCTCAGGTCCCATGGTCTGTCCGTTGCCGCAGAGGCGCCGGCCGCCCTCGTGCGAGCCATCGCTATTTCTTCGGCCAGACGCCGGCTTGTTCCAACTCGCGCATGGATTCGTCGGTAAATTCCGCACGCGGACCGTCGCCGCCGATCACGAACATCAAGATGGATTCCTCGTTCGGATCGCCCTCCGTGACATTCTCGAAGCGGCGCGCGCATCCGGGCGGGAACGACACCACGTCGAAGGGTTCTGCGTCGACATAATCGACATTGCCCTTTTCATCGATCCACGAGCAGCGCCATGTGCCGGTCATCGGGATGAAGGTTTCGTTGGTGTCGTGATTGTGCATCATCGGACCCTTGCCGGGCTTGGCGCGGCAATAGCCGAGATTGAACCCTTCCGAGATCTTGATGGCCGCCATGCGTGCGGCGTCTTCGCCGACCGGCGATGTCACCGCGCCGCCTTCGCCCTTCGGTGGCTGGAACCCGATCACGTTGTAGAGCGTGCGCACCGCGCTATCGTAATCGCTGTCCGGCAGTCCGCCATTATAGCCCTTCAGATCCTTGAAGCGGGCCACGCGCTTGAGCATGTCTTCGCGGCGAAGGCCGGAGCGGGGCAGGCTTTCCATTGGTGCTTTCTCCCGTGATGCTTTTGATTGGTCTAATTGAGCACTTGATCAATATTATTGACCATGTGCTCAATATGTCAAGGCGCGGGTCGTCTGGCGGTGTGGCAGCTTGTGCAAGACGCAAGTTCTGGTAGGCATTCTGGCACGGGTTTGCCTTGAACCCGGTGGTCCGGACGATGAAACGATCACCCCCGCCGGCGCGCGCCAAGCGCAGCGCAAAGCCAGAACGAACCGTTCCGCGGGCCAAGCGCGGCATCAAGCGAATGCGCCTTAGCCCGGAGGCGCGCAGCGATCTGATCCTGCGCGGTGCAATCCGCTTTTTTGCGGAGCGCGGATTCCAGGGGCAAACGCGAGACCTTGCCGAACAGCTCGGCATTTCGACCGGACTTCTGTTTCGCTATTTTCCGACCAAGGACGCGCTGATCGACCGCATCTACGAAACCCTATTCGAAGGGCGCTGGAAACCGGAATGGGACGAGATTCTCGGCAACCGGTCACGCGACCTGCGCGAGCGTCTGATCGAATTCTACCTCGATTATTCGCAGATGCTGCACGATTACGAATGGGGCCGCATCTACCTCTATTCCGGTCTGGGCGGCGCCGGAATTGCACAACGCTTCGCGCGCATGGTGACCAATCGGGTCTATGCGCGCGTGGTCGACGAATTGCGCCATGAATTCGGGCGACAGGACCTTGCGGCCGAACCCCTGAGCGAGCCGGAGATCGAACTTATGTGGTCGCTGCACGGCAGCATTTTCTACATCGGCCTGCGCAAGTGGGTCTACAATGTCGGGGGTCCAAGCGACGTGCCCGGAACCGTCACCCAGATCGTCGAGCGCTTTTACGTGAATGCCGCCGAGCTGATGCGGTCGGTCGCAGACACGAAAAAGCCGCCGGCTAAGGCGCGGCGGCTTTCTGCATCGTGAAACGAGGAGCGGTTAAGCCGCCGCCTTTCGGACCTGGTCCGGTAGCGCCATCGGCTTGTTCGCCGAATTCACGAACTCGATGGTCATGAAGACCATCTCCTTGTCGCCGAGGTTTTCAAGATCGTGGACCTTGAACTCGCCGGCGCCATAGGTCTCGTGACGGGTCTCGCCGGGCTGGTAGGTATACTCGACCGTCGTGCCGTCGTGCACATGCTGACGTCCACGGCCGCCGGACACCGAGGTCCAGAAATAATCGAGCACATGGCGGTGAAAGCCGATCCGCTCGCCGGGCTGCAGGCGAATTTCCCACACCCGCACTCTTTCATTCTCTGAAAGAAGGCGGGAACCCACGCAGGGGTTCGGGTTGGCGCGTTCGCGCTCGAATTCCTTTGCGATCGCCTCCGGCCATGCCGAGTGGTCGGTCTTGAGCGCCGTCTTGTCCATCATGGACATTGCCATGGCGGTTCCTCCTGTGACGTGTATGCCCTAATATAGCAGCTTCCGGGTTCCAGCGAAATGGCGCGCTCTGCAATGCACCCCCAACGTCAGCGCCACGCAATCGTCATCGGCGGTTCGATGAGCGGTTTGTTCGCCGGCCTGATGCTGTTGCGGGCGGGCTGGCAGGTCGAGATTTACGAGAAGGTGGAAGGCGAGTTGTCCGGTCGCGGCGCGGGCATTGTGGCGCAGCCGGAGATTCTGGCCGCGCTGCGGGATCTGGGTGTGGCAACCGCTGACCTCGGCGTGCCGGTGCAGAAGCGCCGCCTGTTCGACGCCACCGGGCGGCTGGCGCTGGAACGCGATTGCCCGCAGGTCATGACCGCCTGGGAACGGGTGTACCGGATCCTGCGCGACGCCTTTCCGCCCGCGCATTACCATCGCGGGCGCGCGCTGACGGCGGTCGAACAGGACGGCAATGGCGTGACCGCAACGTTCGCCGATGGCGAGCGGATGACCGGCGATGTCTTGATCGGCGCCGACGGAATCCGTTCGACCGTGCGAGGGATGTGCGCCCCTGAAACCCAGCCGCTCTATGCCGGCTATGCCGCGTGGCGCGCGCTGATCGCCGAAGCTGCCATGCCGCCGCAGGTGCACCGCGATATCTTTCCGGCCATGGCCTTCTGCCTGCCGCCGGGCGAACAGATGCTCGGCTATCCGGTCGCCGGTCCCGATGACGACATCCGGCCAGGTCACCGGCGCTACAACATGATCTGGTACCGGCCCGCCGATGAGCAGACCGAGCTTGCTGCGCTGCTCACCGACGAGAACGGGACCCGGCATTCGGTGTCGATTCCGCCACCGCTGATCAGCCGCGCATCGATCGCGGCGATGCGGGACGCGGCTGCGCGGCTGCTCGCGCCGCAATTCGTCGAGGCGGTGGGGCTTGTCGACCAGCCGATCCTGCAACCGATCTTCGATCTGGTCTCGGGCCGGATCGCGTTCGGCCGGATCGCGATCATTGGCGATGCGGCCTTTGTGGCACGGCCGCATGTCGGCGCCGGCGTCGCCAAGGCCGCCGGCGATGCGGCGGCGCTGGTGAGGGCGCTTGGCAGCACCGAGGATTTCGCGTCGGCGCTTGGGCAATACCAGGCGCAGCGGCTGCAGGAAGGGCTGCGCATGGTGCAGCGCGCGCGCCATCTCGGCGCCTATCTGCAGGCCGCGCGCAGCAGCGAGGAGGCGGCTTTGGCAGCACGCCATTCAGTCGCGGAGGCGGTGCTGGAAGAGACGGCGACGCTGGATTTTCTGTACGCGTGATTGAGAGCGTCGCTGCATCGTCCCCCGTTCGTCCCCGCGAAAGCGGGGACCCAGAGCCCAGGACTGGACTCCCGCTTCCGCGGTAGCGAACGGTGCAAGTCGCGAGGGCTATTTCTTCTTCTTGCCCTTGCTCTTCGCTTTCTTGCGCTTCACGCCGGCCATCTTCTCCAGCACGCCGCAGACCGCGCCGGTATCCTGATCGGCGTAGCCGACCGACAGCGCCGAGGCATAGATCGGCAGCGTCGCGGAAAACAGCGGCGTCGGCACGCCGAGCTTGTTGGCGAATTCGCCGATCACCGTCATGTCCTTCTGCCACAGATAATTCTTCATGGTCGGCACCGAGTAGTCATCGTTGACCATCATCGGTCCGCGGATTTCGAACATGCGCGACTGGCCGGCACCGCCATTGGCGAACTTGAAGATCTGTTCCGGATCGAGACCGGCCTTCATGCCCAGTACCATGGCTTCGGCGGCGGCGACATTGTGAATCGCGACCAGGAGGTTCGCGACATATTTCATCTTGCTGCCATTGCCGAACACGCCGAGATTGTCGGTCTTGCGCGAGAAGCCGGCAAAGACCGGCATCACCTTCTCGATCGCCTTCTTGTCGCCGCTGGCATAGACCACCAGATCCTTGACCGCGGCCTGTGCGCCTGTCCCAGAGACCGGGCAGTCGAGCATCGTATGGCCGGCCTTGCGCAGCACCTTTTCGGCCGCGAGCTTGTCGTCGAGCGTGAAGGTCGACGCCTCGATCACGATCCGCGGCTTGACTTTCGCCGCCGCGATCTCCGCGACCACGGCGTGCAACGCCGCCGGGCTCGGCAGGCTGGTGATGACGGCCGGCACCTCGGCGACCAGTTCTTTCACACTGTCGGAAACGGAAACGCCGGCTTTCGTCATCTCCTTGCGCCGCTTCGGATCGGGGTCGACGCCCGCCACGATCCATCCGTCGGCGATCAGGTTGCGCGCGAACGCGCCACCCATGATGCCAAGGCCGATAATGCCTACAATGCCTTTCGCTCCTGCCGCCACCTGAAACCTCCGTTGTTGCGCGCCTTCGCGTTCTTGGCCGCGCCCGTCCGTTACTATATGGCTTCAGGCGCGGGCGGTAGACCCGTGAGGATCAGGGGAGTTGCATGCGTCCGCGCGTTTATGTCACCCAGCCGATCGCCGAAAGCGCGCTGCTGCGTCTGAGGGAGATTGCCGAGGTCGAGCTCAACGAGGATTCCAGCCGCATCCCGGTCAAGGACAAGCTGATCGACGCGGCTAAGCGGTCCGACATCATCCTGTGCCTCCTGCACGACACCATCGACCGCGAGGTGCTGGCCGCCAATCCGAACCTGAAGGCGATCGCCTCGATGACGATCACGCCCGACCGGATCGATGTGACCGAGGCCACCACCCGCAAGATCATCGTCACCAACATTCCGGCGGTGGTGACCGACGCCACCGCCGACATCGCCTTCGGCTTGCTGCTCGCAGTGGCGCGGCGGATCGTCGAGGGCGACAAGGTCACGCGCTCCGGCGCATTTCCCGGTTCGCAGTCGAACCATCTCGCGGGCGCGGCCGTGAGCGGCAAGACGCTCGGCATCGTCGGCATGGGCCGGATCGGGCAGGCGATGGCCCGGCGGGCGCGCGGCTTCGACATGACGATCCTCTATTGCGATCCGCGCGGACTGCCCGTGGAAGAAGAGCAGAAGCTCGGATTGCGGTCGGTGAGTTTCGAGGAATTGCTCGGTCAGTCGGACTTCATCTCGCTGCATCCGCAGCTGAATAACGAAACGCATCATCTGATGGGTCCGCGGCAATTCGCGCTGATGAAGCGCAGTGCGTTTCTGATCAACACCTCGCGCGGGCCCATCATCGACGAGAAGGCGCTGGCGCAGGCATTGACCGAGGGCCGGATCGCGGGGGCCGGCATTGATGTCTACGAGCACGAGCCGAGGATCGAACGCGCGCTGTTGACCATGAACAACGTGGTGCTGACGCCGCATCTCGGCAGCGCGGTGATGGAACTGCGCGAGCGCATGGCGCATGTCGTGGTCGACAATATCGCGGCGATTGCGGAAGGCCGGCTGCCGCCGAACTGCATCAATTCGGCGGTGTTCGCCCCGGGGGCGTAGTTACTCCGCCGTCCAGCCGCCATCCACCAGCAGCGATGCGCCGGTCATCAACGCCGATGCATCTGATGCGAGAAACACGATCGCGCCCATCAGGTCCTCGACCTGGCCGAGCCGGCCGAGCTTGATCTTGTCGAGCACCGAGCGCTTGAAGTTTTCGTCGGCGAAGAACGGCCGCGTCATCGGTGTCTCGATGAAGGTCGGTGCCAACGCATTGACGCGGATGCCATGCGGGCCGAGCTCCACCGCCATCGCCTTGGTCAGCCCCTCGAGCGCGGCTTTGCTGGCGCAATAGACGGTGCGGCGCGCGCCACCGACATGGCCCATCTGCGAGGAGATGTGGATGATCGAGCCGGGCTTCTTCGCCTCGACAAGCCTTCGCACCACCGCCTGCGCCACGAAATAGGCCGAGCGCACATTCAGGGTCATGATCGCGTCGAAGTCCTCGACCGTGACATCGACCAGAAAAGCAGGGCGATTGGAGCCGGCGTTGTTGACCAGGATGTCGAACGGCTCGGCCTTCGCGACGAAGGCACGGACCGCGTCGATATCGATGACGTCGAGCGGCATTGCGCTTGCCTTGCCGCCGCGCTTGCCGATCTCTTCCGCCGCCGTTTCGATCTCCCCCTTCGAGCGCGCCACCAGCGTGACATGTGCGCCGGCATCCGCCAGCGCAGCCGCGGCCGCAAGTCCGATCCCGCGGCCGGCGCCGGTGACCAGCGCGCGCTTGCCGTCGAGCCGGAAAGAGGGGGTTACCGGAAGCGGTGCACTCATAAGATCGGCCCTACCTAAGCGATTGAATCAAGATTGCGAGCGCAGCGCTGAGGATGACAGTAAACGTCATCGCCATGCCGCTCACACGGAATGCGAAGCTCTCGCGCAGCTGGCTGACGCCATAGGCGTGGCTGAGACGGCCGGCGATCAGCACCAGCGCCATGGCATGCACCAGCCAGGCCGGTGCCCCCCGCATTTCCACAAACGCCAGCAGCAGCAGTGCGAGCGGCACATATTCTGCGAAATTGCCCTGCGCCCGTACTCGCCGTTCGAGCGCGACGTCGCCCTGAAAGCCGAGCGGAAGCTTGCTCGCCCGGCGCAACGCGATGACGCGGATCGACAGCGCAACAAACATGACGGCAAGAATGGCCGCATAGATGGGCACTATGGTCAGCATGGGACATCCCGTTTCCTGTAACCGGCCCACAAGCTACGGGATCACCGCGCCGCGGTTGCATCCGGGCGCTCACTCCGCCGCCGTCGCATAGGCGATATTGCGCCCGCCATAACGCCGCACGCGGATATTGGCCTGTTCGGCATGGCCAAGAAATCCTTCCAGCACGCAGAGCCGCGAGCAATATTCGCCGATCATGGCGGAGGCTTCGTCGGTCATCACTTTCTGGTAGGTGCAGGTCTTGAGGAATTTGCCGACCCACAGCCCGCCGGTATAGCGCGCGGCCTTCTTGGTCGGCAGCGTATGGTTGGTGCCGATCACCTTGTCGCCATAGGCCACGTTGGTGCGGGGGCCCAGAAACAGCGCGCCGTAATTGGTCATGTTATTGAGGAAATAATCCGGATCGCGGGTCATCACCTGCACATGCTCGGAGGCGACGCGGTCGGCTTCCGCCACCATCTCGTCGAGAGAGTCGCAGACGATCACCTCGCCATAATCCTTCCAGGCCTGTCCTGCGGCATCCGCCGTCGGCAGGATTGCGAGGAGCCGCTCGACTTCGGCCATGGTCTCCTTCGCGAGCTTTTCCGAATTGGTGATCAGCACCGCAGGCGAGGTCGGGCCGTGCTCGGCCTGGCCGAGCAGGTCGGTCGCGCAGATTTCCGCATCCACGGAATCGTCGGCGATGATCAGTGTTTCGGTCGGGCCGGCCAGCAGGTCGATGCCGATGCGCCCGAATAGCTGGCGCTTGGCTTCGGCGACATAGGCATTGCCGGGGCCGACGATCATGTCCACCGGATCGATGGTGTCGGTGCCGAGCGCCATGGCCGCTACCGCCTGCACGCCGCCCAGCACATAGATTTCGTCGGCGCCGCCAAAATGCATCGCGGCAACGATCGCCGGGTGCGGTCCGCCGCGATAGGGCGGCGCACAGGCGATGATGCGCTTCACCCCGGCGACGCGCGCGGTGACGATCGACATATGCGCCGACGCCACCATCGGGTAGCGGCCGCCTGGGACGTAGCAGCCGATTGCGTTCACCGGGACATGTTTATGACCGAGAATCACGCCGGGCAGGGTCTCGACCTCCAGGTCCTGCAGGGTGTCGCGCTGCTTTTGCGCGAAGTTGCGGACCTGTTCCTGGGCGAAGCGGATGTCGTCGAGATCGCGTTTGCTCACCTGCGCAATCGAGCGCTCGATATCCTGCTCGTTCAGCCGGAAATTGGCCGGCTCCCAATTGTCGAACTGTTTCGACAATTCGCGAATGGCCGCATCGCCGCGCGCCTTCACATCGGACAGGATGCCTTCCACTGTGGCGCGCACTTTGGCATCGGCGGCTTCGACGGCATTGGCGGACAGGCCGCGTTTCAGAGTGCGGGGCATGATCTGCTCCTTGTTATGGCGGTTATGGTTCGTCTCCCGGGCGCATCGCAGCACGAAACGGCGTGCGGAAAAACCCGTTTGTTGCGACAGCCCTGCGAGTGGCAAATTAGGGTGGCGGGCCATGGATTTTGCCGCCCGCAAGTGCTAATCGGCGTCCGGTCCGCCTTTGGCCGCTTCCTTACGCAATGACCGATCTGTCCATCACCATTCTGCCGGAAACCGAAGACGACGCGCTGGCGATTGAGCGCCTGCATGAGCGGACTTTCGGTCCGGGGCGCTATGCCCGCACCGCCTACCGCATCCGCGAAGGGATCGGACATGGCCCCGCCTTGTCCTATACCGCGCGCGTCGGAACGCTGCTGGTCGGCTCGCTGCGGCTTTCACCGGTGCGGATCGGGGACACGCCGGCGCTGCTGCTGGGCCCGCTCACGATAGAGCCACCGTTCCGCGACCGCGGCATCGGCATGGCCCTGATGCAGCGCGCGCTCACCGACGCGCGGAACCGCGGGCACCGCCTGGTGATCCTGGTCGGGGACGAACCCTATTACGCGCGTGTCGGCTTCAAGCGGGTTCCGCGCGGGCGCGTGAAGATGCCGGGGCCCGTCGATCCGGCGCGGCTCCTGGTGACCGAACTGGCCGACGGCGCATTCGAGGGCGTCAGCGGCGCGGTCAGGCCCGATTGGGCCGAGGTTTCGTAGCTGTAGCCCGCATGAGCACAGCGAAATGCAGGGGCGTCCCTGATTTCGCCGCGGTCATCCGGACGACGGAAGCCTACCGTCCCTCGCGCGCCCAGGTCGCGGCCAGCGAGCCGATCAGCAAGAGCAGGCCGAGGATGCCTGCAAAGATCGGCAGCACGCCGATGCCGCGCAGGACGCTGGCATCTCGCAGCTTCAGCCCCATCCAGTCTTCGCCGCGGAATGTCTCGCTCGACCGCACGCCAACGATGCGCGGGACGTTGACGCGGCCGCCATCGTCGAGACGCCGCGCATCGCCACCGGTCGCGGCGGTCACCGAGCGCAGCGCGTCCGGAGTAGAGGTGACTTCGGCAAATTCGCGCGGGTTGATCGGTCCGACATTGACCAGCGTGGTCAGTTTGCCGTCGCTCGCCCGCCACAATCCAAGTTCGTTCGCGGGCGTCGATCCGCGCCACAGGCCCGGTTCGGCCTGCTGCAGCGTCACGCTTCGGGTCTCGCCGGACGGCGTTGTCACGATCACCGGATCGACTGCCTCGGCCATGGTCTGACGATCGATCGACAGGTCGCTTCCGCGCGTCGTGACGCGGAGCGCCTCTTCTTCAAGATCTGGCTGTTTCATCAGCCAATGCGAGAGCCGTCGCAACAGATCGATATGCGGGCCGCCGCCTTCGAAGCCACGTGCCCACAGCCAGATGTGATCTGACAGCAGCAGTGCGACGCGGCCTTCACCTTCGCGCGACAGCACCAGCAGCGGCTTGCCATCCGGCCCTTCCATGACCGAGGAGCCCTGGCCGACCTTGGCGTCGACAAGCCGGAACCAGCGGCTCCAGTGCGGCGGCTCGTTGGCGCCACCCTCGAGCGCGCGGGTCACCGGATGGCGCTTGCCGAGATCGCTCAGCCGCGCGTGATAGGGCGTCTCGATCATCTTGCCGCTCGGCTCGGCCGGCAGGACCACGTCGAGCGGCGTGCGCCACAGCGACGTCGGGCTCGCATAATCGGGACCGGCCGCGATCAGCACCGCGCCGCCGTCACGCACGTAGCGCGCGATGTTGTCGAAATAGACGATCGGCAGCACGCCCTGGCGCGCATAGCGATCGAAGATGATCAGGTGAAATTCGCCGATCTTCTGCTGGAACAGTTCGCGGGTCGGAAAGGCGATCAGCGACAATTCGTTGATCGGGGTGCCGTCCTGCTTTTCCGGCGGCCGCAGGATGGTGAAGTGAACCAGGTCGACGGCGGCATCCGACTTCAGAAGGTTGCGCCAGGTGCGTTCGCCGGCATGCGGTTCGCCGGAGACGAGAAGCACGCGCAGCTTGTCGCGCACGCCATCAATCGAGACTACGGCGCGGTTGTTGACCGGCGTCAGTTCGTTCTCCAGCGGAGACGCCTCGATCTCGACGATGTTCGGGCCCGCATGCGGGATCTGGATCTGGACGCGAACCGCAGTGTTGGTGGTGACGTTGCGAGTTTCGATCTGCTCGCCGTCGCGGCGGATGGTGACGCGTGCGGTCGAGGGCCCGACGCCCTCATCCTGTACGCGGAATACGACGGACTGCGACTGTCCGACGATGCCGAAGCGCGGTGCGGTGGTCAGGACCACCCGGCGGTCGCGTTCGTTGGCTTCGCCGGTGATCAGCGCATGCAGCGGCGCAGAGAAGCCGAGTTGCGAGGCGTCCGGAGGCACGTCATGCACGCGCCCGTCGGTGATCACGAAGGCGCCTGCGATCCGGTCCGGTGGCACGTCCGACAGCGCCGCGCCGAGGGCGCTGAACAGTCGCGTGCCGTCGGTTTCGCCGTCGGCCGCTCCGGCATCCACCACACGCACGTCGAGATTGGGAATGCGCGCCAACCGTTCGATCAGCGCCACGCGTGCCTCTTCGGTCTGCTTCGCCCGGTTGCCGAAATTCTGGCTCGGGCTCTTGTCGATCACGACCGCGACGACGGACGGAATAGGCTCGCGGTCCTCGCGCGTGAAGGAGGGGTTGGCGAGCGCAAGGATCAGGAAGGCCATCGCCGTGGCCCGCAACAGCGCGCCGCGGCTGCCGATGAACAGCAGCAGCGCCGAAATGATCACCGCAACGGCCACCGCCGCCCAGATCAGATAGGCGGGAACGAGGGGTGCGAAGGAGATGCCGAAATTCATTGTCCCAGCCGCTCCAGCAGGGCCGGAATATGCACTTGGTCGGCCTTGTAGTTACCGGTCAGGGTGTACATCACGATGTTGACGCCGGCGCGGAAGGCCATTTCGCGCTGGCGCGGTTCGGTCGACACCATCGGAAGCATCTGCTGGCCGTCGGGCCGCATCGCCCAGGCGCCGGCCAGATCGTTCGATGTGATCAGCAGCGAGGAGACACCGTCGCCAGCGCGCGCCGGACGCCTTGTCTCGTCGTCGTCGAGATCCTGCTGCGCGGGCAGCGCTTCCACCCAGAGCTGGCCGGTGTTGAAGCGGCCGGCGAAATCGCGCAACAGGAAAAACGTCTTGGTCAGCACGTGATCTTTCGACACCGGCTCGAGTTCCGGAATATCGAGCGACGACAGGATGTCACGCAGCGCCAGCATGCCGGGCGTGCGTGCTTCGCCGCCGGGGCCGGGCGGCGCCATGATCGCGTCGCGGGTATCGAACAGCACCGTGCCGCCCTGTTTCATATACGCATCGATCCGCGCCAGCGCCTCGGGAGAGGGCTTTGCCGCGCCGGGCACGATTGGCCAGTAGATCAGCGGGAAGAAGTTGAGTTCGTCGCGAGTGATGTCGAGCCCAATCGGCTCGCCGCCCTCGAGGGCGGTGCGCTGCACGAGGAAGATCGTCAGTCCGCTCAGGCCGGCCTTGCTGATGGCGTCGGTCTCCGCGTCACCGGTGATCACATAGGCGAGCTTGGTTTCGTTTGCGGCCTTCATCGCGAAGTCGTCGGACGCGTTGGTGGCGGCGGTAGCTGCCGCGGTCCGCTGCTGCTGGACAACCGTCTGCGCCTGCGCCGCATCATCAAAACCGAGGCCTGCGACTGCGAGGACCAGTGCAAGCCCGGTAACTGTCGCGCGCCGCCGCGTTCGTGTCAGCCGGCTCAATCCACCCGCGAGCCAGAACACGATCAACGCATCGAGCAGCAACAGCGCCAGTCCCGCAAGGAAGATCGGGCCGCGCAAATCAAGCGGTTCGCTCAGGCGGAAAATGTCACGCCGCGCGTTCAGCGGCGAGATGTCGAAGGCATCCGGCTTGTCGGTTGCGGTGAGGGTGTTCACGACGAGCAGACCTTCCGGTGGCCCGTAAAAGCCGGGCGGGTGATCGTATGTGGCGCGGTTGACGTAGTTGGCCGGTACCGGCTTGGCGCTGCCGGGCGGCGCGCTGAGAACGCCAAAGCCGTCGAGAGTCCGCGCGGGCGCCAGTGCTTCGCGGTCACGCTCGGCGCTGGCCTGTTCTGCGGTTGCGGTCGAGCCCGCAAGCGCCACCAGACGTTTCAACATTTCGACGAAAGAGCCTGACAACGGCAGGTCGGACCAGCGGGTGTCGGCGGTCACATGAAACAGGATCACCATGCCCTTGCCGCGCCGCGTCCCGGTCACCAGCGGCGTACCGTCGGCGAGGGTGGCCCAGCTGCGTTCGGCCAGGCCGGAATCGGGTTCCGCCAGCACCTGACGGTTGACCGTCACGTCGCCCGGCACCGGCATGCCGCCGAATGGACTTTCGCGCGAGAAGCCGGCAAGGGGCTGCGGCTTTTCCCACGATAGCGAGCCGCCGAGCGTGCGGCCGCCGCGGCGCAGCCGCACCGGCACCAGATCGTCATCCGACGCCGCAAGCCGCGGGCCGGCAAAACGCACCAGCACGCCGCCATCCTCGACCCATTTGGCCAGGCGTTCGCGGGCGGCGCCGACGACGTTGCCGACATCGGCGAGGATCAGCATCGGCACATTCTGGTCGATGAAACGCACCACCATGTCCGAGGGCGAAACCCGCTCGCCCATGCGAATGTCCGCGAACGGGCCGAGCGCACGCTGGAGATAGAAGGTGGAGGCGAGCAGGGGCTGGGCGGTGTCGGCGGTGGCGCCGGTGATGACGCCGACGGTGCGGCGGCGCCAGCGCTTGTCGAGCAATTGCACGGCGCCAGCGGAGCGTTCGCCGGCAATTTCAAGCCGGGCGATATCGTTGCGCAGTTCGACTGGCAGATCGAACATGGCTTCGGTCTCGCGCTCGCTGGCCTTCAGCGCGAACGGCGCCTCGCCGAGCAGCAATCCCTTGAGATCGTAGGCGCGCACGCTTCCTGCGCGTTCTCCGCCGGAGGCGGCGCGCAGTACCTTGACCGTCAGCGCGCCGGCATTGTTGTCGGCCGCGCTCAATGCCAGTGCCTGGGAGACGCCGCCCTGGATGACGGTGATCGCGCGTCTATCCAGAATGCCGGCGAGACCGGTGACGAACTCACCCGCGCGGCCAAGCTGCGTCCCGTCCGACAGCCACACCAGTTCGGCACTGGGCGTCGCGCCCAGAAATCGCGTCAGCGCCGGCAGCGCGTCGGCCCGTTCGACCGCATGTGGCTTCGGGGTCATGTTGCGGAGTTGCACGCGCGCGGCCGCAGCGGTCTGCAGAGTTGCGGCGCGGCCTGTTTCCGAGAGCGGAAGGAGCGCCACCGCACGGCCGTCCGCCTCCGCCCGCGCCAGCAGATCGTCGCCGGTGCGGATGCGGGTGTCCCAGGTCGAGGCCGCGGCCCACCCATCGTCGATCAGCAATACCAGCGGCCCCGATCCGCCCGACGTTGCGGCCGGCGGGTTCCACATCGGTCCGGCCGCCGCGATGATCAGCAGGGCGGCGAGCGAAAGCCGAAGCAGCGTCAGCCACCATGGCGTGCGCGACGGCGTCTCTTCCTTCGGTGCGATGTCGAACAGCAGACGGGCCGGCGGAAATTCGATCCGGCGCGGGCGCGGCGGAATCATCCGGAGGAGCCACCACAGCGCCGGAAGGCTGAGCAGGCCGAGCAGCACCAGCGGCTGGGCGAAACCGAGCGGCAATCCGCCGATCATGCGCCGGCCTCCGCTTGCGCCGCACGCGAAGCCGCGACGACCGGCACGTTGCCGCCTTCGCCCATCCGGGCATGCAAGGCGAGAACCAGTTCGCTGGCTGGACGGTCGGTCCGGTGGATAATGAAGCTGGCCCGCACCCGCTGCGCTTCCTCGCGCATTGCGGCGCGATGAGCAGTCAGTTTTTCGAAGTAATCGCTGCGCCAGGTCTCGGCGCGGCCGGCGGTGACGCTGCCGGAGCCTTCCGGCTCCAGAAACTCGACGCGTCCCGAATAGGGGAAGGTCTCCTCCGCCGGATCGACGACCTGAACCACATGGATGCGCGCATGCGCGCCGGACAATTGCGCGAGCGTTTGGCTGAAATCGGAGATCGGGCTCCAGAAGTCGGACAGCAGCACGACTTCCGACAGCGGCGCTGGCGCAAAGCCGGGCGGCAAACTGGACCGTTCGGCGGTGTCGTGGAGGATCGCCGTTGCCAATTTGTCGATGACGTTGCGGCTCGCGGTCGGCCGCATCAGCCCCGGCACGCCGACGCGTTCGCCGCCTTCGACCAGGATTTCCGCCAGCGCGAACGCGATCACCAGCGTTCGCTCAAGCTTGTTTTCGACTGCCAGCGAGGATGCGAAGGTCATCGACGGTGAGCGGTCCGGCCAGATCCAGACCGTATGCGCGGCCTCCCATTCCTGCTCACGCACATAAAGATTATCGTCACGCGCCGAACGCCGCCAATCGACGCGGCGCGCGGGCTCGCCCGACATGAAACGGCGATATTGCCAGAAATTCTCGCCGGAGCCGGAGCGGCGACGTCCGTGCAAACCGTGGATCACCGTCGCGGCGATCCGGCGCGACTCGAGCATCAGACGCGGCAGACTGGCCGCAAGCGTCCGCGATTGTCCGCTGGCGTGGCGGACCGCGTCGGCTTCTGGCTTGAGGGCGTCCGGCTCGCTTGCCATCGCGTCAGCCGAGACGCGACTGCAGCCGGCCGATCACGGCATCGACGGTCTCGCCTTCGGCGCGCGCCTGGAAGGTCAGGGCCATACGATGTTTGAGCACCGGAATGGCGAGCGCCACCACATCGTCGATCGAGGGCGCAAGCCGTCCGTCGAGCAACGCGCGGGCGCGCACCGCGAGCATCAGCGCCTGGCTGGCACGCGGGCCGGGTCCCCATGCGATCAGCTTGCGGGTGGCATCCTGGTCGTCCTTCTCGGGACGCGCCGAGCGCACCAGCGCGAGAATGGCTTCGACCACCGACTCGCCGACCGGCAGGCGCCGCACGAGCCGCTGCGCTGCAATCAGATCCTCGGCGCTCATGGCCGCTTTCGGTTTCGCTTCGTCGGCACCGGTGGTGTCAAACAGCATGCGCCGTTCGGCGTCACGATCCGGGTAGTCGACATCGATCTGCATCAGGAACCGGTCGAGCTGTGCTTCCGGCAGCGGATAGGTGCCTTCCTGCTCGAGTGGGTTCTGGGTCGCGAGCACATGGAACGGCTTCGGCACGTCGTGGCGCTGGCCCGCGACGGTGACATGCAATTCCTGCATCGCCTGCAGCAGCGCGGACTGGGTGCGCGGGCTGGCGCGGTTGATTTCGTCGGCCATCAGCAATTGCGCGAAGATCGGACCCGGCAGGAAACGAAAACTGCGCTTGCCGTCGGCTGCTTCCTCCAGAATCTCCGATCCCAGAATATCGGAGGGCATCAGGTCCGGGGTGAACTGGATCCGGCGCGCGTCCATGCCGAGCACCGTGCCCATGGTCTCCACCAGCTTGGTCTTGGCGAGACCGGGCACGCCGACCAGAAGGCCGTGGCCGCCTGACAGAATCGTGATCAGCGCCTGCTCGATCACACGCTCCTGACCGAAGATGACGGAGCCGATCGCATCTTTTGCTGCCCGGGCATGGCTCGCGGTCAATTCCGCCGCGCGGACAATCATGTCTTCCAGCTTTTCAATGCTTTCGCCGGCTGCCGGCATTGTTTTCGTTCCTTCCATCGTCCGTCGCCCGTCAAGGGCCATATATCCATCGAAACCGATGCAACAACTGCGCCAAGGTGTTCTTCAGGCGGATCGTAAACACACCGTCGAATCGGCGGACGGCGAGGCTGAAACCAGCCGAGCTTACGCTATTTTTTCCGGTGTCAGGCTATGGTGCCCCGATCACTATTGCGCGTTGACACCCGCTATCGGGCATCATCGGTCAGGCTCAGTTCAAACCATGGCAAAGCGAAGGCAGGACAATACCTTGGGACTGGACGGTATCGCCGCGGCCGTCCTGGAGACCGCGGACAAGGGGGCGCCCCCGGTGCATCTGTGGAACCCGCCCTTCTGCGGCGACCTCGATATCCGCATTGCCTCCGACGGAACCTGGTTCTACCTCGGCACGCCGATTGGGCGCGCGGCGCTGGTGCGCCTCTTTGCCTCGGTGCTGAAGCGCGAAGGCGAAAAGTACTTCCTGGTTACCCCGGTCGAGAAGATCGGCATCGTGGTCGATGACGCGCCGTTCCTTGCCGTGGAGATGCGGCGTGAAGACACGGCGTCGGGGCCGCGCTTGCATTTCCGGACCAATGTTGATGATTGGATCGCGTGCGACGCGGCGCATGCGATGCGCTTCGAGCGCGAGGAAGGCTCGGGAGGTTTGAAGCCTTACATTCACGTGCGGCGCGACCTGTGGGCCAAGGTCACGCGCGCCCTGTTTTATGATCTGGTCGAACTCGGCGAGGAGCGCGACATTGGCGGCGAGCGTAAGTTTGGGGTGGCGTCGGGTGATGCGTTCTTTCCGATGACCCGGGCCGACGCACTCGATGACTTGAGCTGAACGAATGACGGATACCGCTTCAGAGATAATGCCGCGCAGCGACTTCTTCGAACGCGCACGCGCCGTTCTGGCGCTCGATCCACCTCAAGGTCTCACCGATCCCGATTCGCTGCCGCTGCGCGGCGACCATGACGCCGACCCGGTGGTGAAGGCGATGGCGGCAGTGCGGCCGATCAAGCCGGCCGCCGTGCTGATCGCGGTGATCGACCGCGACGAGCCGATGGTTCTGCTGACGCAGCGCACGGCCCATCTGAAGCAGCACGCCGGGCAGATCGCGTTTCCGGGCGGCAAGATCGACGCCACCGATGCGAGTCCGCTGACGGCTGCGTTGCGCGAGGCGAACGAGGAGGTCGGTCTCGCTCCGAGTGAGGTCGAACCGCTCGGATATCTCGACGTCTACATGACGACGCTCGGCTACCGGATCGTGCCGGTGGTGGCGCGCGTTCGTCCGGGCTTCACGCTGACGCTCAATCCCGGCGAAGTCGAGGATGCCTTCGAGGTGCCGCTGTCGTTCATGATGGAAGTGTCGAACCACCAGACCCACAGCCGGGAATGGCAGGGCATGATGCGCAGCTATTATGCGATCCCGTTCGGAGAGCGCTATATCTGGGGCGTGACTGCGGGCATTTTCCGCAGCCTCCGTGACAAGGTGTACGGCGCATGATTCGGCCGATCCTGACTGAAATCGTGCTTTTCCTGACGCCGTTCGCGGTCTACGCGCTGTTCCTGTACGCAACGCGCGCCGGCGTTCTGCAGGCGGAATCCTGGCCGGCCAAAACCGTCGGCTGGCTGACGGCCGCAGCGGTGATTCTGATGATCGCGGGCTTCGTCATGCTCGGGCAAATCGGCTATCAGCCTGCCGGCTCGACCTATGTCCCGCCTCACATGGAAGACGGAAAGCTCATCCCCGGGCATTTCAAATGAGCGGGCAGCGGCCGCATCTTCGGGATGCCGCGTGGCTGACCGGGGGATCGCTGGCCCGTCTTCTTGGTCTGCTCGATCGCGATGGCGAAGAGGCGCGCGTGGTCGGTGGCGCGGTCCGCAATGCGCTGATCGGTGAGCCGGTCGGCGAAATCGACATCGCCACCACCGCTCGCCCGGATGAGGTCGTGCGGCGCGCACAGGCCGCGCATTTGCGCGTCGTCCCGACCGGGATCGAGCACGGTACGGTGACGGTCGTCTGCGACGGCGTTCCGTTCGAAGTCACCACCTTGCGCGAGGATGTCGAAACCTATGGCCGCAAGGCGAAGGTGGCGTTCGGCCGTGACTGGCGGCGCGATGCGGAGCGGCGCGATTTCACCATCAACGCCCTGTCGGCGTCGCGAGACGGGGCGGTGCATGACTATGTCGGCGGGCTTGCCGATCTCGACCTGCGGCGCGTTCGCTTCATCGGCGATGCCGCGGCCCGCATCGCCGAGGATTATCTGCGTATCCTCCGCTTCTTCCGGTTTCACGCCGCCTATGGCGACGGCGAACCCGATCCGGCCGCGCTGCATGCCTGCATCGCCGCGCGCGACGGTCTTGCCTCGCTGTCGCGCGAGCGGGTGCGGATGGAACTGCTGAAGCTGCTGGTTACGCGCCGCGCGGCTGCGGCGGTCGGCGTCATGACTGAAGCCGGCCTGCTGGTGGCGCTTCTGGGCGGGGTTCCCCATTTGCGGCCGTTCGAAAAAATGACCGCGATCGAGGCTGCGTCCGGCGAGCAGCTCGACGCCGTGCGCAGGATCGGTGCGCTTGCCGTGCTCGTCGAAGAGGATGCGCAACGTCTGTTCGAGCGGCTTCGCCTCTCGAATGCGGAGCGGGACCGGTTGCAGGTGATGGCGGACGGGTGGTGGCGTGTCGGGGCAGACCTGACGCCGCGGGCTGCTCGCGCGCTGCTCTACTGGCTCGGTCCGGCCGGATATGCGGACCGCGTGCTCCTCGCCTGGAGCCGGTCGCAGGACGCGCCGGACGATTCGCGCTGGCGCGAGCTTCTGGCTTTGCCCGATCGCTGGCAGCCGCCGGCGTTTCCCATCGGGGCTGCCGAGATGATGTCGCGCGGTGTGGCGAAGGGCCCGGCGCTCGGTGCGGCGCTGCGCGATGCGGAGGCCTCATGGATCGCGGCCGATTTCCCGTCCGATCCCGAGGCGGTTTCGGCGATCGCAGGCGATGCGGCAGCGAATCACCGGGATTGACGATCAAGCAGCCCTGAAGCCGGACATGAAAAAAGCCCCGGCTTTCGCCGGGGCTTTCGAGTTTAGGAGAGAGCTCGGAGCCGATCAGTAGCGAGCAACAACCGGAGCCTTGCTGTATCCGAAACGGTAGTTGAGGCCGACCTTCACGGTGTGCGCGGTCAGGTCGACATCGAAGCCGCCAGCGGCCGGGCCGCCGAGGTACTGCGCATTGCCGAGGTCGAGATACAGGTACTCAACCTTGGCCGACCAGTTGTCGAGCAGCGCCCACTCGAGGCCTGCGCCGACCGTCCAGCCGACATGCGTGTCGGAAGCCGTTCCAGCGGCGAAGAAGCCGGGAGCGGCGATGCTGACGCCGACTTCGTTGGTACCCCACGCGACACCACCGGTGGCGTAGAGCATCGCACGATCCCAAGCATAGCCGATGCGGCCGCGCGCGGTGCCGAAGTAGGTCAGTTCCGAGAAGGCGTTAGCAACAACGCCGCCACCGGCGACGGTCACGCTGTCTTCAAGGTTGGCCCACTGCGAATCGACCTCGATACCCCAAACCCAGTTCGAACCGGGTGCCTGCCAGTTCCAGCCGATCTGGCCGCCGGCGAAGACGCCATCCTGATTCCAGGTGGACGCCGAAGTGCCGAGATTGTCGAAGTCGCCTTTGCCCCAACCGTAGCCGACGTTGCCGCCGATGTAGAAACCGCTCCAGTTGTAGGCCATGACGACCGGCGCTGCCTTGTAGACCGGACGGGCGATGTCGGCTGCAGAGGCCGACTGAACCGCACCGAGCGCGATGCCGGTGGCCGCGATCGCGGCGATTGTGAAGTTACGCATATGAGCTCCCCCATTTCCTTCTTGGGTGTGTGTGTCACGAAGACGTACCAAGTGTGCCGTCCCGCAACGCGTGTACGGACCAATTACGGCAGAAGTGTCTAAAAATCTGCCACAATCGTGCCTTGGAGCGCGATCTCTGCCCAGTGTGTCGCAGATGTCACAAATAACGGACCCATAACCATACCGATAAAAAGGTCGGAACTTCAGACACTTAGCGGTTCCCTTTGGGAACCGGCCAAAAAACAATAAAAGGAGCCTAAAATGCGCGGTTTTTCGCCCGGTTTGCTTCTTTTTCTGCTCGGCGGTTTGCTGGGGACAGGTGCGGGAGTCGCGCTTGGTTTCTTCCTGTTCCCCTATGTTTTTCCACCGCCACCGGCCGCCGAGATGCTTCTGGAAACGGACCGGATTGCAAATGTGGCTAACGGAACCTTCATCCACGCGAATCCGGCCGACCCGATTCACTGGGGGCGGGGCAAGGTGAGCGTCTACGAAAGCGCAGTTTTTCTCGAGTCGGATTTCGAAGTCGGGCCTGGACCCAAATATCACGTCTATCTCGTCCCTGCCGCGAATGTGCGAAGGGAAGAGCAGGTGACGAAGTCGATGTTCGTCGATCTGGGGCGGCTGCGTTCGTTCAAGGGCAGCCAGCGCTACGCGATTCCAGCGGGGCTAGACGCCGGCAAATATCCAAGCGTCGTGATCTGGTGCGAGCATTTCGGCGTTCTGATTTCGCCGGCCGACCTCAAGGCCGTGCGATGACCGCCACGTAATTCGTACAACGCGTCGCGGTCAGGGCCATTTCACGATGGGCGGCAGCGAAGACAGAATCGATTCGACATTGCCGCCGGTCTTCAATCCGAAGATCGTGCCGCGGTCGTAGAGCAGATTGTACTCGACATAACGGCCGCGCCGCACCAGCTGCTCCTCGCGCTGCGCCTCGCCGTAGGATTTGGAAAAATTCCCCCGCACAAGCCGCGGATAGACCTCAAGGAAGGCGCGGCCGACATCCTGGGTGAAGGCGAAGTCGGCATCCCAGTCGCCGCTATTGTGCCAGTCGTAGAAAATTCCGCCGATCCCCCGCGGCTCGTTGCGATGCTTCAGAAAGAAATACTCGTCGCACCACGCCTTGTATTTTTCATAGGGCGCGATGGCGGCATGAGCATCGCAAGGCTTCTGCATCGCCGCATGAAAAGCGACGGTGTCCGGGTCCTGCTGATTGCGGCGCGCATCGAGCACCGGTGTCAGGTCGGCGCCGCCTCCGAACCACGACTTCGTCGTGACCACGAAGCGGGTATTCATATGCACGGCCGGGACATTCGGATTCCACGGATGCGCGATCAGCGAAATGCCGGAGGCCCAGAACCGCGGGTCGCTGTCGGCGCCCGGAATTTCCTTGCGGAATTCGGGCGCGAACTCGCCGAAGACTGTGGAGCAATGAACGCCGACCTTCTCGAAAACGCGACCCTTCATCATCGACATGACGCCGCCACCGCCCGGCGAACCGGTGTGGTCGGTGCGGTTCCAGGGCGTGCGGACGAACCGCCCGGGCGCCATGCCGGATTGCGGCTGACCGGCTGGAAGGTCGTCCTCGAGCCGTTCGAACGCGCCGCAGATCTGATCGCGCAGCGATTCGAACCACGCGCGCGCTTTCGCCTTGCGGGCCTCGACGAGCGCCGGATCGGCCTCGAGCGGCGGGAGTGCGCCGGTGACTGCGGTGCGGTCTATCCGTGCGGGGTCAGGCGTCGTCATGGGTGATGATCGTAAAGCCGGGACCGGTGCGGTTCGCGGCGGTTGCAGGGCTGTTGGTGATCACCATGGTCGAGCCGGGATGCATCAGCGCGAGCACGCGCTTGGCCGCATCGGGTGGCAAGTCGACCTGGTTGAGGGTCGAGGCCACGATCTGGTCGGAGTCGCGCGTATGCGCCGCGTCCAGCCCGATCGCCATCCACTTCATGTGTCGCGGATCCGAATCCGGGCCGGTCAGGGTGAAGGCGTGATTTCCGTAGGATGCCTCCGGTGCCTTCAGGGTTACCGGGGCGCTGAAGACTTCGTTGCCGTTGACGAACGCCATCAGCTTGCGGTCGGCGGTCGAAATCACGAAGGCGGCGGCTTCGTGGGTCTGCACGGTGGCAGTTTCGGGGTGATGCGGTTTGGCCGCGGTCTGCTGCACGGCAGAGCGCGCCATGTCCTCCAGATGGCCGGAGATCAGCAGCCCGGGATGGCGGATATCGGCAGTTGCGGTCTTGCTGTCGGCGACAATCACCGGCGTGCCGAGGGTCGTGACCCCGAACAGCAGCTTGGCGAATTCCAGCGGCAGACGGATGCAGCCATGGCTTGCCGGATAGCCGGGCAGGTTACCCGCATGCAGCGCCACGCCCTGCCAGGTGAGGCGCTCCATATAAGGCATCGGAGCGTTATTGTAGGTCGAGGAATGGTGGTTCTTGTCCTTCTGCAGGATCACGAACACGCCGGCCGGAGTGGTGTGCCCCGGCTTGCCGGTAGAGCAGGTCGAGGCGCCGATCAGGCGGCCGTCGCGATAGACCGCGACGCGCTGGTCAGGGATCGAGACCAGGACCACGACCGGCCCGGTCGGCGCGCGCTCGGGCGCCCAGATGAATTGTCCGGGTTTCAGTGTCGAGAGGTCGGGCGCGTCCTGGGCGATGGCACGCGGGAAAGCGCCGGCGCAGGGTGCGGCGAGCAGCCCAAGCATCACGGCCCGCCGTGTCGGCGTCAGATCGTACATCCATCCTCCCTGCAGCCCGGTCGCTGACCGCGGAACCTATACAAGAACAGCGACGGCGGCGCCGCAAAAAATGAATTGAGCGCTCGGTCCAAGGGTCATCATCCAGGTCTCATCCGTGGCGCAGCTTCAACCCGGCTAGGGCCAGTGCGAGCAACATGGCGATGGCGTTGGCGACGATGATGACCGGGTCGGACTTCAGGACGCCGTAGACGACCCACAATCCGAGCCCGGCGGCGAGAATGAGCGTCATCGCGAGCGAAAGATCCCGGGTTTCCCCGGTGCGCCACGCCTTCCAGACCTGCGGCACGTTCGCGATGGTCGTCAAAGCCGCTGCTGCCAGACCCAGAAACGTTGCGAGGCCGAGAGACACGCTAGGCGGATGGGTTCGGATCGCGGGCGTCGATCTCTTCCATCGCCGCGGCGATCTCGCGGCCCTCGGCCGGTCTGACCAGCCGGCCGACCTCCCGGCCGTCTCTGAGGAAGACGAGTGTCGGCCACAGCTTCACCCGGAACGAGCGGCCGAGCGGGCGCCCACTGCCATCCTCGATCTTGATGTGACGGACGTCCGCATGCCCGTCGAAGGCTTGCTCAATGAGAGGAGCCGCGCGGCGGCAATGACCGCAATAGGCACTGCCGAATTCGAGAACCGCCGGACCGGCAAGGCCATCGATGTCGGCGCGTTGCGGCTCGTTGCTTGTGTAGTCGGGATTGAAAGGCATGGCAGGCTTCTGGAACCGATGACGAGTTGACCTTGGTCCAATGTAACGCCGGTCGCGGACGGTTGTTCGGATTAAGTGCTTGAGGTGCCGTGGGTGCCGGAACTCGGCCCTGCATGAGCCGCTACGGGACCGGTTGCCGCTGCCGGAGCATCTCGCCTGCGGCCATCGCGACGGTCATCGCCACATTCAGCGAGCGCATGCCGGCCCGCATCGGGATCACGAGCCGCGCGTCCGCCGCCTGGACCACCGGCTTCGGCACGCCCGCCGATTCCCGCCCGAACAAAAGCACCTGCGGCGGACGGTAGTCATGGTCGAGATAGCTGCCGGCGCCGCGTGTCGTGAAAAGGGTGAGCCCGAGCCCGTTCTCGCGCCGCCACGCATCGAATGCGGCCCACGAGGCATGCCTCTCGATGGTCACCTGATCGAGATAGTCCATGCCCGCGCGCCGGAAGGCGCGATCGGTGACCGGGAAGCCGGCCGGTTCGATCAGATGGGCGGTGATTCCGAAGCAGGCACAGAGACGGAGAATCGTCCCCGTATTCTGCGGGATGTCCGGCTCGAAGAGCGCGATGGCGGGGACATTGAGACAGATCAAAAATCCGTGCTCCAGCGCACTGAAATACGACGTTCGGCTAAGGACTTGTGCGACTTTTTATCAGAGTTGCAATGGCACACTTGCACTCCCCCGGTAAGGGTGCCAATAACACGCCGCCGGATCGCCACTGATGGCCTTCCCACGGGTCGGACGTGGCCGGTTTGCTCGCCACCCGAGGGTCGGACGAAGCGGCAGAGCCCTCGATGGTTTGCAGCACGCGCAGGCTCCCGGCACGACGGAAGAGGGACTTTCACCGTGGCATCAACTGCATCATCGGCGGCCCACACGCGCCGCGACTTCCTTTACGTGGCGACAGGGTCGGTCGCTGCCGTCGGCGCCGCCTTCGCGGCATGGCCGCTGATTTTCCAGATGAACCCCGACGCCTCCACAATCGCCGCCGGTGCGCCGGTGGAAGTGGACCTCACGCCCATCGCCGAAGGGCAGGTGATCAAGGTGTTCTGGCGCGGCAAGCCGATCTTCGTGAATCACCGCACGCCGAAAGAGATTAAGGAAGCCGAGGACGTCAATCTGCGGAGCCTGCCGGACCCGCAACCGGACTCCGCGCGGGTCAAGGCGGGACACGCCAATTTCCAGGTCCTGATCGGCATCTGCACCCATCTCGGCTGCATTCCGATCGCGCATTCCGGCGAGTATAATGGGTATTTCTGCCCCTGCCACGGATCGGTCTACGATACGTCGGGCCGCATCCGCTCGGGCCCCGCGCCGAGCAACCTCGCGCTTCCGCCGTACGAATTTCTCACCGACACCAGAATCAGGATTGGCTGACGCCAACACGACGTCCCTGAAGATTCTCCCTAGAAGGCTTCTCCGATGAGCGGACATTCGACCTACCAGCCGCAAAACGCATTCATGAAGTGGATGGAAGCGCGGCTACCGATCGCGGGTCTGGTCCATTCCTCGTTCATCGCGTATCCGACGCCGCGTAACCTCAATTACTGGTGGACCTTCGGCGGCATCCTGTCGTTCATGCTGGCGGTGCAGATCATCACGGGCATCGTGCTGGTGATGCATTACACGCCGCATGAATCGCTCGCTTTCAATTCCGTCGAGCACATCATGCGCGACGTCAATTACGGCTGGCTGCTGCGCTACCTGCACCAGAACGGCGCCTCGATGTTCTTCATCGCGGTCTACATCCACATGTTCCGTGGCATGTATTACGGCTCCTACAAGGCGCCGCGCGAGGTGCTCTGGATCCTCGGCGTCATCATCTATCTGCTGATGATGGCGACCGGCTTCCTCGGCTACACGCTGCCCTGGGGCCAGATGAGCTTCTGGGGCGCGACCGTCATCACCAACTTCTTCTCGGCGATTCCGCTGGTCGGTGAGACCATCACCACCTGGCTCTGGGGCGGTTATTCGGTCGGCAATCCGACGCTGCAGCGCTTCTTCTCGCTGCATTATCTGCTGCCCTTCGTGATCGCCGGCGTGGTCGTCCTTCACGTCTGGGCGCTGCATGTGGTCGGCCAGAACAATCCCGCCGGCGTCGAGCCCAAGGGCGACAAGGACACAGTGCCGTTCACGCCGTATGCGACCATCAAGGACGGCTTCGGCATGGTCTGCTTCATGCTGTTCTTCGCCTATTTCGTGTTCTACATTCCGAATTATCTCGGCCATGCAGACAACTACATCCCGGCCAACCCGGCCGTGACCCCGGCTCACATCGTGCCAGAATGGTACTATCTGCCGTTCTACGCGATCCTGCGCGCGATCCCGAACAAGCTGCTCGGCGTGATCGCCCTGTTCGCCTCGATCGGGATCCTCGTGTTCCTGCCCTGGCTGGACTCCTCGAAGGTCCGCTCGGGGCGTTACCGGCCGCTGTTCCGTCAGTTCTTCTGGATCTTCGTCGCGGTCTGCCTTGGTCTGGGCTATCTCGGCGCCAAGCCCGCGGAAGGCGGCTACGTGATCGCCTCGCAGATCCTGACCTTCTATTATTTCGCGCACTTCCTGATCATCCTGCCGCTGCTCTCGCGGTTCGAGAAAACGAAGCCGCTGCCGAACTCGATCGCGGAATCGGTGCTGAAGGAGGGCGTCCCGATTGGCGCCCAGGCACCGGCGCCGACGCGACATTGAGCGGCAGGAGACGCACGCACATGACGATACAACGCTCTCTCATCGCTCTTGCGCTGGTCGCAGGTCTTTCGGTGCCGGCCTTCGCAGCCGGCGACGCGGAAATGCCGCCGAAGCAGAAATGGTCGTTCTCGGGCCCGTTCGGCAAATTCGATCGCGGTCAGCTGCAGCGCGGCTTCAAGGTCTATCGCGAGGTTTGTCAGGCCTGTCACAGCCTGTCCCTGCTGTCTTTCCGCAACCTCGCCGAGCCCGGCGGGCCAGGCTTTACCACGCGGCAGGCCGCGGCGATCGCGGCCGAGTACCAGGTGAAGGACGGACCGAACGATGCCGGCGAAATGTTCGACCGCGCGGGTCGTCTCGCCGACCGTTTCCCGAAGCCGTTCCCGAACGACAATGCCGCCCGTGCAGCCAATGGCGGCGCGCTGCCGCCGGACCTCTCGGTGATCGCCAAGGCCCGCACCTATGAACGCGGCGGTCTCTGGTTCCTGCTCGATCTGGTCACGCAATATCAGGAGCAGGGGCCCGATTACCTTACGGCGCTGCTGACCGGATATGTCGAGGCGCCGAAGGGTTTCGCGCTACCGGACGGCACGCACTACAACAAGTATTTCCCTGGACATGCCATCGGCATGCCGAACCCGTTGAGCGATGACCAAGTCACCTATGAAGACGGCTCGCCGCAGACGGCTTTGCAATATGCGAAAGACGTGACCGCCTTCATGATGTGGGCCGCCGAGCCGCATATGGAAGCGCGCAAGCGTATCGGTCTGCAGGTGATGCTGTTCCTGATCGTGCTCGCCGGCCTGATGTACTTCACCAAGAAGAAGGTCTGGGCCGCGGTGAAGGCGCATCCCGAAATTCTCGAGGAGAAGCGCGCGCCGACCGAATACAAGCGCCCGGTATCCTGACGAAAGGCCCCTAAACGGGGCCTTTCACTTTTCCGAAAGCACCATGACCAAATCCGTTCTCGGCATTATCGGCGGTTCCGGCATCTATGATCTGCCGGGGCTCGAGAATGCGCGCGAAGAACGTGTTGCGTCTCCCTGGGGCGAGCCGTCCGGCGCGCTGCGGATCGGCGAGATCGAGGGCCTGCCCGTGGTGTTTCTGCCGCGGCACGACAAGGGTCACCGGCTGTCGCCGTCCGACATAAACTATCGCGCCAATATCGACGTGCTGAAACGCGTAGGCGTGACCGATCTGGTGTCGCTCTCCGCCTGCGGATCGTTCAAGGAAACGCTGCCGCCCGGCACCTTCGTGCTGGTCGACCAGTTCGTCGACCGGACCTACAAGCGCGAGAGTTCCTTCTTCGGCAAGGGACTGGTCGCGCATGTGTCGATGGCGCATCCGGTGTCGCCGAACCTGCTCAACCGGATCGATGCGGCGGCGCGCGCCGAAGGAATCTTACCGGTGAGCGGCGGCACCTATCTGTGCATGGAAGGACCGCAATTCTCGACGCTGGCCGAGAGCCTGACCTATCAGCAACTCGGCTATTCGGTGATCGGCATGACCAACATGCCGGAGGCGAAGCTCGCCCGCGAGGCCGAGATTTGTTACGCGAGCGTCGCCATGGTGACCGATTTCGACTGCTGGCATCGCGACCACGATGCCGTCACCGTGTCCGATATCATCGCAGTGCTGACCGCCAATGCGGAGAAGGCGAAACGTCTGGTCGGGCGGCTCGCCCGCGACTTCCCACGTGAGCATGAGCCCTGTCCGATCGGTTCCGACCGGGCGCTGGATTCCGCCATCATCACCGCCCCCGATGCACGCGATCCGGCACTCGTGAAGAAGCTCGACGCCGTGGCTGCGCGAATCCTGAACCGGTGAACGGCAAATTCATGAGGCGTGCAGGTTTCGGTACGCTATAAGTCCCCGTCCGGCCGGCGACACCCGGATGGAACTGAACCCTCGCCCGTCTCAGAGCATTCCCCATGCCGGCCAACACGTCCTCCTTCAGGCTTCTGCTTGTCACCTACACGGCTGCGATTTTCGTCAGCGCCGCGCTGTTGTTCGCGGTCCAGCCGCTCTTCGCCAAGATGGTGCTGCCCAAGCTTGGCGGCACGCCCGCGGTCTGGTCGGTGGCCATGGTCTTCTTCCAGGCGATGCTGCTGGCCGGCTATGCCTATGCCCATGCGCTGACAAGGCTGGTGCCGGGCCGGGTTTCGGTCGCGGTGCATCTGGTGGTGATGGTGGTGGCGGTGTTCGCGCTGCCGCTCGGGATCGCCGCGGGCTGGGGCCGCCCGCCGGCCGCCGGCCAGGAATTCTGGCTGCTCGGCCTGTTCGCCGCCTCGATCGGATTGCCGTTCTTCGCGTTGTCCGCCAACGGGCCGCTGCTTCAGGCCTGGTTCGCGCGCACCGGCCATCCGCAGGCGAAAGACCCTTACTTCCTTTACGCCGCGAGCAATGTCGGCAGCTTCCTGGCATTGCTGGCCTATCCGTTCGCGATCGAGCCGTTCACGCGCCTGCCTCAGCAGACGATGGGGTGGACGGTCGGCTTCTATGCGCTGATCCTGCTGATCGCCCTGTGTGGCGTGTTCCTGTTGCGCTCGCGCGATGCGCTGCCGGACATCGCGACCGACGACGCCGCGCCGCCGACGTTCCGCGATGCGCTGATCTGGATCGCGCTTGCCGCGGTGCCATCTGCGCTCCTGATCGCCATCACGGCGCATATATCGACCGACGTAGCGGCTGCGCCGTTCCTGTGGGTGGTACCTCTGGCGCTCTATCTCGCGACCTTCGTGATCGCGTTCCAGTCGCGACCGATCCTGCCGCACAGGTTCGTGACCTTCATCGCGCCGCTTGCGGTGATCATGCTGGTGGTGTCGCTTGCGCTCGGGGCCGCCGATCAAATCGTGGTGCTGATTGCGCTCAACCTCGTCGGCTTCTTCGTTCTGGCATTGATGTGCCACGGCGAACTGGCGCGGCGACGCCCGCCGGCGCGCTATCTGACCTCGTTCTATCTCTACCTGTCGCTGGGCGGAGTGATTGGCGGCATCTTCGCGGGATTGATCGCCCAGCATCTGTTCTCATGGGTCGCGGAATATCCGTTGCTCATCATCCTCGCCGCGTTGTGCCGGCCGGGCCTCGCTTGGCCGCGCAGCAAGCTAGAGATCGTAACCTGGGTGCTGATCATCGCCGGAGCGGCATTCGCACTGTTTGCCTCGTATGTCTGGCGATACGAATTCACCGAAAGCGCCTTCAATCTCTGGGTCGCCGCGCTGCTGGTGCTGGCATTCGGCTTCTCGCACTATGTGCTGACCTTTGCCGGACTGATCGCAGCGTCGCTGATGTTCGTGGTGCTGTTCGGCGCCGATGCAGGCAAGCGCGATTTCGTGCGCAGTTTCTTCGGCGTGCACAAGGTGATGGAATCGGACGCCGGCCAGTTCCGGATTCTGAAGCACGGCACCATCGAGCACGGTGCCCAGCGTATCCGTCACCCCGATGGCCGCCCGGTAACCGGACGACCGACGCCGATCACCTATTACCACGACCTTTCACCGATGGCGCAGGGCCTCGTGGCGGCACGCGAGAAGCGCGGCGGGCCGATCAATGTTGCGGTCGTGGGCCTCGGCACTGGCACGCTGGCCTGCCAGATGAAGCCGGGCGATCAACTGACGTATTACGAAATCGATCCGACGGTCGTACAGATCGCGAAGGACACCAGGCGCTTCACGTTCCTGTCCGAATGCGCGCCGGACGCGAAAATCGTGATCGGCGACGCGCGGCTCACGCTCGCGGATTCGCCGGACGGCCAATACGACATCCTGATCATTGACGCGTTTTCGTCTGACGCCATCCCGACGCATCTCCTGACCAAGGAAGCGATGGCGATCTTCAAGGACAAGATCAAGCCGGATGGCATGATCCTGATGCACATCTCGAACAAGCATATGACGCTCGCTCCGGTGGTCGCCGGGGTCGCGGAGGCGAACGACCTGGTGTCCCGCGCCGGCGATTCCGACGAGGGTTATGACGACGAGAACCACATTTTCGGCTCGCTGGTGGTGGCGGTGGCGCGCCGCGACGAGGATTTCGGCTCGCTCGCCAAGAACGAAAAATGGGTCGAGCAGGAGGCCGACGAGGACCAATGGGTCTGGACCGATGATTATTCCAACGTCATCGGCGCCATCCTGGCCAAGTTGCGGGAATAGCCATCGGCGTCTCGGCGGATCAAGCCGGTTGCGCATGGCGCCCGGCTTGGTCACATTGCGCCCGCCCGCCGAGACCATTCAAAGAGACCGATACCGACATGAACAGCCCCGTGCTCGAAAATGACCTCAAGGCCGCGATCCGGACCATTCCGGATTATCCCAAGCCCGGCATCATGTTTCGCGACATCACGACCCTGCTTGGGTCCGCGCGTGCGTTTCGCCGCGCCGTCGACGAACTGGTGCAGCCCTGGGCCGGCCTGAAGATCGACAAGATCGCCGGCATCGAGGCGCGGGGGTTCATCATCGGCGGCGCCATCGCGCATCAGCTTTCCGCCGGCTTCATTCCGATCCGCAAGAAGGGCAAGCTGCCGCACAAGAGCGTGCGCGTCGCCTATTCGCTGGAATACGGCATCGACGAGATGGAGATGCATGAGGATGCGGTGACGAAGGGTGAGCGCGTCATTCTCGTGGACGACCTGATCGCGACCGGCGGCACGGCGGAAGGCGCGGTGAAGCTGCTGCGCCAGATGGGAGCGGAAGTTGTCGCCGCAGTGTTCATGGTCGATCTGCCCGATCTCGGCGGCGCCGCGAAGCTGCGCGCGCTCGATGTAACGGTGCGCACGCTGGTCTCGTTCGAGGGACATTGATCGAAAGCGGGCAGGGGCCTTCGCCCGGATCATCGCGGCGGCACGAGCGACGATTTCAATTCGCGCAGCAGCAGCCGCAAATCCAGTTCGCGGAATTCCACGAACACGCGGTCGATCCATTCGTGCAGTTCGGTGCGCGGGCCGGTGTGGCGATCGAGATAATCGTCGAATGAAAAGCCCGGCCGTTCGACGACCGACTTCAGGAACGGGCTGAGCACCGGAAAGCGAACCGGCCGCTCCCGCGGCACCGGGCTCGGAAAGTCCCGCATGTAATCCTGCATGTTCGCGACGAATTCGTTGTGCACCGGCACCAGCGCCATTTGCGGCAGGCTCTCATAGGTCCGCGCATAGCTTTTCGCGGAGCGAGGGTCGGGATCGCCGATGAACAGCGTCACCACGTTGATACCGCGACGCTGCGCCTCCTCGGTGAGTCCGATCTGACGCAGCAGGGTGAAGAACTTCTCGAACGCCTGATCGCCAAGGTCGATGACCTTGACCACCTCGTCCTCGGCGATCAGTTCGTCGAATAGCGCCATCTGGCCGCGGGTGGTGTCGAGGTCCGCGCGCGCGGTGTTGCGCGGCAGGAAGCCGTACAGCGCGGTGTTGTTCGGATTGACGTCGAAGGCGATTGCGGCGCGCCCGTCCGCGAGGATGAATTCGGTCAGCGCCCGTGCGACCAACGTCTTGCCAACGCGCTGGCGTGGCGAGCAGACGATATAGATGGCTTTTTGCCGCGACGACATGACAAGGAACTCACCGCGGACGTACCGGGATAGTGCCGCCCCTGTAGCGAGGAGCGCGCGCCGTCAGCTTCGCTCGCTGCGTGACTGGTCGTGGATCGCTGCGGCGCGGCCGGCAAGCCCTTTTTCGTTCGCCTTGCCGGCGGGCGTGATGGCCGGACCCACAAGGTCCGCCAGCTTTACCCGGTCGAATTCGGCCCACACATTGCCGAGCCAGTGCCGGACATAGCCACGCAGCACGAAGGAGTAATTCGCCGGCGCGTCGCGCGGACCCTTATTGGCGACGAAAGTGACGAACGGGACCGACGCAAGCTCGACCTGCTCGTAGGCCATCTCGTTAAGCTTCGGGATCGTGATATCGACCGCGTCCTTCACCTTCTTGAAATAGGTGTCGTAGGTGGTCTGGTCCCAGTCGAAGAAGCTGGTCTCGTTGATGAAGTTCTTGACCAGATAATATTTGCCGTCGGTCACGAACGGCGCGATGTCGGCGATCTCGTTCAGCGAGGCGATCGAGGGGCCGACGATGTGGGCGACGCCGAGCGCGATCTGCCCGCGCTTGACGGTTTCAAGGAAGCCGATATCGCGCAGCGCCGCCAGCGTGGTCGAGAGCAGGCCGGCCCGCACGTCGATCAGCGTTACCTTGGCGTCCGACAGGGTGTCGAAGATCTTCATCTGGTCGGGGACCTGGGTCACGTCCACAACCTCGGTGATGTCGGGGTGGAAGCGCTTCAGCGTCCCTTTAGGGTATTCGGTGTCGAAGGCCCGGATCGGCACGTTGCGGGCGGTAAAATAGTCAAGAATGGTGCGCGAGACCGTGGTTTTGCCCACGCCACCCTTGTCGGCACCCACGATAATGACAGTCGGCTTTGCCATTGACCCCCCACCGGCGGGCCGCAGCCCCCCAAACATCCGCCAGCTCGCCACCATGACGAACCGGACCCTCTATTTCAATGGTTTACGGCAGTATTTGGCTGGCTTTGGCGGCTTTGATCCGGTGAATTCCTTGACCGGTTCCGGCCCGGCCGATAGGACAACCGCGCAGCACAAAACCCCTCGGATTCCGCCCGAAATGTCCGTCTCCGATACAGCTTTGGCCTCGGAGCCTACGCGCTCCTTTCAGGGCCTCATTCTCGCGCTCCAGCGTTACTGGGCCGATCATGGCTGCGTGATCCTGCAGCCCTATGACATGGAAGTCGGCGCGGGGACTTTCCACCCGGCGACCACGCTGCGGGCGCTCGGGCCAAAGCCCTGGAACGCGGCCTATGTGCAGCCGTCGCGGCGGCCGAAGGACGGCCGCTACGGCGAAAACCCGAACCGACTGCAGCATTATTACCAGTTCCAGGTGATCCTGAAGCCGTCGCCCGACGACCTGCAGGACCTCTACCTGAAATCGCTTTATGCCATCGGCATCGACCCGAAGGTCCACGACATCCGCTTCGTGGAGGACGACTGGGAAAGCCCGACGCTGGGCGCCTGGGGATTGGGCTGGGAATGCTGGTGCGACGGCATGGAGGTGAGCCAGTTCACGTACTTCCAGCAAGTCGCGGGTTTTGAATGCGCACCCGTTGCAGGTGAATTGACCTACGGGCTCGAACGGCTTGCCATGTATGTGCAGGGCGTGGAGCGGGTCTATGACCTCAATTTCAACGGGCAGAGCGGCGACAAGAAGGTCACCTATGGCGACGTGTTCCTGCAGGCCGAGCAGGAATATTCGCGGCACAATTTCGAACACGCCGATACCGACATGCTGTTCGCGCAATTCAGGATGGCGGAAGCGGCCTGTCAGAAATACCTCGATGCGGGATGGGCGGACGGTGACCGAAGCCGGCACCTGATGGCGCTGCCTGCCTATGACCAATGCATCAAGGCAAGCCACGTCTTCAATCTGCTTGATGCCCGCGGCGTGATCTCCGTCACCGAACGGCAGAGCTACATCCTGCGCGTGCGCGAACTGGCAAAGGCCTGCGGCGCCGCCTGGCTCGCCACCGAAGCCGGCGGGGCATGACCGCAATGCTGACGGACAGCCGCTATGCGGTCGGTCAGGTCTGGACCTTCGCGGATGCGCCGCTTCCGGAATCGCGCACGATCATCGGGGCGCTGGATGATGTGGAGGGACTCGGTCTGATCGTCTCGATCTGGGTCACCGGCATGCCGGTCCGCGATCCCGCGAGCGGCGGCACGCAAATACTTGGGATCGATCATGCGCCGATGATGCCGGAGGGGCTCGATGCCTGCCTTCTGGAAAATGTCGGCTCGTCGGAGCCCACCGCGAGTTTCGAACAGCTGCGCAAAAACTGGCTGTCCTCGATCGCTTCCGATGGCGCGGGCGCTTTCAGCATCAGCGTCGCAGAACTGATCGGCCTGTATCAGACCGCGATTCAGAAACGCTTATCGAGCGAACAATAGTCACATGCCCGATCTTCTGCTCGAATTCTTTTCCGAAGAAATCCCCGCGCGCATGCAACAGCGCGCGATGGAGGATTTGAAGAAGCTCGTCACCGACCGGCTGGTCGAGGAAGGCCTCGTCTATGAGGGCGCGAAGGCTTTCGCGACCCCGCGCCGGATTGCGCTGGCGGTCCATGGTGTGCCCGCGCGGCAGAAGGATATCCGCGAGGAGAAGAAGGGGCCGCGTGTCGGTGCGCCGGAGGCGGCAGTCGCGGGCTTCCTGAAGAGCGCGGGGCTGACCTCGCTCGACCAGGCCAAGATCGAGAAGGACCCGAAGAAGGGCGAGTTCTATGTGGCGGTGATCGAGAAGCCCGGCCGCGATGCGATCGAGGTGCTGTCGGATATCCTGCCGGATATCGCCCGCAAGTTTCCCTGGCCGAAATCCATGCGCTGGGGGCGGCAATCCGCGCAACCGGGGGCGCTCACCTGGGTGCGGCCGCTGCATGCCATCGTCGCCACCTTCGGACCCGAGACCGAGGACCCGCAGGTCATCCCGTTCACGCTGGGCGATGTGACGTCCGGCAATGTCACCTACGGCCACCGCTTCCTGTCGCCGGGCCCGATCGAAGTGCGCCGCCAGGACGACTGGATGACGAAGCTCGAGAAGGGCAAGGTCATCGTCGATCCGGAGCGGCGCCGCGAAATCATCTCGACCGAAGCAAAAAATCTCGCCTTCGCGCAGGGCCATGAGCTGATCGAGGACGAAGGCCTGCTGGCCGAAACTGCCGGTCTGGTGGAATGGCCGGTGGTGCTGATGGGCTCATTCGATCCGAGCTTCCTCGCGATCCCGCCGGAGGTGATCCGCACCACCATCCGCAACAACCAGAAGTGCTTCGTGGTGCGCGATCCGCAAAGCGCGAAACTCGCGCCGCGCTTTATTCTCGTCTCCAACATGGAAGCGGTGGATGGTGGCAAGGAAATCGTCGCCGGCAACGAACGCGTGATCCGCGCGCGGCTGTCGGACGCGAAATTCTTCTACGAGACCGATCTGAAAACGCGGTTGGAAGACCGGCTGCCGAAATTCGCGCAGATCGTGTTCCATCAGAAGCTCGGCACCCAGGCCGAACGCATTGCGCGCATCGTGCGGCTCGCGGGATTGATCGCGCCGATGATCAATGCCGATCCGGTCAAGGCGGAGCGCGCTGCCACGCTCGCGAAAGCCGACCTGCTGACGGAGGTGGTCGGCGAATTCCCCGAATTGCAGGGGCTGATGGGGAAGTATTACGCGCTGGCGCAAGGCGAAGATGATGCCGTCGCCCATGCCTGCGAGGATCATTACAAGCCGGTCGGACCGGGCGATCTCGTTCCCGCCGATCCGGTTTCGATTTCCGTCGCGCTCGCCGACAAGATCGATACCCTGGTCGGGTTCTGGGCGATCGACGAAAAGCCCACCGGCTCGAAGGACCCCTATGCGCTGCGCCGCGCCGCGCTGGGCGTCATCCGCATCATCCTTTCGAACGAACTGCGTCTCAATCTCAGCGAGTTGTTTGCCCTCGCGACCGAGGGCTATCTCGAGCAGGGCAAGTCCTTCATGAAGGAATTCGTCGGCGAAGCCTCGAAGGGCGCCGATGACCTGTCAGCGCTCAAGTTGAGCTATGACGCGATGACCGGCTCGGATCTGCGCGACTTCTTCGCCGACCGCCTGAAGGTGCAGTTGCGCGAGCAGGGCGCGCGGCACGATCTCGCCGATGCGGTTCTCGCTGTCGAGCGCGAGAACGATCTCGTCACCATCGTACGGCGTGTCGAGGCGCTGGCCAAATTCCTCGAAACCGACGACGGCAAGAACCTGCTCGCCGGCACCAAGCGCGCGGCCAATATCCTGCGGATCGAGGAGAAGAAGGATGGCCGGAGCTATGACGGCGATCCTGATCCGTCGCTGTTGAAGGAGCCGGAAGAAAGGGCGTTGGCGGAGGCGATGGTCGCAATCGCGCCGGAAGCGGGCGCAGCCTACGCCAACGAAGATTTCGCCGGCGCCATGGCGGCGATGGCGAAGCTGCGGCCGGCGGTCGACGCTTTCTTCGACAAGGTCACCGTCAATGCCGACGACAAGGCGCTGCGCGAGAACCGGCTGATCCTGCTAAACCGGATCCGCGAAGCGACCCGCACCGTGGCGGATTTTTCCAAGATAGAAGGCTGACGGACGCGACTCGCGCTACATTCCCTTCATAATGGTGCCGAGCGCGAGCACTACATAGGCCAGGATCGCCAGCCAGAATGCGTACTGGGTGATGACCGGAATGATGACCAGGGCGCCGAGCAGGGCGAGAATCGCCAGCGCCAGCGATATAAGAAACACCACCCGTGAGGGCGCGTTGAGATTCGGCATGATGTCTCCCCTGATTCAGGCCGAAGCGAAGCGCGGAGCGGACCGCGCCACCCACGACGAGTCAAGGCAAGCGTCTGCGTAACCCACTGCCATCTTTTGGAACCGGTCTCGACGATCCGACTTGTTCCGCCACCCAACGGAGACTGACATGACGATCACTATCGGGCACCTTCAGCCGATCATCGCCCTGATTGCCGGCGTTCTGATCCTGATCATGCCGCGGCTGTTGAACTTCATCGTGGCGATCTACCTGATCGCGATCGGCCTGCTTGGGCTCGGCCTGTTCAAGTAGGGGTTTTTCGGTCGCCCCGACCACGTCCCGCGGCAGCCCTTTGTCGCGGTTGAATCGGACGCGGAAACCGGCCAAGAACCGGCCAAGATCCCGCCCAGGCCGGCCCGCACGGGCCGGTTTTCGGGCTTTTGTTTAGGACGTCGAGATGGCGAAATGGGTTTACGGCTTCGGCGGTGGCAAGGCCGAAGGCAAGGCGGAGATGAAAAACCTGCTCGGCGGCAAGGGTGCGAACCTCGCCGAGATGGCCAATCTGGGTCTGCCGGTGCCCCCCGGTTTCACCATCACGACCGAGGTCTGCACGTACTACTACGCCAATGGCGAGAGCTATCCGAATGAACTCGCCGCCGAGGTCGACGCGGCGCTCGCGCAGATCGGCCGGATCACCGGCAAGGGCTTCGGCGACAGGACCAACCCGCTGCTTGTCTCGGTTCGCTCGGGTGCACGCGCGTCCATGCCCGGCATGATGGATACCGTGCTCAATCTCGGCCTCAATGACGAGACCGTGGAGGCGCTTGCCAAGCGATCCGGCGACCCGCGTTTCGCCTACGATTCCTATCGCCGCTTCATCACCATGTATTCGAATGTGGTGCTCGGCATCGAGCATCACCTGTTCGAGGACATCCTGGCCGAGCACAAGGATGCCAACGCCTACAGTCTTGACACCGAACTGACCGCAGAAGACTGGAAAAAGCTCGTCGGACTCTACAAGCAAAAGGTCGACGAAGAGGCCGGCAAGCCATTTCCGCAGGACCCGAAAGAGCAGCTCTGGGGGGCGATCGGCGCCGTGTTCGGTTCCTGGATGAATGCCCGCGCCAAGACCTATCGGCGTCTGCACAATATTCCGGAAGGCTGGGGCACCGCGGTCAATGTGCAGGCCATGGTGTTCGGCAATATGGGCGACGACTCTGCGACCGGCGTTGCCTTCACCCGCAACCCCTCGACCGGTGACAAGACGCTGTATGGCGAATTCCTGATCAACGCCCAGGGCGAAGACGTGGTCGCCGGCATCCGTACGCCGCAGGAGATCACCGAGGCCGCGCGCAAGGAAGCCGGCTCGGACAAGCCCTCGCTCGAAAGCACGATGCCGGAGGCGTTTGCGGAACTGACCCGCATCTATGGCGCGCTTGAAAAGCACTACCGCGACATGCAGGACCTCGAATTCACCATCGAGCAGGGCAAGCTGTGGATGCTGCAGACACGGTCCGGCAAGCGCACCGCCAAGGCCGCGCTGAGGATCGCGGTCGAACTGGCGAGCGAAGGCCTGATCACCCAGGAAGAAGCCGTGATGCGGATCGATCCGGGCTCGCTCGATCAGCTCCTGCATCCGACCATCGATCCGAAGGCCGAGCGCAAGATCGTCGCCACCGGACTCCCCGCCTCACCGGGCGCTGCGTCGGGCGAGATCGTGTTCACGTCCGAGGATGCCGAGGCGCTTAAGGAGAAGGGCCGCAAGGTCATCCTGGTCCGTGTCGAAACCAGTCCGGAAGACATTCATGGGATGCATGCCGCGCAGGGCATTCTCACCACCCGCGGCGGCATGACCTCGCATGCGGCTGTGGTGGCGCGCGGCATGGGCAAGCCTTGCGTCTCGGGCGCGGGCTCGGTTCGCATCGACTACAATGCTGGAACCTTGACGGTTGCCGGCAACACCCTGAAGCGCGGCGACATCGTCACCATCGACGGCTCCACGGGCCAGGTGCTGCTCGGCCAGGTGCGCATGATCGAGCCGGAATTGTCGGGCGAGTTCGGGACGCTGATGTCCTGGGCCGACAAGGTGCGCAAGCTTGGCGTGCGGGCCAATGCCGATACGCCGGCCGATGCCCGCACTGCGCTGAAGTTCGGCGCTGAGGGGATCGGGCTTTGCCGCACCGAACATATGTTCTTCGAGGCCGACCGCATTCTCGCGGTGCGCGAGATGATCCTCGCCGATAACGAAAAAGCCCGTCGCGCGGCATTGGCGAAGATCCTGCCGATGCAGCGCAGCGACTTCGCCGAATTGTTCGAGATCATGCAGGGCCTGCCGGTCACCATCCGGCTGCTCGATCCGCCGCTGCACGAGTTCCTGCCGCATGGCGACGCCGAGATTGCCGACGTCGCAAAGGCGCTCGGCACCGAGCCGCAGAAGATCAAGCATCGCGCGGCGGAGCTTGCCGAATTCAATCCGATGCTCGGCTTCCGTGGCTGCCGTATCGCGATCGCGTATCCGGAGATCGCCGAAATGCAGGCGCGCGCCATCTTCGAAGCCGCGGCCGAGGCGGGCAAGAAGACCGGCAAGCCGGTGGTGCCAGAAGTGATGGTGCCGCTGATTGCCACGCGCGTTGAATTCGACATCGTCAAGGCGCGTATCGATGCGATGGCGGAGGCGGTGGCGAAGGAAAAGGGCGTGACGCTCGACTATCAGGTTGGCACCATGATCGAACTGCCGCGCGCCTCGCTGATGGCGGACAAGATCGCAGAAGGTGAGGGCGGGGCGGAGTTCTTCTCGTTTGGCACCAACGACCTGACCCAGACCTGCTTCGGCATCAGCCGCGACGATGCGGCGAGCTTCCTTGCGACCTACACCGCGCGGGGGATCCTCGCCGTCGATCCGTTCGTGTCGATCGACCGCGACGGCGTCGGCGAACTCGTGCGCATCGGCGTCGAGCGCGGGCGGCGGGTACGCCCCGATCTCAAGGTCGGGATTTGCGGCGAGCATGGCGGCGACCCCGCCTCGGTGGCGTTCTGCCACGAGGTCAATCTCGACTACGTATCCTGCTCGCCGTTCCGCACGCCGATCGCGCGGCTTGCCGCGGCGCAGGCGGCGCTCGGCAAGGAAGTGGCGAGCCAGGCTTAGGCCGTCTGGCGGGGCCGCTCGGGATCGGCGTTGGCGGTCTGCGCTGACGCCTCCCGCCAGGCGCGCATTTCCGACATGGTGGTTCGCGACAGCGGCTCGCGCTGGGTGCCGAGACGGGGACGGTAGACTTCCGTGGACTTGAGTGCCGGACGATCGGACTTGCGGTCGGGAGATGCCATTTCAAACTGCTACTTTTTTCAGGAAATTGTCGACTTCGTCACGCATGTTGGCGACCGCGCGCTCGACCTGGCTGCAATTGCGCAGCACCGTTTCGGCGGTCGCGCGTGTATCGGTCGCCGCGCGCGCGACCTGATCGAGCACCACGACGATGTCCTGGGTGCCGTTCGCCGCGCTCGAGACGTTGTGGGAAATCTCGCCGGTCACCGCATTCTGCTGTTCGACGGCCGCTGCCACCGCTGACGTATATTGTTCGATGCCCTGCATGCGCTGGGTGATTCGCGCGATCGCGTCGACCGCATTGCCGGTGGATGCCTGAACCGACATGATCTGACTGGAGATTTCTTCCGTCGCTTTCGCGGTTTGCACCGCAAGCGACTTGACCTCGGACGCCACCACTGCGAATCCGCGGCCGGACTCGCCCGCGCGCGCGGCTTCAATCGTTGCATTCAGCGCGAGCAGGTTGGTTTGGCCGGCGATGGTGCGGATCAGTTCGACCACGTCGCCGATCTTCTGCGCTGCGTCGGCGAGCCCCTTGATCCCCTCATTCGTCGCCTGTGCCTCATGAACGGCAATACGCACTGCATTTGTGGTCTGGACCAACTGGCGGCTGATCTCGCCGATCGATGACGCCATCTCGTCGGCAGCCGTCGCGGCCGTTGCGACATTGGTCGAGGCTTCATTGGACGCCTGCACCGCGCTTTCGGCACGCTGCGAGGTCTGGCCCGATGCCGCGAACAGCGAGCTCGCGGTCAGCTTCATCGCCTCCGCGCTTTCGTTGACGCTGCGCAGCACGCTTTCCATACTTTGACGGAAGGTGGAGATGGCGCCTTCGATCATCGCGCGCCGCTTCTCCTCCGCGGCATGGGTTGCGCGCTCTTTCTCGATTGAATGCTGCTCGGTGACATCCTGATGCGTTGCGACCCAGCTTCCGTCCGGCATCGGCTGCTCGGAAATCGAGATCACCCGGCCGGTATGGGTGGTGAATGTCTGCGTGGTGGCCTGACCCTCGGCGACGCGCTTCAGAATATCCGCGATGTATTTATCAGCATCGCCGTTGAACAAACCGATATCGGCCCGGTGTTTCAGGATGTCGCGAAGGGTGCGGCCCGGTCGCACGACCTGCGGCGACATACCGTACATGCCGACATAGCGATCGTTGCAGACGAGCAGGCGCGCGGCCGGATCCCACATGCAAAGGCCCTGAGGCGTATTGCTGAGGGCGAGTGTCAGCCGCCTGTTTTGCCGCCGCAGTTTGAGCCCGACGATCATCAGCACGCCGAGCATGACGATCAAGCCAATCGCAAGGGGGACGCCAAGCGCAGGTGCGATTGGTCCGAGCATGGTGTCCAGCATTCCCGACCCCATTCGACAAATGTCGGCATGACTCATAAAGGCTGGCGCTTTCCGCATGGTTAACTGAAGCTTGTTTTGTCCGCCGACGGGTATTCCAGCGCCGGCTTTGCGTGCTAGCCTCAACCGAGGGAGGCTGTCCGCGCACGGGTCGAGCGCGGACGGACCGATAAAAAAGCTACGGGGGGCGGATGGCGGGGGAACCGGAGCCGGATTTCGGCCAGGACGTCAGCGAATCCGAGCGGCTGCGCAAGGCCGAGGAATTCATCGAGCAGGAAGAGGGCGCCGCCAATCGGCTGTTCGGCTGGGCCGGGGTCACCGTCACGGTCATCGCGGTCGCGATGTCGCTATTCCATCTCTACGCCGCCTATGAAATCGTTCCGACGCAGGAACTTCGCTATACCCACGTCGCGTTCGTGCTGCTGCTGGCATTTCTGGTTTTTCCGGCCGCCGCTCGATTTCGCGACCGCATCCGCTGGTGGGATGCGATCGCGGGGCTGACCTGTGTCGGCATTCTCGTCTATGCAATCGCCGGCGGCGAGGAGTTCACCGACCGGGCCACCACGCCCAATCACCTCGACGTCATCCTTGGCGTTATCTTCATCGTTCTTCTGATCGAGGCGACCCGGCGCACCATCGGTCCCATCGTACCGGTCATCGCTTTGCTGTTCATCGCTTACGCATGGGCAGGGCCGTGGCTGCCTGCGCCATGGAACCACCGCGGCTACGGGCTGGACGCGCTGGTCGGGCATCTGTTCATCACGCTGGAAGGCATTTTCGGTATCCCGGTCGATGTTTCCGCCACCCTGATCGTGCTGTTCACGATCTTCGGCGCCTTCCTGCAGCAATCCGGCGCCGGCAAGTTCTTCATCGACTTCTCAATGACGCTAATGGGGCGCTCGACCAATGCGGCCGGACGCACGGTCGTGCTGTCGTCATTCCTGCTGGGCGGGCCGTCGGGTTCGGGCGTGGCGACCACGGTGACGATCGGTGCTGTCGCCTATCCGATGATGAAGCGAGCCGGCTTCGAGAAGAATGCCGCCGGTGGCCTGCTGGCGGCGGGCGGATTGGGCGCCATCATATCGCCGCCGGTCCTCGGAGCCGCGGCCTTCCTGATCGCCGAGTTCCTAAAGATCAGTTATCTCGACGTGATCTGGATGGCGACAATTCCGACCATCCTTTATTACCTGTCGCTGTTCTTCATGGTCGAACTCGACGGCAAGCGCTACGGCGTCCGCGGCGAGCCTTTCATTCCCGAATATTCGCTCTGGGAACTGACGCGGCGCTACGGCTTTCATTTCGTCTCGCTGGTCTCCATCGTCATCTTCATGGTCTGGGGCTATTCGCCGACGACCTCCGTCCTCTACGCCATCGGCATGACCGCGCTGATGAGCTACATCACGCGCGAGACCGCGTTGACGCCGAAGAAGCTCGTGCGCGCCTTGGCTGACGGTTCGCTGCAGTCACTCACCGCCGCCACCACCTGCGCCACCGCCGGCATCATCGTTGGCGTGGTCACGCTGACCGGCCTTGGCCTGAAATTCTCATCGATCGTAATCGACTATGCCGGCGGCAATCTGCTGCTGACCGCGATCTACACGGCGCTGATCGTCTGGATCATCGGGCTCGCAGTGCCGGTCACCGCCTCCTACATCATCTGCGCCGTGATCGCAGCGCCGGCCATGATCAAGCTCGGCGTGCCAGACGTGGCCGCGCATATGTTCATCTTCTACTACGCGGTGCTGTCGGAGGTTTCTCCCCCGACCGCGTTGTCACCTTTTGCGGCGGCGGCGATCACCGGCGGCGATCCGTACAAGACGACGCTGCAGGCCTGGAAGTATACGCTGCCTGCCTTCCTCGTACCGTTCGTGTTCGTGATGGATCCGCAGGGGCTGGGGCTTCTCTTGAAAATTCCGGCCGGCGGCAGTTGGGTTGATGTCGTGTTGATCACCGCCAAAGCGACGGTTGGCCTTGGCGCGCTGGCCTGCGCTGCCCAGGGCTGGGCGTTCCGGCGGACCACGGCGCTGGAGCGCATCTTGCTGATCCTGGCGGGCTTGTTCCTGATCTTTCCCAGCCTTCTTGAAGGCCTGTTGGAGGCGGCGATCGGCCGCGACATCAGCTACACCGCCGCAATTGGCGTCGTCCTGTTTGCCATAGTATTGTTGAAACAGCGTCTGCAACCGGAGCCGCAAATCCAGGCCACCGGTCAATAGATATGACAGAACGCAAGACAAAAGGGAGGAATGCAAGCATGTCCAAACGACTGGGTCTTACACTTGCCGTGATCGCGCTTGGCGCCGCCGTCGGCGGGGTTGCGCTGGCGCAGCAGCAAAATATCGCCATCGCCACCGGCGGGACCGGCGGCGTTTATTATCCGATGGGTGGCGGCATGGCGAACGTGCTGTCGAAACATCTGCCCGGGATCAATGCGACCGCGCGCGTGACCGGCGGCTCGGTCGACAATCTGAAACTCGTCGGTTCCGGCCAAAGCGAAGTGGCCTTCACCATGGTCGATGCCGCTCGCGACGCGCTGCAGGGCGAGGACAAGTTCAAGGGCAACAAGATCGAACTGCGTACCCTGATGATACTCTACCCGAACCGCATGCATGTGGTCTCGGTCGAGGGCAAGGGCATCGACAAGATGTCAGACCTGAAAGGCAAGCGTGTTTCCACCGGATCGCCCGGCAGCGCGACCGAGGTGATGGCGTTCCGCGTGATCGAGGCGGCAGGGCTCGATCGCGACAAGGACATGAAACGTGAGCGGCTTGGCGTCGCCGAATCCACTAATGCGCTGAAGGACGGCAAGATCGACGCGTATTTCTGGGTCGGCGGACTGCCGACCGCGGCGGTCACCGATCTTGGCGCGACGCCTGGCGTCAAACTGAAGCTGATCGATCACTCCGACGTGGTCGAGAAGATGAATGCGAAATATGGCGCGGGTCTGTACAGCAAGGGTGTGATCCCGGCCAAGACCTATCCGGGACAGGACAAGGACAACCAGATTTCGGTGGTGCAGAACATTCTGGTCGCGGATGCGAAGATGCCGGAGAAGCAGGTCTATGACATCGTCAAGACGCTGTTCGAAAAGCGCGACGACATCGCCCTCGCGCATGGTGAGGCAAAGGCGATCGTGCTCGACACCCAGACCAAGGCGAACACCACCATTCCCTGGCACCCTGGTGCGGAAAAGTACTTCAAGGAAGCCGGCGCGAAGATGTAACAACGACGCTTGTTGAGTGACGCTCACCGCAAAATTGAAATCTCAACGGCCCCGATGCGGGGCCGTTGTCTTTTGAGGCGCGTGCAAAAGCCGTTGACCATTTCTTTACGTTAATACCGGGTGAAGCACGCGGATACCGACGCACGTGTAAACGCGCCAGCAAGGTTAACCCGATCGCAACGATACTCCGACAATTTTACGTGAGCGGCGATTCACGCCGCTTCGTTGAGTTCCGTTGAGTTCAGTTGCGTTGCGTCGGTTGCGTTGCGTGAGCGTCAGTATGAAAGCTTCGCGTAAGAGGCCGAAGGGCGCATTTCGCCGTCCCTTCGGCCTTGTCCTTTGCGTGGTTACCGCGATGCCGAACTCGATCGGTCATCAGGACCTCGCTGCGTTGATTGCACGTCAGCCCGCCGTGACCGAGCGGTGGCGGGCGCATGTGCGCAATTCAACATTCGGAACGATCCACGCTGCCTCGCTGAGTTTCCCCCGTCTGGTCGGCGCATCGATTCCCGACCCTTATTTCACGCAGCTTGCAGCACTCGATCCGCGCGCACTCGAGGCAACCGGTTCGATCCCGTTGAATGTTCCGATCGATCCCATGGTCGCGGCGCCCACCTATGATTTTCCGGTGGTCGAGCGCCGCCTGAAAGGCGACCGGCTGACCGTGAAGCCGGGGCCAACTCAGCCTCAGTCGCCGCAGCCACAATTGACCAGGCCATCCAAGTCCAAGGACATGGCGAGCCGTCCGCCGTTTCCGGAATCGCCATCCGCTGATGATCGGTCACAATCCGTGCCGGACGTCGCCAGGTCACAGCCCGCGCCGAAGGGTGACCGTCTTGCGCCTTCCGACGTGGAAATTGCGCACGTGGCGCGCGCCCCGAGCCACCGCATTGGTGGAGTTGCGGCGGGGCAGGGCACGCTGGCCAAGCGCGTGCTGGGCACGATGCCGCGGATGCCGGTGGTGGTTGCGGCCCCGGTCGAGCCGGTTGCTGACAAGGGGGTGCGTCGCGCTGGTCTTGCCGCCGGCCAGAAAACATTGGCGAAGCGCGTCCTGCGCACGACGCCGCGGATGCCGATGGTGATTGCAGCCCCGGTTGAACCGGTCGCTGACAAAACGCTGCGTCGCGCGGGTCTTGCGGCCCAGTACCTTAAGCACGTCGAGAGCGAAGCCCGGCGTGCGCGCCTGCTTTCGGCGGAAACGGCCGACCTCGAATCGCAGCGTGCCGATCTCAAAGGTCCGATCGTGCCTCCGCGCGCGGCGGAGCCGGCTCCCGACGTCGCGCAACTCGCACCTGCGCCCCAGCCTCGCGATACCAAGCCTGAACCAACCGAGCCCGAGCGAGCCAGCCTCGAAGAGCCCACATTCGAATCACCCACGTCAGACCTTGCGGTTGTCGCACCCGAGCCGGACGTTCAGGTTGCGGCGAGCCTGTCCCAGCCATCGCGCGCGCCGATTGCGGTTGCTGAGCCTGCCGGTGCCCCGGAGGTTGCAGCGGTGGCGTCGCCCACGCCGGAGAAGACTCCGGATCGCTTCAACGCGCATGCGGCCGAGCAGCTTGCGCAGTTCGCCAAGCCCGCCGCGCAGAACCGCGTGTTTTTCGGCACACGCGAGCTTGGCGTCGGACGCAACGAATGGGAAGCCTGGGACCCCGGTGAAGGTCCGACGGTTCTCGCGCCTCCGCATGTCGATACCGAAATCAAGCGGGCAGCCCTCGATCCTGTCGCCGACCCCGAGACCGAAAAGGGCGGCGAGACCATCGCGCCGAAGGGCGAAGTTACTGGCGAGGGCCAGCGTCCGCGCACGCCGGCCGAGCGGCTCAGTCTGGTCGGGGCCTCTCGCACCAAACATGCGAGATGCCTTGCCAATGCGATCTATTTCGAGGCGCGCGGTGAGGTCGAGCGCGGTCAGATGGCGGTGGCGCAGGTGGTGCTCAATCGCGTTTTCACCGGCTATTACCCGGGTAGCGTCTGTGACGTGGTTTACCAGAACGCGCATCGCAAGCTGGCCTGCCAGTTCACCTTTGCCTGCGACAACCACAAGGATGTCGTACGCGATCAGAAGGCCTGGGAGGTGGCGACCCGCATTGCCGACGACGCACTCGATGGCAAATTCTGGCTGCCGGAAGTAGGCAAGGCGACCCATTACCACGCGACCTATGTCAATCCGTGGTGGGTGCGTACGATGACCAAGCACACCAAGCTTGGCATCCACATCTTCTATCGGCCGAAGCGCTGGGGCGATGGCGAGGATATTCCGGTCTGGGGCGACAAACTCGAAGTTACCGGTTCGATCAAACGCGCGGCTTCCCCCGCGATTCCGGAAAAGAAGAACGACGACAAGCGCGCCGAAGCGCAGCCGGCAGCACCGGCGCGGCGTTCGATCTTCGACCCGGTCGAGCCGATTGATTTGCCGGGCGGCTGAATAACTCTCCCCGCAGGCGGGGAGAGTTGGCGCGTTGCGCTCCTGGCGCCGTCACACCTCGATATCGAGTGCGATATCGAGATTTGGCGCCGAATGCGTAATCGCGCCGGATGACACATAGTCAACGCCGGTCGCCGCGATCTCCGCCGCGTTGTCATGGGTGATGCCGCCCGAGGCTTCGATCACCATCCGTCCGCCGACAAGCGCCACTCCTTCCTTCAGCATCGGCACTGAAAAGTTGTCGACCAGCAGCACGTCGGCCAGGCCGGTAGCGAGCACCTCACGCAATTGCTCGATGGTATCGACCTCGATCTCGATCTTGACCAGATGTCCGACGACCGACTTGGCGCGCTCCAGCGCGGCCCGGATGCCGCCTGCGACGGCGATATGGTTGTCCTTGATCAGCACCGCATCGTCGAGACCGAAGCGGTGGTTGAACCCGCCGCCGCAACGCACGGCATATTTCTGCAAAGACCGCAGCCCCGGCGTGGTCTTGCGGGTGCAGACCAGGCGGGTGCTGGTGCCCTTGAGCCTGTCGACCAGCGAGGCGGTCGCAGTAGCGACGCCGGACAGATGCCCGGCAAAGTTCAGCGCCGTGCGCTCGGCTGCGAGCACGGCGCGCGCGTTGCCGGTGATGGTCATCAGCGCAGTCTTTTTCTCGACGGTATCCCCGTCGCGGGCATGCGGAACGATCTGCGCGTCCGGAGCCAGCTTCAGCATCACCGCCTCGACCAGCGGCAGACCGGCGATGCGGCCGGCTGCACGCGCCACCACGATGGCGCGCGCCTGCGCGTCCTCCGGTACGGTCGCGACCGAGGTGACGTCGCCGGCGCGGCCCAAGTCCTCGGCGAGCGCGCGCATCACCGCATCGTCGATCTCGAGCGGCGAGATGAAGGCGTCGGGGCAATAGAGCGACGACGCAGAAGCCGCGACGCTGAAGCGGCGCATGGGATTGAGCATCGCGGTTGCCCTCTAGTTCTTCAGGTTGATCATGCGTTCGACCGAGCGACGCGCCTTCTCGGCGATCATCGGATCGATCACGACTTCCTCTTTCATATAGACGAGGCTTTCGAGGATCTTCGGCAGGGTGATCCGCTTCATATGCGGGCACAGATTACACGGCCGCACGAACTCGACGTCCGGCAATTCCGCCTGCACATTGTCGGCCATCGAGCATTCGGTGACCATGACCACGCGCTTGGGACGCTTGTTGCGGACCCAGTCGATCATATGCGCGGTCGAGCCGGTAAAGTCGGCTTCCGCGATGACATCCGGCGGGCATTCCGGATGCGCAATGATCTGCAGATTGGGATCGGTCTCGCGATACATGCGCAATTCGTCGCCGGTGAAACGCTCATGCACCTCGCACGCGCCTTTCCAGGCGATGATCTTTTTCGAGGTCTGCGAAGCGACATACTTCGCCAGATACTGATCCGGCAGGAAGATGACGGTGTCGGCGTCGAGGCTTTCGACCACCTGCAGTGCGTTCGACGAGGTGCAGCAGATATCCACTTCCGCCTTCACCTCAGCAGAGGTGTTGACATAGGCGACCACCGGTACGCCCGGATAGCGCGCGCGCAACAGGCGGACATCCTCACCGGTGATGGCTTCGGCAAGCGAGCAGCCGGCGCGCATGTCCGGGATCAGCACGGTTTTTTCCGGGTTCAGGATCTTCGAGGTCTCGGCCATGAAATGCACGCCGCCCTGCACGATCACGTCCGCTTTCACCTTGGTGGCTTCGCGCGCGAGTTGCAGCGAGTCGCCGACATAATCGGCGACGCAATTATAGATTTCCGGCGTCTGGTAGTTATGCGCGAGAATGACGGCATTGCGCTGCCGCTTCAGCTCGTTGATCGCCTTCACGTAGGGCGCAAAGACCGGCCATTCGACCGCCGGAATGACGGTCTTGATGCGCTCGTAGAGATGCGCGGTCTCGCGTGCGACCTCGTCGTTCCATTCGAGCTTGGGGATGGGGAGCACGCCGAACTTGCGCGCGGCCGCATCCGAGCTGCGCGGCAGTGAAGCCGGTACCGGCGGTAATCCCTTCGCAGGACCCTGCAATTCAAGGAGCGGCATGGCGGCCTCCCAAACTCGATCGACTATCGAGCGAACTATATGCTCAGTATGAGCATATCTAGGCACAAAATTAGCCGGCACAAGGTGCCGGTCAATTCCACTCCACGATGAGAACAAGGCTACGCGACCTTTATTCTCATCGTGAGCAAAAGAATGTAGCACTTTCCGCCGCCGCTGACCACCCCGGCGAAGCAATAAAAGCCGGCGAGTAGCGGCGCGATGTCGCGCCTACCGCCGCCGCGTCGTCGTGGCGGCAGCGCCGCCCTTCATCTGAACTCGGCAAGCCGGCGTCAGGTTGCGCATATTCTGATACAGGCAATTCTCGATGGCGTGCACCATCGGAATGAAATTGCTGCAGAATTTGAAGGCATCGCCTTCGCATGCCTCACGCTGGGCAATCGTGCCCTGGGCCGCGGCCGGCGTCATGGTTCCGACGGCTGTCAGCATTGCGGCTACGAAAATCCCGCGGCGGAGCGATTTGGCATGCGTCATCATTTCAGACCCCCAATTGTCGATTCGCCAAGATTATCACGAAAGCGGCTGATCCCGCCGGGGTGTGACACGCCATCCGAGCCATTCCGCCAGTGTATCGCTCCCATCACCAAGTTTCGTTAGGGCCGTGCGCGTCCGGGCCCTATTTTCGCCGTTCGCCGCGCCGGCATGGCGCGGCTTGCGCCGATCGCCGGAAGGGTCGCAATGCACGATACAATACGCGCTGCCCCGGGCGGCCGCATGTCCTGGCGCACGCCGCTCGTTGTCATCCTGGCCGGCTGTGTCATCTCGATGATCTCTTTCGGTCCGCGCTCAGCGACCGGATTGTTTATGCAGCCGATCAGCGACGCCAATGGCTGGGGCCGCGACGTGTTTGCGCTCGCTTTCGCGGTGCAGAACCTGCTCTGGGGATTGGGCCAGCCATTCGCGGGCGCTATTGCCGACCGGTTCGGCACGCTGCGCGTTCTGTGCGGGGGCGCCCTGCTGTATGCGGTCGGCCTTGTGCTGATGACGTATTCGACCACGCCGCTCTCGTTCAACATTACCGTCGGCGTAATGATCGGTTTCGGTCTGTCGGGTTGCTCTTTCAATCTCGTGGTTGCCGCACTCGGGAAACTCGTGCCCGATCACCTGCGTTCGCTCGCCTTCGGTGCGGGAACGGCCGCGGGATCGTTCGGACAATTCCTTTTCGCACCGCTCGGGGCCGCGCTGATCGCGAATTACGGCTGGGCCTTCGCACTGTTCGTGTTTGCGGCTGCCGTGATGCTGATAATCCCGTTCTCGCTTGCGCTGGCGACCGCGCCCGCCGCCACCAGGACCGATCCCGGTGCGGATGCGCCGCAATCGCTTCGCCACGCCTTGTCCGAAGCCTTCGCGCACCGCTCCTATGTGCTGCTGGTGCTCGGCTTTTTCACCTGCGGCTTTCAGCTCGCTTTCATCACCGCGCATCTGCCGGCCTATCTGGTCGACCGTGGGCTGACGGTCCAGGTCGGTGGCTGGGTGATTGCGACCATCGGCCTGTTCAACATCGTGGGATCGCTGGCCGCCGGATGGGCCGGATCCAGGATGCCAAAGCGCTACATTCTCGCCTTCCTGTATTTCGCGCGTGCGGTGTCGATTGCGATCTTCATCATGGTTCCGCTGTCGCCGACCTCCGCGATCCTGTTCGGTGTCTCGACGGGGCTGACCTGGCTATCCACGGTTCCGCCGACGTCGGGGCTGGTCGCGCTGATGTTCGGGACGCGCTGGCTTGCGATGCTGTTCGGTTTCGCGTTTTTCAGTCACCAGGTCGGCGGCTTCCTGGGAGTCCTGCTGGGCGGCATCGCCTATGAGATGACAGGCTCTTATACCCCGGTCTGGATTCTCTCGATCGCCTTTGGGGTAGCATCGGCTATCATCAATCTTCCCATCGTGGAGGAGCCGGTGAAACGGTCGTCAGCAACAGCAATATCCGAAGCCCGGGCAGCGTCATGAGCGCCGGGCTGCAGCGCGCGGCGTGGCAGTCGATCCCGCTGATCATCCTCTGCGGTTGTCTGATCGCGATGCTGGGTTTCGGTCCGCGCTCCACGCTGGGTTTCTTCCTGACGCCGATGTCCACCGCCAACGGCTGGGGCCGCGATGTGTTCGCGCTCGCCATTGCGATCCAGATGCTGGTCTGGGGCGCCGCGCAGCCCTTCGTCGGCGCCATCGCCGACCGCTTCGGTCCGGTCTTGGTGCTAAGCATTGGCGCGGTGCTGTATACACTCGGCTTTGCCTGGATGACCTTCGCCGCGTCGCCGACGGAGATGTATCTGTCCGGCGGCATGATGGTCGGCTTCGGCCTTGCCGGTGTGTCGTTCACGGTCGTGATCGGAGCGTTCGGCAAGCTGCTGCCGCCGGAATGGCGATCATTTTCGTTCGGTGTCGGCACCGCGGCCAGTTCGTTCGGTCAGTTCCTGTTTTCGCCACTCGCGGTGGCGCTCAATACGGTCTTTGACTGGCACACGACGCTGCTGATCTTCGCTGGCGTCGTGCTTCTGATCATGCCGCTGTCGCTTGCGCTGGCGGCGCCGAAATCGCTCGAAACGCCAGCCCAACGAGCTGCGCAGCAATCGGTCGGCGCCGCTTTGCGCGAGGCGCTCGGTCATCCGAGCTTCGTGCTGCTGGTGCTGGGCTATTTCAGTTGCGGATTTCAGGTGTTCTTCGTCACCGTGCACCTGCCGGCCTATCTGGTCGACCGTGGTCTGTCGGCCGATCTTGGCGCGTTCGTCATCGCGACCATCGGGCTGTTCAACATCGTCGGTTCGATCGCCGCCGGCTATCTCTCCAACGTGATGCCGAAGCGCTATATTCTTGCGGGCATTTATTTCATCCGCGCAGTCGCGGTCACCGTCTTTATTTCGATCCCGGCGACCCCGACCACCTCGATCGTCTTCGGCGCGGTGATGGGCCTGATGTGGCTGTCGACGATCCCGCCGACCAACGCGCTGGTGGCGGTGATGTTCGGTACCCGCTGGCTCACCATGCTCGCCGGGTTTGCGTTTTTCAGCCACCAGGTCGGCGGCTTCCTCGGAGTCTGGCTCGGCGGCCTCATGTTCGAGCGCACCGGTTCCTACGATGCGATCTGGTGGCTGTTCATCCTGCTCGGTCTCCTGTCGGCAATCATCAACCTGCCGATCAAGGAGCAGCCGGTGGCGCGTCCGGTACCGGCGGCGGCCTGATGTCACCGCCGGGCTTGACCCGGCGATCCATCGATCAAACAATCCTCTAACCAAGAAGGTGAGTGCGCGGATGACAGGCCTTATGACGATGCCGCGCATGACCGGGGGGAAAGACCGTGCCCACATTCAAAGCTATTGTGATCGACAAGGCCGAGTCCGGCCAGAAGGTCGCGCTCAGGGATTTCGACGAAAATGACCTGATGGATGGTGACGTCACCGTCCGCGTCGAACACTCCACCATCAATTATAAGGACGGCCTCGCGATCACCGGCAAGGCGCCGGTGGTGCGGCGCTTTCCGATGATCGCCGGCGTCGATTTCTCCGGAACCGTCGAGCAATCCTCTCATCCGGACTGGACCGCCGGGGACAAGGTGATCTGCAACGGCTGGGGACTGGGCGAGACCCATCTTGGCGCCTATGCGAAGAGGGCCCGCGTCAAGGGTGGCTGGCTGGTCCGCCTGCCGCCGACCATGAGTGCGCGTGAGGCGATGGCAATCGGTACCGCCGGTTACACGGCGATGCTTTGTGTGATGGCGCTGGAACAGGCGGGCGTTAAGCCCGGCTCGGGGCCGGTGATCGTGACCGGTGCGGCCGGCGGGGTGGGCTCGGTCGCGGTCGCGCTATTGTCGAAGCTCGGCTTCGAGGTCGCGGCCTCGACAGGACGGCCGCAAGAGGCAGACTATCTCAAGAGCCTCGGTGCCACGGAGATCATCGATCGCAAGGATCTGGCGGGTCCGGCGAAACCGCTCGCCAAGGAACGCTTTGCGGGCGGCATCGACTCGGTCGGGTCCACCACTTTGGCCAACGTGCTATCGATGACCCGCTACGGCGGCGCAGTGGCGGCCTGCGGTCTTGCTGCGGGTATGGATCTGCCGACCAGCGTCGCTCCCTTTATTTTGCGCGGGGTGTCGCTTTTGGGCATCGATTCCGTGATGTGCCCGCTCGACAAGCGGGTGGTCGCCTGGAAACGCCTGGAAACCGATCTGGATCGCCAGAAACTGGCCGCAATGACCACCGACATTCCACTGGAGGCCGTTATTGAGACAGCCCCATCGATCATCGGCGGCGGTGTCCGGGGGCGGATCGTGGTCAATATCGGGTAAACTTCTTCAGCATTTGGCTACGAAGTTCGGGCAGATTTACCAGCTGTTATGGTAAGAGACGGGTTAAGAGGACCTGGTCTCGGTTTTGGGGGTCGGCATGTTGCGTATTGGAGCCTTGATCGCTGCGTCGGCCTTCGTGGCCCTGCCTGCACAGGCACAGCAAATGAGCGCACGCGAGGCGCGCGCTTTCGTCGTTGGCAAGCTCTTCACCTATCAATGTTTCGAGGGAACCCGTGGGGCGGGCCGGATCATGGAAAGCGGTGCGGTCGCGGGAACCGTTCAGTTCCGTGGCAACGGTGCGACCCGCTATGCGATGCTGCCGCATAACACCATCCGGGTCGTGGGCGATCGTGTCTGCGCGTCGGTCAAGGGTGTGCCGTTCGAGCCCTGCTTCAATCTGATCAAGACCTCGCATAACAGCTTCCGCGGATCGGTCTCGGGCATGGGCTTCGCCTATTGCGATTTCGTGCGCCGCGATCGTCCGATGGTCGCGTCGGTGGAACCGCGCGGCCGTGCCGGTGCGCCAATGGAATTGCACACCGGCAGCGCGCGGGCAGCCTTCCCCAAGCCGATCGATAGCAGCGATCTTCCGCCGGTGGACGACAATCCGGATGACGAAAAGGCAGCAGCCGCAAGCCCGGCCGAAGCCAAGGCGGGAATTGAAGCAAAGGCATCGGTGGAGACGAATGCTCTGGCGGCGAAGCCGGTCGAACTAAGCGCGGCCGCGACCAAGCCGGTTGAGATCAAATCCGCCGACACGAACTCGGTGGAAGTCAAAGCCGAGGTTTCAGCCGCTGCTGACGAGAAGCTGGAATTGCGCTCCACTAAGGACTGAGCCGCGCTGCACGATCGCCGGGCAATGCCGGCGATTTCTGTCCTCTTGGCAAAAGCGCTTATCGCGCCGGAAAGATCATGCAGGTGGTGGTGGCATGCGCATAGAGCTTGCCGCCTGAATCCCTGATGTCGCCCTCCGAGGTGGCAACCGTGCGGCCGCGGTGGATCACACGGCCTTCTGCACGAACCGGTCCCGTTTCTTTCGTCAGCGGACGGACCAGATTTACCTTTATCTCGAGCGTGGTGTACGTCTCGCCCTTGCCCAGTGTCGTATGGATGGCGCAGCCGAGCGCGGAATCGAGCAACGTCATCGCGAAGCCGCCATGCACTGAGCCGATCGGATTGTAATGCCTGGATTGCGGCTCGCCGGTAAACACCGCGCGGCCCGTATCGGCCTCGGTCAGCGTAAAGCCGAGTGTTTGCGTCATCGGCGGCGCAGGAAATTGCCCGGTCAGAAGCCCGCGCACGAATGTGAGCCCGTCATATTGCAGCAGCGTTTCGATCGGTACGACGCCGTAGGTGATGTCGTTCATCCGGACAGTCCAGCTTGATTATGATGTCGTCTGCGCGGCAGCGCTTTCCCCGCGCGGCCGTGGCGGAAACAGCAGCCGCTGGTACAGCCAGCCGATCCCCATCAGCGTCAGCCCGAGACAGATCAGCGAAAGCGCGCGGAATACGCCCTGCACGCCGGCGAGATCGTACAGGAAAACCTTGGCGACGGTGAGGATCACCACCGCGGCCGACGCGAAGCGCGCCGGTTGCGATTTCAGCGCGATGCCGGCGAGCAGGAGCGCGACCCCGAATGCGAGCCATACCGCAGAGTAAGTGTATTGCTCGGCGTCGCTTGACGCAAAGCCTGCAATCACCGGCCCCTGGAAGATGCGGCGCACTTCAAGCGTGAGATAGACGAGCGCGAATCCGATCGCTGTTACCGCGGCGAGACGATAGACGAGCGCCGGCCGCGAGTCGCGGATCATGCGAGCGAGAACCGCCATCAGCACCGCCGGGATGCCGTAGCCGAGCAGCAACGCGTTGAAGAATACGCCACCGGTCGGCTCGCCGGTTACGACCGGATTGAAATGGATGCCGAGACTGATCAGCGCGCCAAGGAATGCCAGCGCGCCAAGGACGCGAGCCGCTACGTCGTGCACGACACCGCCTGTGCGGGTGCGGACATGTTCGAGGCCGATTGTCATGGCCAGCAGGGTCGAGACCTGAAGGCCGATTTCGGCGAGGCTGGCGGACGGGCGATAGATGTCGCCATCGTTCATGACATGCCGGATCTGCAGCATCACGGCCAGCACGGTGAATGTGATAGCCGCGGATTCCACGCTGCGGGAGGCGAGGTCGTCACTGCGCCTGCGCAGGATCATCGCGCCGGTCCAGAAAGCGAGCGCCGGCACGCCATAGCCCCAGAGCAGCCAGTTGATGATCGGCGTCGTGCCGACATCCTCGCCGACAATGCGCGGGTCCCACAGGATGCGCGCGATCACGAGTCCGACCAGCACGATGCAAAGCTGGCGCAGCATCGGCAGGGGGCGCTTGTCGGAGATCCATGCGATCCCCGGTACCATCAGCGCCAGCGCAACCGTGAGCCAGCCCCGTTCGAGCGCGAAAGTGAAGGCGAGGGCCAGCGCTGCGACCGTGCCCGAGGCAAAGACCGCGGTCGCCGCAGCGCCCCCGGGTGCAAGCGTCCGGCGGTCCAGCTTTTCGGTGGCGAAGCCGAATACGGCCGCAAGCAACAGCGCGAGACCGGCGAACGGGATCGAGCGCTCGAATTGCGCCACGCCGAAATTCAGAGCGATCAGCACCAGCAGCGGCGTCAGCACTGCCATTCCGGCCCAGATGATGGACGCATAAGGATGACGCGATCGCCCCTGCGCGAAAAAGCCGGCGGCGCCGAACATCAGTGCGAGACCCGTGCCGAACAGCAAATGCGCGCGCAGGCCTTCCAGTCTGGCGACCGGCGGAACGGCGGAATAGGGGCCGCCGGGAGAAGAGATCAGCACGAAATAATCCGAGACTGACCAATGCGCGACGACCAGAACTCCGGCGAGGGCGGCTGCACCGAGCGCGAGCGTGACCGCTTCGCTGCGCCAGGCGGCGGCAACGGTCGCAGCGCACAGCACGAATAGCATCACCAGCGTCGGGTTGCCGTGGCGATTGGCAATCACCACCAGCAATGCGCCAAACAGATAGCAGGCGAGCACGCCGCTGGAGACCAGGTCGAAGCGTCCGCGTTCCGCATCGGGACCAAACAGAACGCCGCTAGCGATCAGCGCCAATGCCAACGCAAAGCCCGCGAGCAGGTAGACCATTTGCGGATACAATTCGCCGCCCGCACCGAGCGGCAGGATCAGCCAGACCAGAGCGAAGACCGATGCGGTGATCGCCAGCCAGCGCCACAGCCGGGCGCGGGCCAGCAGAAAGGCGGCTGCGGTGACCACCGTGAGATAGAGATACAACGCCCAGTAATTCGGCTGCGTCGATCCGATCAGGGCCGGCGTCACGAAGGCGCCGACCAGACCAAGCCCCGCCAGAGCAGGTCCGTGCAGCAGCGCTGCCGCGAGCGTGGCCAGCGCCACCGCGCCGAGCAGCAGGAAAGCGAGTCCTGGAGACAGGAAGTTGTAGAGCGCGAAGGCGGCATAGATCACCGCATAGGCGACGGTGGTTCCAGCCGCGGTCAACACGCTCGGGATATGGGCGGTGTTGAACCGCGCGAGCCCCGTCGGGACTTCGCGCCGCCGGGTAAATTCGCCAAGTCCGACCAGCGCGAGCGCGAGCAGCCCGCCCAGAATGATGCGCATGCCGGGTCCGACAAGCCCGGCTTCGATGCTGTAGCGCACCAGGAAGATGCCGCCGAGCGCGAGCGCGAGCCCGCCGACCCAGACCACCCATTGAGTGCCGAAGCGGCGTTCGAAATCGCCATATTCGCGAGGCCCGGCGGGTGCGGATGCCGTCGCCGGGTCGGGCGGGCCACCAATGTCTTGCGCGGGCGGCGGTGTGATCCGGTCTGCCTCGGTCGGTTCGCCGGACGCCTGCACTGGCGACGCCGCAGTGCTCTGCTGATGCGGCGTCTCCTTGGGCTCGAGCACCGCTGGACTTGCAGGCGCTGCGGCTTGCGGGATCAAGGCATTGAGCCGGCCCACCGCCGTCTCCAGCGCCGTGAGCCTGCTGCGCATTCGCACGACGATGACAAGCAATGCGACCAGCGCGATGAAGCCGACGAAGTCCATGAGAATCGCCCACCGATTTGCGGGCGAACTCTATCCTCATGAGGTCAATCGCGAAACGGCCGGGGCCGCTCTGTTGGTGCGCCGCAGCTTACCCGAGCGCCGGCCTTCAGCGCCGCACGCCCAGTCGCAATCCCGGCGCGTGCCGCTCCTGCATCACCTCGCGGCGGAAGCGGAAGAGGGCGGCCGGCCTGCCTCCGGTCGCGGTCGCCATCTCTCCAGTCGGCTCGACCAACTCGGTGCCTTCCACCAGCCGGCGGAAATTCTGCTTATGCAGATGTCGGCCGGAAATCGCCTCCACCGTACGCTGCAATTCGGTGAGGGTGAACTCGTTCGGCATCAGTTCGAACACCACCGGCCGGTATTTCAGCTTGCCGCGCAGCCTGGCGATGGCGGTGGCCAGAATACGGCGGTGATCGAGCCGCATCGATTCGCCAAGCCTCGTCTTGCCGAGCACCGGCTCCAGCGATTTGACCCTGCCGTCGCGCTGCGCTTCCTCGATCAGGCCGGCGCTGTAGAGCAATTCATAGCGCTCGAGCACCTTTTCCTCGTCCCAGCTCATCCCACCGCCCCCGAAACACAGTCGCAGCCGCTCGCTGCGGCGCGGGCCTTTCTTTGCCCAGTCGGTCAGGGGCGGCAGGATCGTTTCGTCGATGATGGCCGGGCGACCATTGCGCCAGTCCTCCCACGGAAAGAACCGGTACCAGGGCCTGAAGCCGGCGCCCGCTTCGCGCAGGCCGGCCACGTTATCCGGAACGCGCGTGAGCGCGAGATAGCCAATCGACACCACATGCGGATCGGTGTCGTCGGCGCGCGCATGGCGGCCGCGATCGCCGAATGTGTACAGCTGCTCGACGTACCCGACCTCCAATGCGGTCTGCGCCGCCACCCATTCACGCAGGCCGATCTCGAAGGTGCGATGCGCGACCGGGTCGAACGGTCCGGATGGTAGTCCGGCCGGCATCTGCTTTTCGCCGGTCTCGCCGGCAACCAGCACCTGCGGTTCCTCATTGGTGACCGCGACGATCGCGGTGGTCAGTCCGATTTCGATCGGCGTCAGCAAGTTGCCGCTCACTCGAGGTCGAGCCGAAACGGATGGCCCTCATAGGCGGCGATGCCTGGCCCGATCGCGCGGATGGCGTTCGTCATGCGGCCGCCCCGTCCAAGAATTTCGTCCGCCAGAGAAACCAGTCGGATGTTCGGCTGCGCGGTGGGCGAGAACGAGCGGATGGCGCGCGCAAATACCTCTTCGTCACGGTTCGGATTGAGCGTGCAGGCGGTGATGAAGGCGCCCGCGGTCGAACGGCTGATGCCGGCATAGCAGTGCACGACAATCGGGGCGCTCCGGTCCCAGCCGGTGACGAACTCGATCAGTCTGGCGATATGAGCTTCGTTCGGTGGCACATAACCGTCCATGACGGTGACGATATCGTCCATGTCGAGGAGAAGGTGATTGGCCTCCTCGATCGAGGGCGGACGTTGCACCATGGCGACGTCCTTCATCAGCGTCACGACATGCTTCGCACCGGTCTCGGCGACGGTCGGATGCAGGCGGGCGAGTGAACAGACGTGGATCATGGGCAATGTCCGATTCGGGAATGATATAACCACACCGTACCGGACGGAAAAGTGTCACCCGCAAAGCTTCACGAACCGCTCCAGATAGCGGGCTTCGGCGGTTTCGGCGGGCCAGGGTGCGAGATAGTCGCGTTCCAGCGCCGGAGAAAGCTTCGGCGGCGCCCCGAAAAACTTGCGCGCCTCATCCTCCGCAAAACCGGCGAGCCGCGTCGCTTCGAGATAGGCGGCGGCCCGGTCGGCTGCTTTGATGGTCTTTTGCTGCCCGGCGGGAAGCTGCGGCGGCAGGCCGAACCGCAGATGGATGGCGGCGAGCAGCCGCGCCTCCACCGCCTTGTAGGAATCTCCGATCACCGCCTTGAAGGGCGTAATCATGTCTCCGACCACATATTCCGGCGCGTCGTGCAGCATGATCGCAAGCCGCAGCTTGTCATCGAGGGGTCCCTGCTGGCGTGCAACGGTGTCGACCAGCAGCGTGTGTTGCGCGACCGAAAAGATGTGTGCGCCCTTGGTCTGTCCGTTCCAGCGCGGTACCCGTGCAAGGCCATGCGCGATGTCCTCGATTTCGACATCAAGCGGGGAGGGGTCGAGCAGATCCAGCCGTCGCCCCGACAGCATGCGCTGCCACGCGCGCGGTTTGGCGGATGAGCGCGAAGCCTTCACGTCCATCACACCTTCCGCGCCAGCTTCACGCATTCCTCGTGCCGGTGGCACGTCACCAGATGGTCGTTGACCATCCCCACCGCCTGCATGAACGCGTAGACGATGGTCGGGCCGACGAACTTGAAACCGCGCGAGGCGAGATCCTTTGAGATCGCTTGCGACAGCGGCGTCTCTGCCGGTACGCCTTTCAGCGTCTTGAAGGTGTTAACCTTCGGCCGTCCGTCGAGATGGTCCCAGAGCAGGTTTGAGAATCCGCCGCCCTTGTCCATAATGTCGAGCCAGGATTGCGCCGACCGCACCGTGCCTTCGATCTTCAGCCGGTTGCGCACGATGCCGGCGTCCCGCATCAGCGTTTCGACTTTGCGCGGCGTGTAGCGCGCGATCTTTTGCGGGTCGAAATCGTCGAAGGCTTTCCTGAAATTGTCGCGCTTGCGCAGGATCGTGATCCACGACAACCCGGCCTGGAAACCGTCGAGGATCAGTTTTTCGAACAGCGCGCGGTCGTCATATTCCGGCACGCCCCATTCAGTGTCGTGATAGGCGACGTAAAGCGGGTCGTCCTTCGGCCACGGGCAGCGGACGAGCCCGTCTGCGTGCGTGATCGCTTTCATCAGCCCTTCGCGTCCTTCATGAAATCCGCAATGCGGCCTTCGCGCAGCGTCATCGGAATGCCGCCGGCCAGAAGCGGCACGCCCGCGGCCCGCGCATCGGCAACGCGATCGACACGCAGCATCGCCAAACCAATATTGCCCGCGGACGAACCCATGGTGCCGACGTTCTTGTCGCCGGCCATGACCGTGCTGCCGTCCTCGGCCGCGTGCGCGTCAAATGCGACCGGCACGATCCGGTTGCGCGCCGTGCCGCGATGTTCGACCCGGGACACCACTTCCTGCCCGATGAAGCATCCCTTCTTGAAATCGACGCCGCTAAGCTTGTCGAGATTGGCATCGTGCGGAAACGCGTCGCCGAAGATGAAGTCGACGCCCCCCCGTGGCACACCGAGTGCGATCCGGTGCGCATCGTATTCGGATTCATTCACCAGCGTGGCGCCGAGATCGGCCGCTGCCTCCCTGACGACGTCGGCCGGAACCAGCAGGCGCTGGCCCAGCGCCGGCAGCCGTGGGTCGCGATAGTCGAGGCCGTACTCGGTCGCGCCGACGCCGTCCCACGCTGCGAGCACGCCGAGCGAGTCGAGCGGTTCGATCGTCACCTTGGCGCGCAACTTGTAGAATGTAAGCTTCTGGACGAGGTCCGGAACCAGTGCCTTTGGCGCATCGATGAAGAACCCGCCGCCATCCGCGGCCGGCGCTTCTATCACGAGAAAATCCACAAGGATTTTGCCTTGGGGGGTCAGCAGCGCTGCATAGCGGGCATGTCCAGGCGTCAGCGTCTCGATATTCGCGGTGACCAGGTTGTGCAGGAAGGCGCGGGCGGGCTCGCCGGAAACCCGCAGGACGCCGCGATCTGTGAGCAAGGCTGCTTTCATGGCCGGGGTCTTGCCAGATTTCGATCCGAAACGTAAGGCGCTCGACAGGGCCGCTCAAGAGCCTCATACCGGACATGCCATGACACAGACCTTCGACACGATTTTTCGCGGCGGCATTGTGGTCAACCAGGACGGGGAGGGCGCTCGCGATGTCGGTGTGACCGGCTGCCGCATTGCCGCTCTGGGCGACCTGTCAAAAGCCTCCGCCGGGGACGTGGTCGATTGCACCGGCCTGCATGTTCTGCCCGGCGTTATCGACACCCAAGTGCATTTCCGCGAGCCGGGCGGCACCCACAAGGAGGATCTGGAATCGGGGTCGCGCAGCGCCGTGATGGGCGGCGTAAGCGCCGTGTTCGAGATGCCCAATACCGATCCGTTGACGATCACGCCGGAGGCACTGGCCGACAAGGTCCGGCGCGGCCACCATCGCATGCATTGCGATTATGCGTTTTTCATTGGCGGCACCTACGATAATTATAAACATCTGCCGGAATGGGAGAGGCTGCCGGGCTGCTGCGGCGTCAAGGTTTTCATGGGGTCGTCGACCGGCTCGTTGCTGGTCGACAACGAGGTGGGGCTCCGCAACATCCTCAGGGTGATCCGCCGACGCGCCTCGTTCCATGCCGAGGACGAGGCGCGGCTGAACGAGCGCAAGTCGTTGCGGGTCGAGGGCGATGCATCGTCGCATCCGGTCTGGCGCGATGCCGAAGCCGCGATGATGGCGACGGAGCGGCTGGTACGGGTGGCGCGCGAAACCGGCGCGCGCGTGCATGTGCTGCACATCTCGACCGCGCAGGAGATGGATTTCCTCAAGGATCACAAGGGCGTCGCCTCGGTCGAGGTGACGCCGCATCATCTGACGCTGGAAGCGCCGGATTGCTACCAGCGGCTCGGGACCAAAGCGCAGATGAATCCCCCGGTCCGCGACGCCGCGCACAAGGCCGGCATCTGGTACGGACTGGAGCAGGGCATCGTCGACGTGCTCGGCTCCGATCATGCGCCGCATACGCTCGACGAGAAATCGAAATCCTATCCGGCGACGCCGTCCGGCATGACCGGCGTGCAGACGCTGGTGCCGCTGATGCTCGACCACGTCAATGCCGGGCGGCTGTCGCTTGCCCGCTTCGTCGATCTGTCGAGCGCGGGGCCGGCGCGGTTGTTCGGAATTGCGCGCAAGGGCCGGATCGCGGTCGGCTATGACGCCGATCTGACGATTGTGGACATGAAGCGCCGCGAGACCATCACCAACGAATGGATGGCATCGAAGGCCGGCTGGACGCCGTATCACGGCGTCAGTGTTGTCGGCTGGCCAGTGGGCACGATCGTGCGGGGCCGCCGCGTGATGTGGGACGGCGAACTCGTGACGCCCTCGCAGGGCGAGCGCGTGCGCTTCCTCGAAACGCTGACCGCGTAACAATTTCAAGCATGGAATGGAAATGATGAAACGCGTTCTGATCAAATGCGGCTGGCTGGTCACGCTCGATCCGGCGATCGGCGACTTCAAGGGCGGCGAAATCCTCCTTCAAGGCAATCGCATCGAGGCGGTTGGAAAAAGTCTGAACGCCGCCGCTGACGAAACCATCGACGCGACCGACAAAATCGTGATGCCGGGGCTCGTCAACGCGCATATGCACACGTGGGAAACCGCGCTGCGCGGCATCGGCGTCGAATGGACCACGCCGGATTACCTCAAACATATGCATCTCAATCTCGCCACCCGCTACAACGCCGAGGACAATTACCTCGGGAATCTGCTCGGCGCGCTGGCGCAGATCGATGCCGGCGTCACCACGCTGGTCGACTGGTGCCACAACATCACCAGCCTCGAGATGGCCGAGCGCGCCGTCGACGGCCTGGTCGACAGCGGCATTCGCGCTGTGTTCGCGCATGGCACGGCAAAGCCGCCGACCAAGGAGGGCGGGGTCCCGTTCACCCATGTGCCGCATCCGCGCGATCGGATCGAGGCGCTGCGCAAGGGCAGGCTCGCCAGCGACGACGGCCGCGTCACGTTGGCCATGGCGATCCTCGGCCCGGACTGGGGCGCCTGGGAAGTGGTCGAGCACGATATCCGCATGGCACGCGAATTCGGTCTGGTGTCGTCGTCGCATACGCGTCCGCGGGAACATTGCGTGGTGCCGGATGGCTATGCGCGGATGGCAAAGGAGGGGTTGCTCGGGCCTGACCACAATCTGGTGCACGGCACCACCTACAAACATGCCGACCTGAGGCTGATCGTCGACAACGGCGCCTCGCTCACCTCCACGGTGCTGGTCGAACTGCATCATCATATCGGCGATGCGCAGGTTGCGGCGTTCCGCGAAGCTGGCGGGTTGCCGTCGCTTGGCATCGATGTCGAGCCATTCTGCTCGGGACACATGTTCCGTGAGATGCAGGCCGCGCTGCTGTTCGCGCGCGGCAAGGAAGTTCGCAACAACGCGCTGCGCGGAAATTCGCCTTTGAAGGAATTGCCGGTGCGCTCGCGGGAGGCGCTGGAATGGGCAACCATCGGGGGCGCCCGCGCCTTCCTGATGGAAGACAGCATCGGCACGCTCACGCCGGGCAAGAAGGCCGATATCGTGATGCTGCGCGCAAACGACATCAATATGGCGCCGGTCTACGATCCGATCTTCTCGATCGTGGAGATTGCCGGCGCGGGCAATGTCGACACCGTGATCATCGATGGCATCGTCCGCAAGAAGGATGGCAAGCTGACCATCCCGGCCGACGTGCTCAGCCGCCGTCTCGCAGAACTGGCAGCCTCCGGCGAGCGCATCCTCAAGGAGGCTGGATATCGGGTCGAGACCGCGCCACACTGAGCATCAGCAGAACGTTCTGGAGACTGGAATGACCACGCAGATTACCCGTCGCACCGCGCTGGCCGGATTGTCCGCCTTTGCAGCAGTGCCCGCTTTTGCCCAGAGCGGTGGCAGCACCATCACCATGATGCACGGCTTCACCCCGGGCGCGAATGTGGACATCGTTGCGCGGCTGATCGCCGATCATCTCGGAAAGCGGCTCAATCGGCAGATCGTGGTCGAGCCGAGGCCGGGGGCAGGGGGCACCACGTCGGCTGCCGCCGTGGCACGCGCCGAACCGGATGGCACCACGCTTACCATTTTGCCAGGCGGGCATGCGGTGTCGGCCGCGATCTACAAGCAACTGCCGTACAACGCAGTCGACAGCTTCTCCTTTATTTCGATGCTGACGGATTTCCCGTTCATCCTCGTGACCTATCCGGACCATCCGGCAAAGACCGTGGCGGACGTGATCAAGTCGGCGCAGGCCGATCCCGGCAAGCTCACCTGCGCCACCGCCGGCAACGGCACCGGCATGCATCTGGCGTTCGAATTGTTCGCCGCGATGGCGAAGGCGAAGATCCAGCACATTCCCTATCGCGGGTCGCCGCAGGGCATCACTGACCTGCTAGCGCAGCGCGTCGATTTCCAGGTCGATACGCCAGCGGTGCTGATGCCGTTTATTTCCGACGGGCGCTTGCGGCCGATCGCGGTTACCGGGCCAAAGGGGTTCTTCCTATTGCCCGGCGTGCCGACCATCGGGGAGACGGTACCCGATTATACCGTCACCTCATGGCTCGGCGTTGCCGGCCCGGCCGGGCTGCCGCCGGCTTTCGTTGCCAAGGCGAACGAGGAGATCAAGGCGATCCTGGCAGAACCGGAAGTGATCGAGCGCTTGCGCAAGCTCGGCAGCGATGTGGTGCCGACCACGCCGCAGGGCTTCCGCGATCGTGTCGCGGACGATGTCGCCAAATGGACCAAGGTGGTGGCGGACGCGAATATCCCGCGCGTCTGACCTATTGCCGCGACAGGTCGGCCGAGAATTCGCCGTTGCGGATGCGGGCGGGCAGCCCTTCCGCGAAGGCGGAGGCGGCATCTTCGCCATAGGTCGATACGAACTCGATCAGCGCCGCGAACAAGCAGGCTTGGGCCATGCAATCGCCATCGACGCCATCGAGCCGGGCCTCCGCCCAGGCTTCGTGCACGTAACCAAGCGCGACTTGTTTCTGCTCGTTATCCGGAATTGGATCACGATCGGCGTACATGCGCGTCAATGTTGTCATTGCAATCGAATTCCCGCGCTTCGCAGCGCCCGCCCCAAGGAGCCGGCAGGTTAACATGCAGGTGCCGTCAGCAAACCATCGTCTTTAGGAAAGGTTAACGTGGCTGGGACAAGTGCCCGGCGCGGCTAGGGACCGGAGATTTCGCCCCTAATTAGTGTAACGCGCGGTGATTTCGCGGGAAATCTTGGTTCCTTCGTCCAGATACCGGCGGATCGCGAGATCGGCCGCTTCGGTGCAGGACCGGTAGGTCTGCTGGAAGCCGTTGTAACCCCGGTTGAAGCTGGCCATCAGCTTGGTCCGCCGTTCTGGAGCCTGCGCCTCGGCGTCCAGCAAGGCCCGCATCTCATTGCGCCATTTCGGACCTTCCTTCGCCCCGCACAATGGGCGCAGGTAGTGGAGGGCGCCCAGAATTTCCGACAGGCGCTCCAGTTCGGTTTCGAACAGCGCGCCGCTGTCGACCGCGCGCGCGGGAGCGGCGAGCGGGAGACTCAGGGCGAGACACAGGATCAGGGATCGGATCATTGCGCGGCTGATATGCGCCGGCTCTGCGGCGAGGGCAAGGCGGCCGCCCGCGTATTTCCCCTGTTGTCCTCCGCCAGAGGTCACAGCTTCCCCATGGCTTCGGCGATGATCTCCCGCAGGCCGTCGGTGGTCTTGAGGCAGTCAAGTTCCTCCGGCAGCCGCCAGGCGGCTTCGGCGATCTCGGTCGCATCCGGCACCGGCTCGCCGGCGATCCAGCGCGCCGCGAAGCACACGATCACGAAATGCCGTGCGGTCTTTCCGCCATCGTCGCGCATGATCATTTCCCGGTAACCTGCGAGCGCCACCGGCTCGATCGCGACCTGAGTCTCCTCTCGCACCTCACGAATCACGGCGTCGGTCAGTGTCTCGCCCGCTTCCACCACCCCGCCCGGCAGGGTGTAGATGCCGCGGCCGAAGGTGCCGCCGCGGCGCACGATCAGCACCCTCCCGTTACGAATTACGGCGGCGCTAGCCGCGAGAAACGGTCGCGTCGGGTAGGCACGGTCATCCATGACTGTCATCCACCGAATTGTAGCAGCCGTGCGGCGGTTTCGACTTCCGCCCGCGCCGATCCAGACTATCTTGCAACGATGTGCGGACGCTATGCCATCACCACCGCGCCGGAGGCGATGCGGCAGCTCTTCGAGTACAAGGAGATGCCGGATTTTCCACCGCGCTATAACGTGGCCCCGAGCCAGCCTATCCCGGTGGTGCGGCTGTGCGATGGCGAGCGGCAATTCGTGCTGATGCGCTGGGGTCTGATCCCGGGTTTTGTGAAGGACCCGAAGACCATCTCGCTTCTGTTCAACGCCCGCGGTGAAACCGTCAACGAGCGCCCCGCGTTCAAGAATGCCATGAAGCGGCGGCGCTGCCTGATCCCCGCCAACGGCTTCTATGAATGGAAGCGCGATGGTTCGTTGAACCGGCCCTATTTCATCCAGCGCAAGGATGGCGGCCCGCTGGCCTTTGCGGGCTTATGGGAAACCTGGATCGGGCCCAACGGCGAGGAACTCGACACCGCCGCCATTGTTACCACCGACGCAAGTCCGCTGATCAGGTCGATCCATCACCGGATGCCGGTGATCCTGCCTCCGGAGGCCTGGGATATGTGGCTCGATACCGCGCGGGTCGATCAGACCATGGCGGCCGCGCTGATTGCGCCAGCGCAGGACGATCAGCTGGAAGTCTACGAAGTGGCGCCCGCGGTCAACCGCGCCATCCATGACGGACCGGAACTGATCGCGCGCTATGCTGCGCCACCCGCGAGCGAGACGCCGCCACCGGCCAAGCCTGCGCGCAAGGCGAAGAAGGACGACCGGCAGCCGACGCTGTTCTGACGGCGCTGCCAGCTCTATTCAATCCAGCCGCCGTCATTGCCCTTTGATTTCGGAATCGGTGATGATCGTCTTGTATTTCTGGTTCTCGGCATCGAGGAATGCCTTGAACTCCGCGCCCGACAATTTGCGGACGGAAATCGACGCTCGCGCAAGCTTGGTCTTCAGCTCCGGCTCGTCGAGTGCGGTACGAGCGGCTTGCTCGAGCTTGGTCACCACATCGGCGGGCAAGCCGGCCGGTCCGAACAGGCCGATCCAGAGTTCGAGACTGAAGTCCTTCATCTCCGGCATTTCGGCAAGAGTCGGGACGTCCGGTGCAAACTCGGTGCGGCCGGCCGAGGTGACCGCGAAGGCGCGTGCCTGGCCGCCCTTGATGAAGGGAAGCGCGGCGGCGAGCGACGAGACGCCGAGATCGACATGTCCCCCGACCACGTCAGTCATCACCGGAGCGGCGCCCTTGTAGGGCACGTGGGTCACCTTGGCTTTGGTCTGGAATTTAAAGGCTTCGCCGACCAGATGCATGAAGGAGCCGTGACCGGCGCTGCCGTAATTGAGGCCGGCGGCTTGCTGGCCCGCGAGTGCGATCACGGCCTTCAGGTCGGCGGCCTTGATGTCCGGCTTGCCGACGATCACCATCGGACCCGCGCCGATGAGAGAAATCGGCGTATAGGGCCGCATCGGCTCGGCCGTCGGCGTGGGCTGCAGCAGATTGCGGATCAGCAGTTCGGAGCCAGCGCCGATCAGCAGCGTGTAGCCGTCGGGAGCCGCGCCTGCGACGCGCATCGCGCCGTTATGCCCGGCGGCGCCGCCGACATTCTCGATCACGATCGGCTGTCCCATCGCGCGTTCGAAATATTCGGCGAAGCTGCGCGCCACGATATCGGAGGAGCCGCCTGCGGGATACGGCACGATCAGTCGGATCGGGCGGTCGGGATAGGCCGCCTGCGCGCCGGTCGCAGCGAAGGTGATCGCAACGAGCGTGGCAGCGAGGGCGGGAATAAGTCGCGCAAAGCGGAACAGGCTCATGTCACAGTCTCCGTCATGAGGGTTTGGCGCGATGTCCGCGCCTCGACTTCCCGGACAAACGAAATCAGATGCTTTGTGACCTCGGCGGGCGCGGTCAGCGTCATCATGTGGCGTTCCTTCGGCAACACGATGCAGCGGCTGTCGGGCGTGGCCGCAGCCATCGCGCGCGACATGTCCGGCGTCGAGTGCGGATCGTTCTCCGACGTCATGAACAGCGCAGGCGCGGCCAGGCTTTCGAGCCGGCCCTCATGGCGCCGATCGTTCTCGACGAACAGCCGGTAGGTCCGCATGTAACCGACGGGGTTCACGGACATGAGAAAGCGGCGGCAAATTGTGGCGGCCTCTGCGAGTTCGGAAGGGATCGGTTCGCCGAACCAGCGCTTCAGCGTCTCATCAGGGGAGGTGATGCCGCCATTGGCTTCGAGTTCGCGCGCACGGTTCTCCGCAGTCTGCTGAAGATGCGGCGATCTGCAATAGACACCGTTCATCGGCGTGACGCCGCGGACCCGGTCCGGATACGAGAGCGCGAATTCAAGGCTGATGAGCGCGCCCATCGAATGTCCGGCGAGATGCGCGGACGTGATGTCGAGCGCATCCATCACGCTCAGCACCTGGTCGGCGTAATCGGAGAGCTGTGGCTTCTCCGGCGGCAGGCTCGATTGCCCGTGGCCCAGCATATCGAAGGTGACGACGTCGAATTCGCTTTGCAGGAGCTCGATCTGCGGCTGCCAGACGGTGTTCTGCATGCCGAGGCCGTGCAGCAGGATGATGGGGCTGCCTTTACCGCTGCGCCGGACATGCGTGGTGCCGCGCTCGCGCGCTGTGCCGATCGTATGCGGGACAGTGACGGTGTCAGGCATCGATCGCGCCAAGCTCCTTGAGGTCCTGATAGCGGTCGCCGATGCGATGATGCGGCCGGCCGCCGATCGAGGCGCCGAGCGCGACCACGATCTCGTCCGGGGCCGGCGCGTCGGCGATCGAGAATTGCACCGTGAGATAGTGCGAACGCATGCCCTCGTCGTGCTTGTGCATCATCGGGATCGCCAGCGCGCAGCCGGGGCCGCCGCGCACATTGGTGAAGCTGAGATAGCTTTTGGCGCCGACCGCCTTGCGGAAGATGTTGCCGAAGCGCAGCGTATGGATGAGAGCGGACGCGTGCTCGATTTCGCCGCCGGTGCCGACGATGGCGGCCTTGCCGTAACCTTCCACCGCGTCGCCCGAGCCCGCGAGCGACAGAATGCGCGTCGTCAGGATCTCACCCAGGACCGGCGCGAGTTGGCGGATCTCCGGCGCCAGATCGTCGACAAAGCCGCGGCCCGCCCAGGGATTGCGCACCACCGCGGCGACCGCGAACAGCTGCAACGGCTTGGGCGCCGTACGGCCGCCCTCGATCAGGGTTTCGTCGATATAAGTGACGATCTTGCGGACAGCGTCGGTCATATCTAGGCTTAAAATCCGTTTTGGTATACCGTAATATAAAAATTATGGCTGGGCGGGGACCGAGTCAACCCGGGCGGTGCGAGCGCCGGGGAAATCCGCTAACAGGAGCGCGGAGGAGCCATGAACTCACCGATGCTGGTCGACCGGAGCGCCAAGACACTGCGTGAATTGACGCTCGAAAAATTGCGCGAGGCGATCGCGAGCCAGCGCTACCGGCCGGGCGACCGGCTGGTGGAACGCGATCTGTGCACGCAACTTGGCGTCAGCCGGACGGTGGTGCGCGAAGCCTTGCGCCACCTTGAAGCCGAAGGCCTGGTGCAGTCGCAGGGGCAGCGCGGTCCGGTGGTGGCACGGCCGACGATCGCCGAGACCCGGCAGATCTACGAAATCCGCGGTGCGCTGGAGAGCCTTGCCGCGCGCGCCTGTGCCGAAAGCCGCGATCCGCACATCGCTGACGCTCTGGATACGATCCTTTCACGGATGCGTCGTGGCTATAAGAAGGGCTCGGCCAGTGATGTGCTCGCGGAGGCGACCAGTTTTTATCGCTTGCTGTTTGAGTGCGCCGGGAAGCCGGTGGCCTGGACCATCATCTCGTCACTGCATTCACGCATCAATCACTTGCGCGCGCTGACCATCCAGACGCCAGGGCGCTCGCGGTCCGGTCCGATCCAGATGCAGGCGGTGGTCGATGCAATCCGCAGGGGCGACGGCGACGCAGCCGCTAAAGCCTGTATGGCCCATGTCGAAGCCGCGTCCGCGCTTGCTGACACGTTGATCCGCGACATGGAACGTGCCGAGCGCCTTGCGGCTGCGGGTTGAAGCAGCCGAAACTACTGTCCGACGCCATCATCCGCTGCCGTCCGGCGATGCTGTGGTCGGACCTTTGCCGCTCTGGCGCAGCCGTCGCAGCAAGCGGAGCGCCATCCACAGCAACAACAACACAAGTCCGAGGGCGAGCAGTGGTGCGGCGAGTGCCAGCAGCGGCAGAATGAAAGCGCCGCCGAGTTCAGCGGTCGCAACCGCCGAATTGCCGATCCCGCCGGTGAAGATCGTCGATTTCGCGCGCAGCATGGTGGTGACCAGCTGTGTGACGCTGGCGGCCCCGCCACCTGCGATGATCGCGGCGGTCCATTTCACCATCGGCGGGACATCGGTCATCACCGCGGCCGACAGTACCGTTCCTGCGACCAGCGCCACGGGCGCGGCCAGCGTGTCGAGCAAATTGTCGATCCCGGGAATGTAATAGGCGGCGATCTCGACCAGCGCGGCCACGCCGAGCATGGTCAATGCGAGTGGCGTGGCGAGCCAGGCAAAGTTTTCAGCCAGTGGCAGGTAGCCGGTATAGGCCGCACCGCTGGCGATCAGCATCGGCAGGAAGACGCGGAAACCTGTCGATGCCGCCAGGACAATGCCAAGTGCGACAGACAGCGCGAGATCGAAATGCGACATCGGAAAATCCGTTACGGCTCCTGCGAAGGTATCACCTTTCGGAAATTTTTGCGTTTCTGTCTCGAAATGGCAGGTGCCGAGGGGCGCGTTAATCTACAGGATGCGGCCCCCGTGCTCCGGATTGCCGGTCGCGAAAATGTGTTCGGCGGAATGCCAGTCACACTCATGGGGCGGTCTGTGCTGCCGCTCACTGTCATGTAGGATGCGACACCGCACTCAGGGGACGCGTGCGACCGGCCATCCAATCACCCTTCCTGGGAGTGCATTTCATGCTGACCAAACGCGACCTCTTGCGCTCGGCTGCAGGCGCCGCCGCCGCCACCGCCGTGGCAAAGCCCTATCTTGCGTTCGCGCAAAGCGGCCGTCCCCGCTTTCTTGAAGCCAAAGACATTGCCGAGAAGGGCTTCATCTACGGCCTGCCGATCGTGATGAATTACGGCGTCATGTACGAGTTCGTCATCGACAAGAACTCGTCGCAATACAAGGCGCCGTTCAACCAGATCAAGAACGAGTCGAACGTATTCACCTACAAGGATACGGCGGTCCCGACACCGAACAGCGACACGCCGTATTCGATGCTGTGGGTCGACCTGCGGGCCGAGCCGATGGTTATTTCCGTTCCGGCCATGGATCCCAAGCGCTATTATTCGGTGCAACTCGTCGACGGCAATACGTACAATTACGGCTATATCGGTAGCCGGGCGACCGGCATTGCCGCTGGCGATTACATGGTGGTCGGCCCGGATTGGAAGGGCACGATGCCGGCCGGCATCAAACAGATGTTCCGGTCGAGCACGCAAATGTCGCTCGCGATCTTCCGCACCCAGCTCTTCGATGCGGCTGACATCGGTAATGTCCGCAAGGTTCAGGCCGGTTATCATGCTCAGCCATTGTCGGCTTATCTGAAGCAGCCAATGCTCGCGTCTTCCACGGCCGAAGTCGATTTTCCGAAATTCGACAAGGAACTCGTGAAGACGGATTTCTTCCGCTATCTCGACTTCGCGCTGCAATTCGCACCGGCGCAGGAGAACGAGAAGGAGATCCGTGCGCAGCTCGCGCGCATGGGCATCGGACCGGGCAAGACCTTCGACTTCAAGGACCTTACGCTCGAGGAGAAACTCGAGGTCGGGCTCGGCATGAAGGAAGGCGAGCGAAAGGTCGATGAGGCGGTCGCTAACGCCGGCCAAGCCATCAACGGCTGGCGTGTGAGTGGGTTGCCGGGAGATGCTGCGCATTACAATGGCGACTGGATGAAGCGCGCGGTTGCCGCCAAGGCCGGGATCTACGGCAACAGTCCTGAAGAAGCGATGTACCCCTTCACCCGTGTCGATGCCGACGGTCAGACTCTCGACGGCAGCAAGCACAATTATGTGCTGACCTTCCCGGCGGGCCAGCTGCCGCCGGTGAATTCGTTCTGGTCGATCACGATGTATGACGGCAGATCGCAATTGCTGATCAACAATCCGATCGACCGTTACCTGATCAATTCGCCGATGCTGCCCGGCATGAAGACCAATCCGGATGGCTCGCTGCCGATTTACATCCAGAGCAAGTCGCCCGGCGCCGACAAGGAGGCCAACTGGCTGCCCGCGCCCGACGGGCCGATTTACATGGTGATGCGCCTGTACTGGCCGAAGACGGCGGCGCCGTCGATCCTGCCGGCGGGTTCGGGCACCTGGCAGCCCCCCGGCATCCGGCGGATGGCGTAGGGGCCGCCGACCACTAACAATACTGGCGCCTGTTGCAGGCGCGGCGGCGCTTCTACCAAAGCATCGCCACGAGCATCGCCGTTACAGCCGTCGCCATGAATCCGGTCGCCGCCCAGCCTGCGATCTTCAGGCGGCGGCTGGCGACGAAGCGGCCCATGACTTCTCGGCGGGTCACGATCAACATCATGATCGCCATGATCGGAACTGCGACGACGCCGTTGATGACAGCGCTCCAGATCAGCATGCGGATCGGATCGAATGGTGTGAAAGTGAGGCCGAATCCGATCAGCGTCGCCGCGGCAATGATCCCATAAAAGCCCAGTGCGTGCGGGACCTTGGCTTCCAGCGACGATGGCCAATGATAAAGGTCGGCGACCGCATAAGCCGCGGAACCCGCGAGCACAGGAATGGCCAGGAGGCCGGTCCCGATGATGCCGAGCGCAAACAAAAGAAAGGCAAACTCGCCTGCGATCGGCCGCAACGCGCTCGCGGCATCGGCTGCGGTCTGGATATTCGTCACGCCGTTTGCATGCAGCGTGGCCGCAGTGGTGAGCATGATGAAAAAGGCAATGGTGTTCGAGAAAATCATGCCGATGCTTGTATCGAACTTGATGCGCTGCATTTCGCTGCCTCCACCGCGGGAGAGCCTGTTGAGCGGGCGCGACTTCTTCTGCCGTCGCATTTCCTCCACCTCCTGAGAGGCTTGCCAGAAAAACAAGTAGGGGCTGATCGTGGTGCCCAGTACGGCGACCAGAAGCATCAGATAGTCCGGGGTGAGTTGCGCCTGTGGAAGCAGTGTCTTAACCGCGACCTCGCGCCACGGAATATCGACGGTGAAAACCACGCCGACATAGAGGAACAGGACAAGGGTCAGCCATTTCAGGATCGGTGAATAGCGCCGGTAGGGCACGAAAACCTGCAACAGCACGGACACCGCGGCAAATATCAGGGCATGTTCGTGCCTCAAGCCCCCGACGACCAGGAACAGGGCTTCGGCCATGGCCGCGATATCGACGGCGATATTGATCGTATTGGCGACCACCAGAAGTACGATCAGCACCGAAACCCCGGAAGCGCCGTACAGCTCCCTGGCGTTTGCAGTGATCCCCTTGCCGGTGACCCGGCCGATTTGGGCGCTCACCAATTTGAATGGCGATCATGAGCGGAGTGGTCAGGAAGACCGTCCACAGCAGGCTGTAGCCGTATTGCGCACCCGCTTGCGAATAGGTCGCGATGCCCGAAGGATCGTCATCGGCGGCGCCGGTTACGAGGCCGGGACCGAGCAGGTTCCGGATCCCTGACCGGCGGGCGTCGTCGATCCGGTCATTCATGATCGTTTTCCGGCGCTGACGGCAGGAGGCGCGCATCGGATTATGCACCCGCCGCGATAACGTGGCGAGGGCCCGGAGCGTGTCCGCCCCGAGCCCTCATCATACGCATCAGCCGACCTGTAAGCCGGGTTCTGTATGGCCCGCCGCCGAGGCGACGGACGTGACGGCCATTCATCTGGGACGCCGGTTACCCGGCGCCTCAAGCAACCTACCCGAGCGGCTGGTTCGGACGAACCCGGAGACTTGGCTCCGCACCGCTCCTATTCGGTTTTGCTCCCGGTGGGGTTTGCCGTGCCGTCTCCGTCGCCGGAGACGCGGTGCGCTCTTACCGCACCGTTTCACCCTTGCCGGCTTCGCTGCCCCGCAAGCGGGACGAAAAGCCGGCGGTCTGCTTTTCTGTGGCACTTTCCCTGGGGTCGCCCCCGCCGGACGTTATCCGGCACCGTTCGTCCGTGGAGCCCGGACTTTCCTCCCCGCCGCCCTTTCGGGACAATGGCGGAGCGGCCGTCCAGTCGACTGACAACCGATGGGATGGGGACGAAACCGCGCGACGTCAAGTCTGCGGTTCTGTTTGCGTGTCCGCCGCCGGGTTCGCATGGGAGGCGCGGCCGAAGCGCGAGGCTTCGATCAGGGCGCGCAGGGTGAGCAATGTAGACGAATCGAGCTTGCCGTCGATCAGGGCCGGGCGGAAGTGCCGCTGGAAAGCGGCCACCACGTCACGGGTATTCTGGTCGAAATAGCCGTCGGCCTGGATGCCATAGCCGTAGTCGCGAAGCACCGTCTGGAAACTCTTGATCGCGTCCCCTGAATCGCCGAACTCGAAACTCGGTCCCGGCACGATGGGGGCAGGCTTTGCCCATTGGCCGATCCCGGCGCGGTGAAGGATCATCCAGGGAAATTTCTCACCAGGATCGCACTTGCGCGAGGGCGCGACGTCGGAATGCGCCAACACGCGTTCGGGCCGGATATAGCGATGACGCATGATGGCGCGACACAACGCGGCGACAGCCGCAATCTGCCGTTTCGGAAAGTCCGGATATCCGTGATCATGACCGGGATTGGCAATCTCAACGCCGATCGAACACGAGTTGATATCGGTCTCGCCGGCCCAACTCGCTTCGCCCGCATGCCAGGCGCGGCGCGCCTCCGGGACGCACTGGATGATACGGCCGTCTTCGGTGATGAAGTAATGGCAGGACACTTCGCTGTCGGGCGAACAAAGTCGCTCCAGCGCCTTATCGGCGTCCGGCATGCCGGTATAGTGCAACAGGATCATGTCCGGCAGACGGTTGCCGGCGCGCTCGCCATGGTTAGGGGAGGGCACCACGCGGTCTACGAGCATGGTGTCCGGTTCGAATGCAGTCATTGCGGCGTCCAGAATTCCCTGTTGCTCAGGACGTTGTAACGGTTCGCCTGCGAGCGACGCAAATCAGCTTGGATTGCCGCGGACGGGCCACGCAAAAAGCGGCCGGTCGAGGGATCGACCGGCCGCCGTAATCTGCTGAATATGCCGCTGTTAGCGCTGAGTCGCCGGGCGGTTATTCATTCCGCCTGGTGCTGGCTGCGACGCCGCACGCGCCTTGGAATCCTGCTCGCGCTTCGATTCGAACGAGGCTGCCTGCTGGAGCTGATCCTTGGTCATGTTCAGCTTGAGCTTGACATCGTCGGCGCGCGCCGCGGTCGCAGCGGATCCCGTGGTTGCGCGGTCCGTATCGGCTACGACCTCGAACGAGGTCGGTGCCAGCGCCACGTTCTTGGCGCCGATGCCGAGGAAGCCGCCGACGCCGACCACGTAGCCGACGACATTGCCGTTCTTCTCGAACAGAATATCGGTGATATCGCCGATCTTCTCATTATCGGGCCCAACGACGTCAACGCCAATGAAGTTGGACGACAGCCACTGATCGGTACCCTGCGCGTTGATGAACTTGGCATCACCCGCAGGCATTGATGGGCTCGAGTCCGCGGCGCGCTCGGCGGCTTTCACACCGGGCATCGCCGGCTGTGCCGCCTGCGGCTGCGTCGGAGTCGTCGGCTGTGTGGTCGGGTTCTGCGCCATCGCGCCGCCGATCATCAGGCCGGTCAAGGCGGTGGTCATCATGAGCTTGTGCAGCATGTGTTGCTCCTTTGTGGTTGAAACTTGTGTGCGTGAATGGCTTGCGCAGGTCTTGAACGCATGGCGCGAGCCGCACTGCCAAAAGAACGCATGGACGCTGGTGACGTTCCGAAAATTTTGTTTACGCCTCTGCGCAGGCGACATTGAACGGGCGGACCCCGGAACGCCGGCACATGAATATCGTTGCGGAACCGAACTCCGGCAGCACGCTTTTGTCCGCCCGGCTTTAACCTTCCTTAAGGTTAAGCAGGCTCAATGGGGTTCGCGACGCGCCATCCCGGTTCCATTGACGCCCATTGTGTCCCATGATAGCCCAAATCGTCCCATACAGGCGCTGCGGGCCGCACGGGTGGTCCGGCAGTGCGGACACTGGAACCGTCGGTGGACAGATTCTTTTCCCATTTCATTTTGCGGCTGGACGCCAAGGGGCGTGTTTCGGTGCCGGCATCCTTTCGCGCTGTGCTGGCCCGAGAGGGCGGCGAGGGTCTGTTCTGCTACCCCGCGCTCGACCAGCCGGCGGTGGAAGCGGGCGGACGCAGCCTGATGACGGAAATCGAGGCGCTGATGGAACGGTTTCCGCCGTTTTCGGAGGAGCGCGAGCAATTCGCAACCGCGCTCTACGCCACCAGCGAGATTTTGAAGATGGATGGCGAGGGCCGGGTGACCCTCTCCGATCAGCTCAAGGACCATGCCGGGATCATGGACGCGGTCGCGTTCGTGGGGCTCGGCCACAAATTCCAGATCTGGGCGCCGGACCGTTTCAGCACACGCCTTTCCGAGGCCACCGGGAAGATGCGCGCGCTGAAGAAGCGGCTCGGCTCCGAGCGTGCGGCGAACCCGCAAGGGGCACGGGAATGATGACCGACCGCGACGGCGGAAACGCCGTCGATGGCGGACTGGTCCGGCACATTCCCGTGCTCGCCGCAGAAGTGGTCCAGTATCTCGGTCCCCGCGATGGCGGCGTTTATATCGACGGCACCTTCGGCGCCGGTGGCTATACCCGCGCAATCCTGGATGCGGCCAATTGCAAGGTGATCGGCATCGATCGCGACCCGAGCGCGATTGTACGCGGCGCCGATCTCGTTGCAGCCGCGGGCGGCCGCCTGACGCTGGTCGAGGATCGCTTTTCCAATCTCGATGTCGTGGCGCAGCGCGCTGGTCAGGACACCGTAGACGGTGTGGTTCTCGATGTCGGCGTGTCGTCGATGCAACTCGACGAGGCCGGGCGGGGCTTTTCGTTCCGTCAGGAGGGTCCGCTCGATATGCGCATGGGCGGCAGCGGGCCGAGTGCCGCCGACCTGATCGCGGTCGCGACCGAGCGCAATCTCACAGCCATTATCGCGCGGCTCGGTGAAGAACGGTTCGCCCGGCCGATCGCCCGCGCGATCGTTCGAGCGCGCGAGGAAGCGCCGATCCTCACCACCCGGCAGCTATCCGCGATCGTCGAGCGCATCGTTCACGCGCGCCCAGGGCAGATTCATCCAGCCACGCGCACCTTTCAGGCTTTGCGCATTTTCGTGAACGAGGAACTGGCCGAACTCGCGGGCGCGCTCTCCGCGGCCGAACGCATTCTCAAGTCCGGCGGCAATCTGGTGGTGGTATCGTTCCATTCGCTGGAGGATCGTATCGTCAAGTCTTTCTTCGCCGACCGCACCCGCATGGTGGCCGGTTCGCGTCATGCCCCCTTGGCGGAGGGCCCGCAGCCAACCTTCACACTTTTGACAAGGAAGCCAGTCGTCGCAGGCGATCAGGAAATCAGTGACAATCCGCGTGCACGATCCGCCAAGCTGCGCGCAGCGCGGCGCAACGATGTGCCAGCGCGTGATGCAGAGGCCGACGACATGGTGCGCGGCATTCCCACGCTTGCGGAGGCGATGCGGGGACGATGACCATGCGCATCCTGCATCTGTTCGTGATCGTCGCGCTGATCCTGGCCGCGGGCTATGTCTATGACATCAAGTTCGAGGCCACCATGCAGGCCGAACAGCTGTCGAAGCTGCGTGGCGAGATCAGGCGAGAGCGAGATGCGATCGCGGCATTGCGTGCGGACTGGGCGAAACTCGTTTCGCCGAGCCGCATCGAGGACATCGCACAGCGCCATCTGCAACTGAAGCCGCTCGAAGCGTCTCAGATCGACGATCTGGCCAACCTGCCGGAGCGGAAAAAACCGGAACCGGAAGTGCCCTTCGATCCGATCGCCGCCCTGATCGGCGAGAGCGACGCTGTTCCGACCGGCTCTATCACCGAACGGGGCGGCCAATGACGCAAACAGCTCCGGCTCCCGCACCGAAAAAGCCGCTGATGCAGCGGCTGCTCTACGGCCAGAATGTCGATCGCGAGGTCAAAAGCCGCGCCCGGGTGGGACTGGTCATTGTCGCCTTCGCCTGTGTGTATATGGTGATTTCGGGGCGGCTGGTCTATCTCGCCTCGACCTCGGACGGGCAGAGCGGGCGACGCAGCGGCGGCGATATCGTTGCCACCGCGCGGCCCGATATTCTCGACCGTAACGGCGAAGTTCTGGCAACCGATGTGCGCATGCCCTCGCTCTTTGGCGAGCCGCGCAGAATCATCGATGTCGACGAGGCGGTGGAATTGCTGACCGCCACCATGCCAGACATGGACGCGACCGAATTGCGAGAACGGCTGTCATCGAAGAAGGGCTTCGTCTGGTTGAAGCGTGAAATCACCAAGGCGCAGCGCGAGCAAATTCACCGGCTGGGCATTCCCGGCATCGGTTTCCGATCCGAGAACAAGCGGGTCTATCCAAACGGCGCGTCGGTGTCGCATGTGATCGGCCATGTGAATATCGACAACCAAGGCATCGCTGGGATCGAGAAATGGCTCGACCGCAGCGGTCTCGCTGACCTGCATTCGCTTGGCTTCGCCAATGACCGCCAGCAGAAGCCGGTGGAACTCGCCGTCGACCTGCGCGTGCAGCATGCCGTGCGTACCGAACTGCTCGCCGCGCGTGAGAAGTACAAGGCCAAGGCGGCGGCCGGCCTGGTCACCGACGTCAATACCGGCGAGATCATTTCAATGGTCTCGGTGCCCGATTACGATCCGAACGATCCGCGCGAAGCGCTGGACAAGGACCGCATCAACCGGCTGACCACCGGCGTCTATGAAATGGGTTCGACCTTTAAGGCGTTGACGCTGGCGATGGCGCTCGATTCCGGCAAATACACGCTCGGCTCGGCGCTCGATGCGCGGGCGCCGCTCCAGTATGGGCGCTTCCGGATCAATGATTTTCACGCTCAGCGCCGCGTATTGTCGCTGCCCGAAGTGTTTACTTATTCCTCGAATATCGGCACCGCGCGAATGGCGCTCGGGCTCGGCGTCGAGCATCACAAGGCGTATCTCAAGAAGATGGGTCAGCTCGACCGGCTGCGCACCGAAATTCCGGAAAGCGCCGAACCGCTGGTGCCGAAACGCTGGGGCGAGATCAACACCGTCACCATCGCTTTCGGCCACGGCCTGTCGGTGGCACCGCTGCAGGCTGTGATGGGCATTTCCGCATTGATGAACGGCGGAAAGCTGATCCCGCCGACCTTCCTCAAACGGAGCGAGGAGGAGGCGAACAAGCTCGCGCGCCATGTGATCAAGCCCGAGACGTCGGAGCGCATGCGTTACCTGATGCGGCTCAACGCCGAGGTCGGATCGGCAAAGAAGGCCGAAGTAAAGGGCTTTTATGTCGGCGGCAAAACCGGCACGTCCGAGAAGGTGATCAACGGACGCTATTCCAAGACCAAGCTATTGACGAGTTTCACCGCGGTGTTGCCGGCCGACAAGCCGCGCTATCTCATCCTGATCATGCTGGATGAGCCGCAGCCCTCGGCGGAAACCAAGGGCTACGCCACGTCGGGGTGGAACGCCGCGCCGACCACTGGAAAGGTTATCGCCAAGATTGCGCCGATGCTGGGAATCGCGCCGCGTTTCGACCTGCCCACGGCGGACCGGCAGATCCTGGCCGCGACCGCCTCTGCCCGGGCGCGGTAGGAAACTTCGCCGCGCCATGACGGCCGGCGGACGATCCACGCTTTCATGGCAAGACCTTGATGCCGGCATGAAGAGGGCGTCTTTATTTCTTTCTGCTGGCCCCTTGCCCCACCGCCCGGGGCGTGAAACATCGCCGCGATGAAGCTCTCCGACATCCTCTCCGGCCTCGCCACCATCGATCCCGCAACCGGCGCCATCGACATCGGCGGCGTCACTGCCGATAGCCGCGCGGTCAAGCCCGGCGACCTGTTCGTGGCGATTTCAGGCGCCAAGGCCGATGGCCTGCGCTTTGCGGGGGATGCGGTGAATGCCGGAGCTGCCGCCATCCTGGCCGAACGCGGCGATGCCACAGCCGCGATCCCCGTGATTGCGGTTCCCAATGCACGCCGGGCTCTCTCGCTGGCGGCGGCTAAATTGTATCCGCGTCAGCCGGCGACAATCGCTGCAATCACCGGCACCAGCGGCAAGACGTCGGTGGCCGCGTTCACCCGGCAGATCTGGGAGAGTGCCGGTTGCGCGGCCGCCAGTATCGGCACCATCGGCGTGGTGTCGCCGGCGGGCGAGACCTACGGGTCGCTGACGACCCCCGATCCAGTGGCCTTGCATCGCACGCTCGACCAACTTGCGGGCGAAGGCGTTACCCATCTGGCGATGGAGGCCTCCTCGCACGGGCTTGATCAATACCGGCTCGACGGCGTTCGCGTGGCGGCCGGCGGCTTTACTAATCTCAGCCGCGATCATCTCGATTACCATCCCGATCTCGAGTCGTATTTGCGCGCCAAGCTCCGCCTGTTCGAGGAGCTGATCGCACCGGACGGCGCCGCGGTGGTGTCCGCCGATCATGCCGAGGCGCGGCGCGTGATCGAGGCTGCATCCCGTCGCGGCTTGCGGGTATTCACGGTCGGTCGAGACGGCGACGATCTGCATGTCGTGAAAAGCAAAGTCGACGGCTATGCGCAGAAGATCACGCTGCAATTCGACCAGCGGCGGCACGAACTGCATCTGCCTTTGGTCGGCGAATTCCAGATCGAGAATGCGCTGGTTGCGGCGGGCCTTGCCATTGTCACCGGGACGCCGCCGGACGCCGTGTTCGAAGCCATGGAAGACCTTGAAGGCGCTAAAGGCCGGCTGGAATTCGTCGGCCGAAAGGGTACGGCGCCTATCTTTGTGGATTACGCGCACAAGCCGGATGCGCTGGCCAAGACGCTCGAGGCGTTGCGCCCCTATGTGACGGGGCGGCTGTTCGTGGTGTTTGGCTGCGGCGGCAACCGCGATGCCGGCAAGCGTCCGATGATGGGGGCCATCGCCGCCGAAAAGGCCGATCGTGTGATCGTCACCGACGACAATCCGCGTAACGAGGATCCAGCCGCAATTCGCGCTGAAATCATCAAAGCCTCGCCCGGTGCCATCGAAATTGCCGACCGCAACGAGGCCATCCGCAGTGCGATTACGGAACTCCAGAGCGGTGACGTGCTGGTGATCGCCGGCAAGGGCCACGAGAGTGGCCAGATCATTGGCGACCGGGTATTGCCGTTCAGCGACCACGATGCGGTCGCGGCGGCGTTGATGACGCGGAAGGAATGACGTCAGTTTCGTCTGGCGATGACACTTCGGGCGGGGGACGACAACATGAGCGTGCAGGCCCTGTGGGCTCTCGATGCGATGGCATCCGCGATGCAAGCGCGGCGCCAGGGACCGCTGCCCGCATCGATCGGCGGCATTTCGATCGACAGTCGCACGCTGGGAGCGGGCGATGCATTCTTTGCAATCGCCGGCGATAACCGCGACGGTCACGATTTTGTTGATGCGGCTCTTCAAGCGGGCGCCGGCCTTGCGGTTGTTTCGGCGGCCAAGCGCGATGCGTTTGCGGCCGACGCGCCGCTGCTGGTGGTCGACGATGTACTGGAGGGCTTGCGCGATCTTGCACGCGCAGCGCGCGCGCGCTTTGCCGGCAAGGTCATTGCGGTGACCGGCTCGGTCGGCAAGACCTCGACTAAGGAAGCGCTGCGCCTCGTGTTGTCGCGCCAGGGAAAGACGCACGCATCGGCAGCGTCTTACAACAATCACTGGGGCGTGCCGCTGTCATTGTCGCGCTGCCCAGCGGACGCGAATTTTGCCGTGTTCGAACTCGGCATGAATCACGCAGGCGAGATCGGCCCGCTGTCGCGCCTGGTGCAGCCCGATATCGCGATCATCACCACCATCGCGCCGGTGCATATCGAGTTCTTCGAATCCATCGACGGCATCGCGGATGCCAAGGCCGAAATCTTCGGGGGGCTGGTCGAGAACGGGGTCGCCATCCTCAACCGCGACAACGACCAGTACAACCGGCTGTGTGACCGTGCGCTCGATGCGCGGGTATCACGGGTGGTGGGGTTTGGCGAAGAATCCGGCGCCCACGCGCGACTGATCAAATGCATGCTGCAAGCCGACACGTCCACCGTGCAGGCGAGCATTCTCGGCGATGACGTGACCTACAAGCTCGGCGCGCCGGGAAAGCATCTCGTCATGAATTCGCTTGCCGTACTGGCTGCAGCGAAAATTGCCGGTGCGGATCTGGCCGTCTCGGCGCTCGCGCTCTCCGATCTGCAGCCGGCGAGCGGACGCGGCACCCGCATCAGGCTCGATATGCCCGGTGGTCACGCGCTCCTGATCGACGAGAGCTACAACGCCAATCCCGTCTCTATGGTCGCCGCCCTTGCGCTGCTCGGGCAGGCCGAACCGGGTTCGAGCGGACGGCGGATCGCCGTGCTGGGCGACATGCTCGAACTCGGTGAGCGGTCGGCTGAACTGCATGCCGTATTGGCGCAGCCGATTGTGGATCATGGGGTCGATCTGGTATTTTGCGCTGGACCGGGCATGCGAAATCTGTGGGAGGCGCTTCCCTCCAATCGCCGGGGCGGCTATGCCAATGACTCCGGCGCCCTGGAACCGCGGGTTCTCGAAGCGGTATCGAGCGGCGATGTCATCATGATCAAGGGCTCCAACGGCTCGAGAATGACACCCATCGTGAAAGCGCTTCAGCGCAGGTTTGCGCACCGTGACGCGATGGATGCAGCGCAAGGTTGATTGCCGCATGCTCACTTGGCTTGCCGACTATTCCGAATCGTTTCCGGCACTGAATATTTTCCGCTACATTTCGTTCCGGACCGGCGGCGCGTTGATGACCGCCGCCCTGTTCATGTTCCTCGCCGGTTCGCCGATCATCGACTGGCTGCGCGCCGCGCAGGGCAGGGGACAACCGATCCGCGAGGACGGTCCGCAATCGCATCTGAAGAGCAAGATCGGCACGCCGACCATGGGCGGGCTGATGATCATCTTCGCGGTGACGGTGTCGACGATATTGTGGGCCAATGTCTACAACCCGTATGTCTGGGTCGTGATCGGCGTCACGGTCGCATTCGGCATGATCGGCTTTTACGACGACTACCTGAAGGTGACGAAGCAGCAGGCCTATACGGCTTTCTCGGGCAAGCTGCGTCTGACCGCCGAAACGATCGTCGCACTCCTCGCCTGCCTTGCGATCGCGCAGCTTGGCCGGCCGGCTTTTGCGACATCGCTGGCGTTCCCTTTCTTCAAGGACCTGATCGTCGATCTCGGCTGGTTCTTCGTTGTGTTCGGTGCCTTCATCATCGTCGGCGCCGGCAATGCTGTGAATCTTACTGACGGCCTCGATGGCCTCGCGATCGTGCCGGTGATCATTGCTGCGCTCAGTTTCGGGCTGATTTCCTACCTGGCCGGCAACGCGCTGTTCGCCGATTACCTGCAGATCCATTATGTCGCCGGCACCGGCGAACTGGCGGTGCTGTGTGGCGCCGTGATCGGAGCCGGCATCGGCTTTCTCTGGTACAATGCCCCTCCTGCCTCGATCTTCATGGGCGATACCGGCTCGCTCGCGCTGGGTGGCTTGATCGGCACCATCGCGGTCGCGACCAAGCACGAGATTGCTCTTGCGATCATCGGCGGGTTGTTTGTGCTGGAGGCAGTATCGGTCATCGTGCAGGTGGTCTCGTTCCGGCTGTTCGGCAAGCGCGTGTTCCGGATGGCGCCGATCCATCACCATTACGAGCAGAAGGGCTGGACCGAGCCGCAGATCGTGATCCGGTTCTGGATCATCTCGATCATGCTGGCGCTGATCGGGCTGTCGACGCTGAAACTGCGATGATCCCGGTCACCACCTTCGCGGGCAAGACCGTTGCCGTATTCGGTCTTGGCGGGTCCGGGCTTACCACCTGCCACGCGCTGATCGAGGGCGGCGCGACCGTGATCGCCTTCGACGACGATGCGAAGAAGGTTGCGAAGGCGGCGGAGGCGAAGGTCGGCACCGGCGACTTGCACGACATCGACTGGTCCAAAGTTGCTGCGCTGATCCTGACTCCCGGTGTGCCGTTCACGCATCCGGAACCGCACTGGTCGGCGAAGCTTGCGACTGCGGCCGGCGTCGAGATCATCGGCGATGTCGAGTTGTTCTGCCGCGAGCGGCGCAAACAAGCGCCCGATGCGCCGTTCGTCGCCATCACCGGTACTAACGGCAAATCCACGACCACCGCGCTGATCGCGCATCTGCTGCTGCATGCTGGCCGCGACGTACAGATGGGCGGGAATATCGGTGTGCCGGTGCTGCAACTCGAACCGCTCACTGCCGCGCGTCACTACGTGATCGAGTGCTCCTCCTACCAGATCGACCTCGCGCCTTCGATCGATCCGGCCATCGGCATCATGCTCAACGTCACCCCGGACCACATCGACCGGCACGGCACCATCGAGCATTATGCGGCGGTAAAGAGCCGTATTCTCGGTCGCGCGAAGGTTCGCATCATCGGGGTCGACGACGATTACGGGCGCGGCATGGCAAAAAATCTCGCCGCCATGCAGCGCGCGGTGGTGCCGATATCGATCGATCGCATCATCCCGCATGGCTATGTCGGGGGGGAACGCAACATCTACCGGACCGGCTCCAGCGAAGCCGAGGACATCGCCGATCTGACCGGCATCGGTTCGCTGCGCGGCAGCCACAACATGCAGAATGCCGTCGCCGCTTTCGCGGCGTGTTCGGCGCTGGGCGTCGACGACAAGACCTTGCAGGAGGGTCTGCGCACGTTTCCCGGTCTCGCGCATCGCATGGAGGAGGTCGGCCGAAAAGGTGCGGTCCTGTTCGTCAACGATTCAAAGGCCACCAACTCCGACTCGGCGGCGAAGGCGCTGGCCTCGTTCGACAACATCTACTGGATTGCCGGCGGATTGCCGAAAGAGGGCGGTATTGCAGGGCTCGCCGAATTCTTTCCGCGCATCCGCAAGGCCTATCTGATCGGCAAGGCAGCGCCGGACTTCGCCCGCACGCTCGATGGCAAGGCGCCGTACGAGATCTCCGATGCGCTCGACGTGGCGGTGGAGCATGCCGCCCGCGATGCCGCCGAAGCCGGCAAACCCGCCGTTGTGCTGCTGTCGCCGGCCTGCGCCTCGTTCGATCAGTTCCCGAATTTCGAGGTGCGGGGCGACCGGTTCCGCGAAGTGGTGCTGGGACTGCTGTAGCCGTCAGCTATCTCCAACTCTCTCTCGGTCGCCCCGCGAAAGCGGGGATCCATAGCCACGGCTCCGGAATATGGGTCCCGGCCTTCGCGGGACGACAGCAACAAGCGGCGCGCTCGCTTCATTAATCAAACCTAAACCCGGACGGGGGACTTTGATCCTTCGGGGGCCCTGATGATCTCGCGCACGCGACTGACGCCTTTTGCGGTCTGGTGGTGGACGATTGACCGGCTGACGCTTGCCGCGCTGGGCGCATTGATGCTGGCCGGCATCATTCTCCTGTTGGCGGCAAGTTCACCGGTGGCCAGCAAGCTCGGGCTCGATCCGTTTCATTTCGTGAACCGGCAGATTATGTACCTGCTGCCGGCGATCGCGATCATGCTCGGCACCTCGCTGCTGTCGCCGCATCAGATCCGGCGGTTGGCGCTGGCCGTGTTTGTTATCAGCATGGTGATGCTGGCGGGAACGCTAGTTTTCGGCACCGAGATCAAGGGCGCGCGGCGCTGGATCGTCCTGTTCGGCGTCAACATCCAGCCGTCCGAATTCGTCAAGCCCGCCTTCGTGATCCTGATCGCCTGGCTGTTCGCCGAATCCGCGCGCAAGCCCGACATGCCCGCCAATACGCTGGCCCTCGCGCTGCTCGGAGCGGTGGTCACGCTTCTGATGATGCAGCCGGATTTCGGCCAGACCATGCTGATCGCGATGGTCTGGGGCTCGCTGTTCTTCATGGCTGGCATGCGGTTGATCTGGGTCGCGGGACTGGCCGGCGGCGCGGTCGCGGGTCTCGGCGCCGCCTACATGACGGTGCCGCATGTGGCGCGCCGCCTGAAGCGATTTATGGACCCGTCGTCGGGCGATACTTTCCAGGTCGACAACGCGGTGGAGTCTTTCCTGCGCGGCGGGTGGATTGGGCAGGGGCCGGGCGAGGGCACGGTGAAGCGTATCCTGCCCGACAGCCATGCCGATTTCATCTTCGCCGTCGCGGCCGAAGAATTCGGCATCGTGCTCTGCCTGATCGTGGTCGCGCTGTTCGCCTTCATCGTGATCCGGGTGCTGTCGCGCGCGGCGGCGGCGCAGGATCCGTTCGCACGCTACGCCGCGGCCGGCCTCGCGATCCTGTTCGGCACCCAGTCGGCCATCAATATGTCTGTCAATCTGCACCTGATTCCGGCCAAGGGCATGACACTGCCGTTCATCTCCTATGGCGGCTCCTCGCTGCTCTCGCTCGCCTATGGCATGGGGATGGTGCTGGCGCTCACCCGGGAGCGCCCGCAGGCCGAGCAGTTCGGCCGGCATGGCGGGAATGCGCTTGGCGGGAAGGCGCTCGGCGCGACCAGCCCGGCGCGCGCCTGACCCATCCGATCCGCTGACGGCGCTTCTGAATTCTCAAAACGCCCTCTAAAGTGGCGGCATGACCGACGTCCAGAACATCCCGCCCGCATCTCCTCTCGTCATGGTGGCCGCCGGGGGCACCGGCGGACATCTGTTTCCAGCCGAATCTCTGAGCGCGGCGTTGGCGAAGCGCGGCATCGGTACCGTCCTCGCCACCGATAATCGCGCGGCGAAGTTCGGCGACCATTTCAAGTCGCTGCATGTCGTGCCGAGCGCCACCCTGCGCGGACGCGATCCAATATCTATCCTGCGTACCGCCGTCACGATGACGGTTGGTCTCGGCAAGGCAGCGATGTTGATGCGCAAGGTCAGACCGTCGATCGTGGTCGGCTTCGGCGGCTATCCCTCGGTGCCGCCGGTCTTCATGGCGAGCATCATGAAAATCCCGACCCTGCTGCACGAGCAGAACGCGGTGATGGGCCGCGCCAATCGGTTCCTGGCGTCCCGTGTCAGTGCGATCGCAACCGGGTTCGCAGGCGTCACCGACAAGGACAAGGCGCTGGAGATCAAGACCACCTGCATCGGCAATCCGCTGCGTCCGGCGGTGATCGCTGCGGCCGATACGCCCTATCCGGCGATCGAGCCGAACGGCCCAATCCACATTCTCGTCTTTGGGGGCAGCCAGGGTGCCAGCATCATGGCCGATATCGTGCCGCCGGCAGTGGCGAAACTGCCGCCGCATCTGCAGATGCGGCTGAAGATCGTCCAGCAGGTGCGCGAGGAGGATATGACGCGGGTGCGCGATATCTATACGCGGGCGCAGGTAGCCCATGAGATCGCGCCCTTCTTCACCGATTTGCCGGCGCGGATGGCGGCCGCTCATCTCGTGGTGTCACGTTCGGGCGCGGGGACCGTCGCGGAACTGTCGGCAATCGGTCGGCCGGGTATCCTCGTGCCGCTGCCGCACGCGCTGGATCAGGATCAGGCAGCCAACGCCTTGGTGCTGGAAAAGGCCGGCGGCGCGATCCGCATTCTGCAGAAGGATTTCACGCCGGACCGGCTGGCCTCCGAGATCGACGCGCTGGCTGCCGATCCCGGCCAGCTTGCCACCATGGCATCCCGGGCCAAAGGCATCGGGGTGCTTGACGCCGCCGACCGGCTGGCCGATCTGGTACTGAGAGTGGCCCAGGTTGCGGCTTAGCCATAGGTGGAATACGCCGTCATGCCCGACCTTGTGCCGGGCATCCACGTCTTTCTTGTCTAGGGCTAAGACGTGATGGCCGGGACAAGCTCGGCCGTGACGTGGCCAAAAACAATGCTCGGGGACCATGCATGAAATTGCCGCGCGATCTTGGTTCGATCCATTTCGTGGGGATCGGAGGCATCGGCATGAGCGGCATTGCCGAGGTGCTGGCCAATCTCGATTACACCGTCACCGGCTCCGATGTCTCCGAGAGCGCCAACGTTAAGCGCTTGCGGGAGAAGAACATCCAGGTGACCGTCGGTCATGACGCGAAGAATGTCGACGGCGCGAGCGTGGTCGTGGTGTCATCCGCGATCAAACGCGATAACCCGGAACTGGTCGCCGCGCGCGCAAAGCGGCTGCCGATCGTGCGTCGTGCCGAGATGCTGGCCGAATTGATGCGGTTGAAATCGGCGGTGGCCATTGCCGGCACTCACGGCAAGACCACCACGACGTCGATGGTGGCAACGCTGCTCGATGCCGGCGGGCTCGATCCGACCGTGATCAACGGCGGCATCATCAACGCCTACGGAACCAATGCGCGGCTCGGCGAGGGCGAGTGGATGGTGGTGGAGGCCGACGAATCCGACGGCACCTTCCTGAAGCTGCCGGCCGATGTCGCGATCGTCACCAATGTCGATCCCGAACATCTCGATCACTTCAAGACCTTCGAGGCCGTCAAGGAGGCGTTCAAGGCGTTTGTCGAGAATGTGCCGTTCTACGGCTTTGCCGTGATGTGCACAGACCATCCGCAGGTGCAGACGCTGGTCGGCCGAATCGAGGACCGGCGCATCATCACCTATGGCGAGAACCCGCAGGCCGATGCACGTCTTGTCGGCCTCCACTACAAGGGTGGCGTCTCGCATTTCTCCGTGGCGTTCCGCGGCCGCGACGCACAGGCCGAGCATGTGATCGACGGACTGACGTTACCGATGCCGGGGCGCCACAACGCGCTCAATGCCACCGCGGCTATCGCGGTTGCGCATGAACTGCTCGTGCCGGACGAACAGATCCGCAAAGCCATCGCCTCATTCGGTGGTGTGAAGCGCCGATTTACCCGCACCGGTGAATGGAACGGCGTCACCGTCATCGACGATTACGGCCATCATCCGGTTGAAATCTCGGCCGTGCTGCGTGCCGCCCGCGAGTCGAACGAGGGCCGCGTCATCGCGGTGGTGCAGCCGCATCGCTATACGCGCCTCAAGGAATTGTTCGAGCAGTTCTGCACCTGCTTCAACGATGCCGACGCCGTGATCGTCGCCGATGTGTATTCGGCAGGCGAACAGCCGATCAAGGATATCGACCGCGATCATCTGGTGATGGGCATTCGCGCGCGCGGCCACCGCAACGTGTCGGCACTCGAAAGCTCGGAGCGGCTTGCCACCATGATCCGTGGCATTGCGCAGCCGGGTGACATGGTGGTGTGCCTCGGCGCGGGAAACATCACGCAATGGGCCTATGCGCTGCCCGGCGAGTTGCAGGCGCTGGGCTGATCGCTCGCGGGCCGGCAGTTATCGGTTCAGCGACGCGTCCTCGATCATCCAGCTCACCAGCTGCTCGAACGACATTCCGGCATGGGCGGCCAGTTCCGGTACCAGCGATGTCTGGGTCATGCCGGGAATGGTATTGACCTCGAGACACACCAGTCCGTCGACACCGCGCGTGTCGTCCCAGCGGAAATCCGCGCGGGTCACGCCGCGGCAGCCGAGCGCATCATGCGCCATCACGGTGAGCCGCTGGATTTCGCGCGTGATCTCGTCGGGGATCACCGCCGGCAGCACATGCTCCGAACCGCCGGGCGCGTATTTCGCCTCATAATCGTAGAACTTCACCTTCGGCACGATTTCGATCACGGCGGTGGCCTCGCCCTTCACCACCGCGCAGGTCAGTTCCTTGCCGGGGATATAGGTCTCGCACAGCACGACCTCGCCGAACGCCCAGTCCTCGCGAAACAATTCCTGCGGCGGATGATCGTGAGCGTCGGTGACGATGAATACGCCGACGCTGGACCCTTCCGCGATCGGCTTGATGACATATGGACGCGGCAGCGCATGCGCCTTGCCGGCCTCGAACCGCGAGATCACCTTGCCCTGCGGCACCGGCACGCCGCCGGCGGCAAGCATGACCTTTGCCGCATCCTTTTTCATCGCCAGCGATGAGGCCTGCACGCCGGAATGGGTATAGGGAATGCCGAGGATTTCCAGCACGCCCTGGATGGTGCCGTCCTCGCCCGGCCGTCCGTGCAGGATGTTGAAAGCAACATCCGGCTTGAGCTTGTCGAGCACGGTCGCGATGTCGCGCGCGACGTCGATGCGGGTGACGCGATAGCCGGCGCGCTCGGCGGCATCCGCGCAGGCCCTCCCGGAGTTCAGCGATACTTCGCGTTCCGACGACCATCCACCCATCAGGAATGCGACATGCTTGGTCATACGGTCTCTCGTTTCAATAGAAGCACGATGTCGTCCGAAAACCGCTTCAAACTTTTCGGCATCATGCCTTTGCGGGAAGCTGGAACCCGTCATAGAGCCAGGCGACGCAATCGAACATGTCCTGCTCGCTCTTGTTCTCCCAAGTCGAGCGCATCACTTCGCGTTCGATCCCGCCGACGTGATACCAATTGTCCCAGAGATAACGCGATTCGTATTGGACGCGGGCGGTGCGCAGATATCGCGCATCGACATATTGCTTGAAAGCAGCCTCGACCCGGTCGCCCGATGTGCTGTCGAGCAATTCAGCGAGGCAGACCGCATCCTCGATCGCCATGCAGGCGCCCTGAGCCAGGCTCTGCAGCGTCGGATGCGCGGCATCGCCGAGCAGCGTGACCCGGCCGCTGCTCCAGCGCCGGATCGGATCGCGATCGCCCGAGACCCAGCCGCGTCGGGACAGGTCCATCATCGCCCAGAGTTTCTTCATGGTCGGATGCGAGTCGCGATAGACGCGGGCGAGATCAGGATGCGGGCTGTCGGTGTCGGTCGGCGCCATATCCAGTGTCTTGAATACGGTCACGACATTGAACAGACTGTGGTCGCGTAGCGGGTAATGCACGATATGGAAGCCATCGCCCGACCACATCACCACATTGTCGGTATCGACGTCGAAATTCACCTCGCTCATCGGCACGATGGTGCGGTGGGCGACGTAGCCCAGCGAGCGCGGAGGACCTTCGTCTGTCATCTGCTGACGGATGGTCGACCGGATGCCGTCCGCGCCGATCAATGCTGCCCCTTCGTAGTGGCGGCCGTCCGAAATGTCGACGCGCACGCGATCGCCAAGGTCCTCGAACGATTTGACTGGCGTATTCGGGATCATCTGCACGTTGGGAAGGGCGCGGCAGGCATCGAGCAGCACCTTGTGCAGGTCGACGCGATGAATGACGACATAGGGTTTCTTGAAGCGCCGCAGGAAAGAATCGCCGGTAGGTATCCGTGCGATCACGCCACCATCGATCCAGTCATACATCACCATCGATTTCGGCCGTAGCGCAACAGCGAGGACCGCATCGGCAACCCCGAGCCTATCAAGCATCCAGAACACATTGGGGCCGAGCTGGATGCCATATCCGATCACGCCGAACTCTTCGGCCTCCTCCAGCAGCAGAACATCGAAGCCCTTGCGCCCAAGCGCCAGTGCGGTCATCGCGCCGCCCAGTCCACCGCCGACGACGATGATGGGAAGGCCGCCAGTCACGCGCCGACTCCGATCCGCTTGATTTCCCACTCGAGTGTCACGCCCGAATTCTCCTTCACCCGCCTGCGCACGGTCTCCCCGAGCGTCTCGATATCGGCCGCGGTCGCGTTGCCGCGATTGATCAGAAAGTTACAATGCAATTCCGACACCTGCGCGTCTCCGACCGCCAGTCCACGGCAACCAGCGGCATCAATCAACTGCCAGGCCTTGTTGCCGGGCGGATTCTTGAAGGTCGAGCCGCCCGTGCGGCTTTTGATCGGTTGCGTCGCCTCCCGCGACTCGGTGATTTTCTCCATTTCGGCGGCGATCGTTGCCCGGTCGCCAGGCTGGCCTTCGAACAGCGCCTCCGTGAAAATCACGTCTTCGGGCGCGCCGCAATGTCGGTACGTGTAGTGCATGTCGGCATTGCTGTAGACGCTGATGTTGCCCTGCCGGTCGACCCCCCGTGCCTCGATCAGTGCATCTTTCGTTTCTCCACCATAGGCGCCGCCATTCATGCGAAGCGCGCCGCCGATGCCGCCGGGGATCCCGCGCAGAAAAGATAGCCCCGCGATACCGGCCTCCTGCGCTGCGCGCGCAACTTTCACATCAGGTACGGCGGTGCCGGCGCGGATGCGCGTGCCTTCCACCTTCACATCGTTGAAGCCGCGACCGAGCCGGATGACCACGCCCGGAACGCCGGCGTCGCGGACGATCAGATTCGAGCCGAGTCCGATGACCATCACGGGGATTTCGGTCGGCAGGTGCTTCAGAAAATAGGCAAGATCGGTCTCGTCCTCCGGCATGAACAGCACCTGTGCCGGGCCGCCGACACGGAACCAGGTGAGTTCGGCGAGCGGCTGGTTGGCCAGCAGGCGCCCGCGCAATTCCGGCATGCGGGACTTCAGGTCAGAGGAAATGTCGAGGAAGGTCATCAGGTTTCCAAACGGCCCTGCCAATACCGGGCCGCTGCTTCGCATGCGTACAAGCGAGGATTACAACGCGATCCGCGCGAATGAAAGACATTGGACCGACTGGCTCGGCGTGCGTGCTGCGCTCAACGAGGGTCGCAGCTCGTTTCTGCACCTCGAATCCGCGCCCACCACCCACAGGTTCCTTAACGCGATCCGTTAAACTTTTACCAAAACTTTACTAAACGAGCCGAAGACTGACCTCGACTGGCGTAACGCGTTCTAGGCTGTCTTTCGGGCGGTCGCGGCGTGGCGCGCAACGGTTCGCCGCCACGGGGCGGCGAGGGGACGGAGGTTGGTTTCGTGTTTTCGAGTCGGTGCCATCGCGGGCATGACCGGGCCGTCGCGCAGTCGCGCCAGTCCGGCGCATGCCGGCATCGGGTTTGAAGAGTTTCTCAATGGCTGAACGACAGCGTCTCGCACCAGTGACGCGGACGGCGAGTGCCCGCCGCGGCGGGCGGCCCGGCCGGCGTTTCCTGGCCAAACTCGAACGCACGCTTCCGCGCGGCGCCGGAACGCTTGCCGCATTTGCCTTCATCATCGCCAGCGTTGGATATGGCGTTGCCCGCGGCGGCCACGCCGAGACGATCGGTGCGCAACTGGCCGAAATTCGCGATGCAGCGGCAAACAGCGTCGGCTTCGAGATTTCCGCGATCGCCCTCACCGGCGAAAAGCAACTCACCCGGGAAGAAATCCTCAATATCGCCAGCATTTCCGGCCGCGCCTCGCTTTTGTTTCTCGACGCCGAGGCGGCCCGGACGCGGCTGAAGGCCAATGCCTGGATCGCCGACGCCACCATCCTGAAGCTGTTTCCCGATCGCCTGCATATTGCCGTCACCGAGCGCCGCGCCTTTGCGCTGTGGCAGAAGGACGGCCGGGTGGGTGTGATCTCGCGTGACGGCGTCATGGTCGAACCGTTCGTGGCGCCGCATGTCGCGCATCTGCCGCTGGTCGTCGGTAACGGCGCGCAGACCAAGGCCGCCGACTTTCTCACGGTGATGAACGGCTACCCCGAGCTGCGCGACCAGGTCTACGCCTATGTGCTGGTGGCGGAGCGGCGCTGGAACCTGCGGCTGAAGAACGGCATCGACATCCGGCTGCCGGAAGCCGAGCCGGCCGAAGCGATCGAGTCGCTGCTCGCGCTCGATCGCGACAAGAAGCTTTTGTCCCGCGACGTCGCCGCGATCGATCTGCGCATCCGTGACCGCGTCACCGTGCGGCTGTCGGACGAGGCCGCTGCCGCCCGCGCAGAGGCGCTGAAGGACAAGAACGGCAAGCGCAAGGGAGGCGACGCATGAGTCTCCTGCAATTCGGCGTGGCGCCCAAGATGAAGCCGATTTCGCGCAAGCGCGCGGCGCTGGTCGCGGCCCTCGATGTCGGAACCAGCAAGGTTGTCTGCATGATCGCGCGGCTGGAGCCGAGCGGCGGCAACGATGTGCTGCGGCGGAGGAGCCATTCGATCGAGGTGATCGGCTTCGGCCATACCGAGGCGCGCGGCATGAAGGCCGGCAGCGTCGCCGATCTGGAGGCCGCGGATCACGCGATCCGGCATGCGGTCGAACTCGCCGAGCAGGCGGCGGGCGTGCATCTGGAATCGGTCGCGGTCTCGATATCGGCCGGCCGGTTTTCCAGCGAGCGCTTCACCGCGTCGGTGGACGTCGTCGGGCCTTCGATCCGCGATGGCGACATCGCCCGGCTGCTCCAGGCCGGAAGCCAGCATTCCGGCCGTGACGGGCGGGTGGTGCTGCATTCGTTGCCGCTCGGCTACGCCATAGACGGCGTGCACGGCATTCGCGATCCGCGCGGCATGCTGGCGCGACGATTCGGTCTGGACATGCACGTGGTTTGCGCCGATGCGGCGGCGCCGCGCAACCTGATGCTGGCGATCGAACGCGGTCAGCTCTCGATAGAGGCGATGGTGGCCTCGCCGTACATGGCCGGATTATCGGCCTTGGCGGATGACGAAGCCGATCTCGGGGCCGCGGTGGTCGATATGGGCGCCGGCACCACCACCATCGCCGTGTTTTCCGGCGGGCGATTCGTCCATGCCGACGGGTTCGCCGTGGGTGGCACGCATGTCACCATGGATCTTGCGCGCGGACTGAATGCGAGGGTCGCAGATGCCGAGCGAATCAAGACGTTCTATGGCACTGTTGTGTCTGGAATGAGCGACGAGCGCGATATGATTCCCGTGCCCGCGGTGGGTTTGGAGTCGCGTGAGCCGCCGCAGGTCGTTTCCCGCGCTGCGCTGGTGCCTTTCATCCGGCCGCGCGTTGAAGAGATTCTGGAGATGATTCGCGATCGGCTTTCGACGTCTCCGTTCGCTGCCGAGCCGCAGGGAACTGTGGTTCTGACCGGTGGCGCGAGCCAGCTGGCCGGCTTGCCGGACATTGCCTCGCGCATTCTTGGAAGGCAGGTGCGCGTGGGCAGGCCGCTCGGTCTGTCCGGACTACCGGATGCAGCCAAGGGGCCTGCCTTTGCAGTCGCCGCGGGGCTTCTGGTTTATCCGCAGGCGGCGCATCTCGAACATTTCGAACCGCGGAAAACGCGGCAGGCGATGACAGGCGGGTATTTGACCAAGGTCCATCAATGGCTTCGGGAAAGCTTCTGATGGCAGCAATTCAGGATCTCCGGGACGGCCGGCGGCGGACCGGCCCTTGCGGGGACATCATCCACGCCCGCGTATGGAAGAGGCAGCCATGACAGTGACACTCACAGCTCCCGATATCCGCGAGCTGAGGCCCAGGATCACCGTTTTCGGGGTCGGAGGCGCCGGCGGCAATGCGGTCAACAACATGATCGCTGCCGGGCTCCAGGGCGTCGAATTCGTCGTCGCCAATACCGACGCCCAGGCGCTGACCTCCTCGCGGGCGCCGCGCAAGATCCAGATGGGCGTCCAGGTCACCGAGGGTCTCGGTGCGGGCTCGCAGCCCGAAGTCGGAAAGGCCGCGGCCGAAGAGGTGATGGACGAGGTCCGGGATCATCTCAGCGGTGCGCACATGGTGTTCGTCACCGCCGGAATGGGCGGCGGCACCGGCACCGGCGCAGCACCCGTCATCGCCAAAGTGGCGCGCGACATGGGCATCCTGACCGTCGGCGTCGTGACCAAGCCGTTCCAGTTCGAGGGCGACCGGCGCATGCGCTATGCCGAAGCCGGCATCGCCGAACTGCAGAAGAATGTCGACACGCTGCTGATCATCCCGAATCAGAACCTGTTCCGGGTCGCCAACGAGAAGACCACCTTTGCCGACGCGTTCGCGATGGCGGACCGTGTGCTGTATTCCGGCGTTGCCTGCGTCACCGACTTGATGGTGAAGGAAGGCCTGATCAATCTCGACTTTGCCGACGTGCGCGCGGTGATGCGCGAAATGGGCAAGGCGATGATGGGGACCGGCGAAGCCTCCGGCGAGAAGCGTGCCATCACAGCGGCGGAAGCGGCGATCGCCAATCCGCTGATCGACGACAATACGATGAAGGGTGCCAAGGGCCTGCTGATTTCGATCACCGGCGGCAAGGACCTGACGCTGTATGAGGTCGACGAGGCGGCGACCCGTATCCGCGAGGAAGTCGACAAGGACGCCAATATCATCGTCGGTGCGACGTTCGACGACAGCCTCGAGGGCATCATTCGCGTTGCGGTCGTCGCAACCGGTGTCGATCGTCCGGCTGCGGCGGCGAAGCCCCCGGTCGAGACCGTGAAGCGCGTGGTGCATGAAACCCCGCGCCCGATCGAGCGGCCGAGGCCGATCGCCGCGGCGGCGCCAGCGCATCATGCGCCGGTTCAGGCTCCGGCCGCCGTGCACAATGTGTCGTCGATCGATGCCGCAGCCACGGCGGCTGTGGCCGCCGCGCTTGGCCAGGATATGGGCTTCCAGGATGCGGAGCTCGACGACGACGTCACGATTCGCCCAACGCCCCCCAAGCCGACACTGTTCGTCGAGCCGTCCGCACCGCCGCCCCCGTCGCAGTCGGAAACCTTCGGCAACTTCATTCCGCCGCATCCGGAGCGCGTGCCTCAGCGTCCTCGTATGCCGCGGATTGACGAATTGCCGCCGCAGGCGCAGCGCGAAATCCAGGCTCAGCGGGGGGAATTGGCGGCGCCAGAGCCCGAAAAGCAACGCATGTCGCTTTTGAAGCGTCTCGCTTCGGCCGGCCTCGGTCTGAAATCCGAGTCCGACGAGCCTCAGATGCGTCAGGATCCGCATCCGATGGCACCGCCGCAGCCGATGCAGCGGATGCCGCAGCGGCCGCCGGCGCGGCCGATGGATGGCCGCGATCCGGTCTCCGACTATGCTCGGCGGCCGCCGCAGGCGCCCCAAGGCTTGGACATGCACGGTCGGCAGGCCCCTGTGAATAATTCTGCAGAGGACGATCAACTGGAGATCCCGGCTTTCCTTCGTCGGCAAGCCAACTGACCAGTTTTCGGATGGACGAATGCGAAGAGAGCCCTGGCCATTGGCCGGGGCTTTTCCTTTCGTGGTCGCCGCGAGTGCAGCTAAGTTACTGATTTTTCATCAAAGATTTTGCGGTGCGAAAGCGGTGCAAACTGCACTATGGCATTCGTGCCAAAGCAGTTGCAGAAATGCAACGGAGCGTAGGAAAATGAGGCGGGGTGCTGACGCGAATGCGGCCGGATCAAGGTAACAAAACGTAAAAAAGCGTGACTTTGGAGGATGGGGACCTGGGTCTAAGCTCTGAATGCGACGAAGGTTTTCGTCTCAGGAGATTCGGGCAGGGGGGATAGTCCTTAAGACTACCTGCCGGAAGGGATCGGGGCAAAAGTCTGTCGATTGGGGTCACTTCGGGGGATTGCGCTGCGCAACATATCGCGCGGTGTTCAGCCGAAAAACAGACGGGACGAGCGTATGAGAGCCGCAAGGCAGACCACGCTGCGTGAACAGGTAACGATTTCCGGAATCGGCGTTCATTCCGGATTGCCTGTTAACCTTACTCTCAATCCCGCAGATGCCGACACCGGCGTCCTGTTTTCGCGGACCGACGCCGACGGCGGGGAGCGTGAAGTTCGCGCCGATTACCGCGCCGTAACCGCAACGGAGCTCGCGACTGTTCTGGGCGATGAATCGGGTGTGCTCTGCTCGACCGCCGAACATATTCTCGCCGCCCTCCGTGGGCTCGGCGTTGACAATGCCCTCGTTGAAATCGACGGTCCCGAAGTGCCGATCATGGACGGCAGTGCGGCTTCGTTCGTCGATGCGATTGATCAGGTCGGTATCAAGACGCTGTCGAAGGCGCGGCGGTATATCAAGATTCTGAAGCCGGTCAGCGTTGCCAAGGGCGAGTCCTTCGGCGAGCTCCGTCCCGCGGACAGCGGCTTTCAACTCGACATCGAAATCAACTTCGAATCGCCTCTGATCGGTCGCCAGTCGATCTCGATTGATCTCACCGCCGACAGCTTCCGCCGCGACTTGTCGCGTGCCCGGACCTTCGGTTTCATGAAGGACGTTTCCGCGCTCTGGAGCGCGGGCAAGGCACTCGGCGCCTCGTTCGAAAACACCTTGGTGCTGAGCGACAACCGCATTCTGAACAGCGAAGGTCTGCGGTATGCCGACGAATTCGTTCGCCACAAGGCGCTCGACGCGGTCGGCGATCTGGCGCTTGCCGGCGCCCCGATTATCGGAGCCTACCGCTCGGTCCGGGGCGGGCACCGTCTCAACCACGCAGTGCTGGTCGCGCTGATGTCCGATCCCTCCGCTTACGAGGTGGTCGAAGCCGGCGAAACCCGCCGCGTGCGTGGGCATGCCGAGGTGGCCGGGATGGTCGCCCCGGCCTACGGCCCGGACGTGTCCTGACACGCAATTGTTTGGGTACGTCCTGACTGGTGCGCCGGCTTGACTGGCACGCCAACCATCGCCTTAATCCCGGCCCAATATCGTAAGAAAAACCAACAGCGGCCGACGAACTGTCGGCCTGCGAGTTTCTGCTTTGGGGGGCTCCGCATTCCGGGTCAGGAAGGGCGGACCGGTTGCACGATCGGCGCTATCCGGCCCCCTGTGAGGATTGTTGCGCGAGTATGACAGCGGGTTCAGGCATCTTCGCGAGGCTCCGACCGGCCGCAGGGCTGGCTGGCGGCGTGCTGTCGCGATCGCTGGCGCTTGCGCTGGTTGCCTTTGCTTTGGCTGCCTGCGCCGGCGACAAGGATCTGACGATCCCCGACGAGCCGGCCGACAAGCTCTACAACGAAGGCCTGTATCTGCTGCAGCAGAAGCAGCAATACAAGGACGCCGCCAAGAAGTTCGAAGAGGTCGATCGTCAGCACCCTTATTCGGACTGGGCGCGCAAAGCACTGCTGATGCAGGCCTATTCCTATTACGAAGCCAAGGAATATGACGACTCAATCACCGCCGCGAAACGCTACGTGGCGATGCATCCCGGCAGCCCCGATGCCGCCTACGCACAATATCTGATCGGTTCGTCCTATTACGAAGTGATTCCGGACGTGACGCGAGACCAGCAGCGTACCGAACAGGCGATGCGGGAGCTGGAGCAGGTGATCCGCCGCTATCCGAGCACCGAATACGCGGCCAGCGCCAAGAAAAAGCTCGACATTGCGCGCGATCAGCTTGCCGGCAAAGAGATGATGATCGGGCGCTTCTATCTGACCAAGAAGGATTTTTCCGGCGCCATCAATCGCTTCAAGCTGGTGGTGACGCAATATCAGACCACGCGCCACGTTGAGGAGGCGCTGATGCGGCTCACCGAGGCCTATATGGCGCTCGGCATTGTCCAGGAGGCGCAGACCGCAGCCGCCGTGCTCGGGCACAATTTCCCGGACAGTCAATGGTACCAGAGCGCCTACAAGCTGGTTCAGAGCGGCGGTCTCCAGCCGGCCGAAAACAAGCAGTCCTGGATCAGCAAGTTGTTCCAGCCAAAGCCTGCGGGCGAGGTGCGGATCGGTACGCCGGTCGTCCGGTGACCGGAAACGGCCGTTCGTAGCGGTTGCGCGATTGGATAATTTTCCAGCTGTCCAAGCGTCGCATCGTGCTAGAATAAAACGAGAACGGTGCTGATTTGGTGCGCCGTTGGCCGCCCAGCTGACCCGGTTCTCACAAAGACTTCGCATGCTCGTCCGTCTGTCCATCCGCGACATCGTCCTGATCGACAAGCTCGATCTCGACTTCGCCGAGGGCCTCGCTGTGCTCACGGGCGAGACCGGAGCCGGCAAGTCGATCCTGCTCGATGCCTTCGCGCTCGCGCTCGGCGCGCGTGGCGATGCGGGTCTCGTGCGTCAGGGCGCCGAGCAGGGGCAGGTCACTGCGGTGTTCGATGTGCCGGCCCGCCATCCGGCGCGGACGCTTCTGCGTGAACACGGCATCGATGCGGAGGAGGATCTGATCCTGCGGCGCATCCAGTCGCGCGACGGCAAGACCCGGGCCTTCATCAACGATCAGCCGGTATCGGTGCAGGCGCTGCGAAGCCTCGGCGCCGCGCTGGTCGAAATTCACGGCCAGCATGATGACCGCGCGCTGGTCGATGCCGCCACGCATCGTGCGCTGCTCGACGCCTTTGCCGGAGCCGAGGACAAGGCCGCCGACGTCGCACAGTTGTGGGAGGAGTGCCATGCCGCAGCGCGGGCGGTCGAGACACACCGGCTCGAGGTGGAGCGCGCGCAACGTGAGGCCGATTATCTCCGCCATGCGGTCGACGAGTTGGGAAAGCTTCGCCCCGAGCCCGGCGAGGAGACGGCGCTTGCCGAGCGCCGATCCGCCATGATGCAGGCCGAGAAGATTGCCGGCGATCTGCGCGACGCTTACGACGCGGTGGCAGGCAACGCATCGCCAGTTCCCGGTTTTGCGTCGGCGATTCGCCGGCTGGAGCGCCGCAGCGCACAGGCCCCCGGCCTGGCCGACCCTGCGATCAAGGCACTGGACGCGGCGCTGGCCGCAATCGACGAGGCGCGGACGCACCTCGAAAGCGCATTGCGCGCCGCCAATTACGATCCCGCCGAACTCGAGCGGATCGAGGAGCGGTTGTTTTCGCTGCGCGCGGCGGCCCGCAAGTACAATACTCCGGTGGACCAGCTTGCTGCGCTCGCCGAGCGCCATGCGGTGGCGCTTGCGTTGATCGACGCCGGTGCGGAGAAACTGATCGCGCTGGAAAAGATTGCTGCCGAAACCGACGCGCGCTTTCGCAAGGCAGCCGCAGCATTGTCGGATCTGCGCAAGAAGGCGGCCGGCAAGCTCGACAAGGCCGTCAATACCGAGATCAAGCCGCTCAAGCTCGAGCGCGCGGTGTTTTCCACCTCGATCGCGACCGATCCCGAGGCTGCCGGCCCGCACGGTTTCGACCGCGTCGAGTTCTGGGTGCAGACCAATCCCGGCACCAGACCCGGCCCGCTGATGAAAGTGGCGTCCGGGGGAGAACTGGCGCGCTTCCTCCTCGCCTTGAAAGTGGTGCTCGCCGATCGCGGGTCGGCGCCGACGCTGGTGTTCGACGAAATCGATACCGGCGTAGGAGGCGCAGTTGCGGATGCAATCGGGGTGCGGCTCGCCAAGCTCGCCGCGCGCGTCCAGGCAATTGCGGTCACGCACGCGCCGCAGGTCGCAGCGCGGGCCGACCGCCATTACGTGATTGCCAAGGGCGCGCTCGACAGGGGCAAGCGCGTGGCGACCCGAGTGAGCGAAGTTGCCGCCGACCATCGCCGCGAGGAGATCGCCCGCATGCTGGCTGGCGCCGAGATCACCGACGAAGCGCGCGCCGCGGCGGAGCGCCTGATCAAGGCGGCGGGATAGCACTTCAGTGTCATGCCTCGCGAAGGCCGGGCATCCGAGGGCGTCCCGCTGTCGCAAAACTGGATTGCCCGCTTTCGCGGGCAATGACAGAAAGAACGCCCCGGAATGACGATAGTACCATGGCCAAGCGCGCATCTCCCTTCACGCCGACGGACAAGCTGACCGAGGAGCAGGCGGCGGGCGAACTGGCGCGGCTGGCGAAGCTGATCGCCGAGAACGACAAGCTGTATTATCAAAAAGACGCGCCGAAAATTTCGGACGCCGAATACGACGCGCTACGCCAGCGAAACAATGAGATCGAGGCGCGGTTCCCGGAACTGATCCGCAAGGATTCGCCTTCCCAGAAGGTCGGCGCTGCGCCGACCGGCCGGTTCAAGAAGGTCCGGCATGCGGTGGCGATGCTTTCGCTCGATAACGCGTTTTACGACGAGGACGTGACCGACTTTGTCGACCGGGTGGTGCGCTTCCTGAAGCTGGACGAGGCGCCGGCCTTCACGGCCGAGCCGAAGATCGACGGGTTGTCGCTGTCGCTGCGCTATGAGAACGGCGAACTGGTGACCGGCGCCACGCGCGGCGACGGCGCCGAAGGCGAAGACGTGACGGCGAATGTCAGGACGCTGTCCGACATTCCGCAAAAGCTGGCAGGGCGAGGCATACCGGATATCGTCGAGGTGCGCGGCGAAGTCTACATGACGCATGAGGACTTCCTCGCGCTGAACAAGCGGCAGGCCGAGGCCGAGGAGCCCGTCTACGCCAATCCGCGCAACTCTGCGGCAGGCTCGCTCCGCCAGAAAGACCCGGCGATCACGGCCTCGCGCAACCTGAAATTCTTCGCCTATGCCTGGGGCGAAATGAGCGCGATGCCGCGGGACACGCAGCAGCAGATGGTGGAGTGGATCGGCGAGCGCGGCTTTGTCATCAATCCGCTGTTTCGGCTGTGTAAGTCGGTCGACGACATGCTCGCGATGTATCGCGACATCGAAGCGAAGCGCGCGACACTCGGCTACGACATCGACGGCGTCGTCTACAAGCTTAACCGATTGGACTGGCAGCAGCGGCTTGGGTTCGTGTCGCGGTCGCCGCGCTGGGCGATTGCGCACAAGTTCCCGGCCGAGAAGGCGACCACCGTTGTGAACGACATCGATATCCAGGTCGGCCGCACCGGCGCGCTGACACCGGTGGCCAAGCTGGAGCCGGTTACGGTCGGCGGCGTGGTGGTGCAGAACGCCACACTCCATAACGAGGACTATATCAAGGGCATCGGAAACGACGGCAATCCGATCCGCGGCGGTGTCGATATCCGCATCGGGGATACGGTGGTGATCCAGCGCGCCGGCGACGTGATCCCGCAGGTGCTGGACGTTGTGCTCGACAAGCGGCCGAAGAACGCGAAGCCCTATAAATTTCCAGAGACGTGCCCGGCCTGCGGCAGCCATGCGGTGCGCGAGGAGGACGAGGCGGTGCGCCGCTGCACCGGTGGTCTTATTTGTCCTGCGCAGCAGGTTGAACGATTGCGCCATTTCGTCTCCCGCGACGCCTTCGACATCGAGGGGCTGGGCGAGAAGCAGGTGCAGGCCTTCTACGCGGACGGCCTCGTGATGGAACCGGCCGACATTTTCACACTCGCTGCGCGTGATCAGCGTGCATCGAAAAAGCTGAGCGAACGCGAAGGCTATGGTGAGACTTCGGTGCGCAACCTGTTTGCAGCAATCGAGGAGCGCCGCAAGATCCCACTCAACAAGCTGATCTATGCGCTCGGCATTCGCCATATCGGCGAGACCAATGCGCGACTTATTGCGCGTCACTACGGTGATATCGACGCGTTTCTCGACGGCATGGCGGCTGCCGGCGAGGGGCCTGAGAACGAGGCCTATCAGGAACTGAACAATATCGGCGGCATCGGTGACGTCGTGGCCGGCGCGATCGTCGAATTTTTCAAGGAGAAGAATAACCGCGCGGCCCTCGACCGCCTGCTCGAACACATCAAGGTCGAGCCGATGGAAAAGGCGAAGTCCGACTCCGCCATTTCCGGCAAGACCGTCGTGTTCACCGGCTCGCTGGAAAAGATGACTCGTAACGAGGCGAAGGCGCAGGCGGAGCGGCTCGGAGCAAAGGTAGCGGGATCGGTCTCCAAGAAAACCGATTACGTGGTGGCCGGACCGGGCGCCGGCTCGAAGCTCGCTGAAGCGCAAAAGCACGGCGTAACCGTCCTCACCGAAGACGAATGGCTGGCCATGGCGGGGCAGTAATCGTTCGCCAGCGGATCACTGCGACGTGATCCGCGAAGCCGCATGGCAGCCTTCGAAGTTTAGCGGGACCGGTGGCGACTGGGGCTCCCTATGTCGTTTTTGAAACGACACAGGAGTGCCCGTCATGCCGAAGCATTACATCGCCGCCATGATCCTGACTGCCGCTGCGCTTGCTCCCTTATCCCTTGCGCCCTTATCCACCGCACATGCGCGGGGAGCGGGTATCAACCCAGCGCGCGCTGCCGCCATTCATGAATGCTCACTCGTGTCGCAACGCTATCCGGAGACAACGTTCAGTTCGCTGGAATTCGAGCTTTATCGCGCCTGCATGGCCCGGCACGGCCAGATGGAGTGAGGTCGAGTGATGTGAGGCGATGGCTGCGGTTAAACAATCAAGCCTGTGGGTGCTGCGGCTGGCTCCGCTTTCGCAGAAAGACATAGAACGACAGCGACGCCGCAGCCGACAGCACCGCCATCGCGATCGCAAGCGGCATCGCCGTGGTTGCGGTCGCGACGATATGGCTCATGCCCTGAGCCGCGACCGCACCAGTCGACATCTGCAGGAAGCCGGTAATGCCTGACGCCGTGCCTGCCGCCTGCGGCCGCACGCTCACCGCACCGGCCACGCAATTCGGCAGGAAAATCCCGTTGCCGACCGAGATCGCAAGCTGCGGCACGAATATGGTCCACGGCCCGCCATCCGGAAACACCGCGACGGTTGCAATCGTCAGCACCGAGCCGGTCAGCAGCAGGGCGAGGCCGATCTCGATCATGCGGTCGATGCCGTAACGCTGCGAGGTGCGCGACGTGATGAAATTGCCCAGCATGAAACCGCCGGAGGTCGCGATGAACCACACGCCGTATTCCGCAGAGGTGCGCCCCATAATGTTGATGACGACGAAGGGGCCGCCGCCGAGAAAGGCGAAAAAGGTTGCGGTGCCGATCGCGCAGACCAGCACATAACCGACGAACTTCCGGTTCGCGAGCAATTCGCGACTCTCGTGCAAAATAAAGCGTACACCGCCACCGGTGATGTGATCGGGCCGCGTCTCGGGCAATGTCGCGAACGCCCAGGCCATCACCACGGCGGACATCACGCCGGTCAGGACAAACGTGTATTCCCAGCCGAAATGCGTATCGAGCAGTCCGCCGATCAGCGGCGCCGCCATCGGCGCCAGCACCATCACCGTGGTGACCAGACCGATCATGGCGGCGGCACGGTCGCGGGTATAGAGGTCGCGGATGATGGCGCGTCCGATCACCAGCCCGGATGAGGCGCCCAGCGCCTGCAGCGTCCGAAACACGATCAGCATGCCGATCGAGGTCGAGAAGACAGCTGCCACGCTCGCTGCGGCGGTGATGAACAGGCCGGCCAGCAGCACTGGCTTGCGGCCGAAGCGATCCGAGAGCGGCCCGAGCAGGAGTTGCGAGACTGCGAGTCCGAACAGATAGAGCGACAGCGTCAGCTGCACGGTCTCGACGTTGGTATCGAACAGCACCACCAGACCGGGCGTGGCCGGCACGAGGATATTGAGCGAGACCGGGCCGATGGCGCTCATCGCCATCAGCAGCACGATCAGGCCGAACGGCGCCGGGCGCTGATCGGAGGCCGCCTCGGATTTGGGCGTTGGCGCATCCACGAAAGGCTAGACTCTATCGGTTGAGGAGCGGGCGGGTCGCCTCGGCGAGCCAGTTCGCCGTGTCCTTATCAACTAGTGGTGCCACCGTCTCTGCAACTCTCGCATGGTAGCTATCGAGCCACGCCATCTCGTCCGCCGTCATCAGGCCGACATCGATCAGGCGTCTGTCGATCGGCGCGAGGGTGATGGTCTCGAACGCATTCATAGGCCTTTCAGCCCCCGGGATAGGCGGCGCCTCTACCACTAGCACCAGATTCTCGATCCGGATCCCGAATGCGCCTTCCTTGTAGTAGCCGGGCTCATTCGAGAGGATCATGCCGCGCTTGAGCGGCACCGTCCCGAGCTTCGAAATCCGCGCCGGTCCCTCATGCACCGAGAGATAGCTGCCCACGCCGTGGCCGGTTCCATGGTCGAAATCGACGCCGGCCTGCCACAGGAACTGGCGCGCCAGCGTGTCGAGCTGGGCCCCGGAAATCCCGTCGGGAAACACCGCGCGTGCGATCGCGATATGGCCCCTCAGCACCTGGGTGAAGCGCGTGCGCATCTCGGCCGTCGGCGTGCCAACGGCAACTGTGCGGGTGATGTCGGTGGTGCCGTCCTCGTACTGGCCGCCGGAATCGATCAGGAACAATTCGCCCGGCTGGATCGGCCGGTTGCTCTTGCTGGTGACGCGATAATGCACGATGGCGCCGTTCGGGCCCGCTCCCGATATGGTCGGGAACGAGATGTCCTTGAGCAGCCCGCTGTCCCGCCGGAAGGTCTCCAGCGCCTGCACCGCCGCGATCTCGGTCAGTGTGCCGCGCGGTGACTCGCGATCGAACCAGGCGAGAAAGCGCGCCATGGCGGCGCCGTCGCGGGCCTGCGCCGCATGCGCGCCTGCAATCTCGGTCGCGTTCTTGACTGCCTTCATGGCGGTCACCGGATCGGCCACCCGCATCACTTTGCCACCGGCCTGTTTCACCAGCTTGGCGAGAGCGTCGGCCGCCGTCGCCTGATCGAGAAGCACCGCGGCCTGCGTTGCACCGAGCCTGGCCAGATCGTCGGTCAGCGCATCGGGCTCGCGGATTTCGGCTATGCTCGCGAGCCGGTCGCGGACCGCATTGGAGAGCTTGCGCCCATCCACATAGAGCGCCGGCCGTCCAGCTTTCGGGACCATCGCGAAAGCCAAAGGCAACGGCGTGTGCGCTACGTCGGAGCCGCGGATATTGAAGGTCCACGCGATGTTGTGCGGATCGGAGATGACCAGGGCGTCAGCGCGTTGCTTGCCGACCTCAGTCGCGACGCGCTGCAGCTTGTCTTCGGCGGCTTCGCCGGCGAAGCGAGGATCGTGGAGTACGATTGCACCGAGCGGCGGCGCCGGCCGGTCGCTCCAGATTTCGTCGACCGGATTATCCGCGACCGGTTCGAGTACCGCGTCGGCCTTGCCGCACGCCTTTGCCAGCCTCTCGGCACCCTCGGCGGTGTGAAGCCAGGGATCGTAGCCAAGCCGGGTGCCCGCCGTCAGGTTCTGCTCGATCCAAGAGGACGGGGCCGTCTCGACGCTGTTGACCAGAGTGAAGATCGCCGGATCGGTCTGCTCGCGCGCCTGCAAGGTGTAGCGGCCATCGGTGAACAGCACGGCCTTGTCGGCGAGGACGATCAGGAAGCCGGCGGAGCCGGTAAAGCCGCTGAGCCAGGCAATCCGCTCCTCGTTCTCGGGGACATATTCATTCTGATGGCGATCGGCCCGGGGCACGACGAAACCGTCCAGCCCCCGTTGTTTCAGCGCGGCCCGCAGCGCCGCGATGCGCGGTGCTGCGCCGGCGCGGTCGGTGATGTCGTCGAAGGTCTGGAATTTGGCTGAGAACATTAAGGGTGCCTTACGCGCTGGATCGGACGTGCTTACCGGTTTTGCGGCCCGCTGGCACCGCGCGAAAGGATATGCCCGCATTCCTGTTAGGCACGAAATTTTCAATCCCCCCGCTGCCAGTGCAAGTAATTTTGTGCAATGCAATGACTAGTGCTGATGCAACAATTATCAGGGCGCCTCAAAATGCCTCAGGCGTTACCGAAATATGAAGCGATTATGCATACTTAGCAGCCCCCCTATGAATTCTTGGCGTTCGTAAAAATTCCGACTCGCATTATGTTGCACTGCAGAAAGTCTGGAGGACGACCCTGGGTGTCCGTCGATTTTCCATAGGAGAGACACCATGACCGCCATCACCGCCGGTTCCGCAGCAACCTCGATCCCGGCCGCAGTTCGCGCCAAGCAGCCGAGCCTGATGTCCCGCCTGCTGACCTCTTTCATTGAGGCCCGCATGCGCCAGGCTGAACGCGAAATCGCGCTGCATAGCCACTTGCTGCCGGGCCAGTTTCAACTCGCCGGCGAGCGGCTCGCACACAGCGAGAAAGAACTGCCGTTCGTCCGCTAATTCGGCCGGATTTTGCCGGTGAGTAAGTCCTGCGCCCCGGTTTGTCCGGGGCGCTCTGGCTCATCGGCCGCGGCGCATCACCAGCGTCACCCAGCCGTCCAGTATTGTCCGGGATTGCAGCCTCAAGCCTTGGCGGCGGTAGGCTGCGACGACGCCCGGCGCGTGCGCCGAAAGCAGGCCGGACAGGATCAGGCGTCCTCCCGGCGCCAACAGCGTCGACAGAGGCGCCGACATTCGGCGCAGTGGCTGTTCGAGAATGTTGGCGAAGATCAGGTCATAGCGGCCTCGACGAATCCGGCCGCTGTCGACGCCGCTTGCGGTAAAAGCCTGCAACAGCGGCGTGACCCGGTTCAGCCGCGCATTGTCTTGCGCGACTGTCACCGCGACCGGGTCGATGTCGCTCGCAAACACCGGCACCCGCAGCGCCTTTGCAGCGGCGATCGCCAGCAGCCCGGTTCCGGTTCCGACATCGAGAACGCGCCAGCGCCGCGCCGCGGGTGAGCCCTTGCGCAGCGTCTCGAAGGCGATCAGGCAACCGCGTGTGGTGCCATGGTGGCCGGTACCGAAAGCCAGCGCTGCTTCGATCTCGATCCCGATATCATTCGGCCGCAGGCGCATGCGGTCATGCGCGCCGTGCACCACGAAACGACCCGCACGAACCGGCGCGAGGCCCTCGAGGCTTGCCGCAACCCAGTCGCGGGTAGCGATGGTCGAGAATACGAGTTCGTTGGCAACATCCGCTCCCACCACCTGCGCTACTGTTGCGGAAATCAGCTCCTGGTCGGGGGCGTCGTGAAAGGCCGCCTCGACGGTCCAGCGGTCGCCATTTTCAAACATCGAGACCGCACAGCTCTCCGGATCGAGCCGTTCGGCAAGCGCATCGGCAAGCCGGTGCGCGGCTGCCCGCTCCATCGGGATGCGGGCGATCCGGGTTTCGTGAGGCGGGACGGGAGCGGTCATGATCATGGCCGGAAAGGGAAATGCCCGAACATCACAGGCGGGAACTCACAGCCGGACTCAAAAGCCAAATAGGGAGCCGTCTTGCCAACCGTGATGCACAGGCTTTTGCACTGCAAATCCAGCGTGGCAAGGGGTTCATCGGCGCGAATTTCGGGCGGCTTCTGAAGCAATCCCCGCATTTATTCACATCGCTACCGACCTGAGGTTGGACGCGTCCATTCCGGTCTGACGCTTGGCCGATGACGGGCGCGTACCTACATTCCTCGAACAGATCTCAACCGGACGAGGCCATGTCGAAGCCGATTACCGTTTCCATTCCGCATTCCCTCGGCAAGGAGGAGGCGTTGCGCCGTCTCGGCCCCGGTCTCACTGGCGCCGCCAAGGCGTTCCCGGTGCTAAAGGTCGACGAGGAGATCTGGTCCGGCGACCGGCTGACTTTTCGCGTGCGTGCGCTCGGCCAGTCCGCCGCAGGCACCGTCGACGTTGCCGAAGATCATGTCCGGCTTGAGGTTACGCTTCCCTGGCTGCTGCAGAAATTTGCCGAGGTGGCTCAGGCGACCATCCGTGCGCGCGGCAAGCTGCTGCTGGAAAAGAAATGACCGAGCCGACATCCACTTTGGTCCGCGATCTTTCGCTGGCCACACGGTCGGGCCTACCGGATGATCTTCGGCTGCTGCTCGTGCGCTATCCGCGAGAGGTCTGGGCCGCTCACCCCAATCTCGGTCAGATGGCAAGTTTCTGGTTGTCGCGCCACGCCATGTTCCGTGAAATCGGAGGCATGCTCGAGGACGCCTCCGTCCGTTTTCGGGAAGGCCAGACTGACGCGCAGCAATTCGCCAAATTCTTCGCGCCGCGCCTGCAGTTTCTTCTGCAGCAGCTTCACGCACATCATCATATCGAGGACGATCACTACTTCCCCATCTTCCGCAAAGCCGACTCGAGGCTTGCGCACGGCTTTGACTTGCTTGAGGGAGACCACGATCACCTGGCCGCCAACATCGAGAATTCGGTCGAGGCGGCGAACGGGTTCCTGCGCGCACTCGGGGGCCCGGCGGACGCGCTGCGTCCTTGCGTCGAAAGCTGCATGCAGCAATCGACCGTTCTGTTGCAGGGATTGATCCGCCATCTCGACGATGAGGAGGATTTGATCGTCCCGCTTATTCTGGATCGCGGTGAACTTGCGCTTGGGGTGGGGCATTGATGGCCATGAGCCCGACCGACTTCCATGCGCTTTTGCATCGTTTCGAGGAGCGGCTGCCCGGATGGATGGCGCGGCGGTCGCGCTCGCTGCGGGAGCCGAGTGCCCGGATGTGGCGCATACCGACGGCGAGCCTCCTGCTTCTCGGCGGCGTTTTCGGGTTTCTTCCGATTTTGGGTTTCTGGATGCTGCCGCTCGGGCTGGTGCTGCTGGCGGTCGATCTTCCGCGTCTGCAGCCGCCGCTTGCGCGCATGTTGCACTGGATCGAGCGCAAATGGCCGGCCGCCCCGCAGGGGCCAAGGTAGCCGCCCGTCGAAAATACCGTGGCCGGCCGCCGGAATTGATGCCGATCAAATCGTCAACGCCAAAGCTCGTCTAGCGTCGACTTGATCGCCGTATGGCGGTTTCCCGTGGCGGAGGACCGGGTCACGTCGTGTCGCTCCGCCTGCGCAACTTGGGCCCGGCTTCGTGCCGGGCCTTTTTGTTTGCTGCGTTGACTTAAGTCCAGCGCGAGATTTCGTCTTCGGTCGGAAGCCGCCCATCCGGCGTAAGCTGGTTGACCACATCCGGCAGCGTCTCGCTCAGGCCCTGCAGCAGTTCTTGCTTGTCGAGACCGAACTGACCGGCGAGCTGGTCAATGATGTCGGAGCCGAAGGTATTTTCGATCTGGCTTGGCGTCACCGGCATGTTTTCGCCGCGCGACACCCAGGATCTGGCGGCATCGCCGGCGCCGGACTGATCGAATTGCCGCATCAGGTCACCGAGCATGCCACCGCCCGCGCCGCCCGCGAGCAATCCGCCGAGACCGCCGATGCCGGCGCCCTGCAGGAGCCCGCTGAGCGGATCGTTCTGCGCGCCCGAGAAGCGCGCACCGGGCATCCCGCGGCCACCGCTGAGGATATCGCCGAGAATGTCTTCCAGGCTGCCGCCGCGACCGCCACGCGAGGGGTCGCCGCCAGGAAATCCGCCCCCCGGTCTGCCACGCGGATCGCCGCCCGGCATGCCGCGGCCGCCGTTCAGGATGTCATTGAGAATATCGCCAAGGCCTCCGCCACCGCCCATTCCCCCACCCATGTCGCCTTCGTCTTCGTCGTTCATGGGACGGCCGCGCCGGTCGCCGCGCGGCGTTTCGGGCATGCGGCGGGTGGATTCGATCAGCGGACCAAAGTCGCTGTCGTCAGCGGAACCCGAGCGCGGTACCGGCATCGTATCGCTGTCCGGAAACCGGGTCTGCGGCTCGTCGCGAGGGATACGTGCGTCACCGCTGTGTCCCCCCGGCGCGGGCATGGGCGAGGGCGCGCCACCGCCGGCCCGCGAATTCTGATACCAGCGCCAGAGCAGGTACGAGATCAGCGCCATGCCGATCTTCGTCATGTTGCCGCTGCCGCTCGCACTGCCGCCACGCCCGCCGCCGCGGGCCGCGCCGCCGCCAAGCAGAATATCAAGGATGCTCATGGTGTCCCTCCCGACGATGGCAGTCAGCCAGCGAATTTGTCATCGCGCGATCAGGGCACAACCCGGACAGCTGGCCGGCCGGCGCGTCAGTCGTAATAAAAGCGCGGCTGATAGTAATATTGCGGCTGGCCGTAATAGGGCTGGGGCTGCGCGCGCTGATAGCTTCGTCCCGGATGCGGCTGCCACTGGTATCCATCGTAGTAATATTGCTGCTGCTGCTGCGGCTGCCGATAAACCTGGCGCGGAGCGGCATAGCGTTCGCGCGCAAGACGCTCATCGTCCACCGGTGGTGAGTAGGTCGGCGGCAAGCCGGTGCCGCGCTCGACTTGTCGCGAACTGCTGTCGTTCGGGCGCCCTCGGGTCAATTGCCGGTCGGCACGTGCAAGCGCCACCCGTTCGTCGCCCCCAATGGTCACTTTGGTTTTCAGTACGCCTTCGGCCTTCACCAGATCGAACAGCACTTTGGCGTTCTCGGGAGCCAGCCGGACGCACCCACTGGAAGCGGGTCGGCCAAGCTTTCCGGTCTCCAAAGAACCGTGGATCGCATGCCCGCGCTTGGTGAAGAAAATCGAATGCGGCATCGGCGCGTCGTCGAATTCGCGCGAGTGCTGATCCTTTTCCATGCGGAAAGCCTGATAGCTGCCGTCCGGCGTGAAGCGTCCGACCCGACCGGTCGAGACCGGCCATCTGTGCAGCACCTCACCGTCGCGCGCGACCGTCAGCGTCTGCGCGGCTTTATCGACGGTGATCTGGATATCCGCGATTGCCGGAGAGGCCGCGAATGCGGCGAGCGACGTGAACACGATCAAAACGCGGGAATACATTTCAAACCTCGAACTGGGCAGCCATCTTACGTCAATTACAGTAGGAAATAAGGCGCAGATGCGCGGGTACCAGCGACAAGGCTAATCCCGTCTGCGTGAAATGGCGCAAATGCACGTAAATCCGCATGCCGGGCCTTCAGTTAACAGGCTCCGACGATTTTCTCACGCCAGCAATTGACACAGCCCGCGAACAAACTACTAAATCTTGTTGTCACGGTCCCTTGAATCGCAAGATCGAGGGCCAAGAGGGAAGCCGGTGAGCCGTCAGGCGAGGCCGGCGCTGCCCCCGCAACTGTAAGCGGCGAGCCGAAGTCGATCACGCGCCACTGGAAACGCCCTGTTTCCGGGAAGGCCCGACGGACGCAACGACCCGCGAGCCAGGAGACCTGCCGTGACCGCATAGAACGTCCTCGGGCGGGGTGCCCCGATGGATTCGCTTGTTGCCGCCGGCCTCTTCGCCGGGTCGGCTGTGCGCGAACCTTCGGCCATACCGCCCCAAAATTGGGAAAGCCGAATGTCTCTCGCGCTCGAAACCGTCCGATCCCCAGCCCCAAACCTTCCCGTCGCGGCAGTGTCTCCGTCAGCGGCGCAGCCCGACTATCAGGTGATCCGGCGTAATGGCGATGTGACGGCATTCGATGCGTCCAAGATCGCGGTCGCCCTGACCAAGGCGTTTCTCGCTGTCGAGGGCAACAGTGCCGCCGCGTCCCGCCGCGTCCACGATGTGGTCGCCGAACTGACGCGGCAGATCGTGTCGAACCTGACCCGGCGTGCCGATGCCGGCCGCACTTTCCATATCGAGGATGTTCAGGATCAGGTCGAACTGGCCTTGATGCGTGGCGAACATCACAAGGTTGCGCGGGCCTATGTGTTGTACCGTGAGGAGCGGGCGCGTGAGCGCGCGCGATCTGCGCCGAAGGACATGCCGGAGATCGCGAAGTCGCGTACGTTGCATGTGACGGCGGCCGATGGCACGAAAGCACCGCTCGACAGCACGCGTCTCGATGCGGTGATCGCGGAAGCGTGCGACGGACTGGACGGCGTTTCCTCTGCAGCCATTGTCACCGAGACACACCGCAATCTTTATGACGGCATTTCGATCGAGGAATTGGCGCTCGCACCCATTCTTGCTGCACGAACCCTGATTGAAACCGAGCCGAACTATGCCAAGGCCAGCGCACGACTACTGCTCGACAAACTGCGCCGCGAAGCATTGACGCATGTTCTTGGCTGCCCGACGGAATCGACGCAGGCGGAAATGCAGGCGGGTTATCCGGACTATTTCCATGCCTACATCAAAACGGGCATAGCGGCAGAACTGCTCGATCCCGAACTGGCCCGCTTCGATCTGGTCCGTCTCGCCGCCGCGCTGAAGCCCGAACGCGATCTTCAGTTCGATTATCTCGGATTCCAGACGCTGTACGACCGCTACTTCCTGCATGTCCGCGGCACACGAATCGAACTGCCTCAGGCGTTCTTCATGCGCGTGGCGATGGGGCTTGCCTTGCGGGAGATTGACCGAGAGGGCAAGGCGATCGAGTTCTACAACCTGCTGTCGTCGTTCGCTTTCATGGCGTCGACGCCGACGCTGTTCAACGCCGGCACGCTGCGTCCACAACTCTCGTCGTGTTTCCTGACCACCGTTCCGGACGATCTCGACGGCATCTTCAAGTCGGTGAAGGACAACGCGCTGCTGGCCAAATACTCCGGCGGTCTCGGCAACGACTGGACCCGCGTCCGCGGTCTTGGCGCCCACATCAAGGGGACCAATGGCGAAAGCCAGGGAATCGTGCCGTTCCTGAAGGTCGCAAACGATACGGCGATCGCGGTCAACCAGGGCGGCAAGCGCAAGGGTGCCGTCTGCGCCTATCTGGAAACCTGGCATATCGACGTCGAGGAGTTTCTCGATCTCCGCAAGAACACGGGCGACGACCGCCGGCGCACGCACGACATGAACACTGCCAATTGGGTGCCGGACCTTTTCATGGAGCGGGTCGAAGCCGACGGGGCATGGACCCTGTTCTCACCCGACGAAGCGCCGGACCTGCACGACCTTTTCGGCCACGCTTTCAAGGCGGCCTACGAAGCCTATGAGGCCAAAGCCGCGCGCGGAGAGATGAAAGTCTTCAAGCAGGTGCGCGCCGCCGATCTCTGGCGCCGCATGCTGACGATGCTGTTCGAGACCGGGCATCCCTGGATCACGTTCAAGGATCCTTGCAATATCCGATCGCCGCAACGCCATGCCGGCGTGGTGCACTCGTCCAATCTCTGCACCGAGATCACGCTCAATACGTCAAATGACGAAGTCGCGGTCTGCAATCTCGGCTCGGTCAATCTCGCGGCTCATATCGGGCCGCAAGGCCTCGACCACGACAAACTCGGCGGCACGGTCAAGACCGCAATGCGCATGCTCGACAACGTCATCGACATCAATTTCTACACGATACCGGAAGCTCGGCGTTCGAACCTGCGCCACCGGCCGGTCGGGCTCGGCCTCATGGGCTTCCAGGATGCGTTGCAAATGCTCCGCTTGCCCTATGCCTCGGAGGGGGCGGTGCGCTTTGCGGACGAGAGCATGGAGGCGATTTCTTTCCATGCCATATCGGCGTCTGCCGATCTTGCCGCCGAGCGCGGGCGCTATCCAAGCTATGACCGATCGCTGTGGTCGAAGGGGATTTTGCCGATCGATTCGATCGAGCTGCTAGCGGACGCCCGCAGCACGCTTGATCTCGACCGCTCGGAGCGGCTGGACTGGGAAGGCCTGCGGGAGCGGGTGAAGGCCGTCGGGATGCGCAATTCGAACACGATGGCGATCGCGCCGACAGCGACGATCTCGAACATCTGCGGCGTTAGCCAGTCGATCGAGCCGGCCTACCAGAACCTGTACGTGAAATCGAACATGTCGGGTGATTTCACCGTGGTGAATGCCTTCCTGGTCCGCGATCTCAAGGCGCGAGGCTTGTGGGACGAGGTGATGGTGTCGGACCTGAAATACTTCGATGGCGTCGCGGGCCAGATCGACCGGATCCCGGACGATCTGAAATCGCTTTATGCGACCGCGTTCGAGATCGACAGCGCATGGCTGATCGAGGCCGCTGCGCGCCGCCAGAAGTGGATCGACCAGGCTCAGTCGCTCAATCTCTATATCGCCAATCCCTCAGGGAAGAAGCTGGATGCGCTGTACAGGCTCGCATGGCAGCGCGGGCTGAAGACCACCTATTACCTGCGCTCGCGCTCGGCGACGCATGTCGAAAAATCGACGCTGAAGGGCACGGACGGAAAGCTCAATGCGGTGTCGGCCGTGTCAGCCGTCTTCACCAAGAGCGCAATGATGCCCGATGCGATGCCGTCATGCCGCATCGATGATCCGGATTGTGAAGCCTGCCAGTGATGCATTTCGCGTAGCGACAAGAACAAGGGGGAAAACCATCATGCTCGACTGGTCCGATACTGACGCAAAGCCCGCGATACCGGCGCCGCTGATCGTGTTCGCAAAGCCCTCGGCGGAGCCGACGGGGCTCGGGGCGATCGACCGCGAGGGCGGACGGGTCTCGATCGACCAGAAAGCAATGATCAATTGCCGAGCCGATGTGAACCAGTTGCTTCCGCTCAAGTACAAATGGGCCTGGGAGAAATACCTCGCCGGCTGCAACAATCACTGGATGCCGACCGAGGTGTCGATGCAGGCCGACATCGCGCTGTGGAAGTCCCGCGACGGCCTGACCGAGGACGAGCGGCGCGCGATCAAGCGCAACCTGGGCTTCTTCGCGGCGTCAGAAAGCCTGGTTGCCAACAACATCGTGCTCGCGATCTACCGGCACCTCACGAACCCGGAATGCCGGCAATATCTTCTGCGCCAGGCATTCGAGGAGGCGGTGCATACGCACACTTTCCAGTACATCGTCGAAAGCCTCGGGCTCGACGAGGGCGAGCTCTTCAACATGTACCGCGAGGTGCCTTCGATCACCGACAAGGCCGCCTGGGCGCTGAAGCACACACAGCATCTCGACGATCCTGACTTCAAGACCGGGACACCGGAATCCGACCGCGCGTTCCTGCGCGATCTCATTGCCTTCTATGTGATCTTCGAAGGGATGTGGTTCTATACCGGCTTTGCGCAGATCCTTTCGCTCGGCCGGCGCAACAAGATGGTGGGCATCGCCGAGCAGTACCAATACATCCTGCGCGACGAGAGCATTCATCTCAACTTCGGCATCGATGTCATCAATCAGATCAAGATCGAAAACCCGCATCTTTGGTCGCGCGAGTTTCAGGCTGAGGTCGCAGGAATGGTGCGCGAAGCGGCCGAACTGGAGGTCGCCTATGGCCGCGATACCATGCCGCGTGGCTTCCTCGGGCTGAACGCAGCATTGTGCGAGCAGTATATGCATTTCATCGCCAACCGGCGCTGTGCGCAACTCGGGCTGGTCTCGGTCTTTCCAGAGACCGACAATCCGTTTCCGTGGATGTCGGAGGCAATGGACCTCAAGAAGGAAAAGAACTTCTTCGAGACCCGCGTCATCGAATATCAGAATGGCGGCGCGCTGACCTGGGATTGAGTTCGGCCCCTGGATTGATACCCACCTGTCCCCAACTTCCAACGGTTCGGCGGCCTGGGTTGTTTTTGTGCTCGCAATTTGATCCGCGGCTTGCAACCATGCGGCCATCTGTCGCTGAGCGGCGATGGAGTTTGAAAAGCGTCGCCCTAAAGGCGGGGTTGGCAGAAAAGGCTGGGTTGACGATAAGAAAAGTGAATTCCTTTCCATGCTCGACCTGCGACCGCACCCATCCAAGCTTCCATGAAACTTGCGCTTATCGTTCTGATCCCTTTCATCGGGGCGTTGCTGCCGCCCCTGGCCATCCGTGCCGGCCGCAACGTCTGCACCGTGGTCACCGCCGGCGTCTCTGCGCTGTCGCTGATCATATTGCTGACGCTGGTCCCGCAGGTCTATTCGGGCGGGGTGCCGCATAGCCGGTTCGAGTGGCTGCCGCAGCTCGGCTTGTCGTTCTCGTTTTTCGCCGACGGACTCGGGCTGTTTTTCGCAGCCATGATCCTGTCGATCGGGCTGCTGATCATCCTCTATGCGCGCTTCTATTTGAGCCGCAACGATGCGGTCGGCCGGTTCTTCTGTTATCTTCTGATGTTTCAGGGGTCGATGCTCGGCATTGTTCTGAGCGACAATATCCTTCTGCTGATTGTGTTCTGGGAGCTTACGAGCCTCACGTCATTTCTTCTGATCGGCTATTGGTACCATCTTCCGGAATCGCGCGCTGGCGCACGGATGGCGCTGATCGTCACCGGCGGTGGCGGTCTTGCGCTGATGGGCGGCATGCTGCTACTCGGCAACATTGCCGGCACTTTCGAGATCAGCGAGATCCTGACGCGCGGCGAACAGATCAAGGCATCGCCGCTTTATCTGCCCGCGCTTCTGCTTATTCTGATCGGTGCTTTCACCAAGTCGGCGCAGTTTCCGTTCCATTTCTGGCTGCCGCATGCGATGGCGGCGCCGACGCCGGTCTCTGCCTATCTGCATTCCGCCACGATGGTGAAAGCGGGCGTGTTCCTGCTGGCGCGTCTGTGGCCGGCGCTGTCGGGCACGCCGGAATGGTTCCTGATCGTGTCCATGACCGGACTCGTGACGATGGTCGTCGCGGCATGGATCGCGATATTCAAGGACGACCTGAAAGCGCTGCTGGCCTTTTCGACGGTCAGCCATCTCGGCTTGCTGACGATGCTGCTCGGTTTGTCGACCCGCATGGCGGTGGTGGCGGCGGTCTTCCATGTGCTCAACCACGCGACTTTCAAGGCTGCGCTCTTCATGAGCGCGGGCATTGTCGATCATGAGACCGGCACCCGCGACATCCGAAAGCTCGGCGGGCTCATCCATGTGATGCCGATCACCGCCACGCTGGCGATCATCGCCGCGGCGTCGATGGCCGGCATGATCGGGCTTAACGGCTTTCTCTCCAAGGAGTTGATGCTGGAGGAGGCGGCGACCACGGTTTATGCCGGGCAGGCCTGGCTGTTTCCGGTATTCGCCACCCTTGGCGGCCTGTTCTCCGCGGCCTATTCGGCGCGGCTGATCTTCGCCGTGTTTTTTGGCCGCAAGCGCGATGATTACGCTCATCATCCGCACGACCCTCCGTTCGGAATGTGGCTGCCGGTCGCGCTGCTGGTCATTCCGGTGATCGCCATCGGTTTGGTGCCGCAGATTTTTGCCGGTGCCATCGTCGAGCGTACGGCGCTTGCAACCGCGGGCGGCGCGCTTCCCGATTACTATCTCGCGATCTGGCACGGGATCACGCCTGCGCTGATCATGAGCCTCATCGCCACATTCGGCGGACTGCTGCTTTATCTCCTGTACGCACAGGTGAACCGACTGCGTCTGGCCGTGCCCCGGCCGGACGCCATGACCATGTTCCAGGCCACCATCGCCGGCATCGTTGTTTTCTCCCGGCGGCTGATGGCAGCGTTCGATAATGGCAGCCTGCCACGCTATTTCGGGGTCACGGTCGCTGCGGTCTGCGTTTTCGGTTTCGCCGGCTTCCTGACCTCACCGTATGCGCCGGGCACGCGGCCGACGCTTCCTGTCAACCTGCCGGCAGTCACCGGCTGGCTCGCGCTGATCGCGGCGTGCATCCTGATCGTCGCCCGCCATCACGACCGGCTGTTCGCACTGATCATCACCAGTGTGGTCGGGCTGATCGTCTCTCTCGCCTTCCTGCAGTTCTCCGCTCCAGACCTCGCGCTGACGCAGATCTCGGTCGAGGTCGTCACGACCATCCTGTTGCTGCTGGCGATCAACCTGCTTCCCCGCATCAGCGCGAACGATTTGCCGCGGCGTGCCAGCCTCGGCGCCGGCGCTTTTGCGCTGATCGTCGGCGCCGGTGTGGCTGCGCTGGCCTATGCCATTCTCACCCGCGGCTTTGAGACGATCTCGGACTACCATGTCGCGCAATCCAAGCCCGGCGGCGGCGGCACCAACGTCGTCAACGTGATCCTGGTCGATTTCCGCGGCTATGATACGTTCGGCGAAATCATCGTTCTTGCGATCGCTGCGCTGACGATCTTTGCCCTGCTTGACGCCGCTCTGCACGGAGCGTCCGGGCGGCGGCTCGCGGCCACGCGGTTCGGGCCCCAGGCGTTCGATCCGCATCCGTTGATGATGATCGTGATCACGCGCGTGGTGCTGCCGCTGGCGTTGATGACCGGCGTGTACATTCTGCTTCGCGGGCACAACTTGCCCGGCGGCGGGTTCATCGCCGGGCTGATCGTCGCCATCGCCTATCTCATGCAATACATGGCGAGCGGCTATCTCTGGGCGCAGAAGCGCGCGCGAATGGATGCGCATCTGATGATCGGCGGCGGTGTCGCCATCGCCGGCGCGACCGGCCTGGCGTCGCTGCTGTTCGATCGCCCCTTCCTGAGTTCGACCTTCGGCTATTTCGACTTGCCGCTCTTCGGCGAGGTTGAACTGGCCTCCGCCATGGCGTTCGATGTTGGCGTGTTCTTCACGGTGCTCGGGACCTGCATCCTGTCGCTGGCGACAATATCCCGCGTCGAGAATCGCGCCGAGGAAGCCTCCAACCTGGCAGCGGGGAGGCCGTCATGAGCATGGAGTTGCTGCTCGCGACGGCGATCGGGGCGATGACCTCCGTTGGCATCTATCTGCTGTTTCAGCGGCGCACATTTCCGGTCGTGATCGGATTGTCGTTTTTGTCCTACGCGGTGAATGTGTTCCTGTTCGCGATGGGCCGGCTGGTGATCGACCTGCCGCCGATCATTTCAAAGAGCGCGACGGGTTATACCGACCCGCTGCCGCAGGCGCTGGTGTTGACTGCGATTGTCATCACCTTCGGCATGACGGCGCTGATCGTCGTGCTGTCGCTGCGCGCCTTTCTCGAGACCGGCTCGGATGACGTCTCGCTCGGTGGTGGCTCCGACGATGACGTGGCGGCCCGGCCGAAGGAGCCCCGGCGATGAACCAGGGCATGATCCTGCCGGTCGCAATTCCGGCAATGGCAGCCGCATTGCTTGTGCTGGTGTCGCGTTATGGGCTGAGGGTGCAGCGCGTGACCTCGGTGGTCGCGATCATGCTGCAACTGGCCGTCGCCGCCTGGCTTTATGCGCTGGCTGCCGATGGTGAGACCCGCGTCTATCTGCTCGGCAATTGGCCGGCGCCATTCGGTATCGTTCTAGTGCTAGACCGCCTGGCGGCGACAATGCTGTTGCTGGCGGGTGTGCTGGGGACCGGCGTTCTGATCGCGTCGCTCGGCAGATGGGACCAGCTCGGCCGCCATTTCCATGCGCTGTTCCAGTTCCAGCTTCTTGGCGTCAACGGCGCTTTCCTGACCGGGGACCTCTTCAACCTGTTCGTGTTCTTCGAGGTGCTGCTGATCGCGTCGTACGGACTGATGCTGCATGGCGGCGGAGCGCGCCGCCTGAAAGCCGGCTTTCATTACGTGGCGATCAACCTGATCGGGTCGACCGTTTTCCTGTTCGCCGTGGGCACCATCTATGCAGTGACCGGCACGCTCAACATGGCCGATCTCGCGATCAAGGTTCGGAACGTCGCCGCCGGCAACGAGGCGCTGCTGTCCGCGGGCGCGCTGCTGCTGTTCACGGTTTTTGCGATCAAATCGGCGATGGTGCCGCTGCATTGGTGGCTGCCGCCGACCTATGGCTCCACTTCGCCGCCGGCCGCAGCCATGTTTGCAATCATGACCAAGGTCGGCGCCTATTCGATCATTCGCGTTTACACCCTGATATTCGGCGCCGATGCCGGTCCGCTTGCGGGCATTGCGCTGCCATGGATCATGCCTGCCGCAATCCTCACGCTCGTGATTGGCACATTCGGCATGCTGGCAAGCCGCGCGCTCAGCGACCTGGTCGCCTATTCGGTCATCGCGTCGATGGGCACGTTGCTCATTGCAGTCGGACTTGGCAGCGGCGATGGCCTTTCAGCGGCGCTCTATTATGCGGTGCAGAGCACCCTGACGAGCGCCGGCCTGTTTCTGCTGGCCGGCATTCTGGTGCATCGTCCGGAGGTTCGCCCCGCTTCAGTAGAGCCTGCCGGACTGAGCGGCGAGGTCATGTTGCTCGGCGGCTTGTATTTCCTGCTTGCGATCGCGATGGTCGGCATGCCGCCGCTGGCCGGATTCCTGGGCAAGCTCCTGATCCTCGACGCAGCGCGGGCGAGCGGGGAGGCCTCTCTCGTATGGCCGGCGATCCTGATCACGAGTCTTCTGTTGATCCTGAGCTTCGCCCGCGCCGGCATCCGGACATTCTGGACCGCGCCGGATCGGTTGCTCGGCGATCCGGGCAAGACCGGGTTCCGGACATTGCCAATCGTCGTCATCGCCGTGCTGATTGGAGCGATGGCCGCGCTGTCCGGTTTCGCCGGCCCCGCCATGTCGGACATGACTGCGACCGCAAAGCAGCTGCTTGAGCCTCAGCTTTACATCGACGCGGTCCTCAAATCCGCGCCCCGCACCGCTGCGATGGTGACGCCATGACTTTGCTCATGCGCATCTTTCCGCATCCGCTTCTGAGCCTGACCCTGGCCGTGGTCTGGGTGCTGCTGGTGAACGACTTCTCGATCGGCAATTTCGTGTTCGGCCTGATCCTCGGCGTTGCAATTGCAAAGATCAGCAGCCCGTATTGGCCCGGCCGTCCGAAGATCCGCAATCCGCTTGCGATCATGGAGTATGGCCTTGTCGTGCTCTGGGACATCGTCGTGTCCAATGTGCAGGTGGCTTACCTGGTGTTGTTCAGGCGCAGCGAAAGCCTGCGCTCGCGCTTCATCACGATCCCGCTCGACTTGAAGTCGCCCGAAGCCATCGCGGTGCTGGCGGGAACGATCACGATGACGCCCGGCACCGTGAGCGCCGATCTCAGCGCCGACGGCCATTCCCTGCTGGTTCATTGCCTCGAGACCGACGATCCGGAGGGCACGGTCGCGTCAATCAAATCCCGTTACGAAAGCCGGCTGATGAGGATTTTCGAATGATAGCAATGGCATCCATAGTTGCGTTGATCGCAATCGCCGTGTCCGTCATGCTCAACCTGTACCGGCTCTGGGCTGGTCCCGACGCCACCGATCGCATCCTGGCGCTCGATACGATGGTGATCAACGCGATCGGATTGATCGTGCTGGCCGGGATTTTGTTCGGCACGACGATTTATTTCGAGGCCGCGTTGCTGTTTGCCATGGTCGGCTTCATTTCGACCGTGGCCTTCTGCAAGTTCCTGTTGCGCGGCAATGTGATCGAGTAGACGTCATGCAGTTGGTAGGCGAAATCCTTGTCTCGGCGCTGATCGTCACCGGCGCATTTTTTCTCTTCGTCGGTTCGTTCGGCCTTGCGAAACTGACCGATACGATGCGCAGGCTGCATGCGCCGACCAAGGCGACCACGCTCGGCATCGGTGCGCTGCTGATCGCGTCGATGGTGTATTTTCTGCTGTTTCACAATTTGCCGACGGCGCACGAACTGATGATCTCGCTGTTCCTGTTTCTGACGGCCCCGGTCACGGCCAACATGGTGGCCAAGGCGCATATCTTTCGCCACAAGAACGTGCAGGACGAGATGACTCCGCCGACCAGCGGTCCCGGCTGGGCCACCCTGTCGGAGGTCGAGACGGAGCGGCCGCAATAGCCGCACGCAATGCGCCGGACTAACAGGCCTGGCAGCCGTGTAGACGATGACTTAATGTTTACGCCGATCGTGGCATTGAGAGACCTGATCCGTTGCCGCGGAGTTTGAAATGCCGACAGCGATTCGTGGTCCGGTGCTCACCTATACGGGCGATCCGTTCAAGAGCGGGTTCGACAGCACGATGGTCCATGAGCCGGACGCCATCGTCGCGATGGACAATGGACTGATCACGCATTTCGGTCCGGCAGCCGCGATCGAGCCGTTGTTGCCGCCGGGGACGGACATCAGGAATTACGGCCCCGACGCGCTGATTTCGGCGGGCTTCATCGACAGCCACGTGCACTTTCCGCAGACGCCGATGATCGCCGCCTATGGCGACCAGTTGCTCGACTGGCTCGACAAGTACACCTACCCGGTCGAGCAGAAATATTCCGACAAGGAGTTTGCGCGCGGCGTCGCCAAGATGTTTCTGCGCGAAAATCTGAGGAACGGGATCACCAGCGGCTCCGTCTATTGCACGGTTCATCCTCAGTCGGTCGATGCGCTGTTCGAGGAGGCGGAGAAGCTCGGCATGCGGCTGGCCGCCGGCAAGGTCCTGATGGACCGCAACGCGCCGGAGAAACTCAGGGATACGGCACAGTCGGGCTACGACGAGTCGAAGGCGCTGATCGCGAAATGGCATAATCGCGGCCGGCTGATGTACGCCATCACGCCACGCTTCGCCGCGACCAGTTCGCGCGAGCAGCTGGAGGCCGCCGGCGCGCTCTGCAACGAGCATCCGGACTGTTTCATGCAGACCCATGTGTCCGAGAACCAACGAGAGGTGACGTGGATCAGGGAGCTTTTCCCGGAGCGGAATGGCTATCTCGATGTCTACGATCATTATTCGCTGTGCCGGCCGCGCGCGGTGTTCGGACACGGCATCTATCTGACTGACGACGAGATGCAGGTGATGCATCGCACCGGTTCGGCGATCGCGCATTGCCCGACGTCGAACTTCTTCCTTGGCAGCGGCTGCTTCAATATCGCCCGGGCAATGCAACAGGAGCGCCCGGTCCGCGTCGGTCTCGGCACCGATATCGGCGCCGGCACATCGTTTTCGATCCTCGCGACATTGGGCGAGACCTACAAGGCGGCGCAGATGAACGGCCACGCCTTGTCCGCCGGACACGCCTATTACGTCGCGACGCGCGGCACCGCGCATGCGATGTACCTGGACGACAAGATCGGCAGCATCGCGCCTGGCATGGAGGCCGATCTGGTGGTTCTCGATATGAAATCCACGCCGCTGATCGAGTATCGGATGCAATTCGCGAGGGATTTCGAGGAAGCCCTGTTCATCCAGATGACGCTCGGCGACGATCGTGCCGTGCAGGCCACCTATGTCGCAGGCGAATTGGTCTATCGGCGCGACCGCGACAATCCGTTTGTCGCGATCTAGGCTTTCAGCCTGTTGAACTGCCGCGGTCGAAGCGCAGCACCGCTTCGGCGATCACCGCGGTGCCGGCGGCCAGCGCATCAGGCTCCGCCCATTCCTCCGGCGCGTGGCTCTTTCCGTCACGGCAGGGGATGAACAACATGGCCGACGGCGCGATCCGCGCCACGAAGGCGGCGTCGTGTCCGGCGCCGGAGGCGATGTCGGTGCTGGTGAAGCCAAGCGCATTCGCGCTGTCCCGCAATAATCCGCGCAGGCGAGCATCGCAGGCGGTCGGGTTGGTGTCGGACAGTCTCGCGAACACGGCGCGTTCGGTGCGGCTCTCGCTCGCGAATGTACGGGTCTCACGATCCAGCAGCGCGAGAAACTCGTCCATCAGGGCGCGATTTTCGGAGCGCGCATCGATGACGATGCGCGCCTCCTGCGGCACCACATTCGACGCACCCGGCGAGACCGAGACGATTCCGATGGTGGCGACGAACAGGCCTTCCTTGCGGGAAACGAATTCGCGGGCGACCCGGTCGACGAACACGGCAGTCTTGGCCGCCGGCGTAAACGCATCGCGCCGCAGATGCATCGGTGTGGTTCCAGCGTGATCGGCCGAGCCCCGAAACACGACTTCGATACGGGTGATCCCGACGATCGCCGTCACGATGCCGACATCGAGCCGGCCGTCCTGAAGCACGAGCCCCTGCTCGATATGCAGTTCGAAAAAGCAGGCGATGTCGCTGCGCTTTGCCGTCGCGAGTGCCGCGACATTTCCGCCGACCCGGTCGATCGCGTGCGAGAGCACCTCGCCTGACGGGTCGGTATATCGCAGCATCCCGTCGTCAAGGACGCCGGCCATGCCGCGGCTGCCGATGCACGACAGGCCGAATTCGCTCGGCTCCTCGGCGAGAAAGTCGATCACCTCGATTGCGTGGCGCAGCACGACGCCCGATTCCGCAAGCGAGCGGACGATTTCGAGTGCGGCGAGCACACCGGCCGGCCCGTCGAAGCGGCCCCCGGATGGCACCGAGTCGGAATGCGAGCCGATCAGAATCGTGCCGGCGGCTGGGTCTGAGCCGGCGCGGCGGCCGATGAGATTGCCCGCATTGTCAATGCGCGTTTCCAGGCCCGCCGCTTCAAAGCGCTGGCGCAGCCAGATCCGGCCCTGGTCGAATAGCGGGGAGAACGAGCGGCGGGTATAGGGCTTGCCCGGATCGGTGATCTCGGCGAGCTGCATCAGGTCGTCCCACAGCCGCCGGCCGTCGATCGGCAAGTTACCCGCCATCACGCCCCCTCAATCCGGTCAGCGCTAGTGGCGTCCTGATCCGCGCTTTTCAGGGCCGCCGCCGCCAGCGCATACCCGCCGGACGCTCCGTCGACGAAATGCATGTGATCCGAGTGCGTCGGGAAGGGCGCGAAACAGGTCATCATCGCAGCCTGCTGGCGATGCAATCCGAAGCGGACCGATCCCGCGCGCGCGGCGGCAGCGAGCCTGCGTTCGATTTCCTCGGCGAGTTCTGGCGTGCAGTCGATGATCATGCGCAGGGCATCGTCGTATTTGCGGAAGTCGGAATTGGCAACAAGCTGCCTCAGATAGACCGCGGGAATGAATTGTCCGATGCGCAGGCGGAAGCGAAAGACCAGGTAGTAGAATGACGTCAAAAGGAATGCCGCGCTGCGCCGGATGAACAACGGAATGCCGGTACGGCGCGATACGCGAGCCTCCATGTCCACGCCCTGCCAGCCGAATTTCGGTCCCTGCTCGGGGACGGGCGCGTGGCCTCTCTGCTCGGACAGCAGGATCAGGTCCTCCACCACGCGGCGGAAGCTTCCGTCGTTACCTCGCGCGCCCGGAACCACCAGCAGCGCCAGCACGACACCGTGCAGCGAAGGCATTTCCTCAAAGCGGCAGGACAGCCCGCTCAGATCGGGTCGCGTGCCGGGCGGCGCCGGCGCCACCGCGAACAGACCACGCTTCATCGCCGCCTCGGCCCAGGCAAGTCCGCCGCCCATGAACATGGCGTAGTTCACGTCTTCAGATGGTCCGAAGCGGGCAACGCGGACATCAAGTCCGCTCGCGCGCAACTCTTCGACCGGCACCATGGCGCCACGCAATTCGAGTGACATTTCCTCCTGCGCCCAGCGTAAGGTCGCAGCCAGCGCCGCGCGCGCGGCCTCGGCGGCGGAGGGGGGCACGGCAAAGCTCGCGCCGTCGCCGCCGAATACAAACGGAAACTCACGGCCGATTGCATTGACCACGGCGGCAATGCCCGCCACACCGGCCATGTTGACCGCCTTGTAGCGATTATCCTGGATGGCGCGGGTGGAGCCGACGACATCGGTCGTGCCGATTACCCAATCCGGCGGTAGCGGTTGATACAATGTCTCGTCCAGGACGCGCGGAAAACCGCGAAACACCGGGACGCGGTCATAGAAGCTGTCGCTGTCAGGTTCCGAATTCACAGGCGCCTGTCCTCAATCCGGCCACCGTACCGCGTTTGCGTCAATTTGCCGACTCGAACCAGCGCAGGAAGCGGCCGCCGGCAATCCCGCGCATCAGCGCCAGATTGTATTCGGTGAATGTCTCGGGACGATGCCAGCCGTCTGTCGGCCAGTTCGACACGGCGCGCTCAAGACGGGCAAGGTCGATCGCGCGGCTTGCCAGCGGCGAGCGCGAAAGGGCTTCTATCTCGGACGCCAGTTGGTTGCGCCGGCCTGAAAATCTCTCATGCCAATCCGCATCCTGCAGCCCGCGCAAATTGTTGGTCAGGACGGCGTCCGGAAGCAGCCCCCACATCGCGCGCCGGATCAGCGAACGATCGGTGCCTTCGGCCAGATATTGCTCCGGCGGTACGCCGAAACAATAGGACACGACATCGATGTCTGCGGTCGGATCGCGGACCTCCACGCCTGTCAGCGCTTTCTCCGCCGCATACCAGTCGCCGGCATAATCGGCCTGCAGCAGCGACTGGATACGCTCGTCCGAACGCGTGCGATAAAGAAAATCGTGCCGGTTCGTTCGCGCGCGTGCGTCGACGCCCATCGCCGCTGCGAATTCCGGCCGGATCGGCGAATGCTGCTGCCATGGCGCGACACGGCGTGGATGCCGTCGCTCGCTGGAGAGCCATTGCGATATCAGCGGTTCGATGAAGAGGTTTCGTGTCGTCGCCCAGCGCGAGTGCGGCGTGCGGCGATAGTAGAGCCTCCACTGGCGAAGCGCGGTCAGCCAGCGTCCGCGTTTGAGGTGCGCGGCCGCCTGCGACCAGCCGCTCCAACTGATCGTGGAATTGCCGCGCAGGCCGCCGAGCAGCACGCGGCGGCCTTGCTGGCGCGCAAGCCGCAGGATGGCCAGCACCCAGCCGAGATTGGTCGGGTTTCGAACCGGCCCTTCGAGCGCGATGAAAAACCGGTCGATTTCGGCGAAGTCGTCAGCGGCAGTGTTCACGACGTAAGTCACATCGATATTGCCTGCCGCCCTGGCGATGGCGTCGACATAAAGCGTTTCGTCCGCGTAATGTCCGGCTGCGACCGGTGCGTCGAACCCGCGGCGCGGAACGCCGGTGAAGGCGGCGAGCCGTTGCTTGTTCTCGTGAAGTGCACGCGCCGCAAGCGCGGCAACAGACGACGAATCCAGTCCGCCGCTGAGCAGGCAGCCGATCGGATGAGCGCTTCGCATCTGCCGCCGTACCGCGACATTAAGTCTTTCGCGCAAGCCTTCGGCGTAATCCTGGTCCGACGGCAATCGTACGGGACGGATGTCGCGCACCGACCAGTATGGCAGAAGCTTTGTGGCGCCGCCGGAATCGACCTGCATGACATGCGCGGGCGGAACACGGAAAATGTCACGGTAGATCGTAGTCGTGTGCTCGGCATGATTGAGCACAAGAAAATCGGCGAACTTCTCCTCGCTCAATTCGCGCGGGACCGCATTCATCGCGAACAAGCCGTTGGGCATGGTGGCGAAAGCGAAGAAGCGCTCGCTTCGATGCCACATGACGACATTGAGCCCGATGTGGTCTCGGGCCAGCGTCAGGAGACGTTGCTGCGGATTCCAGATCGCCGCCGCAAATGGGCCACGCAGCATCGGCCAGACGGCGTCGCCAAGCCGTTCCCACGCACTCAGCAGAACCCGCGAATCCGGCCAGGTCATCGCGTCCTGGTTCGATAGCCCGATGCGGCGGAGGATGTCCTCGCGGTTGTCGAGCCGCAGGTCGGCGGTGATCATCGCTCCGCTTTGTCCCCGATAGGGCTGATGGTCGGCGCGATCCTCGGGCGTCATCCGCATCAGCACATGGACAAAGCCGATGCTGCCGCTGATGGATATATCGGATCGATCGGGCCCATGGGCGCGAAGGGCGTTCGCCGCCCGATCGAGTTCGCTGCGGCTGACCGGTTGGCCATCGAAACGCAGCATGCCCGCGATACCGCTCATGTGAGGCTGCCGGTCAATTCATCGCAGGCTGCCGAATGCGGCAAGTTGCGTAAACCCGCCGTCGCCATCGTCGCCTATGATTTTTTGTTCGCCGACCTCGATCCAGGCATGAGCGGCAAGGTCTTCGCCGCTGCGTGCGACACCGAGGCATAGCCGGCTTGCGATTCCGCGTCGGCGGAGCATCGCATGCGCGGCCAGTGCGCGGGGCAGACACATCCTGTCCATCCGCTGCCGCGTCGCACTGTGCTCGATCGCCCAGGCGATCCAGTGTACGTCATCGCCTGCAAAGCGGTTCAGCCGCCTCGGCGGACGATCCGCCCAGGCAAACAGGCGGGCCGGAGGCAAGACCCGCACTGCGAGCCGCGCCAGCAGCAGCATGATCGCTGCCTCGCGCAAGTGGATTCGCCGCCTTGTCCGGGGCTTCATCGCGAGGCGTCTCGATCGATGTGCCGGGCCAGCCGGCGTTCGATCAGGCGCTGAAGGAAAGGCAACACGTCATGCGACAAGGTCGCGGCATCGACATCATGGTTTTGTGACAGGCTGTCGAAAATGTCGCCGACCCGGCGCGGTTCGGACAGCATCTGCCAGATTTCGCTCGCCACTCCGTTGAAGCTGACATAGGTGCCCGACTGGAGGCTCAGGACGACCATGCGGCCATCGAGATCTGCCGCGGGGAGGGTCCGGTCGCGGACCAGGATGCTGTCAATCGTCACACCCACGCTCAACAGGCTCCACAAATCGCCGGCCTGAGGCGGCAAACTAGCCGAAGCGGAAAGTCTTCGCCATCAGGCTGGGTTCGACTGGCAGCCGTTATTCGGTCCGAGCCGACAGCGGAAACGACATTTCGAAAGCAAAACCGAGCTTGGATGACGGCGAGGTGGGAGCCGGTTCGGGCGGGTGGGGAGGCAATTGTCCGGTTACAGCGGCTTTCGTCGTCGTCCCGATCGGCACTTCGACAATCGCAGGGGCTTCCCAGGCTCGCCGTTCCTGCCGGGGACCAGTGTCTGAAAGCTGTGACCGCATCTCGCCTCCGGAATGTCCCGTCAGGCAAATATTATGGGTATCGGTTCACACGAGGCAAGGGTGAACGACACACGTCCGGGGAGCCTTCCTGGCAGCGACGATAACTCTTTGGTTTGCAAGCATGTAACGCCCGGCGCCAGCGCTTGGCAGTGGCAACCCGCCATGATAGCTTTTTTTCGGAGCAGGCTAGATTGAGGCGAGTGGATCGCTCGATCAGATGGCGGCCGATCCATGCATGCCGAAAGGGTTCTCGTATGGCACAAAAAACGACTTCAGAGGCAGAGGTAAAGCCCGGGGCGCCGGAAACCGCAGCGCCTGAGCTAACCCCTGCGGCGCGCCATGAGATGGCGGACAAGCTCGTCGATCGCTTCTCCTTGTGGGGCGGCGTTGCTGGCCTTGTCCCGGTGCCGGTTGTCGATGTCGCCGCCGTCGCCGGCATCCAGTTGCAGATGCTGCGCCGACTGTCGCAAATCTATAACGTGCCGTTTTCGGAAAACAGCGGCAAGGCCGTGATCGCGGCACTCGCTGGCACGATGATTCCCGCCACCAGCGGCATCGGCGCGGCCAGCATGCTGAAGTCGATCCCGATCATCGGCACCATCGCGTCGGGATTTGTGATGCCGGCGCTGGCCGCCGGTGCAACCTTTGCCATTGGCAAGGCGTTCGTCCAGCACTTCGAATCGGGCGGCACGCTGCTCGACTTCAATCCGCCGGACTACCGTGAATTCATCAAGGTGCAGAAGGAGAAGTGGGATTCGCGCTCGCGCAACAAGGTGTCAGCGACGCAAACGCCCGCTGCTGGCGCCACGACGGAGGCGGCAAACAACCATTGACCTGCAGGGTCTGTATCAAACCGGAGGGCAGCCGCGATTGCGAAATCGGCGGCTGTTCCAATGAGACCGATGATCGAAGCGGCCCTCTATATCGTGTTTTGTGCGCTCACCGGGCTTTGCGGTATCGGGCGCAGGATGGGCTTCCTGGGCACGTTCGGGCTCGCACTTCTGACCACGCCGCTGGTGGTTCTGCCCCTGCTTCTGCTCACCGGCCCGTCGCGAAATACGGAATGGCGTCGGCGGCCCTGATCCTGTCATATAGAAACCGGCGCGCGGCTTTTTCCGGGGCCCGGCTGCGCTCCTTGCAACAATAGCCGGCCGGCAGCACCGCAATGTCCTTCCTTCAGCTTGTCCACCGCGAGATGCACGCTTCGGTGCGGAAGCTGGTGTTCATGTCGGTGATCGGCGGCGTCAGCAACGCGGCCATTCTCACCGCCATCAACGCAGGTGCCGCGGCGGCCGACACCGAAGAACGCGGCAGCCTGTGGGCTGCGACGCTGTTCGTGGTCTCGCTGTTCCTGTTCTTCAAGACGCAGGTCTATGTCTCGACCACGATCACCTCGGAGATCGAGGCCATCATTCACAAGCTTCGCGTCCGGATGATGGACTATGTCCGGCGCTCGGAATTGCTTGCGATCGAGGACATCGGGCGGTCGCGGATCATCGCATCGATTTCCGGCGATGCCGCGATCCTGACGCAAGCGAGCAACATGCTCAGCTTCTCGATCCAGGGTCCGGTGCTGATCGGGTTCGTCGCGATCTATGTAGCCTATCTCTCGATCGTTGCGTTTCTGCTCAGCGTCCTGATCGTCAGCATGGCTGGCGTGATCTTCCATTTCAGGAGCCGCCGGCTGACCGCAGAGCGCTCGCTTGCGGCCGAGCATGAGCGGCGGCTATTCGACCGCATCACCGACTTCCTCGATGGCTTCAAGGAACTCAGGCTCAACCGCCCGCGCAGCGACGCCCTTTTCGACGACGCCGTCAACGTGTCGCGGACCGCTGCCAACATCAAGATCCGCGCGCAGTCGGAGACGTTCAAGCAGATCGCCTACTCGCAGGGCTACATGTATATCCTGCTGGGCACCGTCGTTTTCGTGGCGCCGCAATTCAGCGACAGCCTTGGCGGAACGTCCGTCGCAAAGATCACCGCGGCGCTCCTCTACGTGATCGGCGCATGTTTCGCGTTGGTGCAGTCGATCCCGATCCTGATGAATGCCAATGCCGCGGCGGATCGCATCGCGCGGCTGGAAGATTTGCTGCGCTCGACCGTGTCCTCGGAGACCGATGAGATCGTGTCGCCGAAGAGCTTCAAGACGATCGAGATGCGCGACATCGTCTTCAGCTATGTCGATCGCCATTCCGATGCGGCGTTCCATATCGGGCCGATCGATTTCACCCTGCGCGCGGGCGAGCTAGTCTTCATCACCGGCGGCAACGGGTCGGGAAAGTCGACCTTCCTGCGGGTGCTCGCCGGGCTCTACCATCCCGAAGAGGGGGACATCCTGCTGGACGGCAGGCGGGTCAACAAGGTGACCCGGGATGAGTATCGCGAGCTGTTTTCGGCAATTTTCTACGACTATCACCTCTTCAGGCGGCTTTACGGGATCCCGGACGCAGACCCCAGCGATCTTGCGAACCTGCTCGCCAAATTCCGGCTGGAGGACAAGACCGGCCTGATCGACGGCGAGTTCCGCACCCTCGACCTGTCCGGCGGCCAGCGCCGGCGCCTCGCACTGATTGTCAGTATGCTGGAAAACCGCCCCATCATGCTGCTAGACGAGTGGACCGCCGAGCAGGATCCGGAATACAGGCGCAAGTTCTATTATGAGCTATTGCCGGAGATGATAAGCGCCGGAAAGACCGTCGTGGTCATCACCCACGACGACCGCTTTCTGGACGAGCTTAATCTCACGGGACGACGCATACATATGGAAGAGGGCCGAATTGTCGAAGAACGTCCAGTGGGCGGCTGAAGGCGTTCGATGAGGTACGACTGATGGCAACGTATCCCGAGACTCTCGATGGCAACCCGCCGCCGCCGGCGAGGAGACGCGGCGCGTGGAATTTTCTGACACGACGTCTGCCGAGCTTCGCCTTCATGCTGCTGGTGCTGTTCCTCGCGGTGACGGTGCTCTGGCGCTTCGTTGTCATCACGGTGCCAAGCGGCCATGTCGGCGTTCTCTGGAAGCGGTTCAACACCTTCGATTACTATTGCTGGTGCTTCGCCGGTCGCGGCACCATGCTCAATCCGCAGCAATTGCGCGGGGAGGGCCTGCACCTCGTTTGGCCGTGGGATCACCTGTTCATCTACAATCTTCGCCTGCAATCCACGGCGCAGACCTACAACGCGATCTCGCGGGATGGCGTGAACGTCGCCATTCAGATGAACATTCGATATCAGTTGCTGCACAACGCGGTTGCGGTTCTGCACAAGTTCATCGGGCCCGCCTATTTCGATTCCGTCGTCAGTCCCGAGATCGGGAGCCAGACCCGGCAGGTGATTTCGCAATACACCGCGCAGGAGGTCTACACGTCCCGCGAAGCGATTCAGGAGCGTGTCCGCGACAACGCCCGCAAGGCTCTCGGCACCAATCTCAACAAGCTGGTTCAGCCGGAGGCGATGGAGCAGCCGGATCCGAGGAACTACAACGACGTTCTGCAATACTCGATCCAGATCATCGATACGCTCGTGCTGAGCATCGAGCTGCCCCCGGCCATCGTTGCAGCCATTAACCGCCAGACCGAGCAATTCTACCTGATTCAGGAATACCGTTACCGCGTCGAGCGCGAAGCGCAGGAGTCGCGTCGCAAGCAGATCGAGGCCAATGGTATCGCTGCTTTCCAGCAGACTGTCGGTCAGGGCATTACGGATTCGTATCTGCGCTGGCGCGGCATCGAGGCCACGCTCGCCCTGTCGCAGTCACAGAACTCCAAGATCGTCGTGATCGGCGGTGGCAAGGACGGTTTGCCGATCATTCTTGGGAATGTCGACCAGCCTGCGGGGCCCGCAACGCCGCCGCGGAAGGATGCAGTTCCATCTTCGCCGACCGACACCGTGCCGGGTGCCTATGCCCCGGCGCAGGCGGTGCCCCGCGCATTCGCTCCGCAGGCATTGCCGCGGGAGTTTGCGCCGCCACAGGGGCCGACAACTGGGGCGGCTCCAACGGCAACGCCGCCGACTGGGACGCCGCCGACGGTGACGTCGCCGACCACGGTGGTGGTCCAGCCGGGTGCAGCGGTGAACGTGAATCCGCAGCCAAGCGCATCACCGCAGACGCCGCCCGGGCCGGGCGAAAAGCCGGCGAATTCGCCGGAGCCCGGTGCCGCCAACAAGCCGGGTGCGAAGCCGCAAGCCAGCGAAAAGCCGGCGGTCTTCAATCCTTTCGACCTGTCCAGTTACGAGTCGGTGTTGTCGCGGATCACCGGCGGCTCGCGGCCGGCCAGCCAGCAGGATGGCGCCGAAGCGCCGGCCAGGCCGGCGGCGGCTGAGAAGCGGTAGCAGAGGCCATGGGCAGCAGAGTTCGGATCACAGGTTGTGTCCGGCAAACCCGAAATCGCGGTGGTGGGTGAGATGGCGCGGTGGCGTGGGATCAGACAGAGGAGGGCGGCAGGCGTGGCCAATGCGCAAGCCGCTCGTGCGGTCGAAGCGGATTTGAGTTCGCGGGCGGCCTGGCGATTGCTGACGCGCCGCCGTCGCGTCTACATCCTGCTGATCGAGACCTTGCTGATCCTGGGTGTGGCCCTGATCGGGCATATCACCGGACGCGAACTGGCCAGACGCCAGTTGGCGCAGCGTGAACTGACCATCCAGCAGCTTCGCGAGGAAAGGCAGCAGGTCAGCGCAGAACTGAACCTGCGCGCGGATCGAATCCTCACCCTGCAGACGCGTCTGAACCACGTGCAGGGCGTGCTGGATGGCATCGTCCCATCGGAGAACATCTACGTCGTGTTGCCGAACCAGTCGCTGATCGTCGCGGGCGGCGGGGTGACCGTCGGTCTCATGGGCGCGCCGACCATCCAGGGCGTGAATGTGAACGTCAACGGCCAGCGATACCTCGCGGCCGCCGGCGACGTCATCACCGCCAAGGTCAGCGACTCCAGGACCTGCCGGGTGACAATTCAGTCCTTCGATATGTTCAAGGCGGTGCTCCACGCCACATGTGCGGAAGAGCTGAGATAGGTCGAGTAGCCGTCGCGCGCGGTCATTCCCAGATCAAAACGTTCGGCAAGCTCTCGTCGCGTTGCCGCAGCAGCGTGTAGCCGACGCCGGCGAGACCGCGGAACAGGCCGAGATTGAAGCGCTGTCCGCCGCTATTCCAGCGATAGTCCCCGGTTGACCCGGCAGCCTGGACGATTGCGGCCAAGCGGTTCGCTGCGGTCTCGCGAATGTCCGGACGGCCGAGCGCCTCGCCGGCTTCGCACAGGAATTCGACATTGCCGAGCGTGCCGCAGCAGAGGGTGTCCAGCTCCGTCGGCCAGGCCTTGTCCACACCGGCGAGGGCGTGGCGGATATCGTCCCGCAGGGTTGCGGGGTCCATCCTTCCCTGTTTGAGCAGGGCGGCGCGCGCAAGGCCGATGCCCGGTGCGCCGTGACACCAGCGGCAGGCCCAGCCGGGTTCGTCCGCATGCCGCCGGTCCGGCCAATTGCGACGGTCCGCATCGTAAGTCGAATTCTCGAAGGCGAGTGCTTCGGACGCGGCTTGCTGAAAATCGTCACGTCCCGTCGCGGCAGCAAGCGATGCCAGCGCCAGAGCGAAGCCGGCGGCGCCGTGCGACATTCCGTTGAGGGCGTTCGGGCCGAGGCCGTGCCCGACCCAGCTCCGTAATCCCTCCGGGCCGGCGCGCTCCTGGCGCAGGAGATGTTCGCCGCATCTGATCGCGCGCGCCAGGACGTCGGGCGCCTGCGTATCGCGGTGAAGCCGCAGCAGGCCGAGAATGGCGCCGGCGCTGCCCCCGAGCGCATCCAGCCGCTTGTCCGCCGCGATCAACTCGTCCGTGATCAGTGCCGAGGCCACATTGGCGTCGGCCAGCAGATCCGCGTTGTCGAGGCTTCGAGCGATGGCGGTCAGCGCGTAGACCAGCGAGCCCAGCCCCGTGGCGCCGCCGATCCCGAGCGAACGGGCGAACCGTGCCGCGTTCCGGTCCTTCAGCTTCCTGCGCAGATGGCTCAGGGCGGCGAGCGCCAACTCGGCAGAGGGAGCATGGCCGGCAACTGCCGAATGCGCCGCCAGGAAGACCGCGATGCCGGATACGCCATTGTAGAGATCGGGGCCCAGCGGCGCGAGCTGGAACACCTCGGCATCGCCCATCCAGTCGAGACCGATCCACGACGCCGATCCGCCCCGGCGGATCGCATGATCGGATATTTCGGCTGCGACGCGATCGGATTCCAAGGCAAACGCTGTGTCGGTTGCTGCAACGTCCGATTTCAGCAGCGCCCGGAATGCGTCGGCGGAGTTCGAGGGCCTGGTCGGTGTGGTATTGGCCCGAATAACGGCAGTCTGCCAAGCGACCTCCCGCTCGTCGAAATCGCGCAGGCGGGCCTGGGCGCGCTCAAGAGCGGTGGGTCCGGTGAAAGTTGCAACCGGGCCTTCGAAGTCGCTGACTACATGCCCGTCGCTCGGCAAAACGAAATGCGGAACGTTCAGCGCGAGCAGCGCGGATCGTTCGGCGCGAAGGAACGGCCAGTTCGGGTCGGAAGCCCCGTCCCAGTCGGATAGTCGGGCGATAAAATCCGCCTGGGCCGACCACGCTGCGCCGTCGTCCATGCTGCGGTGGGTTTTGAGCCGTTGCAGCAGCATCGAATAGAAGCGGGTCGGCCGCACCACCTTGCGGACCGCCGCGCCAGCAAACCCCTCGAACAGCCGTCCCTGATCGGCTCCGCGCGTCCAGTGCGACAAGAACCGGGCATAGTCTTCGAAGCCCGCCACGAGGGCGTCGACATGGTCACGGAACCGCGCGTAACGACCGTCGACATGCGGCAAATTTGGGTTCGCCGTATCGACCAGCTTGGTTCGGGTCGGCCGCATGGTGTCGGTGTTGATGTCGATCCAAGCGATCCTGACCCTGGAATTCCAGTCGGCGGTCAGGGCGCCCATCGCAAACACCGACGTGTCCGGCGCGCGGCCATAAGCGGGCAGGATGCCGACCGCCATCACCGAATTCGCGATCATGTCGGCGGCGGCATCGGAGGCGGCACTTTCGGCCTCCTGCGATTTAGGCGCCGCCCCGGGCGGCTGCAGGATGGTCTCGAGATCGATCGGCACGGGCTGGTCGCCGGCGGCGATGATGTTCTCCTGGTGCATGTCGGTCGCGGCAAAGCAGTGGAATAGCGCAAGCCAGGCGCCGGCCCGGCGGAAATACATCTCGCAGTCGGCCTCATCGGCGACGTCGGTATGGTCGATGAATTCCGCCCAGCCGTAATGGTCACGCGCGATCGCGTCGGCCGCCCGCAAGTCCAGCGGCGGGCTGGATGCATTGAGCCGCCCGATCAAGGCGTGCCAGGCGACATCGAGCCGCAGATCCTTGGGCTTGTAGACGACCCGGGCGCCGTCCTCGAAGGTGACGATGAAGACCGAGCGACCGCCATTATGACGATCCGAAAGATCGCCGGCGATACGGGCGACGCACGCGTGGCCGTCGCGGCGGACCAGGTCGCGGCGGATCGCGTCGATATCGGCGTCAAGCCGCAACGCAAATTCGTGGACGGCGTCGATCCATTGCCGGGTCAGCGTGGCGAGCAATCGCAGGAGGACCGGCTTCTCCTCGAACAAGCTGCGGAAGCCGCCATCCTTCATGTCCGCGACAAACCGGTCATAGAGCGCAGTCGACGCCTCGGGTCCCGTCGGCGCCGTTTCGGACGGCATGTCGCCACGGGCCGCAGAGAAGCGCTCATACAGCGGCGGTACGCAGAGGTCGGTCAGCTGGTCCAGAAGCATCCGCCGGAGGTCGGCACGCGCGGCTTCGGTGAAATGGCGGCGGACTGGTGTCCCGATCGCGCTCCAGAGCAGATTTTCGGCCTGTTCGACGACCGGAAACAGCAGATGCTCGAAAGCCTGCGGCGCCATCGCCTGAGCCGTGCTGGTTTGCCCCGACGAGCGGCTCCGCAGCGCTGATTCGATCCAGGCAGCGTCTTCGACCCAGGCGGACTGCCGACGCGGGGCCGCGCGAACCGCCACCGACAGGCGCCGCTGAACATCCTCGTAAGACAACCCGTCGCGTTCCAACCTGCGGCGAAACAACCCGGCGTCGCCATTGGCGGAAGCGCGGGACCAAGCGGTGATTCGGGCCTTGGCCAAGTCCGGATCGCCGGCCTGACCGGGTAGCGGCTCGAAGTCACCGGACAGGAGCTCGTCAATTGCCGCGGCGCGCGCGATCAAACGCTCGAAAAACGCTTCCATCACTCTGTCTCAGGGGCCCCGCGCACGCTTATCCCCCGCGGCATAACGAATGTCACGATGCGAAGAGACACACAATCTGCACTGTTTTTGCAGCCGGATCGGGCGATAACGTCCGCCGATCGGTAAAAACAGGCCGTTTCGCATCGGACCGCGCGACCGGCCGAACAAGACCGCGTCGTCAATGTGTCACGGTCAGGGAATCGACATGAATCGTTAGTCAGGATTTTTAAGGGTTCGTTGTGGTGAGAAACTGACCACTGATTGACTTTTTACCTCACTTGGCGAATCCTTGCATTGCCAGCAGGGGGAAATTTCTCCGAGTTTCCTCGTTACTTTCTATGCATCTGGCGGATGAAAGGAATTTACGCCATGACCCTCACCACCCAAAAAGAACAAGAGATCCTGAGCTTCGACGTTTCCGACGAAGTGCTGGAAAGTGCCGCAGGAACCGAGACCTCCGCAAACTACACGCTGGGTTCGTGCACCGGCCTGTCCGTTTGCCCGGCCTGGTAATCTCCGGACGGTTTTGTCTGAAAAGACAATTTGGCGCCGTTTCCGAATAGCTCGGAAACGGCGTTATTTTTTTTGCCTGTGCGTTTCTGTGTCGGGCTTGTGCTTCCGCCCGCGAGACGCCCGCGAATTGCGGCGAACCCGAATCCGACATGCTTCAGTTCATCGGGCTCAAGCCCTGCCGGTCCGAATGGGCTCATCGTCTGGCCGTTAAGCCGAGCGACCCTTCAACAAAGCTGTGACCACCCTTGTGCATGACCGCTTTTCTGTGCCGTCCGGGCCTCAAGCTGTAGGCGTTGCCTGCGGAAATTAGGTACCATTGTTGACGAATCACAGCGTGGGTCTGTTGCCGAGGAGGCCGTGAGATGATCATCACAGTGGCCACGATGAAGGGTGGCAGCGGCAAGAGCACTGTTGCCAGTTGTCTGGCAGTCTACTGGCATTTGCGCGGCCGGCGCCCGACCCTCATCGATGCGGATCCGCAGCGTTCGATCATGGGACTGGCAGCGCGAGAGCGCGGACTTGGCGGCGTTGCCGTCATCGAGGATGCGACCGAAGAGGTAACCAGGACCGCGCGCCGGCTCTCGCTTGCCGGCGGACTGGTGATCATCGACACGCCGGGATTTCGCGCAAAGACCACGCTGGACTGCGTCGCGGCGTCGGACTTCCTTCTGGTGCCGGTGAAGCCGTCGCCGTTCGACGTCGACCGGACGCTGGATACCATCGGCTTCCTGACCGAGCGCAACGATGGGCGCCGCCCGCTCTATCGCTGCCTCCTGACCCAGACGACGCGCGATTCCGTGATAGCGAGGCATATTCGCGCAGAACTCACCGAGGCCGGCCTTCCCGTGCTGGAGAACGAGATGCAGAACCGGGTTGCCTATCCGGAAGCGTCATTGTGGGGCGCGACACCCAGCCTGATCAGCTGGAAGGGACCGGCGGCGAAGGAAATCGCGGCGATCGCGGACGAGATGGACGCGGTGCTCGGTCAGCAGCAGGCCGCCGCATGACACGCAAACAACTCCCGAAGGCGATCAAGCCGGCCGGATCGGGCTTGCGATACATTCCGGGCGAAGCCGGCACCGAGGCGCCGCTGCCGCAATCGGTAACGGCCAAGCCCACGACGCCGAAAGAACCAGTCCAGGTCGAGGCCGATGACTGGAAGCCGTCGCCGCCGCCGGCGAATGACTCGTTTGTCGTGTTGCCGCCGCTGACGCAGGGCGAGGCGGAGCGGCGGCTGCAACTGGCCTTCAAGATTGTCGATCGGCACAAGATGTATGCCGGTCTCGGTGGACTTGTGCCGATGCCCGCCGTGAACGTCGCCAGCGTGACCGCCATCAATCTGCGGATGGTGAAGGTGCTGAGCGATCTTTACGGGATCGCATTCGAGCGCGACAAGATGCGGTCGATCGTGCTCGGCCTCATGGGCGGCGCGACACCGACCGGACTAGCGGCGGCGACGGCGACGACATTGTCCTTCGCCGCGCCATTCGCCGGTGCCTTCGGTCTTGTCGTCTCCACGGTCGTTGCCGCGACATTGACGCGACGGATCGGCCTGTATTTCGTCGAGCGCTTCGAAACCGAAACGCTCGTCGTGCGCTGACCGGCGCTCCAGCGCTCCAAGCGGACGCGCTTGGACGGCCCTGTTGTTTGAAATGCGCTGGTGCGCCTTGCCTCAAATGAAAGCGGTGAGGGGAATGATGCGGCCGAAAAACGCAGGGCATTCCTGATAAGCCACGCTCGCTTTGACACGAACGCGGACGCCTCACGGCGCATCGCACCCGCGTCAAGGTTGCGCTCGTCCCGGGCGCTCTTTTTGGCGGCGTCTTTGCGTATCTGCGCCAACGGGGCGCAGGCCCTTCAGCAAGCTCCTCGCGCACGGGTCGTAGTGCCCGTAGAGCGGGGTCCCGGGGCTCCCCGGGAGCATGGCCGACGAAGCCACACCCGCGGGCGCCGCACCACGCTCCATCAACAGACGTCACCGGCTGACGCCCCTCATGAACGAGGTGACGCATTTGTATGCCTTTATTCCTATGATGTCGGAAGCAGAATCCGCGTTTTGTGGCGCGTCTGACCCAGCGCGCAAACCGGCGAACCCAACTTGTCGTCCCAACCAGGACGTGGGGTGCGGCGCGCCGATTGGCGCACCGCGCAGGGTTGCGATACGATGTTGCCGCACGCGGCCAGTTTGGCCCGGCAATCATCACAAAGAAACTAGGGCCACGCAGCGGTCCGCGGGAGACGCGCGATGAACATGATGTCGAAGATCAAGCCGGTCCCCGCGGCGCCGGATCGGCTGTTCATCGGTGGCCGATGGGTCGAGCCCATTTCGAAGCAGACGCTCGACGTGATCTCACCGGTCACCGAGGAACTGATCCTGAGCTATCCCGAGGCGGGGCGGGCGGATATCGACCGCGCCGTGGCCGAAGCCCGCGATGCGTTCGACAACGGACCGTGGCCGCGCATGGCGCCGTCCGAACGCGCAGGCTATCTGCGCAAGATCGCGGAGTTGTTGTCGCAACGCCTCGATGACATTGCCAATGCCTGGACGCTGCAGGTCGGCGCGCCGATCATGCTGACCAAGAAGCTGGTCGGACAAAATCCGACGCTGTTCAACTACTACGCCGACCTGATCGAAACCTATCCGTTCGTCGATGAGCGCAAGCGCGACGACGGCGGCCGGGTGAGGGTTGTGAAGGAGCCGGTCGGGGTCTGTGCCGCAATCACGCCGTGGAACGCGCCGCTCGTCTTGTTGAGCTACAAGGTTGCCGCAAGTCTTGCCGCCGGTTGCACCATCGTGTCGAAGCCGTCGCCCGAAACCCCGCTTGAGGCTTACATCCTCGCCGAATGCATCGAGAAAGCCGGATTGCCGGCCGGCGTGTTCAATCTGGTGCCGGCCGGACGCCAGGGTGGCGACTATCTTGTGCGTCACAAGGAGGTCGACAAGGTCGCGTTCACCGGTTCCACCGCGGCCGGCAAGCATATCGCGGCGGTGTGCGCGGAGCGGCTGGCGCGCGTCAGCCTCGAACTCGGCGGCAAGTCACCCGCGATCCTGCTCGATGACGCCGATTTTGCCGCGGCGCTGCCGAGCCTGATGGTTTATTCGATGCCGATCACCGGGCAGGTCTGCTTCTCGCTGACGCGCATTCTGGTGCCGGAGCGGCGCAAGCAGGAGTTCCTCGACATGTTCCTGGGCGCGGTGTCGAAGATCAAGGTCGGCGATCCGTTCAGCCCGGACACGCAGATGGGGCCGTTGACGATGGCGCGGCAACGCGCGCGCGTGGAAGGCTATATCGCCGCAGGTCGCGCGGAAGGTGCGACGCTGGCGTGCGGCGGCGGCCGGCCGAAAGATTTCGACAAAGGCTATTACATTGAGCCGACCGTATTCACGGACGTGCATCCGTTTATGAAGATCGCGCAGGAGGAGATCTTCGGCCCGGTGGTGTCCGTCATCACCTACACCGACGAGGATGACGCGATCCGCAAGGCCAACAACTCGGTCTACGGATTGAGCGGCGCGGTCTACACCGCCGACCCCGAACGCGGCTATCGCATGGCGCGCCGGATGCGAACCGGCAGCGTGACCGTCAACGGCATGATCGTCGACCCGAAGCATCCCTTCGGCGGGTTCAAGCAATCCGGCGTGGGCCGCGAGGGCGGGATTGAAGGGCTGGACAACTACGTCGAGACCAAGACTATCCATTTTGCGTGATCGGCCGGGACGATCCCGGCCTTCGACAACACCGTCCGATCCGTGGGCGTGTCCAGAACGGCGCGCCCTTGGCGGCAGAACGCCGCACCGGATAGGCAATTAGTATTGCCTTGAAGGTGGGCGATGTTTGCGCCTGTTGGCCGCGAACCAATTGACGTTAACGATGAACCATGCTGGACCATAACCCGCACTGGCCGATACATTGCCGCCGGCAATAACAAGGCGCCGAACGCGCCATAGTCGACAACGCAGAGGAGGAATTCATGTTCAGGAGAATGACGATGATGCTTGCGGCTTCGGCCGCCACGTTCGTCATGGCGACCGGATTGGCGGCCGCCCAGGACACCATCAAGATTGGTGCAAGTGCACCGAAGACCGGGCCGCTCGGCGCGCCTGCCGCGGTCACGCATTGGCCGAACATCAAGCTCTGGGTCGAAGAGGTCAACAAGCGCGGCGGCCTCAAGGTCGGCGGCAAGCAGATGAAGGTCGAAGTCATCGAGCTGGACGACAAGACCTCGGCCGACGAGGCGATCAAGAACATCACGCGCCTCGCCACGGTCGACAAGGTCGACTTCCTCGTGACGCCGTACTCGACCGGCATCAATGCCGCGACCGCGCCGCTGATCGCGAAATTCGGCTATCCGCATATCGCGACCACGGCCGCATCGAACAGCGTGGAAGACTTCGCCAAGCGCTGGAAGAATTCGGTCTGGATGCTGGGCACCTCCAAGCAGCTCGCCGAGGGCGCCGCCGATGCGCTGAAGAAGCTTCGCGACTCCGGCGCGATCGGCAAGCGCGTGGCGCTGGTCAACGTCGCCGACGCCTTCGGCCTCGAACTGCTCAATGCCGGCAAGCCGGCGTTGCAGAAGGCCGGCTTCGAGATCGTGTATGAAGCATCCTATCCGCTTGGCACGCAGGACGTTGCGCCGATCATCTCCGCGGCCAAGGCGGCCAATCCGGATGCGTTCGTGGCGTTCTCATATCCGCCGGACACGATGGCGCTGACCGATCAGGCCCGCATCCAGAAGTTCGATGTCGGCGCCTTTTATGTTGGTGTCGGAACGGCGTTCCCTAGCTATATCGGGCGCTTCAAGGATGCCGCCAATGGTGTGATGGGCGTCGGCGGCTTCGACTCGAGCTCTCCGGCAATCCAGGATTATCGCAAGCGGCACAAGGAAGTGACCGGGGTCGATGCGGATTCGTGGGCGAGCCCCGTGACCTATGCCGGGCTCGAAATCCTTGGCCAGGCGATCGAGCGCGCCGGCACGACCGACAAGGCGAAGGTGGCCGAGGAAATCCGCAAGGCGCCGTTCAAGACCATCGTCGGCGAGGTCGACCTCAAGGACGGCATCAACCAAAAGGTCTGGACCGTCGGCCAGTGGCAGGACGGCGTGTTCAACGGCGTGGCGTCCGATGGCATTCCCGGTGCGAAGGCGCCGGTGAAGAAAGAGCCCTGGAAGTAACCCTTCGAGGAACGAAGATGTCCGGCGCAGCCGAAGTCTGCGCCGGACGATTTGTTGCGGGACCCCAATGGAGACGATCGTCACCGGCATTCTGCTCGGCGGAACCTACGCGCTCATCGCGATCGGTCTGACCCTGCAATATGGCGTCGCCCGCATCATGAACCTCGCTAATGGCGAGACTTTCGTTGCCGCCTGTTTTATCGCCTTCTGGCTGTTCACCTCCTACGCCGTCAATCCGCTCTGGGGCATCCTGATCATCGCGCCGGTGGCGTTTTTCGTGAACTGGGCGATCTATGCCCTGCTGCTACGGCCGCTCGTCGTGCGCGCCAAGTCTCAAGGGATGCTGGAGGTCGATTCCATTCTCGCGACCTTCGGGCTTCTGTTTCTGTTTCAGGGCCTGATGCTGCGCGGCTTCGGTGGCGCCTACACGTCCTACACATTCCTCGCCGACCGGTTCGATATCCTCGGCACGTTCTACGGCCTCAACCGCGTGGTCGCATTCGGTGCGGCCTGCGTGATCGCCGCCCTGCTGTATCTGTTTCTCTACCGGACGCGCTATGGCACCGCGGTGCGCGCGGTCGCGGTGAACCCGAATTCGGCCAATCTGGTCGGCATTGATGTCGCCAAGGCCGCGGCGCTGTCGTTCGCACTGGGCGGCGCACTGACGGCTTGCGGCGGCACGTTGCTGTCGACCTTCTACACCTTCAACGCATCGATGGGCGTGATCTTCACCATGAAGGCGCTCATCATCGTCATCATGGGCGGCGTCGGCGACGTGCGTGGCGCGGTGATCGCAGCATTGATCCTTGGGATCGCGGAGACCACTGTCGCGCGCCTGATCGATCCGGGCCTGACCCTGGCGGCGACCTACGCCCTGTTCGTACTGGTGCTGATGTTCCGGCCGCAGGGCATTTTCGGCAGGCAGCAGGCATGACCCGGTTAAGCTCCGCCGAAGTCTGGACGGGGATTGCCGGCGCCATCGCGGTTGTCGCAGCGGCGACCTTACCGCTGTTTGATGAGGGCTATTATCTCTCGCTCGCCCTGAACATGGTCATGTATGCCGCGCTTTGCACGGCCTGGACCCTGTTCTCCGGTCCGACGCATTATGTGTCGCTCGCGACTGCCGCCTTTTTCGGGCTCGGCACCTATGCCGTCGGGCTCGGTCTCGAGCATCTGCCGTTTCCGGTGCTCGTCCTGCTCGGCGGCGCGGTGGCGGCGATCCTCGCCGGGCTGGTCGGAGGCGCGACGCTCCGCATTTCCGGCGTTTATTTCGTGATCTTCACGTTCGGGCTCGCCGAACTGGTCCGTCAGGTGGTCTCGTATACGCAGATCAAGCTGACCAGCAAGATGGGTCTCTATGTCTTCACCGACTTCACCGAGAAGCACATCTACTGGATGTTGCTGGCGCTGACGGCCTTGGTCTTCGTCACCGGCTGGCTGATTAACCGCTCGCGGCTCGGTTTCGCGATGCAGATCATCGGCAATGACGAGACCGTAGCAAAGCATTCCGGCATCGATACCGCGAAGCTGAAGATCATTCTCTTCATGATCTCCGGCGCCTTCATCGGCATGGCGGGTGCGATCCTGGCGCCGCGTTACGCCTATATCGAGCCGCCCGCGGCGTTCAACCCGATGATCTCGTTTCTAGTCGTGATCATGGCGCTGCTCGGCGGCACGCGAAAGCTGTGGGGACCGCTGGTCGGGGTGATCCCGTTCACGCTGGTGATGGACTTCGTGTCGGTTCGCTTTCCGAACGACACCTCGATCGTCATCGGCATCGCCTTCCTCGTGATCGTCTATCTGCTGCCCGATGGAATCACCGGCCGGCTCGAACAATTGTGGGCGAACGTACGAAAGCAGCGCGCGCAACCCGAGCCCGTCCCGGTGGAGGAGCGCGCATGACCGCGGCGGCGCTCAGCGTCAACGGCGCGCGCAAGGCCTTCGGCGGCCTGGTCGCGGTGAACGACGTGTCGTTCGAGGTGCAGGAAGGCGAGTTGTTCGGACTGATCGGCCCTAACGGGTCCGGCAAGACCACGATGCTCAATCTCATCTCCGGCGCGCTGAAGCCGGATGCCGGCGACATCGTGCTCGGCGGCACGCCGATATCCGGAATGCCGGCGCACAAGATCGCGCGGCAGGGCGTGGCGCGTACCTTCCAGCTGGTGCGCATGCTTCCGGCGATGGATGCCGAGCACAACGTGATGGCCGGCGCGGTGTTCGGCCATCAGCGGCTGTGGGGCACGCAGGCGCGCGACGCGGCGCATGACTTGCTCGCACTGGTGGGCCTGCGGGGCCGCGAGCATGTGCCCGTGGCCGCAATGACCTATATCGACCAGAAGCGGGTCGAACTGGCGCGGGCGCTGGCGTCCAACCCGCGGGTGCTGCTGCTCGACGAATGGCTGGCCGGGCTCAATCCGAGTGAACTGAATATCGGGATCGAGCTGATCGACAAACTGAGCCGCCAGGGCCGCACCATCATCATGGTCGAACATGTGATGGACGCGATTCGCTCGCTATGCGGGCGCTGCGTCGTGATGAATTCCGGCCGCAAGATCAAGGAAGGCGACGTTGACGATGTGCTGGCCGACCCGGAGGTGATCGAAGCCTATCTCGGGGACGACGACGATGCTTGAGGTGAGAAATCTCAGCGTCCGTTATGGCCGCCACCAGGCGCTCGACCATGTGTCGGTGAAGGTCGCCAAGGGCGAGGTCTGCGTCATTCTCGGCGCTAACGGTGCGGGCAAGTCCAGTCTGCTGAAGGCGATCGCCGGCACGGTGCGGGCCGAGCCCGGCTCCGAGATCGTGATGAACGGCACGCCGCTGGTCGGCATGAAGGCGCATCTGGTCGTGGAGCAGGGCGTTGCGCTGGTACCCGAGGGGCGCGGTATTTTCGGTGAGCTGACGGTTGCGGAAAATCTCGAGCTGGGCGCTTTCCCGAACCGCGCCCGCGCAAATGAACGCGCCACGCTCGACCAGATCTTTGCACTGTTTCCGCGGCTCGCGGAACGGCGTTCGCAGATCGCGCGCACGATGTCGGGCGGTGAGCAGCAGATGGTGGCGATCGGCCGCGCGCTGATGTCGCAACCGGAAATCCTGATGCTGGACGAGCCCTCGCTCGGGCTGTCACCCGTGCTCACCAAGGAGCTGTTCCGCTCGCTGGGCAAGATCGCGGAGACTGGTGTCGGCATTCTGTTGGTCGAGCAGAATGCGCGGCAAAGCCTGAAGATCGCCAACCGCGGCTATCTGATCGAAGTCGGCCGCATCACCGGCGAAGGCACCGCGCAAAGCCTGATGACCGATCCGGCGGTGGTGAACGCCTATCTCGGCGGCGCACGCGGCGGCAAGGCTGCGACGACCAAGATCCGTCTACCGTCACCGTTCCCGCTGCCGCTCGATCTGGCGTCGGTCGGCCGCTTTATCGGAGCCCTGGCGTCGCGCGCCGGTGCGATCCGCGTGGCTTTCGTGCAGGCGCTACGTCAGGCCGCGCCTCTGCCGAGCGCGTTCGCCGGACGCTATGACCCAAAAATGGCCGGCGATCCGTGGGCGGAACTCGACAGCGCAACCTCACGAGTGGCGCCGCCAACCGCATCGGCTGCGTCCGATGGCAAGCGGCTCACTGATCATGCAGCCGAACTCGCGAAGGCGGCGTCGCTGCGCCACGCGCGGCATATTCGCTCATTGCGCGCCACGCGTGAGAACCCATCTGCCTTCGTGGGCCTCTACGATCCGGCAACGGCGCTGATCGAACTCGATGCGCTCGATCCTGCGGGTCTGGCGCGGAACGCCGCGACGCGGATGGCGGATCACATCCGGCAGCGGCGTCTTGCCGCTCCGGTGCCAAGCGCCTTCGCTGGCAAAGGTGAACCGTCTTCCACCGAGCAAGACAAGAGCGCCCGCGATCCGTTGCTCGGACATAACAGCCGCGGCGTGGATATCGATGCGGATGAAGACAAGATCGAGGCGCCGCCGGCGCGTGGCGGAATCAATATCGATGCGCTGGTGTCGCGGGCGGCAACGATCCAGTCGCAGCATGTCGCGGCGCGACGCAAGCGCCTCACCATGGTGAAGCTCAAGCCCGGCGACCTGCCGAACGATGGCGGACCGGATACCAAATAGCCGCCGCACGGCGTAAGATTGGACCAAAGGCACAGGGACCAAAAGTCCCAGGCAAAGTCTCAAGGGAGATTTGACATGGCACGCGTTTTCGAAGGCCAGTTCATTGGCGGACGGTCGTCCAGCCGGCGGATGTTCAAGGACCTCAATCCCGCCGACGGCTCGGTCTGGGCGGAAGTGCCGGATTGCGGCCGCGCCGAGACCGCAGCGGCGATCGAGGCGGCGCAGGCCGCGTTCGCCGAATGGTCGGCTTTGCCCTTCACCAAGCGTGCGCATTATCTCGAAAAGGCCGCCGAGATTCTCGAGAAGCGCCGCATGGACATCGTCGATGCGCTGCAGGCCGAAGGCGGCGGCTGGTTCGGCAAGGGCATGTTCGAGACCGGCTATACGGTCGAGGTGTTCCGCGCGGCCGCGGCTTCGGTGTGGCAGTCGACCGGCGAGGTGATGCCGTCCGAATACGGCAAGCTGTCGATGGCGGTGCGCCGGCCGATGGGCGTGGTGTCGATCATCAGCCCGTGGAATTTCCCGTGCATCCTGTCGTCGCGCGGCTTCGCGTTTCCGCTCGCCGCCGGCAACACCATCGTGCTGAAGCCTTCGGAAGAGACGCCGTATTGCGGCGGCTTGCTGTTCGCCGAGGTGTTCGAGGAAGCGGGCCTGCCCAAGGGCGTGTTCAATGTGGTGACCTGTTCGCGCGACAATGTGCAGGAGGTCGGCGACGAACTGATCGAGCATCCTTATGTGAAGGGCATCTCCTTCACCGGATCGACGGCGGTCGGCCGTCAGATTGCGGCCAAGGCCGGGGCACACTTAAAGAAATGCTGCGTCGAACTCGGCGGCAAGGATTCGCTGATCGTGTGCGAGGACGCCGACATGGAGCGCGCCACACAGGCGGCGAATTTCGGCTCGTTCATGCATCAGGGCCAGATCTGCATGTCGGTCGAGAAGGTGCTGGTGCACGAAAAGATTTTCGATCACTTCCTCAAGCGCTTTGTCGAGCGCGCGAAGCTGCTCAAAGTCGGCGATCCGACCAAGAACAAGGAACACATCATCGGGCCGCTGATCAACGACAAGCAGGTCGCGAAAGTGCGCGAGCAGCTTGAAGACGCCATCGCCAAGGGCGCCAAGGTGGTGCTCGGCGGCAAGATCGAGGGCCGCTTCGTCGAGCCGACCATTTTGACCGGCGTGACGCCCGACATGAAGCTCTATCAGGACGAGACCTTCGGTCCGGTGGTGCCGGTGATCCCGTTCCGCACTGACGAAGAGGCGATCCAGATTGCCAACGACACCGAATATGGCCTCTCGGCCGGCGTGATGAGTCGCGACGAGGGCAGGGCGCTGGCCATCGTCGGCAAGCTCGATACCGGCAATTGCCATATCAACTGCTCGTCTGTGAACGACGAGCCGCATGTACCGTTCGGCGGCTTCAAGGCGTCAGGCTCGGGCAAGCATGGCGGCCGCTGGTCGCTCGAGACCTTCACCGAGACGCGCTGGATCACGCTCGATCGCGGCGGCCGGCCGTTCCCGCCGATGTTCTGAGGCGGTCCGTCCTCGGTTGTCATTGCCCGCGAAAGCGGGCAATCCAGTCATAACCGCGGAGCCGACTGGATGCCCCGCATGCGCGGGGCATGACAGAGGCGAGAGTTCGACGGAGAACATGCGTGTTGAGTGTGGCGATTGGTAACTATCCGCATACGCGGCTGCTGAAAGAGCGGCTGGCCGGATCGAAGGACTTCGATTTCGTCGAGGTGTCGCCGATCACCAAGGCGTTCGCGCAGATGGTGCGGCAGGGCACCTATGACATCTCCGAGATGGCGCTGGTCACCTTCCTGCAGGCCAAGGCGTTCGGCAAGCCGCTGGTGCTGATCCCGGCCGCGGTGGCGGCGCGCTCGCAGGAGGTGAGCCTGATCCGGCTCGCGAACAACGACAGCATCAAGGGGCCGGCCGACCTGAAGGGCAAGCGGATCGGCGTGCGCGCCTACAGCCAGACCACGGGCGCCTGGGTGCGCGGAATCCTGGCGGAGACTTTCGGTGTGACGCCTGAGGACGTGCACTGGACCACGTTCGAGGACCCGCATGTCGCGGAATATTCCGATCCGTCTTTTGCGACACGCGCGAAGCCGGGTAGCGCGCTGCTCGATATGCTGCGGTCAGGCGAACTCGATGCAATCATTGTCGGCAACGACAAGCCGGCGGATGCCGATCTCGCCGATGTCTATCCGGATGCCGATGCTGCGGGCCGTGAATTCACGCGCAAGCACGGGTTCGTCCCGGTGAACCACGTGATCGTTGCGAAGCAGACGGTGGTGGATGCGCAGCGCGATACGCTGATGGAATTCTGGGACGCGGTGAAGGCGGCGTGGAAGGACACCCCGTCCGCCAAGGATTTGCCGATCGGGCGCAGCGCGATCGAGCCGAGTGTGGCGCTCGCGCTGAAGTATATTTCCGCGCAGAGCATGCTGCCGCGGCCGATGACCGAGGCAGATGTGTGGGCGGGGCTGCCGGACGGGTTTTGAGGGGCCCCGCCGCCTGCCCTCCGGTGTCATGCGCCCCGCGCAGGCGGGGCATCCATTCCACGATTACCCTCTCGCGTGTACTGGATCGCCCGCCTGCGCGGGCGATGACAGGCTGATACAGAAAACAGCCGACCTATGTAAACGATACATCCACCTTCCCGATCGGCCGCAATTCCCATGACAGCGCGCGATCGTCGGCGCCGAGGAACAGCGGCGGCGTGACCGAACCCGCGATCACCACATCGCCCGCGCGCAGGACTTCGCCGCATGCCGCGAGGGTCGACGCGACCTGACGGATTGTTTCCAGGATGCGTCCGGTATTGGCCTCGAGATCGGCGGGCACCGGCACCGGCTCGCCATTGCGGATGACCGCGCCGGACAGCGCGGACAATCCCTCCGGCAACGGCACCGCCTTGCGCGGACCGAAGATCACATGCCGCTGGAAGATATCGCCGGCGAGAATCGACTCCACGTCATCCATCGGTCCGTCGATGTCGGCCAGTTCGATGGCCGGGCCGATCGCGGCGATGCATTGCGCCGCTTCCTGCTCGCTCGCGCCGGCCGGCACGTCGCGGCCGATCTCGACCGCGATCTCCGGCTCGGCGACCGGCTTGCTCCAGCCGACCAGAGATACGCTCGCACCGTGGGGCAGCACGGCCCGGTCGAGCAGAAAGCCGACCAGTGCGCTTTCGATTTTCAGCTTTTCCTTGGCGGCCGGCGCACCGAAGCCGACCTTCCAGCCGATCCGCCTGGCGCCGTCGCGCCTTCGCTGTTCGAGGAGCGTGAATTGCCGGCGCATCCCCGCCTGGATGCGGGGGTCGTTCAAAGCTCCGCTCATGAATGGCTCGCGGGATCGACTTCGTAACCTGAAGCTTCGATCGAGCCTGCGCCCATCCAGCCCCAGACCAGCACCACGTCTTCGTCGGAGGTATTGTTGAAACCGTGCCAGCAGCCGCGCGGCGAATAGATCACGTCGCCTTCGCCGGAGGGCTTGTCGCCCTCGTCGGTGTAGATGTGGCCATGCCCCTTCAGCACGATGAAGAACTCATCGCAATTATGATGGCGGTGGCTTTCATGCCGCGCGCCGGGCTTCAGCACGGTCCAGCCGACGACATGGTCGGCGCCTGCCGACTTCTTGTCGATCAGGAACTGGACCTGCATCTCGACCCAGCCGTCCTTGCGCGCAAGGCCTTCGACCTTGGGCACGTCGCGGATATTGGTGCGGTACATCTTCGGCGCGGTCACTTCGGGAATCCTCCAAGGCGGCGATAGACCTGATGCGCGACCACGAAATCGTTCTGGTCGATTCCGAGACCGCGGCAGGAATTCATGAGTTCGTTGGCAGCGGCGGCGAGCGGCACCGGACTTCCGAGCTTGCGGCCCATGTCGAGCGCCAGGATCATGTCCTTCTGCTGCAGCGTGACGTCGGCGAGCGGCACCTCGGGCATCTTGCCTTCGAGAATGAACGGCCCGCGATAGCCGAGCACCGGCGAGGCCGCGACGCTTTTCAGGATCGCATCGACCGCGGATTCGCGCGACACGCCGCCCTTTTCCGCCAGCGCCACCGCTTCGCCGAATGCGATCACCTCGACCATGAGGAGGAGGTTGACCGCGATCTTCATCTTCACCGCGAGGCCGCTGGCGCCGATCCGCGTCACCTTCGGCCCGATCGCGGACAGCACCGGCTTCACCTTTTCGAACGCGGCCTCGTCGCCGCCGACCATCACAGAGGCGTTGCCCTGGTTGAGCGTGACCGGCGAGCCGGAGATCGGCGCATCCAGCATCACGAGGCCTTTGGCGGCGAATGCATCGGCGACTTCGCGGGTCACCTCCGGCGCGATCGTGCTCATGTCGATATAGATGCCGCCGGGCTTGAGGCCTTCGATGATGCCGTCGCGCCCGAGCGCAACGTCCTTCACCGCCTTGCCGTCGGTGACCACCGTGAAGACCACGTCCGACATCTCGGCTACGGCCTTGGGCGTGTCCGCCCATCCCATCCCCGCATCGATCAGCGATTGCGCTTTCGCCTTGGTCCGGTTCCAGCCGGTGACCTTGTATCCCGCGGCCTGCAGGCGCGGCACCATGCCGAGGCCCATCACGCCCAGGCCGACAAAACCAATTCTCACGCTTGTTCTCCTGCCATGTCGGTTCTTTTTCTCTTCGTGGTCCCGTGAACGCGGGCGGTGGAATGGCGCACGATGGTCTCGACCGGCAGCACCAGATGATGCGGGTCGGACGATTCGTTCTCGATGATGTCGACCATGACGCCGGCTGCTTCGAATCCGGCCTTGTGATGCTGGACCCGCACCGTGGTCAGCGACGGCGACAGCCGGTCCATCAATGGCATGTCGTTGAAGCCGGTGACCGATACATCGGTGGGGCAGGCGATGTCGTGGCGCCGGAAGGCCGAGATCGCGCCGATCGCCAAGCGGTCATTGGCGCAAACGACCGCGGTGAAAGGGCGTCCAGCGGCCAGCAATTCTTCGGCGCAGCGCTCGCCTTCGGCTTCGTTGAAGGCTTTGGCGAACGACACCAGCGCCGGACTTTTGAGACCGGCAAGGCCGCCGTGACGCAGAAAGGCATTGTAGCGATTGAAGCCGGTGGACACGGTCTGCGGGCCGGCGATGCAGGCAATGTCGCGATGACCGAGCGAGACGAGATGCGTGATGAGGCGGCCGATGCCATCGTCTTCGTCATGCACCACCGACGAGAAGCGCGGATCGTCTGTCCGGCGACTGACGGTCACCACCGGCAGGTCGGCGGCCAGGCGCGACACCATCTTGTCGGTCCGAAGCACGCTCGCGAGGATCAGGCCGTCGACGCCGCGTGCGCGCATCGTCTCCAGTACCTTGGCCTGCCGTCGCGTATTGCCGTCGGTATTCGCCAGCATCGCGACATAGCCAAATTGCGCCAGGCCATCCTCGATGCCGCGGATGATCGGCGGAAAGACCGCGTCGGTGATATCCGGGACCACGACACCGATCGTGCGCGAGCGGCTGGTCTTGAGCGAATAGGCTGCGAGATTCTGCCGATAGCCGAGGCGTTTGCTGGCCTTGCGGATCTGCTCGATCAGGTCCGGCGCGACCGGATGGCCGCTGTCCGGATTGAGCGCGCGCGACACGGTGGATACGTGAACGCCGACCTCGCGTGCGAGATCCTTCAGCCCAACCCGCGGTAGTTTACGCGACTTCACCGGGCGGCCCTTGTCGCGGTTCGGGCGGCGTACCGCCCGAAGCATTGTTTAGTCGATCGGGAAACCGTCATCATCGGCTTATTTCGATGCCTCGGCGAACGGGAAGATCAGGTCGCCGGCCTTATACTTGGGCGGATAGACCACGACCTGGCGCGACCAGTCGGTGAACTGGCTCATGTCGTTGCCGGTCACCCCCTTGAACTGGATGCAGATGATGCGCGGGTCCTTCCATTCGCCGTCCGGGCCGAACGAGATCGGGCCGATCACCGTGTCGAAGGTGTTGGTTGCGAGATATTTCGCCAGCACGTCATCGTTCAGCGATTTGGTGGCGGTGACGGCCTTTTCCAGAATCTGCCCGGCGGCGTAAGCGTAGGGCGGATAGGTATAGCCCAGCGGATCGAGGCCGAGGTCCTTCGCGCGCTTCTGGTACTCTGCCATCATCTCCTTGGTACCGTCGAATTGCAGGCTGGGCGCCGGGATGTAGAATTCGTTGCTGATATAGCCGTTGATCATCGGTCCAAGCTGCTGCTTGATGCCGGTGACGAGCAGGCCCAGCATCGCGCCGCCGATCACCTTCGGCTTGAACTGGATTTCGTTCGCAGTGCGGATGATGCCAGCGGTGTCGATCGGCAGCGTGGCCGCGAACACCACGTCCGGATTTGCCGCCGCCATGGCGCGTACGACCGAGGTGAATTCCGTGGTCGAGGGCGGATAGGTGCGGTCGAAGACGATCTCCATGCCGTGCTTCTTCGCATTCGCACGTGCGCCATCGAGCGCGTTGCGCGAATATTCGACATCGGCGCCGATCAGCGCAACGCGTGTCGGTTTCGGCTTCTGCTCGGCGGCGAGATCGAACACGCATTTGGAGTAGTTCGCCGTATCCGGCCCCTGCGAGTTCATCGAGAAATAACGCGGGTACTTGAATTCCTTGTTGGCGCCGAGGCCGAAAATCCCGATCGTGGTGCGGTTGGCCTGGATAATCGCCGGCATGGTCGCGGCGATCACGTTGGTGCTGTAGGGCCCGATCAGCAGGTCGACCTTGTCGACGCTCATCAGCTTCGCATAGATCCCGGGCGCGTTCGCCGGATTGCCCTGATCGTCATAATAGACGAACTCGACCGGGCGTCCGAGAAGGCCGCCCCGCTTGTTCACGTCGGCACGCCAGATTTCGAGGCCCGCCAACACCTGTTTGCCGGCCGGCGATGTCGGTCCGGTGGCGCTGATGCTGAAGCCGATGCGCAGCGGATCGGCTGCTTTCGCATCATGTGAAAAAAGGGCGAGCGTGACGGCTGCGCATACGCTCAACACAAGCGCTGCCAGCCGGCGGCTAGATCTGTTGATCATTGTGTCCTCCCGATTGGCCTTATGTCCGGCCTTGAAAAGAACCTAGCGCGTGCGGCAAAACTTGGCAATCGTTTGCCACGATGATAGCACTCGCGACAGCCGGCGCGAAAAATCGCTGGCACATCGGAAATGTTGCGTGCATGCACGCGTCACCGATCCGCGATCAACGGCGGACGGATACGGAGGAATTCATGTTCAAGGCCTCGGCCGGCGTCATGCTGCCCACCTCGATTATCGGATCGCTGCCGCGTCCGACCTGGTACACCGCGACGCTGGGCTCGACCCCGTTTCTCGAAGCGATGGTGAATTCGCGCTATCGCGAGCAATACGAGGACGCGGTGTCCTGCTATCTGCGGGCGCAGGAAACGGCCGGCCTCGACATCGTCACAGACGGCGACGCGCATTACGACGAGCAGGTCGGCGGCATGAGCTGGCAGAGCTATCCGCTGACCCACATGGAAGGGTTTTCGAAGGAGGCGGTCCCGTCGGTCTACAAGGTCGGCGCTGTCGCCTATCCGCGCGGTCATATTTTGCACGACTTCCTGGAAGCGCGGGTATTCCCGAAGATCACCGGCCCGGTTGGCCGCGGCAATCTGCAATACGCGCCGATGTGGAAGGTGGCGCAGCGCATGACCACAAGGCCGGTCAAGTTCGGGACGATTCTGCCCGAGTTGCTCGCTGCCTCATGCGAGGACAGCTATTACAAGGATCCGATCGAGCGCACCTGGGCGCTCAGCGACGCGATCAATGAGGAACTGAACGATCTCGCGGATGCCGGATGTCCGGTGCTGCAGATGGAAGAGCCGCAGATCCATATGGTGCCGGTGCGCGGCAAGGCGTTCGGCAAGCTCGATGTCGCCGACCTGGTCAAGGTCTTCAACAATACGGTCAAGGGCCTGCGCGACAAGACCGAGGTCTGGTGCCACACCTGCTGGGGCAACCCCTCGCAACAGCGGATCTTCAAGGAGCCGCAGAGCTACCAGCCGACACTCGAGGCGCTGAATACGGTCGAGGCGGATGCGCTGACATTCGAGACCTGCTCGTCGGGAACGGGCGATCTCAAGGCGATCGGCGAGATCATCAAGGACAAGAAGGTGGTGATCGGCGTCATCGATCATCACACCTTGCAGATCGAGCGGCCGGACGAGGTCGCGGCGCTGATCCGCGAGGCGCTGAAGCATATTCCGGCCGAGCGGCTGGTGATCTCGTCGGATTGCGGCATGGGCCGGGAAGGCATGGGCCGGCGGCACGCCGCGTACAAGATGGTGTCGATGGTGCTCGGCACCAACATCGTCCGCAAGGAACTGGGTTTGCCGGAAGCGGAATGCTTGGCCGCCGAGGGCCGTTATTCGCTCACGGTGGCGGCGAAATAGCCGCCACCCAGGGGCGAAACGATTACGCCGGTTCGAGCAGTTTCGGATAGGTCGAAGGCTTGAAGAAGCTGGCGCCCGGCACATAGACGCGCCCCGGCGAGAGGTCGGGCCCTTCGTCGCCCTCGATGGCGCCTTCGAAGGTCAGTTCGAGCTGTACGCCGCTCGGGTCATAGACGAACAATTGCCACAGCGTCGTGCCGGGCACTTCGAACTCGCGCCAGTCGAGTCCGGCCTTCCGGAAGCGCTCGATATATGAGCGATAGCCCGAGCATGACAGCGAGACGTGGTCGATGGCGCCGGTGCCGTAGGGAGCCTTGCCTTCCGGGCCGAGCGCCGGTCCGCCGGCATAGATATGAATGATGCCCAGCCCGCCCGGCTGCGGGCAGGCCAGCCAGGCGCCCGGATATCCGAAATCCGGCCGGTGCATCTCGCGCAGGCCGATGACCTTGGTCCAGAAATGAACGGTGGCGCCAAGGTCTGCGGTCTTAATCGCAAGATGGAAAAGGCCGTGAACGGTCGCGAGCGGAAGCTGGGCCATCTCTAGTCTCCAAGTCTGATGGCTCATTATACGCCTGATCATGGGATCCGCGAGTACCAGCAGACGCGATTAAATATTGGGCTCCGGACGTTGGTTTGCGCTCGCTCCGAAGGCAAACTCCGCAGGGACTTCGGTCCGGGCCCCGATCGGCGCGACGATGTCGCCGAAAGATTAAGCGCTGTCGTTTCGGCATCGTTGCGGAAAGAAATCGGCGGCAGATTGGCGCAGTGGACGGCTCTAGCGTCGCCCTGATCGGGTGGCACGCGGATTGCTGACCTCACCCTTACGTCAACGCGAAGTCGCAGCTCAATTGCCTTCCAGGGCATTGGAGCTGGCGCAGGGAGTTTTCGATGATCACTCATAAGATTGCGCGCCGTGCGGTTCTTGCCGGTGCGCTTGCGGTCATGACGGCGATGCCGGCGCTCGCGCAATCGCTGACGCCGATCCGCTTCACCCTCGACTTCAAGCATCAGGGCATTCACGCCTGGTATTATGTCGCGCAGGAAAAGGGCTACTTCAAAGACGAAGGGCTCGATGTGAAGATCGACCAGGGCGAAGGGTCGGCCGCGACTATCACGCGCATCGCTTCGGGCGCTTACGACGCCGGCTTCGGTGACATGAATGCCATCATCCAGATGGCTGCGACCAAGCCGGGCGAAGCGCCGGTGATGGTCTATCAGATCTATAACCGGCCGCCCTTCGTGCTGGTCACCAAGGCGAGCGGGCCGATCAAGACCATCAAGGATATCGAAGGCAAGAAGCTCGGCGGGCCGGCCGGCAGCGCCACGTTAAAACTGCTTCCGAGCCTCGCCAAGGCCAACAAGCTCGACATTTCGAAGGTCGATATCCTCAACATGGCCCCGAATCTTCAGGAGCAGATGCTGATCCAGGACCAGGTGCAGGGCTCGCTGGTCTTTAACGTCACCAGCTACATGAACCTGATCCAGCAGAAGCAGGATCCGGACAAGGATTATCGCTGGTTCAATTACGGTGATCACGGGCTCGATCTGTATTCCAACGGCATTATGGTGTCGCAGAAACTGCTGAAGGAGAATCCCAAGGCAGTCGCCGGTCTGGTGCGCGCGATCAACAGGGCGATTAAGGACGTGATTGCCGATCCGGAGATGGGCGTGAAGACGCTGGCCAAGATCGAGCCGCTGATCAATCAGGATGTCGAGAAGAAGCGCATCGCCTATGCGCTCGGCAACCTGATGAACGGCGCCGAATTCACCGAACTCGGCTTCGGTGACCTGACCGACGACAAGCTCACGCGGTCGATTGATGTCATTGCGGAAGCCTATGACCTGAAGGCCAAGCCGAAGGCGTCGGAGGTGTTCAACCGCTCGTTCCTGCCGGCCAAGTCGGACCGGATGTTTGCGCCGAAGCCGAACTGAGTGAATGAAAACACTCATCAGGGGCGGCCGCGTCTATGACCGGGCGGGCGACATCCATCGCCCGCCGTTGCGCGATGTCATCCTCGTAGAAGACCGCATCCTCGGCGTCGTAGAGCCCGGCGAGCAGGCTGCGACCGACATTGCTCGCGCCGCGAGCGTCGGCCAGCCGGACGCGCGCGTCATCGACGCCGCCGGCATGCTCGTCATCCCCGGCCTGGTCAACGCGCATTACCATTCCTACGACGTCCTCTCCAAAGGTCGGTTCGAGGACATGCCGTTCGACGTCTGGATGCTGCATTCGCAGCCGGCCTATTGGGGCACGCGCAGCAAGGCGGAACTCCGCGCGCGCACGCTGCTCGGTGCGCTGGAGGCGTTGCGGCACGGCATCACCACCATCCAGGACATGAACTCGCTGGTGCCGCAGGACGAGGAGACGCTCGATACGATCCTGTCCGCCTATGCCGAAGTCGGCATCCGCGTGGTGTTCTCCATCGCGGTGCGCGACCTCGCCGCGCTGGATATTCAGCCGTTCCTGCCGCCGGGCATTCCGGATGACGTGGCGGCGATCATCAACGGCAAGCCGGGCGATGCGAAAGCCGACATCGCCTTCCTCCGCGCGCAAATCGCGCGCCGCAATCCGTTGCCGCCGCGCCTGCACTGGGCCATCGGCCCGTCCGGCCCGCAGCGCTGCTCAACGCAATTGCTGGAAGGGCTCGCGGCGATCTCCGCCGATTTCGACCTGCCGGTGCTGACGCACACCTACGAGACCCGCGCCCAGCTCGCCAAGGCGCGCACGGCTTATGACAAGTTCGGCGGATCCTATGTGCGCTACATGCGCGAAATCGGTTTGCTCACGCATCGCACCACGCTCGCGCATGGGGTCTACCTGTCGCGGCCGGAAATCGACGAGCTCGCCAGGGCGGGGGCCGGCGTGGTGCACAACCCGCTGGCCAATCTGAAGCTGAAGAACGGCACCGCGCCGCTGATCGACTTCAAGCGCGCCGGCGTCAATCTCGCGCTCGGCTGCGACAATTGCAGCTGCAGCGACTGCCAGAACCTGTTCCAGGCGATGAAGATGTATGCGCTCTTGGCGCAGGGCATGGACGGCGAGGCGTCCAACGTCTTCGCCTGCGATGCGATCGACGCCGCCACCGTCGGCAGTGCGCGCGCGGTCGGGCTTGCGGGACAGGTCGGCGAACTGAAAGCCGGCATGAAGGCCGATCTGGCGCTGATCGACCTGTCGGACTATGCCTATCAGCCGTTCAATTCCGCCGCGCGCCAGATGGTCTATAGCGAGACCGGCCGCGGCGTCGACACGGTGATCGTCGATGGCGAGATCGTTCTGTCCGGCGGCAAGCCCGCGAAAGTGAACTGGGACAGCTTCCGCGGCGAGCTCACCGACATCATGGCCAAGGCCGAAGCCGATTACGCCGTGCTCGCGAAGCGCAACGCACCTGCGGTGCCGTACCTCCTGGAGGCGGCGCGCAATGTGAACCGCGCGCCGCTGGGGCTCAACCGGTATGCCGGTGGCGGGGTGACAGACCGCGATTGAGAGACCTTTCGTCGCACGTTTCTCGATTGGGCATGACAGGTAGAGGGGTGCGACGCCGAAACCGGTGATACCGACCGTTTGTCGCACCTCGGCTGACGCCTCGCTGCCGCATTTTCAAGTTTTATCAACCCTTCACAGACATCGTGTCCGTTCCGCTGCCTGCGCGGGAATTCAGGGGGTTTCCATGCCGATGCGTATCCTCACTCACATCCTCCTGATCCCCGCGATTGCGGCCGCGATGCTGACGGCAGCGCACGCCAATCCGGTCTTCGATCCATTCGGATTGTTCTCGGGCGGGGCGCCTGTCTCGCGGCCGAACATGTATGGCGGCTCTCCGACGACGCGCGGCATGGTCTCCTATCCGAGCGGCGAGCAGCCCGGCTCGATCGTCATCTCCACGCGCGAGCGGCGGCTCTATTACATCCTCGGGAACGGACGGGCGATCAGCTATGGCATCGGCGTTGGACGCGATGGCTTCGCCTGGAGCGGTGTGAAAACCGTCACAGCCAAGCGCGAATGGCCGGGCTGGACACCGCCTGCGGCCATGTTGCGGCGCCGCCCCGACCTGCCGCGCTATATGCCCGGCGGCCCGGACAATCCGCTCGGTGCCCGCGCCCTCTATCTCGGCTCGTCGCTCTATCGCATTCATGGTTCGAACGAGCCGCACACCATCGGCCAGGCGGTGTCGTCCGGATGCTTTCGCATGACCAATGCCGACGTCGTCGATCTCTACAATCGCGTGCGGGTTGGCGCCAAGGTGATCGTGCAGCGCTAGCGCCGGGACCGCGAGGGGCCGACGCAGACGTTCGGTCGCCCGTCGCCCGCGGGTGCAGGCAGAATCGACCTACAGGCCTGCCTCGATCGTCCGCAGCAGCCGCGTGCGCATCGCAGTATCGTTGCTCCTGAGCGAGATCACCAGCCGCACACGTCCGTTATCCTTGGTGTCGGTGTAACCCGCGAGCGTGCGGACGCCGTCCATGGTGCCGGTCTTGGTGAGACTGTTGTCCGGCCCGGTCATGAGGTCGGCATGCGGTGCGAACAGCGCCAGCACCTTGGCGAGCCCGCGCGCCGTCAGGCGGTTGTCGCGGCTGATGCCAGAGCCTTCCTCGATCCTGATGTCACCGGTAAGCCCCTGCGCCGCCAGCGTCTCGTTGAGGACCTTTAGCGATTTCTCGAGGCTGGCGGGCGGACCGAAACGCTGCGCACCGATTTCCAGAAACACCTGGTTGGCGATGTAATTGTTGGAGGCCTTCAGGAGTTCGAACAGGACGCTTGAGAGTGGTCGCGACTGGCGGTGAACATAGACCGGCTTCAATCCGGCAGGCACGGGTCCGGTGGAGATGTCGCCTTTCACGCTGCCGCCGGCCTTGTCGATGAAGGCGGCGATCAGTTCGCCGGCATATTGCAGGCTCACCTTGGGGTCCTGGCTCAGGCTGATCCGCCCGCGGCCCTTCGGGCCCCGCGCCTTGAACTCGCTGATGGCGAGCGGGGTGATCGGCGTCTGCTTCTCGGCCGAGCGCACGCTGTCGCCTTTGCGGATGGCATTCACGGTGTTGAAGTTCACCGCCAGCGCGGTGTTCAGGGCGTTATAGGCCTCGTCGTCATTCTCGATGCCGGGGATGCGAAGGTCGGGCGGAAAATAGCTCGCGTCCAGCACGAGGCCGGTGATCGGTTTCTTGCCGATCGCCGCGACCAGATTTTTTGCGAGCGGCGCCAGCTCCTCCGAAATCAGGAACGGATCGCCGCCGCCGCGCACATAGAGCACGCGCTTGTCGTCGAGATAGAAGCGGGTCTCGAAGCGGTATTCGCCACCGAGCACCTGCATCGCCAGCCAGGCCGTCACGATCTTGGTGACCGAAGCGGGGACGAATGGCTCGTCGGCATTCTGCGCCAGCAGCGTCTCGCCCTTGGCGTTCATTACCAGCACCAGCGCGTTCGGCGCGAGGGCCGCGATCCTGTTCTGGACGTCCTTGACGTCGGCCAAGGCGGAGGCGGGGAGGAGCAGCAAGGCGAAGACCAGCAGGCGGGACAGCATGGCGATTTCCATCGATCGGGAATGGGTGTGAAAAAAATCACGCGCTTGCGCGCAGCGCCTCGCCGCGCATGGCCAGCAGCGATTGCGTCAACTGTTCGGCGAACTTGGCGGAGGCCACCGGCAAATTGCGGTCGTTCAACTGGCCGAGCACGAGGTCAGCGCGGGGCGTGTCGCGCTCGTCCAGTTCGCGCATCACGATGCCGCGGTGCTCGTCCGAAGCGACGCCGATCCGGATCTGGAACGAGATGACATTGTCGCGCATCACAAGATGGCGCAGGAATTCGAATGAGTTGGATTGCGCGACGATATCGAAGCGCAGGTTGCGCCTCGCCAGCGCCTCGTCCAGCAACTGGCGTCCGCCGATCCCGGGCTCCGCCAGCGCCACCGGATAGCGCGCGCAGTCGCGCAAGCGCAGCGACGGCCTGGCTGCCAGCGGATGGCCGGCCGGCATCACCGCAACCAGCCGCTGCTCGAACGACATCAGCGGACGGAAATTCGGCAGATAGGGCGGGCGGAACACCAGCGCGAGATCGACTTCGTAATCGGCGAGGCTTTGCATGGCGCGGTTATGGTCCTGCACGCGCACGTCGAAATGCACGAGCGGAAATCGCGCGCGGTGAATGGCGATCTCGCGCGGCAGGAATTCCAGCACCAGTGCCTGGCTGGCGGAAATGCGGACCGTACCACGACGCAGCCCTTTCAGGTCCTCGATCTGCGAGCGCACGCGGTCGAGATCGGCGGTTTGGCCGCGCACGTGATGGATGAATAATTCGCCGGCTGCGGTCAGCCGAACGCCGCGGGGACGCCGCTCGAACAGCGGCGTTTCCAGTTCGGCTTCCAGGTCCATGATCCGCCTGTTGACGGCGGAGGACGTCACATTCAGCCGTTCGGCGGCTTTCCGGATCGATCCGGCCCGCGCCACGGCATCGAAATAGTGCAGAAATCGCAAGTGTCTCATGCACTTAAGCCCGGTGACGGCGTCAGCCACATTATGAGCGATGCCGAAACAGCAGCGCTCCAGAAAGAAATCAGCGGCAGATCGTATCACTGATCGCGCCTAGCGTCTGCCTCCATGTGGTGGGGCACGGGGATTGCACCCGCCTAAGCAGGGGCCTGGCCCGGGAGCCCCGACAACAGGAGCGCGTCATGAAGCGATTTCGAACCTTAGGCCTTGCCCTTGCGGCCGCGATCGGCGGCACCCTGGCATTTGCTGCGCCAGCCTCGGCACAGACCAAACTGAAGATGGTCCTGAACTGGAAATATCAGGGCCCGCAGGGCTGGTTCTTCCTCGCCGACGATCGCGGCTATTTCAAAGCCGAAGGCCTCGATGTCACCATGGACCAGGGCAACGGGTCGGGCGCGGCTGTGCCGCTGGTGGCGAACGGCACCTACGATATCGGCTTCGGCGATATCAATGCGCTGATCGAGCTGGCGGCGAAAAAGCCCGACGAGGCCCCGATCGCGGTTTATGTCATGTACAACCGGCCGCCCTTCACCGTCGCGGTGAAGTCCGACTCGGCGATCAAGGAGCCGAAGGATTTCATCGGCAAGAAGCTCGGCGGCGCCGCCAATGACGGCGCGCTGAAGCTGTTCCCGGCGCTCTGCCAGATGACCAAGCTCGATTGCAGCAAGGTCGAGATCACCAATATGCAGCCGAACCTGCGCGAGCAGATGTTGATGCAGGGTCAGGTTGACGGGGTGTTCGGCTATGTCAACACCATCCGCTTCTCCGCCAAGCTGATCGGCGTGCCGGACGAGAAGCTGCGCTACATCAATTTCGGCGATTACGGCATGGACCTCTATTCCAACGCCATCATCGTCTCGAAGAAGCTGGTGAAGGAGAATCCGAAGGCGGTCGCGGGCTTCCTGCGCGCGATGAACAAGGGCATCCAGGATGCGCTGAAGGATCCGGATGCGGCCGTCGCTGCGGTCGCCAAGCGCGAGCCGCTGATCAAGACTCCGGTGGAGCGCGAGCGCTTCGACGCAACGCTGAAGGACGAGATGAACCATCCGGAGATTGCCAAGATCGGGCTTGGCAATGTCGACAAGGAGCGGCTGAAGAAGTCGATCGACATTCTGGTCCAGGCCAACAAGCTGCCGCGGACCCCGACGGTCGACGAGGTGTTCACCGCGGAATTCATGCCGGCGGCCGCCGACCTGCCGAAGAAGCTGTTCTGATCCATCTTTTCATCCCTCCCTCGCGACGCGGGGGAGGGATGAGCCGCGCGTATCGAAAGCCGGGGAATCGACAATGGAATTGGGACTGACAGGCCGGGTGGCGATCATCACCGGTCCGGCCAAGGGCATGGGCGCCGCGATCACCACCTCGTTCGCGGAAGAGGGCGCGAAGCTGGCGCTGATCGGCCGCGATGTGTCGGCCATCGAGCCGGTGGCGCGGGAGGTGAGGGCGGCCGGTGCCGAAGCGATCGTCGTTGCGTGCGATCTGACCAGGCCTGAGCAATGCGACATTGCGGCCGACGAAACGCGAAAGGCGTTCGGTCGCATCGACATCCTGGTCAATGTCGCGGGTGGCTCCGGTCCGGTCGGCAAGACCGGCGCTGAGACGACGCCGGAAGAATTCGACGATATCGTCACCCTGAACATGAATGGCTGCTTCCACACCATGCGCAGCGTGGTGCCGACGATGATCGCGCAGAAATACGGCAAGATCGTCAATGTCGGCGGCACCTTCGGGATGCGCGGGCGCGCCGGCCGCATGGCCTATTCGGCCTCGAAATGGGGCCTGCGCGGCATCACCAAGAGCTTCGCGCTCGAAGTCGGCCAGCACAATATCAACGTCAATTGCGTCGCGCCCGGCATGGTCGACGGCCCGCGCTTCCGCGAGAAGGTCTGCGCCGACATGGCGAAGCGGCTCAACATTTCGCTGAAAGAGGCTATGGAACGTCACGCCGCCGATTACGCGCTGAAGCGGGTGACGCTCGATCAGGACGTCGCTAATGCCTGCCTGTTCCTGGCCAGCGATGTCTCGCGGCAGATCACCGGCGCCGACCTGCCGGTCGATGGCGGCTGGGCGATGCTGTGAGGATGCCATGACCAAAGCCATGACCGCCGATCTCGTCGTCAACAACGGCATCGTCGTGACGCCGGACGCGGCGTTCCCGGCCAGCGTTGCGATCAAGGACGGAAGAATCCTGAGCGTCGGTGCGCCCGATGCCATGCCCGCAGCGCGCGAAACCCTCGACGCCGCCGGCCTGCATATCCTCCCCGGCGCGATCGACGTGCATGTGCATTTCCGCGATCCCGGCTATCCGCACAAGGAAGACTGGGAGAGCGGAACCGCCGCGGCCGCATTCGGCGGCGTGACCACGGTGTTCGACATGCCGAATACCATTCCGGCCACCGGCAACGGCACGATCCTTGCTGAGAAACACGCGATCGCGGCTTCAAAAGCGCATGTCGATTTCGGCCTCTACGGGCTTCTCGGAGAGGACACCATCGACAATGTGCCGGAGCTGATCGCGGGCGGCGTGATCGGGTTCAAGCTCTACATGGGCAATACGTTCGGCAAGATTCCGTCTCCGTCCACCGGCGCGATGCTCGAAGCGTTCGAGGTGGTGGCCGAGACCGGCAAGCGTATCTCGCTGCATGCCGAGACCAACTCGATCATGGAGCGGCGACAGACCCGGCTAACGCAGGCCGGCCGGCACGATCCGCTGGCGCATCTCGCGTCGCGCCCCGCGGTGGTTGCGGTCGAGGCCGTGAGCCGCGCCTGCATTCTCTCGGAATGGACCGGCGCGCGCATCCACATCCTGCATATCTCCTCCGCCGATGAGTTGCGGCCGCTGCGCGAGGCGAAAGCGCGCGGCGTCGACGTCACCGGCGAGACCTGCCCGCAATATCTTTTCCTCTCGGCGGACGATTATGCGCGCTTCGGCGGCGTCATCCGCGTCAACCCGCCGGTGCGCGAGAAGGACAACCAGGAGCCGATCTTCGCGGCCCTGAAGGACGGCACGATCGACATGATCGCCACAGACCATGCGCCGCATAGTCCGGAAGAGAAAACGCGCAACGACATCTGGGCGGTGGATTGCGGCTTTCCCGGCGTCGAGACCCAGATGCCGGCGATGCTGACCGAGGTGAATGCCGGCCGCATGTCGATTTCGGATTATGTGCGCTGGAGCGCTTTCAACCCGGCGCGGATCTGGGGGCTCTATCCGCGGAAAGGAGCGATCCAGCCCGGTGCAGACGCCGACCTCGCGCTGGTCGATCTGTCCCGCGAATGGACCATCGACGATGCGAAGATTCAGTCGCGCTCGAAAATTTCGCCCTGGCATGGCCGCAAGGTGAGAGGCCTGCCGGTCCACACCATCGTGCGCGGCCGCTTCGTGATGCGTGACCGCACGCTTGTTGCCGGCACCAAGGGCTGGGGCCGCTCGGTCCATGCCCTCCAGCAGATGCCGGCGCCCGATGTGCGCAACGCCGGCAAGACCATGCGCGCCGTCACCGGCGGCGTCCGCTCCTCGCCCACCACAGAGAATGCAGCATGAGCAACCGGCAAGTCGCCACCGACAACGCCTTTGTCGAACTCGAGAATGTCACGCTGACCTATGGGCGCGGCGACAAGAAGGTGCAGGCGCTGACCGAGACCAGCCTCAAGATTGGACGCGGCGATTTCGTTGCGCTGGTCGGGCCGTCGGGCTGCGGCAAGTCCACGATCCTGAAGCTCGTCACCGGCTTGCTGAAGGCGTCGAGCGGCTATGTGTATGTGTCGGGCCGCGAGGTCGGCGCCGAGCCGATGCGGGTCGGCATGGCGTTCCAGAATCCGACGCTGCTGCCGTGGAAGACGATCCGCGACAACGTGATGCTGCCGCTGAAGATCGTGCCGCCGTTCCGGCAGGAATATCGCTCGAAGCGCAAGACCGAGTTCCGCGATCGTGTCGACGCGTTGCTCAAGCAGGTCGGGCTTGACGGTTTCGGCGACAAATATCCGTGGCAATTGTCCGGCGGCATGATGCAGCGCGCTTCGCTGTGCCGGGCGCTGATCCACGATCCGCAATTGCTGATGCTGGACGAGCCCTTCGGCGCGCTCGATCAATTCACCCGCGAGGAATTGTGGACGATCATGCAGGATCTCTGGATCTCGCGGAAGCCGACGGTGCTGCTGGTCACCCACGACCTGAAGGAGGCGGGCTTTCTCGCCAACCGCATCTGCGTGATGCAGGCGCGGCCTGGCCGGATCATCGACGATACGACGGTGCCGTTCGCGCGCCCGCGCAGCATCGAGATGTCGTATGCGCCGGACTTTGTGACGATGACGCAGCGGCTGCGCGAATTGATCATCGCCAATCGCCCACAGAAGGAGGCCGCGTGATGGACGCGCAAGTGCGCCGGCGGATCGCCTCCGCCGCCCTGATCATCGGCTTTTTCCTGTTGTGGGAATTCCTGTGCCGCGCCTTCAACATCAGCGATCTGGTGGTGCCGAAGCCGAGCCAGATCCTCGTCACGTTGTGGGAGCGCGCACCGGCGCTGTGGCCGCATACGATGCAGACGCTGTACACGACGCTGGTCGGCTTCGGCTTCGGCATCCTGATCGGGGTGCTGCTCGGCATGCTGGTGGGCGTGTCGAAGATCGCCTACGACGTGGCCTATCCGCTGCTGATCGGCTTTGCCTCGATCCCCAAGGTCGCAGTAGTGCCGATCTTCGTCCTGTGGTTCGGCGCCGGCGCGGTGCCGGCCATTCTCACCGCCATGATCATGTCGATGTTCCCGATCGTGGTGAATGTCGCGACCGGTCTTGCGACCACCGAGCCCGAACTAGAGGACGTGATGAAGACGCTCCGTGCCAGCAAGCTCGACATCCTCTGGAATGTCGGCCTGCCGCGCGCGATGCCCTATTTCTTCGCCTCGCTCAAGGTCGCGGTGACACTCGCCTTTGTCGGCGTGGTGCTGTCGGAGACGGTGGCCTCCAACCGCGGCATCGGAAACGTGATGATGATCGCATCGTCCTCGTTCGACGTGCCGTTGGTCTTCGCCGGCCTGCTGATCCTTGCAGTGATGGGCGTGTCGCTTTACGTCATCTTCTCGCTGATCGAAATGCGGGTGACCGGCTGGGCGCACCGCAAGGACGAGTTCGCGATCGGCTGAGTGGGGATTGCGGTGCGGGTGATCGAAGTTGAACATGCGTTGACGGCGCCGGATGCGGTCGCCATTGGTTCGGTCGGCATTGCCTTCGACGGCGATCGCATCGCCAAGGTTGCGCCGCATGGCGGCAGCGCGCCCTCGCTCCTGGCCATGCCCGTGATGTGCAATGCGCACGATCACGCCCGCGCGGCGCGGTCGAGTTCGATCGGGGCCGGCGGCAAGCCGCTGGAGATCTGGCTGCATTATCTCGCGATGTTCCCGGCGGTCGACCCGTATCTCGCAGCGGCGGTGTCGCTGTCGCGTTCGGCGCTGGGCGGGCAGGGCGTGGTCATGGTGCATTATAACCGCGTCCAGGGTCTGACCGATTACGTCACCGAAGCCAGGGCGGTGGCGAAGGCCGCGCGCGATGTCGGCGTCCGCGTCGGATTCGCTGTCGGTCTGCGGGATCGCAATCCGCTGGTCTATGGACCGTCCGAACCGATTGTCGATGCGTTGCCGCCCGAGGCGGCTGCTGAAATCCGCGCGCGGTTTCTGCGGCCGATGCTGCCGGTCAGCGAACAACTTGCGCTGGTGGACGCAGCAGTCGCGGCGGTGGATCATCCGGACTTCAACGTGCAGTTCGGACCGACCGGCGTGCAATGGTGCTCGGATGGCTTGCTGCGCGCGATCGCCGAAGCGTCGACCCGCACCGGTCGCCGCATCCACATGCATTGCCTCGAGACGCGCTATCAGCGCGAGTGGGCGGACCGGGAAATTCCCGATGGCATCATCCGTTATCTGGATTCCATCGGCTTCCTGTCGCCGCGGCTGACGCTGGCGCATTGCACCTGGGCGCGGCCCGATGAACTGGAATTGCTGGCCGAACGCGGCGTGACGATTTCAGTCAACACCTCCTCCAATCTCGGGATTCGTTCCGGTATCGCCCCGCTAGCGGAAATGAAGCGACGCGGCTGCCGCATCGCCTTCGGCATCGATGGGCTCGCGCTGGATGAGGATGACGATTCATTGCGCGAGATGCGGCTGACCCATCTGCTGCATGGCGGATGGGGCTTCGAGGTCGATGTCAGCCGTGCCGATATTCTGACGTCGGCCTGGCGCAATGGCCGCTTCTCGGTGCTGAACCGTGACGATGGCGGTTCGCTTGCCGAGGGCGGACCTGCGGACCTCATTCTGCTCGATTGGTCGCAGATCGACGACGACCGTCTCACGTCCAGTCTTGATCCGCGCGATTTGTTGTTCGCCCGCGTCACCGCGCGGCATATCGCCGAGGTGATCGTCGGCGGCCGCACCATCGTCAAGGAAGGACATGTGACCGGCATCGATTATCCTGCGATGCGCCAGGATCTGCTGGCGCGGTTCCGCGCCGGCATGTCCGGCAATGCCGCGCTTGCGGCGGCGCTGCCGGCGCTGGAACAGGCGGTCGCCGCGAACGCCTCCGGCATCCCCTGCTGCTGAGGAGGGCATGTGCCAGTCGCCAAGGTTCATCGCATTTCCGCGAACGGTCCCGATGACGCGAGCGGCATCGCGCGTGCGATCGAGGACGGGCGGATTGATCCGCGCGGCGTGATCGCGGTGTTCGGCAAGACCGAAGGCAATGGCTGTGTCAACGATTTCAGCCGCGGTTTTGCCACCATGACGCTGACTCAGTTCTTCGCGCAATTCATGCCGCGCGAGCAGGCGGAGAAGATCTGCTTCGTGATGTCGGGCGGCACCGAAGGCGCGATGGCGCCGCACTGGACGGTGTTCGAGCGAAGCGACGGCGACGGAAGTGGTCCGGCGCTCGCGATCGGGCGGGCGCACACCGCGGCGCTGCCGCCCGAGCATCTCGGCCGCGCCGGGCAGATTGCGTCCGTCGCCGATGGCGTGCGCGCGGCGATGCGCGATGCCGGCATCACCGACCCGGCCGACGTGCATTTCGTACAGATCAAGTGTCCGCTGCTGACAGCACAGCGGATCGGTGACGCTACAGCGCGCGGCAAGAGCGTTGCCACCTCGTCGACGCTGAAGTCCATGGGGCTGTCGCGCGCCGCCAGCGCGCTCGGCGTTGCGGTCGCGCTCGGCGAACTGAAGGCGGAAACGATTGCGGACAAGGATATCGGCGAGAACTGGTCGCTGCATTCCGGCCGTGCCAGTTGTTCGGCCGGGATCGAGTTGTTGGGTCACGAAATCGTTGTGCTCGGCATGTCGGAGCATTGGAGCGGGGCGCTGGTCGTCGATCATGCGGTGATGGCGGACGCGATCGATGTCGAACCGGTGCGGGCCGCGCTGCGGCGGCTTGGATTTGCCGCCGACGGCCAGCTTTCGCGCGACGAACGCGAACGGCTGGTGGCGGTTCTTGCCAAGGCCGAGCCCAGCCAGAACGCGATGCTCCGTGGTTTTCGCCACACCATGCTGGACGATTCCGATATTTCACCCACGCGGCATGCCCGCGCCTTCGTCTGCGGCGCGCTGGCTGGCCTGGTCGGGCATGCGGAGATTTATGTGTCCGGTGGCGCAGAGCATCAGGGCCCCGATGGGGGCGGCCCGGTCGCGGTGATCGCGACGCGCTGAATTTTCCGAACATTGCTGCTGCCATGCTGTCGGCGAATGGCCGGTGCAGATGCCATGCATCGCGCTCAGCCAGCCTCGATCAGAATCATTCCAGGCAAAGATCGCGATGATGGCGGCTTGTGATGCGGCTCCGGCTGGAGGCCATTGTTTCGCCTTGTCCGCTTTCGGAAGAAAATGCGCACCATTGTTGGCCGCGAGACGCGAATGAATCGTTCGCGGTCGCGGGCCCCGCAAAGAAGCCATTGAATGTTCTTCCGACTTTGGTCGCGCGAACATTTCGCGGCACGATGCACAAAGTCTCATCTATTCCAGCGACACACACCGATGTCATCCGCGGTCATGCTTTCGGTCACGGCGCGTTGATTGGCGCGAGCGCCATCAGCACTTAGCTGCCGACCCACTGAGTTGCGGATGCTTCGGTCGCGAAGGTCCGCCGCTCGATTGGAAGGAGACTGACTATGACGATCATCAGGACCGCACTCGTTGCCGCCTCGCTGGTGGCTTTCGCAGCAACCGCGCAGGCGTCGCAGAGCCGCGAAGACCTCAACTCTGGCTACCATGGCAACACGCCGGCCTACAGTTCGCCCTATGGCTCGAGGGACGAGATTTACGACGATGCGAGGGGCGCCTATGGCCGCTACGTTGCACCGTCGCGCGCCTGGAATTCCGACCGGGCCTATCGGCCGGTGCAGCCGCGTCGTAGCCGCTGACCGGATTAGGTCGCACATTGAAAGCGGCGGGGTGCGCCCCGCCGCTTTCAGTTCGAATGCCTTATGCCAGGAATGGAAGAAGAGCGGCCGTGCGTCCGGCCTCAAAAGCACTGCCGAGCAGGTAGGCAAAGCCCAGCAAGGCCAGGAAGCCCAGGAAGAACAGGGCAAAAAGGACCATTGCTATGCGTTTCGCGAAAGTTGAAATGCCGGTCAGGCCGATACCGCCTGCGATCAGCGAAATGATCAGGAAAAGAACAGCCCATTTGAACATGATTGCCTCGTGACTCGCGCAATCTGAACAGAACGCCAAGCCGCTGTTTGGGTTCCATGTCGCGGCGGGCCGCGATGGCGTGCGTCAGGTCAGTGCGACGGAGCTGTGTCCGCTCAACGGGCCGCCAAACCATCCGGGGCTGTACACCGGAAACATGACCACCAGGACGGATTCGCCGACGGGATCGCAGATGTTGACGGTCCAGCGGACGTCCTTGGGCAGTCCCACGAGTTGTGTCGTCTTGTCGATCAGGCGGAGAGCGTATTCATGCGCTGCGTTGAGCGACACCAGATCCTGCCCGTCCGGATCACTGAAACGGAAATCCTGCGTTTCGATGTGAAAGAAGTATCGCGGCATGTCGTCCCCCTCGGTTCGTGCGAGCCGCACCGAAGGGAAATGTTGGGTCCAAAATTTGGCGAGCGCGACAGAGCCGGCCGGCGTGCTTAACATGTAAAATTGTCTCGAGCGCGCGTTCGCTTTTTCAGCTTCGCTTGTTCTTCGCACAGGTATGACGTTACACGAGAGCGGCGCTCGTGCCGGGCGGGAGAGGTGCTATTCGGCTCTCGTGCGAGAAGCTTCTCAACGCCGCGTCACGTCGGCGACTGAAAAGCCCGCGATCTTCTTGTAGTTCTCCGACAGCGCCCGCAATTCGTCCTGCGTGATGTAATCGTCGAGCTTCTCGAACGGCCGGTCGCCGACCAACTCTTCCACCTTGATGTTGATGAAGTCCGGCGGGAATTCGCGATTGGTGCGGACGATCCTGCCTGTCGTTTCGCAGCGCGCTGTCTCGTAGGCCTTGAGCGCTGCCGCGACATCGGGCTCCCGCGTCAGGCAGTCGGCGAGCGTGCGTGCGTCGATCATAGCCTGTGCGGAGCCGTTCGAGCCGCGCGGATACATCGGGTGGGCGGCGTCGCCCGCGAGCGTGACGCGGCCGAAGCTCCATTGCGAGACCGGATCCTTGTCGACCATCGGATATTCCAGGATCTGGTCGGCATTGCGGATCATGCCGGCGACGTCGAGCCAGTCGAAGGTCCAGTCCTTGTAGATGTGGAAAAACGAATCGAGATTTCCCGGCTGGTTCCAGTCATTCTTGGCGCGGGTATCCTGCTTGATCTCCGCCATCCAGTTGATCAGCTGGTTTCCCTCGCCGTCGACGTTGTCGATGATCGGATAGATCACGATCTTGCCGGTCAGGATCGAGCCGACCCGCATATAGCTCTTGCCGGTCAGGATCGGCTTCCGCCGTGTGACACCGCGCCAGGTATTGATGCCGGCGAATTTGATCTCATCGTCCGGATAGAAAATCTTGCGGATCGCGGAATTGATCCCGTCGCAGGCAATGGCGGCGCCGGCCCGCACCGGCGGCAGCGCCGCGCCACCCGGAAAGTCCCGGAACGCGATCGTCACGCCAACGCCGTCCTGCTCGACACCGACGCACTCGCGCCCGGTGACCACGGCATCCGGGCCGAGCCGGTCGAGCACGGCGCGATACAGGATCAGATGCAGGCGTCCGCGATGGATGCCGACCTCCGGATATTCGTAGCCGGCCAGCTTGCCGCGGGGCTCCTTGTAGATGAGCTGGCCGAAGCGGTTGAAGAAGCAGCTTTCGACATTCTCGATGCCGGTCTTCAGCACCTCGTCGCCGACGCCGAGCGCGCTGAACTCGCGCATCGCATGCGGCAGCACGGTGATGCCGACACCAAGTTCTTTAATCTCCGGCGCGCGCTCGTAGACCCGGCAGGGGATGCCGAGGCGGTGCAGGTTGAGCGCGAGCGCCAGCCCGCAGATGCCGCCGCCGATGATCGCGATCTCGTTCGTGTTCGTCATGCCGTCATTCCGCAATAGCGCGCGAGCCGCACCGCAAGGTCGAGCAGCGCTTCGTCGCCACCCGCCCAGCCAATGAAGGACAGCCCCACCGGGCATCCTCCGATCGTGCCGATCGGGATCGAGACTTGCGGCAAACCGGACAGGCCGGCAATGCAGGTCATGCGCATGGCGCGCAGGCGGAAAGATTCATGTTCCGCATGGGGCGCATCGGCGAGCGGTGCGATTGCCGGCGAGGTCGGCAACACCAGCAGCGTGCCGGGCTGCGCAATGCCGCGGATGCGGTCGCGGGCGCGCTCCTGCATCACCCGGGCCTGCGCCGCCATCTCTTCGGTGACTGTCGCCGCCGCGGCGAAGCGCTCGGCCACGCCGGGGCCGAATTGCGGTTTCGTGCGCGTGACGAAGTCGCCATAGACCGACCAGATTTCGCGCGACTGGATGATCCGGAACGCCTCGCGCCAGGTGTCGAGCCCATCGGGTGCGATCCGCTGATGCGACGGCGACGGCACGTCGGCTGCTATCGCTGCGAGTGCGTCCTTCATCAGCGCGGCGACTTCCGGATCGGCCTCCGCGAACGCATCGTCGAGCACGACGAGCCTGGTGATGTTCGCCGCGGTCGACGTGCCGCCCAGCAGCACCGGCCCGACCTTGCGGAAGATGCCGGGCGCATTCGAAAACCAGCCTACGGCATCGAAGGAGTCCGCCATCGCCATCGCGCCGGCAACATCGACGCGGCCATGCGTGGTGCGGATGCCGTAGAGGCCGCAGAACGACGAGGGAATGCGCACCGAGCCGCCTGTGTCGCTGCCGATCGCAAAGTCGCAGGCATCCGACGCGGCGGCCGATGCGGATCCGCTCGACGAGCCGCCGGGCAGGCGGCCAGGCGCGCGCGGATTGACCGGCGTGCCGTAATGCGCGTTGACCCCGGCGATCGAGTAGAAAAATTCGTCGCACACGGTCTTGCCGGTGATGGTGGCGCCGGCATCGAGCAGCTTCTGCACCACGGCCGCATTTTTCGTTGCGGGCTTCTGCGCCGCGAGCCAGTCGGGATTGCCGCCGCCGGTGCGCTCACCGACGATATCGAACATGTCCTTGATCGTGACCGAGAGGCCGGCGAGCGGGCCGTCGTCGGCGCCCTTGATCGGAGCCTTCAGATCATGCGGCACGAAAGCCGAGCGGATGCGTGCGGACATTACGAAGCTTTCTGCTGGCCGAGATACCAGTCGAGGATTTGCTCGCCGGTCCAGGACACGACGCCAGGTTTGGCGAGAATGTCTGCGAAGGCCCGCTCGACATGCCCGATCCGGTGCGGCACGCCGGAGAGATACGGGTGGCAGGCCATCGCCATGATCTTCGGCCTCTCAGCGGATTCTTCATACAGGATGTCGAACTGGTCCATCGCGCGGTCGTAGAACATGCCCGACGGATGGTATTGCGCGGTGAAAAGCACGATGTCGTGGATCTCGAAATTGTAGGGCAGGGCGACCACCGGCTTGTGCGTGGTCTTCAGGGTCACCGGCTCGTCGTCCAGCACCCAGTCGCCGATATATTCGACGCCGGCCTCGCTCAGGTAGTCGAGCGTGTCGAAGGTCTGGGTCAGGCCGGGGCCGAACCAGCCGCGCGGGCGGTAGCCTGCAAACTTTTCGATCACGTCCATCGCCTTGTTGATGGTCGCGCGCTGGTCGTCGAGCTTGTGCATCGGGATCTGCTCGTAGCCATGGGCGTTCAACTCCCAGCCGGCTTTCAGGCAGGCTTCGACCACCTCCGGATAGCTTTCGCAAACTTTCGCATTGAGCGTCACCGTCGGGGTTGCGCCGACGCGCTCCAGCATTTTCTTCATCCGCCAGAAGCCGACCCGCATGCCGTATTCGTGCCAGCTCCAGTTCGGATGGTCGGGCAACAGCGGTTGTAATTGCGGCGGCACGATCACCATGCGCGCCATCGCCCGCGAGATATCCCAGTCCTCCAGGGCCAGCACTGGCCAGATCACCATGCGCACGCCGTCGGGGAATGTCAGCTTGGGGCGGGTTTCGATTGGTGAAAAGGCGATCCGTTCACGCGGCTGCATGGCATTCCTCCAGATTTGGCTTGTTATGGGCGTTGCAGCGGCGGGGTCAACCGATCACCCGGATCGGCTTGCCGTCGAGGAAGGCGCGGATCGCCTCCACGGTCCCGCCGTAAAAGGCGCGGTAGCCGTCCTGCGTCACATAGCCGAGATGCGGCGTGATGACGACATTCGGCAGCGTGCGCAAGGCATGGTCGCGCGGCAGCGGCTCGGTATCGAAGACGTCGAGGCCGGCGCCCGCGATCGTTTTGTTCTGCAATGCCGCGATCAGCGCGGTCTCGTCGATGATCGGTCCGCGCGACGTGTTGATGATGTACGCGGTGGGTTTCATCATGCCGAGATCGGTTGCGCTGATCAGCCCGCGGCTGCGGTCGGACAGCACCATGTGGATCGAGATGAAGTCCGATTGCTGGAACAGGTCGGCCTTGGTCGCGTAGCTGACGCCGTGTTCCGCGCACCGCTCCGGGGTGAGATTCTGGCTCCAGGCGATCACCTTCATGCCGAATGCCTGACCCACCTTCGCGACCCGCTGGCCGAGATTGCCGAGCCCGACAATACCGAGCGTATGGCCGAACAGATCGGCGCCGATGGTGGCCTGCCAGGCCTCGCCCACCTTCATGCGGGCATTCTCCTCACTGATATGGCGGGCCAGGTCGATCATCAGGCCGACCGCGAGTTCCGCCGTCGGGTGCTTGGCCCCTTCCGTACCGCAGACCAGGATGCCTCGCTCCTTCGCCGCTGCGACATCGATAGAGGCATTCTTCAGGCCGGTGGTCACGATCAGCTTCAGGTCCGGCAGTTTTTCGATCAGGCTGCGGGGAAACGGGGTCCGCTCGCGCATCAGGCAGACGATGCCAAAGCCCTGCAGCGCCCGGGCGACGGCCGCCTCGTCGCCCAGCCGCTCGTTGAACACCGTGACATCCGCATCGCCGGTCACCCTGGACCAGTCGGCCATTTTCAGGGCCACGTTCTGGTAGTCGTCGAGCATGGCGCAGCGGTAACGCATCGGAAATGCCTTCGGTTTGAGCGCGGACAGAGCCAACACATACCGATCCGGGAACCTGGCGCAACCGGCCCGTTCACGAGCGGTTGAACCGTTCGATCTGGTCCCGCGACCTAGTTGGATCGATCCCCCTGCGCTGATAATGTGCGCCATCAGCGAGTTCGGCGGGTTTGGCTTGCGGAGGCTGGGCGATGAAGCGTCTGACCACGATCCTGTGCGGCCTCTGCGCCGCCTTCGTGCTGTGTCTGGGGCCGGCCCAGGCTGAAAAACGCGTTGCGCTGGTGATCGGAAATTCCGCCTACCAGAATGCCTCCAAGCTCGCCAATCCGGTCAACGATGCCAATGCGATGGCGGAGATGTTCCGCCGTTCGGGTTTCGAGGTGGTCGAGGCCAGGACCGATCTCGGGAACCTTGAATTCAAGCGGGTGGCGCGAGACTTCACCGCAATCGCCCGGGATGCCGACATCGCCGTCATGTATTTCGCCGGTCACGGCATCGAGGTGAACGGCACGAATTATCTGCTGCCGGTCGATGCCAAGCTCGCAACCGATTTCGACGTCGAGGACGAGGCGTTGTCGCTGGATCGCCTGGCGCGCGCGCTCGAGCCTGCGAAGCGGCTGCGGCTGATCATTCTCGACGCCTGTCGCGACAATCCGTTCGTGCGGACCATGCAGCGCGGGGTGACGACGCGTCAGGTCACCTCGGGGCTTGCCAAGATCGAGCCCACGACCAGCGACACGCTGATTGCGTTTGCGGCCAAGGCCGGCTCGACCGCCGAAGACGGACGCGGTTCGAATTCGCCGTTCACCGCGGCATTGGTGAAAAATCTCGCAGTGCCCGGCCGCGATATCCGGATCGCGCTCGGTTACGTGCGCGACGAGGTGGTGCGGGCGACCGGCAACAAGCAGGAGCCGTTCGTTTATGGTTCTCTGGGCGGCGCCACGGTGGCGCTGGTCCCCGAGGCCAAGCGCGAGATCGCTGCGCAGCCGGTCGCACCGTCCGCACCGGCACAGGCTGGCGCCGACCCGCGCCGGGATTACGAATTCGCCGAGCGAGTCGGCACCAAAGAGGCCTGGGACTCGTTCCTGGCCGTTCACAAGTCGGGATTCTACGCCAATCTTGCGCGCTCCCAGCGCGAGAAGGTGGCGCGTGACGAAACGACGATCGTCCCGCAGGTGCCGCCGGCGCCTCAGGTTGCTCCGGCTCAGCCGGCAAGGCCGTTGGCTCAGCCGCAGATCAGTGCGCCGCCGTCCGAAGCGATCAAGCAGCCGCCGACTGAATCGAAATCCGTTGTTGCGGTGTTGCCGCCAGCGGCCGACTCGAAACGCGAGATCGAAGCCAAGCCCGATCCGAAGGGTGAACTGCGTGTCGTGACGCGCACCCTGCAGACCGAATTGCGACGGGTCGGATGCGATCCGGGCTCGACCGACGGGATCTGGTCGCCGAAATCGCGCGAGGCGCTCGGGCTGTTCAATCGCCATGCCGGCGTGAATCTCGACACAGAGGCGGCCACTATCGGCGCCCTCGATGCGGTCAAGGCGCAGCGCGGACGCATCTGTCCGCTGGTTTGCGGCGCCAATCAGCAGGAGCAGGGCGGACGCTGTGTCGCCATCCCGGCGAAGCCGCAGCTCAAGAAAGAAGCGGTGCGTCCGCCAGAGCCGAGCGCGCGCGAACGGGCACGGGAGCGCGCGCGGGAACGGGCCGAGCAGAACCGAGAACGGTTGCGCGCGCGCAGCCGGGAGGACAATGTCAGCCGCCGCCCGGCAGCCAGCCGCGCGGCCTGTCCCGCCGGCTCGTCACCGATGCCGCAGGGTGGCCGGATGTGCTGCGAAATCACGCCGGAGCGCGGCGCGACGCGCATCTTCTGTCTGTAGCGATACGACGCGAGCATTCGTGAGCGATGCGACGCGAGCCACTCGCATCGGCCCCGGTGTGGGGACGCGAAAGCGCGCAACACCACCGCGTCCGCCGCGTTGCTCGCGAACGGCACCCGAATTCAGCACCGGAACCGGATCCCCGTCCCGGTGGACGTGGACAGCGGTCTTTCCTTCGACCCCGTCAATGCGCCGGGCGTTGCCTCGGGAAGGACGCCGCGGCAGACCGCATCGGGACAAACAGGCAGCGCGTATTGGCGCCTTGATGCTTGACCCAATGCTTGTCGACATTGTCGTAATCGCAGGCACACCGGTAGAACTTGCCATCGGGTGACCAGGCGGTGCGCTTGCGCACCTGTCCGGTCGACTTCACTTCCCACTCGTCGTCCGGAAGCGCGCGCAATTCGCGCTCCGAGACTTCCCAGCAGCAATCGTTGGTGACGCAGCAGGTCGCCGGGATCCAGGACAGAAGCCATGGATTGGAATGGTATTCCCCGGCCAGCGCGACGCTCGCAATCGCGAACGCCGTAGTCACCGCAAGCGCCAATGCCCAGAGGGCATGCCGGCGGCGCGGCGTGGTTGCGGCCCTTTCACGCGACTCCTGGGACCGCTCGGTTTGCATCGGATCAGACAACGTCGGCGACGCATTACAGTTGGTCATCGTGTGTGACATTGCTTTTCTTCTTTCGGGTTCAGAGCCCGGCGTGCTTGTGACAAGCAAGCTTCTTGCCAAAAATGCTGCACTGCACGCGTTTGGCGCGCCGCGAGGCTCAAACGCCACGATTGCCGGATTCTGCTACCTCCCCCGGGCGGTCGAGCCGGCGGGCGTTGCCTGCAACCTGAAGGCGAGTCATAGTGACGGTATTGGGGGGCGTCGTCGTGCGTGTGTTTGCGGTCCTCGGTGCTTTGTCAGTCTTGTCCGGGTGCGTTACGGCAACGGCGCCCGAGGCCGGCGACTGGAAAATCGAGCGGGGCTACGACCGCATCCTCGGCAAGCCGGCCGGCGTGGCGCAGGTCAATGCCCGCAGCCGCAACGAGCGTCAGCAGCAGCTACGATATCCTCAGGTCCAGCTTCAGACCGGCTCGCTTCAACTGGGTTGCTTCGACAACGTGCCGGTCGTGCGCATTGCCTTCAACCATCGCGTCGGATCGAACCGCACCTCGACGCTGAGCTACCGCTTCGACAGCAATCCCGGCCACGACGCACAGGTCCGCTTCCTGCAGACGTTTTCAACGGTGGTGATCGAAGACCCGAAAGAAGTCGCGCTGTTCCTCGAGCAATTGCGTGCGGCCGGGACGCTCTATGTCCGCGTGATGTCGCACGTAGCAGGCACGACCACAGTGGAGTTTCCGCTCAAGGGCGCGCCGCTTGCGATCGATGCGGCGTATCAGGCCTGCCCGGTCGACTGGCTGAAACCGCGCACCGCCGACGCTCCGGCGCCTGGACCACGGCGCTCCGTATCAACCTGATACAAGGTTCGCATCTGTTCGCTTGGAACGAATCGCGTCCGCGATTCGCGCGTATCGTCAGGCCTTAAGAGAATCTTGCACCGCTTCAGCGAAGCTGATTTTTTCCGGCGACATTCAACACATATCGGCGTCGGCGACGCCGGAATGCGAGCGACATGCCACTGCGGACACTATCGACCTTTGCCACGTCATTGCGGGCACGCTCGCTGCCGGAACTGGTGCCGTTTGCGATTCTCGCCCTGATCGCGGCCATGCTTGGGATCTTCGGCAAGATCGCCGACGAGGTCATGGATGGCCAGACGCATGCGTTCGATGAAGCATTGCTGCGGGCGCTGCGCAATCCGGCCGACCTCGCCGATCCGATCGGTCCGGCCTGGCTGGAACTGGCCATGCACGACATCACCAGCCTCGGCAGTTTCACCGTGGTGGCGCTCCTGACGCTGGTAGCGATCGGTTATCTCGCGATCGACGGCAAGCGGGCCGCGGCTTTGCTGGTTGTGGTCGCGATCGCGGGCGGCGTCGTGCTCAGCGAAGGTCTGAAGCATCTGTTTGCGCGGCCGCGTCCCGATCTGGTCGCGCATCTGGTCGAGGTGCAGACCGCGAGTTTCCCAAGCGGACATGCGATGCTCTCGGCGGTGACGTATCTGACGCTCGGCGCCTTGCTGGCGCGGATTCAGAGCCGCAGGCGGCTCAAGGCCTATGTGATATCGGTGGCGATCCTGCTGACGCTCCTGACCGGCGCAAGCCGCGTCTATCTCGGCGTGCATTGGCCGACCGATGTTCTGGCCGGCTGGAGCGCCGGCGCGGCCTGGGCGATGGGCTGCTGGCTCCTGGCTATGTGGCTGCAAAGCCGCGGCCGTATCGAACAGCCGGACAGCAACGGAACATCCGGCGGGGTCGGTTAACGCAATGTCAAACCCGCGCGTCTAGGATGATCGGCAGTTGCGTTTGTGTCTGCGCGGCCATGGGCTGCGCATATCCGGGGACGTTGCATGCCCTGCGTGAGTAACGAGTGCCGGTCCTGCGGTTCGCCGATCGCTCCGGACGAGCCGATCCTCACCAAGTTTCAGCGCTGCTATTATTGCGGCCGTCATCATCCGCTCGGCAGCACGTGGACGCTCACGACTGTGCCGGTGATGATCGCGGCTGCGATTGGACTGCTGACGATCTGGTGGACGAATTTGCTATCGTGAAAGATTGCTGACGCTGCGTAGCTTGTTCGCAGCGCGCTGTCATCCTTGTCCCGGCAAAGCCGTTCCGTGCTAGGCTCCCAAAAAAACCGGGGGCTCAAGCTCCCGTAAAAGTCCGGGAGCAAACGTCATGACAAGGTTTCTGATCGCCGTGCTCGGTGCGGTGATGCTGGTGTCGAGCGCGCATGCGCAGAGCTATCCGTCACGTCCGATCACACTCGTGGTTCCGCTTGGCCTCGGCGGCTCGACCGATGTGATCGCGCGGATCATGGCCGAAGGCATGCGCAACATCCTCGGCGCCACGATTGTCGTTGAGAACACCACAGGCGCCGGCGGCAGCATCGGTGTCGGCCGGGTCGCACGCGCCGCGCCGGACGGCTACACGATCGGCATCGGGCAATGGGGGACGAATGTCGCAAGCGGCGCGATCTATCCGCTGCAATTCGATCTGGTGAAGGACTTCGAACCGGTCGGGCTGATCTCGACCCAGCCGTTTCTCATCGTGGCCCGCAAGGACATGCCGGCGAACAATCTCAAGGAGCTGATCGCCTGGCTGAAAGCCAATCAGGACAAAGCCTCGCAGGGCAATTCCGGCGTCGGGACGCCGAGCCATGTCGGCGGGCTGATGTTCCAGAATGCGATCGGGGCGAAGTACACGATGGTGCCGTATCGCGGCGCGGGTCAGTCGATGCAGGGGCTTGTGTCGGGTCAACTCGACGTCATGCTGGACACGCCGGCGGTGTCGATGCCGCAGATCGAGGGCGGCAACATCAAGGCCTATGCGGTGACCGCGAAGTCGCGCATTCCGGTCGCGCCGGATATCCCGACGACCGACGAAGCCGGGCTGCCGGGATTCTATTTTTCATTCTGGCACGCCTTCTGGGTGCCGAAGGACACGCCGAAGGATATCGTCGCCAAGCTCAACGATGCGCTGGTAAAGGCGCTGGCCGATCCGGTCACGCGCGAGCGGCTGACCAAGATTGCGCAGGAAATCTTCCCGCGCGACCAGCAGACGCCGGAAGCATTGGCTGCTTTCCACCAGGCCGAGATCGCCAAATGGTGGCCGATCATCAAGGAAGCCGGGATCAAGCCGCAATAGCGTCAGGGGTCAAATGGTTGCGGTCTGGTGAGGTCAGCCGACGCGATCGAGAGCGTCCGGAAACCATGCCGCAACCGTTGATTTGAGCGGGATGTCAGGCAACGCTATAGGTCGCGCCGGGACGCAATCCGCGCCCAAATGCCCTGGAGCACGACGATGAAACCCGTAAGTCTCGCCTTGGCTGCACTTGCGATTATGACGATGCCTCATGCCGCGTCGGCGCAGATGACATCCGACGATCTCAAGTGGGTGAATCAGTGCATTTCCGACAACAAGGGCGAGAAGGGCGGAACGCCCGCCATCGTGCGCGCCTATTGCATTTGCATGAACGAGAAGATGGACGACAACGAGACCCGCTCGATCACGCAGTGGGAAAAGGCAAATCCAAAGGCGCGGGTGGCGTGCGAAAAGCAAGCCGGCTGGAAATAATCCGACAGGCGATTGTGTCCGGGCGTCGTCGCTGGCGCTCGCGGTGAGTCTGTATGCGCCCGCATCGCGACGCCTATAATGTCGTGCGCACGTCAAGATTCGTCGGCACGATAGGCCATGAAGCAGAAAAAGAACAAATCCCGGCGGGCGCCGATCGAAGCGGCCGGCGGGATTGTGATGCGGGGGCGGGTCCGGCCGCTGTTTGCCGTCGTGCAGTTGCGCCGCCAGAAGAGTTGGGTGCTTCCCAAGGGCAAGCTCAATCGCAACGAAACCGCTCTGGCCGCCGCCAGGCGCGAGGCGATCGAGGAGACCGGCCACGATGTCGAGGTGCACGAGTTTCTCGGCTCGCTCGTCTATCAATCGGCCGGCCGGCCCAAAACCGTCCGATTCTGGCGCATGCAGGCGAGCGGCCGGCCGGTCGCAAAACTCATGCGCGACGTTCGCGCGGTGCGCTGGCTGTCGCTGGCGCAGGCGACGGAAAAGCTGACGCATGAGCGCGAAAAGGTGTTTCTGGAGAAGGTCGGCCGCAGCCTGGCGCGGCAGGCGTCGTTGCCGAAACGCAAGGCCCGCACGTCCGTGCGTCCCAAGAAGGCGGCCGTCCGCAAGCGCGCGGTGACAGTCAGCGCCAAACCGCTGAACAACCCGAGGCCGGGGGAGGCGCAGGCGCTAGCGGTTCCGGCCACCCCGGTTTTCCACAGCCTGACTGCGGGCCGCAAGCCGCCCGCCATCGTGCGGAAGATATGGAGCTTGCTGCGCCACTAGCCATTGGTCCCCGAGCCGGAAACAGTCGCCACGGCGTTCACGGCCGGTTCAACCAAACCGGACAGACTGACCGGACGCTTGACCTGAATGTCGGCTTGCCGGAAAGGACACGACATGAAACGATCCGCCATGAGCCGACCATTCATGAATCGATTAGTCGCTGGCTGCCTGGGCACGATCACCTTGGTTGCGGCGGTGGCGGTTGCGTCCGTGGATGCGAACGCCCTCGACCGTCGACATGTGATCGGCGGGATGTCCGCCAACGAAGTCATGGGGATCCCGGATCACTATCCGGCGCCGGCTTACTACGCCGCGCCGCTCGGCCCGCCGCCCGGCTGCGTGATTCGCCAGCAGCGGGTGTGGGATGGCTATCGGTGGCGCTGGCGCAAGCTGCGAATCTGCCACTAAAGCTTTTTCCAGCGAAGTGGCCACCGGCTTGCGTGAAGAAAAGGCGTCTTCGCAATGACCTTTAGGCATGATCGCGTCGAGATGAAGCTGCGTTCACGGCGCGATCAAAATTGCGACAAAATGCCACGAAAAACTACTTTCGCGTAAGTTTTTGCCGCTAGTTTCAACTCGCGGGTAGCCAATTCGCGCTGGTTCCCCCAGCCGATCTCTCAAGGAGAACATGCATGAGGAAGCTATTCATCGCGCTCGTCGCTGCCGTGACGATCGCGGGTTCGGTTCTGGCGGTGCCCGGCGAGGCTGAGGCCCGCTATTGGCGCGGTGGCGCGGTCGCTGCCGGCGTTGTGGGCGGTCTTGCTGCCGGCGCCATCATCGCAGGTGCGGCCGCACCGTATTATTACGCTCCGCCGCCGCCGCCGGTCTATTACGCGCCGGCGCCGGTCTATTACGGCCCGCCCTGCCGTTGGGTAAAGCAGCGCTGGTGGGATGGCTACGTCTGGCGGGTTCGCCGCGTCCAGGTGTGCTGATCCAACGTGTTCTGATCTAGCGTGTGATCGGTCGTCTACCGATCCGGCAGGACCCGTGAATAGCCCGGCGGTGCGATGGCCCCGCCGGGCTTTTTCGTCGGCGCGCTAACGACGGGCAGCCATACGCTCCGCAAGCGCACGCGACGGCCAGCAATCGAGCGGAGCGCCGTTGGCCTTCTGCCAGGCGCCGAGCGCCGCGCGTGTTTTCATGCCGGCCTTGCCGTCGATCTTGTCGCGGTAGAACCCGGTCTCGGTCAGGTGACGCTGGATGGCCTCGATCTGGTCCGACCGCGCCTGCTCGATCTTGCCCCATGGCGTCGCGAAATTGCCGCCGCCGGCGATCCGGTCGGCCAGATTGCCAACGAACAGGGCGTAGAGATCGGCGAAGTTGTACGCTTTGAAGACGTAGAAATTGTTCAGCGTCAGGAAAGCCGGACCGTTGAGCCCGGCCGGCAGGAACAGCGACGCCTGCTCGGCCAATTCCTCGCGCGTTGGCTTGTGGGTGAGGGGAACGTAGCCGCGCTTGATCCAGTCCGCTACCGTCGCCTTGGTTTCCGGTTCTGCGATCGAGCAATCGACACCGTCCGGCAATTTGACTTCGAAGCCCCAGCGCTTGCCCTTGTCCCAGCCCTTGGCAAGAAGCTGGCTGGCCGCCGAGGCGAGTGCGTCGGGGATCGAATTCCAGATGTCGCGATGACCGTCGCCGTCGAAATCGACGCCGTATTTGAAGAAGTCGGTCGGCAGGAACTGGGTATGGCCCATGGCCCCGGCCCAGGACGCCTTCATCGCCGACCGGGTGACATGCTGTTCTTCCAGGATTTTCAGCGCCAGCAAGAATTCGCCGCGGAACAACTCCTTGCGCCGGCCGAGCCAGGCCTGCGTCGCCAGCACGTCGATCGCGTTATGCGGCAGCTTGAAGTTGCCGAAATTGGTTTCGCGGCCCCAGATCGCGAGCACGACCGATGCCGGCACGCCGAAGCGCTGCTCGATCGACGCGAGCGTGGCGCGGTGCTGGGCCGCAAGCTTGCGGCCCTGTTCGGTCAGGCGGGCGAGAGACGTCTCCGAGAGATATTGCGCCGGCGTACGCTCGAATTCCGGCTGGCCTTTCGGAGTAGCTTTCGGCTTGCCGGGGATCACGAGGTCGGGCAGCGACAGATCAGGTTTGAGCCCGCGCGTGGCGTCGTCGAACGTCGTGCGCGAGACACCGAGTGCCTGCGCCTCCGGCCACAGCGACTGCACGAAGCGCTGGAACTCTGGCTCGCTCTGTGCCTGCGACACACCGAGGCCTGCAAACACCATCCACACGGCGAGGAGGGTGGTCCGGATCATTCCGCGGCTCCTAGTGGAGCGGATTTGACATTCGCTACCCACCCCGCCGCCGCAAGCTTGCAATGCGAATGTCAAATCCAAAGCTCCACTAAAATCCAATATTTGCTGGTGGTCCTTTGATTCTAACGTTCGCAAAAGAAGCCGCCGAAAAGGGATGCGAACGTTAGAATCGGACCACTAGTTTCGCGTCCGTCAGCCAGACTGCCACAATGTTTGCGGCGGCACCTTGACGGTGATCGGCTCGCCCGCGCGGATCGTGCCTGGCCGTTCGACCGAGGCGACCACGCCGCGCAACCCTTTGGCCTTTGCCGGAAACGCCAGATCGAGCCCGCCGGGAGCCGCGCCGGGCGTGAGATGCTGCGCAATCGCCCGGCCGGCGATCCGGCACGGTGCGTTCGGCGCCTCCACCACGATCGTCGCCTCGGCGAATACGACGCGGGTACCGGCCGGCAGCAGGGTGAAATGCGGAATACCCGAGACCACGATATTGGCGCCGATCCATTCCGGCTCGATGCGATCGACCTGCATCGCGGCTGCAATCGCGGTCAATTCCTCGCGCGACACGGCGGTGATTTGCCGGCCGGAGCGCATCTCCATGCCGCGCTTGTACCAGGGCTCGCGCGGTCCGGCCTTGCGCGTGAAGCCATAATGGCGTGAGCCGGCAATTCCCTGAAGATCGAGCGCGATCTCGGATACGGCTCGCGTTTCCGGATGCGGCTCGGTTTCGACGAACAGAGATTCGCATTGCCCTTTGACCTCGCAGCCGGGCAGCGAGGGCAATGCGGCAAAGGCGAAGCGTTTCTGGCTCATCTCCGCCTCTGACTGACTGATTGAAAAGAGAAACTCTGCATCGGCTGGAGGGTCATGCGCTCTGTCATCCGGCCGGCTGCGCGTTTCCGCTCCGGGCGAGCAGATGCTGCTTGAGTTCGCCGATCTCGGCCCGCAGCCGCTTCATCTCCTCGATAATCGGCTCGGCCTCCTGATGCAGCATGTCGCGCTCTGCCTCCCGTTCTTCGGAAACGACCTTCTCGTGCTCGGACTGCATGGCGCTGACCACGACGCCGATAAACAGATTGAGGACGGCAAAGGTGGTGACGATGATGAAGGGCACGAAGAACGCCCAGGCATAGGGATACTTTTCCATCACCGGCCGTACGATTCCCATCGACCAGCTCTCCAGCGTCATGATCTGGAACAGCGAATAGGCGGAGGCGCCAATATTGCCGAACCATTCCGGAAAGGATGCCGCGAACAGCTTGGTCGCCATGACCGCGAACACGTAATAGATCAGCGCCAGCAGCGCGACGATTGATCCCATGCCAGGCAAGGCGGCGATCAGGCCGCCGACCACGCGGCGCAGCGACGGCACCACGGTGATCAGGCGCATGACGCGCAGGATGCGCAGGGCACGCAACACCGAGAGACTGCCGGTCGTTGGAATGAGCGCGATTGCGACCACGAAGAAATCGAACAGGCTCCAGGGATCCTTGAAGAAAGCCAGCCGGTGCACGAAGATGCGGGCCGAGAGTTCGACCACGAAGATCGCCAGCACGATCGCGTCGATCGTCAGCAGCACGGGGCCATAGGCATCCATCGCAGTCTTGCTGGTTTCCAGGCCCAGCGTGATTGCGTTGAAAACGATCACGCCGGTGATGAACCATTCGGTACGCGGATTGTCGAGGATGGATCGCAGCCAGGCGGTCACGGAAATCTCTCCGACGGTTTGACTCCGGACAGGAAAGTCTTGCCGGTGTCGTGTTGGATGCGCGACGCGGTTTGCCGGTCGCAAGATGGATCAGTTTTTAGCCGAAACGCCGGAACCGGTCTGCTGAGATTTTCCGAGATTGTTCTGATACGCGCGTGGCGTTCGCTTTTTTTGGGATCGTCACAGATGAGTTCGTGAATGCAGGTTCAGGCTGACGATCCGGCACCAAATTGAGCCGACGATGCCTAGCGCACCGCCACCATGAACAGGCGCGGGAAGCGCAGCAGCACCTTGCCGTCATAGTGCGGCGGATAGGCGGCAGCGATCCGGGCCGTATAGGCTGCGAGGAAGGCCTGACGCTGCACTGGCCTCAACGGATCGATGAACGGCCGCAACGCCGTACCCTTGAACCATTCGGTGACCGCTTCCGGTCCGGCCAGCGCGTGCTGGTAATGCGTGTGCCAGATGTCGAGCCGGGCACAAAGCGGTTTCAACGCGTCGTAATAATCGCCGGGGGAGGGAAGGTCCGCCCGCTCGAACGCCGACGGCGGAATCAGGGACGCAAATTCGCCTTCGCGCGCCAGCTCCCGCATCCACACATGCGAGGGTTCGTCGGTGTTGTCGGGCATCTGCACAGCGAGCACGCCTCGCGGGCTCAATTCGCCCAGCAGACGTTTCAGCACCGGGAGATGATCCGGCACCCACTGAAAGGTTGCGTTGGAATAGAGAAGGTTGGCGTCGGCCGGCGCGGCCCAATGCGCGAGGTCGGCCTGCCTGAACTCGCATCGCGGCAGTCGCTCGCGCGCCTGACGCAGCATGTCGGGGGAAGAATCGATTCCAACGATTTCAGCGCCGGGAAAACGTGCGACCAGGAGTTCGGTCGAATTGCCGGGGCCGCAGCCGAGATCGTAGACCCTGTTTGCGCTTTCGAGCGGGACCTGTGTCAGCAGATCGCGCGCAGGCCGGGTGCGCTCGTCCTCGAACTTCAGATATTGCTGCGCGCTCCAGTCGGCCATCCGTCACTCCTTCGCGGAGGCGTGCCATGCCATGCCGCCGCCGTGCCTCCAATATCGTCATCGCCGGGTCGTTGTCGCGTACGAGGCTCCCGCTATCCGTCGCACCCGGGGGACAAGCCGGGCGAGCCTGCGAAATCATGACGACACGACTCGGGAACTATGATCTTATTGCAACAGTCAGCATCGGGGGGTGCATATGAAGACAGTCGCAATCGCCTTGGCCGTTATCGCCGGACTGGCGTTTTCCGCCAAACCCGCTTCCGCGCAAGCCTGTATTGGCGGGATTTTCATCGCTGCGTTCTATGCGCATGCGACCGAGAACCGTGAATTGAGCGCAAAGGAAGCGGCGACCTGCGGACTGTTCTACGGCGCCGACCGCGACAAGGCCCTGCGAAACGGTAAGCCTATAGCGGCCAAGGCTCCGGCGAGGAAGCCGGCGAAGACGGCCGCCAAGGCGCCCAGGCCGCAATAGCCAATTCGCGAGGCAGCTGCCCCGTCATCACGTCGCTCTGCAGCGCGCGAGAGCTTTACCGCGCGCGCTGCATGAAACGCGTTTTAGCGCGTGAACTTCTTGTATTTCAGCCGGTGCGGAATGATGCTGTCCTGGCCCAGCCGCCGCATCTTGTCGGCTTCGTATTCCTGAAAGTTGCCCTCGAACCATTCGACATGGCTGTCGCCTTCGAAGGCCAGCATGTGGGTGGCGATGCGGTCCAGGAACCAGCGATCATGGCTGATGATCACGGCGCATCCGGCGAAATCCTCCAGCGCCTCTTCCAGCGCGCGCAGCGTATCGACGTCGAGATCGTTGGTCGGTTCGTCGAGCAGCAGCACGTTGGCGCCCGACTTCAGCATCTTGGCCAGATGCACGCGATTGCGCTCGCCGCCGGAAAGCTGCCCCACCTTCTTCTGCTGGTCGGCGCCCTTGAAGTTGAACGCGGACACATAGGCACGCGAATTGACTTCCTTCTTGCCAAGCAGGATCTGATCGAGGCCGCCGGAGATTTCTTCCCAGACATTCTTGGAGCCGTCGAGCGCGTCGCGTGACTGATCGACATAACCAAGCTGAACCGACTCGCCGACCTTGATCGTGCCTTTGTCGGGCTGCTCCTGGCCGGTGATCATCCGGAACAGCGTGGTCTTGCCGGCGCCGTTCGGACCGATCACGCCGACGATGCCGCCCGGCGGCAGCTTGAAGGTGAGATCGTCGATCAGCAGATTGTCGCCGAAGCCCTTGGTCAGGCCCTCGAAATCGATGACATTATTGCCGAGCCGTTCGGCCACCGGAATGATGATCTGCGCGGTCTGGGTCTGCTTTTCGCCGGCCTTCTTGAGCAGGTCTTCGTAGCGCTGGTAGCGAGCCTTGGATTTGGCCTGACGCGCCTTGGGTGAGGCGGAAATCCACTCCTGTTCGGCGGCGAGCGTGCGCTGGCGCGATTCTTCCTCGCGGCCTTCCTGCGCCAGCCGCTTCTGCTTCTGGCCGAGCCAGGAGGTGTAATTGCCCTGATAGGGAATGCCCTTGCCGCGATCGAGTTCGAGGATCCAGCTCGTCACGTTGTCGAGGAAATAGCGATCATGGGTCACGATCAGGATCGCACCGGGATAATCGCGCAGATGGCCTTCCAGCCACGCCACCGATTCCGCATCGAGATGGTTGGTCGGTTCGTCGAGCAGCAGCAGTTCAGGCGCATCCAGCAGCAGCTTGCAAAGCGCCACGCGGCGCCGTTCACCGCCGGACAGCTTCGACACATCGGCGTCGTCGGGCGGGCAGCGCAAAGCTTCCATCGCCTGATCGACTTTGGAATCAAGATCCCACAGCCCTTGTGCCTCGATCTGATCCTGCAAGGCGGTCATCTCGTCGGCGGTCTCGTCGGAATAATTCATCGCCAGTTCGTTGTAACGGTCGAGGATCGCCTTCTGCTTGGCGACGCCTTCCATCACATTCTCGCGGACGCTCTTGTCCGGATCGAGCTGCGGTTCCTGCGGCAGGTAGCCGACCCGGGCGCCCTGCGCGACCCAGGCCTCGCCGGAATACTCCGTGTCGATGCCGGCCATGATGCGCAGCAGGGTCGATTTGCCGGCGCCGTTGACGCCCAGCACGCCGATCTTGGCATCGGGATAGAATTGCAGGTGGATGTTTTCGAGGACCTTGCGGTTGCCCGGATAGGCCTTGGTCAGCCCCTGCATGAAATAGACGAATTGGCGGCCGTTCATCGCGCGTCTCTCAGCCCTTCAGGCAAATCCGCGTCGGCTGCGCGTACGCGCCGGACAGGCGGGATATGATGGAAATGCGGGCCTTAAGTAGCGGTGCGCCGGGGAAAGGGCAAGGCGGGGTTCCGATTCCCGTCGCCCGAACGAACGCCCCGGGCGGTTTCCCGAGGACGCCGGAGAGCGCGAAATGCGCGCCAAGCATACGCCTGCGCCGAAATCGGGGGACTCTGCGCGTTGACGGCAAAACCGGGCGAACCGAGGATGGCCTGGCCGGAGCCAGGAGGGGCTATGACGTTTGGGCTGTCGATCGAGGCCTTCACCGTACTGCATGTGGTCATCAGCATGCTTGCCATCTTTGCCGGCTTTATCGTGGTGGGCGGTCTGTTCGCGAGTGCGCCGCTGCCGGGTTGGACCGCGTTCTTTCTGCTGATGACGATCCTGACATCGGTGACCGGGTTCCTGTTCCCGTTCAAGACCGTGACGCCGGCGATCGTGGTCGGCGTCATCGCGTCGCTGATTCTGATCGTGGCGCTGGTTGCGCTTTACAGGCACCGGCTCGCCGGCCGCTGGCGGGCCGTCTATGTCGCCGGCGCCATTGCGTCGCTCTACCTCAATGTCTTTGTCTTCATTGCGCAGAGCTTCCAGAAGGTGAGTTTCGTCCACCCTTACGCGCCGACCGGTGCGGAGCCGCCGTTTCTGATCTCGCAGGGTTTGACGCTGGTTGCCTTCGTCATTCTGGGCGTGATGGCGGCGCGGCGCTTTCATCCGGCGCGGCTCGCGCTGTAGCCGGCGCTTCCCTCTCCCCGGTTTACGGGGAGAGAGAGCCGAAAGAGAACCCGCAACAGAGGGGACGAAACCGCAACCGGGCGCGACTTGCCGAACTCCGCGCGCTATTGCCCGTCGCGATTGGGGCTGCCGAGTACATGCGACTTCGGCGGCATCATCACGTTGTCGAAGGTCTGGGTGAACATCGGCGCGGCGAAGAAGGCGACCGCACGCAGCGTTTTCTTGCCGGTATTGGCGAGATCGTGACGGACCGGGGTTGGCAGCACGAACACGCTGCCCGGCTCGACCTTGTGAACGGTGCCGTCCTCCATATGCAATTCGCCGGTGCCCTCGATGATATACTGCGTTTCTTCGGTGGCGTCGGTGTGCCAGCCGAGACGCTCGCCCGGCTCGATCTCGTAGACGATTGTCGAGGACTGGGTTGATCCGTGCCCGCCGCAGGCGGCGAATGCTCCCGCCCATCTGACGGAGGGATCTTCCTCTCCCCACACCTTGGTGCGCGGTAATGCGTTGGAAGCGACGACGATGTCCATGATGTACGTTCCCGTATGAGCCAAAAACGGCAACGCAGTCTCCGCACCGTCTGTTTGGTTTCCGTCAGCGCGAGCGTTAAACTGAAAAACAAAGTCGCGATGAATTGCGCGATTTTCAAATGGGGGCGGTCGCCGGTGCGTGAGCGGGCTACTTCACCGGCACGACATCGCTGGCGCCCTTCGCACCCATATAGACCGCGATCAGGCGCATCGGCTGCGTGCCGGTATTCTCGCCGAAATGGGCGACATCCATCGCTTCCATCAGGGCGTCGCCCGCACGATAAGTGCGTTTGCCTTTCGCGCCGTAATCGACGGTGATCTCGCCTTCGAGGATATAGGCGAACATCGGCACCCCGTGCTTGTGAACCACGGTGCGGGCGCCGGGCGCGAGCGTGACGATCGAGCCGGTTACATGGGCAGGCCCCGAGGTCGGATATCGGATCGGCTCGCCGACGACGGTCGTGCCAGTCGAGAGCAGCGGTGCCGCGGGATAGCCTTTCGGCGGCACGCTTTGTGGTCTTGTCTGCGGCGTCGCGTCCTGCGCGAAAGCGAAATGTGAAGGGAGAGCCAATGCCATTGCCATCAAACCCGCGATTAGCAAACGATCAACCATGAGCGAATTCCTGGGAAGCGCGGCGATCGGATCATGCATGACAGTAATCCGTTAAGATTCGCGCCGAACGGAAAACACAGGACGCGATTCGTTCTTTGAGAACAAACCGGAACGAAGCAACGTGATGCGCCTGCGCGCAGGCCTAAGGCTGGATCTGCACGAAGCCGTCCTGGACGAGCTGGACGATCCGGAAATTTGCGCCGCTATTCACCGCGATGCCGGGCAGGAAATCGGCATTCACCCATTTGTTGTCGCGCGCGGTCTGACCACAAACCTCAAACCGCACCCCGCCGGCCTGAAGCGCGGCGATCTGTTTCGCATACGGATTGCCAGCTGCGGTGCCGCTGACGCGGTTATAGGCCGCGTCGTTCAGCGACCAGAGGCCGGCATCTCCGTGAAAGATCGCGATCACCTGCCAGACCGTTTTGTCGGCGGTGAATTGCTCCTGCAGGATGCGGGCATAGAGCAGACCGAACGGCTCTTTGCCCGCATAGGCGAGATGGTCGAGATTGAGGACGACCTTGGCCTCCTTCAACCGAACCTCGATGTCGATCTTGAGTTGAGGCGCGCTGTCCTGGGCGGGCAGGGGAGCGCAAAAAACGACGAGCCATACTGCGCAGGCGACGAGCGCCTTCGCCATCCTTGTCATCGCGTGCATGGCGTCAGGCATTGCTGTCTTCCACGTCGGTCTCGGGCCGGTCGCTGCCGGAGGCGGTTTCGGTGTGCCAGACGCCCTTTTCGTCCTCCCACTCGATGACCTCGGTGCTGCCGGGAGTGCGCTGTTCGCGCGCCGCAAGCTTGGCGGCGGCCAGCGCCTTGTCGTGGCTCGGGAACGGTTCGGAGAAAACATCGCCGACCTTGTAGGCCCAGCCGCCGTCATGCTGGACGATGCGATACGTCACGTGCGTCATGAAAACCTCGATTGCCAAGGGACTCGATGCCATGTGAATCGGCCGCAGCATCTCAGATCGGAAGCGCCGGCGAAAGCGGGAACCGAGGCCGGGTGCCGCTTACGCGGCCGGCGATGGAGCGCTACAGTCAGGCCCGGAGAATGAGGAGGTTCCCGCGATGTGCCGCAACATCAAGACGCTGTTCAATTTCGAGCCGCCGGCGACCGAGGACGAAATCCGTGCCTCGGCGCTGCAATTCGTGCGCAAGTTGTCGGGCTTCAACGCGCCCTCGCAGGCCAATGCGGCGGCTTTCAACGCGGCGGTTGAGGACGTCGCGGCGGCAGCGCGCAGGCTGCTGACGTCGCTGCACACGCATGCGCCGGCCCGCGATCGTGAGATCGAGGCGGAGAAGGCGCGGGAGCGGTCGAGGGCTCGGTTCGGCTGAGCGCGTTGCCTCATCCGGCCGCTCGCGCGGTCCTGAGGGGCGCGCGTTTGCGATGGATCAAGTCGGCCGCCGGGCGGCTCGGCTAGTCGGATGGCCGCAACCGGAAGAACCCACCTGCCATGAACCATCATCATCGCAAAACGCTCCATGCGCTGTTCGCGCATCCTGTCAGCGCCAATATCGACTTCAAGAAAGTCGTGCATGTGTTCGAAGAGCTTGGCGCCGCAATCGAGAACAGCGCCGGCAATCGCGTGAAGGTGAAGCTGAACGATCACTCCGCGGCCTTCACCCATGCGCAGCACAGCCTGCCCAAGGAGGAAGTCATCCAGCTCAAGAAATTCCTCGAACAATGCGGGGTCACGCCGGACCAATATCCGCTGTGACCGGAGCTTAAGACTGGCGTCGTCTTTAGCCGTGCGGCTTCCGCGCGGTGAGGTTGACCGTCGCCGACATGCCGGCATGGCCGGCGCCTTCGCGCATTACGCGCTCTTCTTCAGCGATCTGGACGTCATCGAAATCGCCGAAGGCGTCCTCGAGCATCGCGCGCGTATAAAGATGCTCGATCTGCTTCGGCCCGCCGGTGCCGTATTGCAATTGCTTCGGCGCATAGCCCTCGATGATGAGCAAGCCGCCGGGCTTCAGTGCGCGGCGCATGCCGGCCCATTTCAGCGGACGTTCGGCCGGCGTCGAGAATTGGGTGAAGATTTCCGCCACCACGTCGAACGTGGCCGCGGGATAGTCCCATCTATGCGCGTCGCCCTCAATCAGGGTGATTGAAACACCGCGCTCGGCAGCGAGCGCTGCGGCTTTCTTTTGCGCGGAGGGGGAAAAATCCACCGAGGTGACGGCAAATCCCTGTTCGGCGAGCCAGACGCCGTTCCGCCCCTCGCCATCGGCGACCGCGAGCGCCTTGCCGGATGACGGCAACAGCGGCTTGCAGCGGACAAGGAAATCGTTCGGCGCCTTGCCGAACTCGTATTCGGGCTTGGCGAAGCGGGTTTCCCAACGGGTGTATTCGGGCGACTGGGTCATGGCTGTACTCGTCCCTAGCTTTCCCGGACATTACCCCTGCACCGGCTTCGCGACCGCCGCATGGATTGACTCGCAATGGCGCACCAGATTGCCATGTGCGAGCACGAATTGCTTCAGCGGCGTGTCGATATCATAGAAATAGATATTGGCGATGAAGCCGTAGATGGCCGCGTCGATGGTGGTCGGCCTCTCGCCGTGCATGTAACCGCTCGCAGGTACGAGCCGCGCCAGCACGCCGAGATCGGCAAGGCCCCGCGCCATCGCCGCGTCGGGCGGATAACGGCCGATGCCCTGGAAATAATAGCGCTGGTCGTTGAACTGTTTCGCGTTGCGCAGTGCGTCCTCGGTCAGCACCGGGTGCTCGCGGATGAGCGCATCGCGAAACGAGGTCCAGTAGCGCTCATCCTTCCAGCGCGAATAGGACATGACCCAGTACAGGTCGTCGAGCATGCGCGTGACCATCAGGTTGGTATCAAGCCGCGGCTGAGTCAGGTCGCGGTCGAGCGCGACGCCGTATTTCCCGGTGACATGGGCGATGATCGCTTCACTGTCGCCGATCGCTTCGCCGTCGTCCTCGATATAGGGAAGCTGCGCGCGCGGTGCGGCCGAGGCGTCGAAGATATGCTCATGCCGAAACGGCACGCCCGCAAGCTTGAGAAAGGCGAAGACCTTCAATCCGTAAGCGTTGTTATCGGCGACGCCGAACAGGGTCGGATAGGAATAGAGCGTGAGCATGGGACGCTTTCGGGCCGCGGCGGGACCACGCCAACATACTTTGTTAACCATGTCAGCGGAAGCGGCTCGCCCGCACGGGCTCCCGGGCGAAATCGCCTTGCACCAAGCCGTCCTTTCATGGCGACGAATCGGAGCCCCCGATTCGTTCTCCGCGAACAGACGCGAACTGTGTGTCATACTGGGGCGAGATCGCGCGACTCGTACGAAAGGACGAACATACCGCGAGGCTGCGCGGTTTGAGATTGCGCTGCGGCTGTTTGCTCCGACCGATGGCCGGCAGCGATTGTTATCTGCATCGAAACAGCCTACAGGGTCGGCACGAGCCAACGCGCGGCCAACAAGCCGGCAGCCGGGCAGAACTCACCAAATCACGAAAGACGATGCGAATGCGGTACGTTTTGGCGTCAGCCTGTCTGGCGATTTGTTCACTCGCAACGCCAGCGATGTCGCAGTCGCCGGATCCGAACTTCTATTACAAGCTCACGACGCAGTTTCGCGGGCCCGAGATGCCGATGGACGTGTTCAACGGCGGGCCACGGAACAATCAGGCGCGACTCGACCGCGACCAGGACGTGTCCGGCCAGAATTGGCGCTTCGTACCGGCCGGCGACGGATCCTTCCGTCTGACCACCGAGTTTCGCGGCCCGCGCATGTGTCTCGATATCAATCCGCCGACCAATCGCCCGGAGTTGAGGTCCTGCGGAGATTTCACCGGCCAATTCTGGCAGGTTGTGCCGTCGCGCGACGGCGTGCGGCTCACCACCGCGTTCCGCGGGCCGCGCATGTGCCTCGATATTGATCCCGACAGCAACCAGCCCGAGTTGCGCCCTTGCGGCAACTTCTCGGGCCAGTTCTGGACGCTCACGCGCACCGAACGCCGGGCGCGGTAGCGGCGGCGGGCTTTCGGGGCGCGCGCAATCTGTGCATTGACGTACGCCCGCAGGGATCCACTGGCGCGACGCGCCATTCTCGTTCGCTCGGAATGTTGCCCGATCGGTGGAGGGCGGATTACGCTGCCGATCATGAGCTACGAGAAGCCCAGCGTGACGGCCGATTGCGTGGTATTCGACGGGCTTGCCCGGCTGCTGCTGATCAGCCGCCGCCATCCGCCCTTCGAAGGCCAGTTCGCACTGCCCGGCGGCTTCGTCGATCCCGGCGAGACGACGGAGGCTGCCGCGCGGCGCGAGCTGTTGGAGGAGACCGGGTTGACGGCGCGCGATCTGCGGCTCGTCGGTGTCTATTCGAAACCCGGCCGCGATCCTCGCGGCTGGACGATCAGCATCGCATATCTCGTGACGGCCTTCGACGGTGAAGCTCAGGCAGGAGATGACGCTGCCGAGATCTCGTTCCGTGCGGATTGGCGCGAACTCGTGCTTGCCTTCGACCATCAGGAGATTGTCGGCGACGCAGTGAAGCTTCTTACGACTTAGCGCCGCATTGGCTTATTCTTCGGGCACTAGTGACGCAGTAACGATCTCTTCAGCTTTGATGCGTGTCCCGATTCGCTGTCCCGATTCGTTCTTTGCGAACAGATGCGAACCTTGTGCCGATGTGAAACGGTCACGCCACCTTGCGATGGCAATGCGTGGGCGCAGCCCGCGTCGCGTGAAGGCATGACAGCGCAGGCCCCTGCGAACGGACGAGTTCAGATCATCCGTGACCTGCGAGAGTCGGTGCGCTTGCTCTTCCGTATCGGACGTAACGCGAGCGAGGTAACGCTCTCTTCAGCTTTGATGCGTGCTCGGATTCGCCGTCCCGATTCGTTCTTTGCGAACAAACGCGAACCTTGTGCCGTTATGACGCAAATGATGCTGGTGTCCGCGCCTCACACCCGACCGCCGCGATTATAGCTCTCGACCAGTTGATTATAGTCGCGCATCAGCCGCTGCGGCGAACCCTCGACCATCCAGCCGCTGCCGGCGTTGAGCATCATCCTGTCGCCCTGGCTGTAGGGAACCTTGTCGCGGATGCGGCGCATCAGTTGCTTCGCCGTGACCAGATACGATTTGGCATTGTTGATGAAGAACGAGCCGATCTTGGCGTCGCTGTCGGCCGCGAGCTTTTCGGTCGACTTCACCAGCGCCTCGTAATCGTTCACGGCCTGCGTCATCGCGGCCAGATTGGGCTTGTCCGTTTCCATGCTGCGCAGGACGCGTTTGGCGGCGATCATCACCGCCTCGACGTGATAGCGTGCGGCCTTGCCCTCGCTCTGCTCGATCGCAGCAAGGCGTTCGGCCGCGCGCCTGTCGTTGATGCTCTCGACGCCAGCGCGCAAAGCCTTGTCGGCACTGGCAAACGCATCCCATGCGGCGACGAGGCGAGGATGCAAGGCGCGGCCCTTGGCCATCCTGTCGTCCTTGTAGTCTTCTTGCTTGTAATAGTCGTCGGCCTCCTTCAGCAGTGGCTCGAGCTTGCTGACAGCGTCGGCATAGGCCGCCGCTGCGGCTTCGAGTTCGGCGTCGCGCGGTTCCAGCGCATTGGCTGTCTCGACGTTCTTGCGGCAATCGGACGTGTCGTAGATCGTGTAGGTGCCGTAGATGATGCGCTCCTTGCCGGTCGGCCCGTTCTTGCCGACCCAGCTGAAATAGCGCCGCCGTGAATCGTAGGAGCGCTCCGACAGCCGGTTGATGCAGCCGACATAGGCGTTGAGTTTCTCGGTGAGCGAGGGTGGGTCGGACGGAGGTGGGTTTTGGGCAGAGGCCGGATCGACTGAGAGTGTCGCGATCAATGCGACGCTGGCAAGCGTGAGAGTATGAAACGAGGTCATGACATATCGTCCGTTTCGTCACCAGATATTGTCTCGCCGCCCAACAAGATGATGCGGTAGCGGCAGAGGCCCAAGATTAGAGCGTCCGGATCGCTATGCCCGTAGAATCGTCTCCATGGGCTTTCCCTTTGCGAGTTCGTCGATCGGTTTGTCCGAGTACTGGATTTCCTGCATCGGCGGTTGCTTGATGTCTTCCACGCGTATGCCGCAAATGACACCCTTGATCAGCGACCGCGATGCGTTTCAGTTGCGGTGCCTCCGCAATGAATGTCTCGATGTCAGTCCGCTTTTCAGCTGCGCTTCCGATGTTTTTCATGCGTCTGCTCAAATGCCGGTGTCGGCATCCTGCGATGGACTATTTCAATGCAAGGACCACGGGACCGGCCACCGCATCGGTGACGCCACGTCCGCCGCCGAGATCTTCCAGTGTGTCGCGAAATGAATCGAGCGTCTTGATCATGTTGGGCCGCGCCGCGGCGAGCGCGTCCATGTCGGTCCATTCGGCGATGATGCAGTAGCCGCGGTCACCGGTCTCGATGATTCTGGCGTGGCGCAATCCTGGCCACTCGTTATGGACGTTTCGGTGAGCGTCGAGGAAAGCCTGCTCTCGTCCTGCTTTCACCTTGAAACGCACGGCATTGAAGGCGGTCATGGGGTCCTCCGTACGGGTGCGGATCGCGTTAGCCTAATGCTCCGTGCGTGCAAAGAAAAGGCGGGTCCTGCCGAGGCATGACCCGCCTTTTGGGCCGAGCCGAAAATCCGACCTCACAACGCCCTGTTGCTCTCCTTCACCAGCGCCGCATTCTTCGCCGTGTGGGTGGCTTCCGAATCCAACGCGGTGGTGTGCGGCGCCTTGACCTTGTCCGCATCGATGTAGACCTGCCCGCCCATGGCGTTGAACTTGTCCGACATTTCCCTCATGCCGGTCTGGGCCGCGTCGAGCCCGAGCGCGGTCTTCTCGTTGTCGCCGAGGCTCGCCGCATAATCGCGCACGTCCTGCGTGATCTTCATCGAGCAGAATTTCGGCCCGCACATCGAGCAGAAATGCGCGACCTTGTGCGCTTCCTTCGGCAGCGTCTCGTCGTGATAGGTGCGCGCGGTATCCGGGTCGAGGCCGAGATTGAACTGGTCCTCCCAGCGGAAGTCGAAGCGTGCGCGTGAGACCGCGTCGTCACGGAGTTGCGCGGCGGGATGGCCCTTGGCGAGGTCGGCGGCGTGCGCCGCGATCTTGTAGGTGATCACGCCCACTTTCACGTCGTCGCGGTTGGGCAGGCCGAGATGCTCCTTCGGCGTCACGTAGCAGAGCATGGCGCAGCCGAACCAGCCGATCATGGCGGCGCCGATGCCCGAAGTGATGTGATCGTAGCCCGGCGCGATGTCGGTGGTGAGCGGTCCAAGCGTATAGAACGGGGCCTCGCCGCACTCCTTCAGCTGCTTGTCCATGTTGATCTTGATCTTGTGGATCGGCACGTGTCCGGGCCCCTCGATCATGACCTGGCAGCCCTTCTTCCAGGCGATCTGAGTCAGTTCGCCGAGCGTCTCCAGTTCGGCGAATTGCGCGCGGTCGTTGGCGTCGGCGATCGAGCCGGGCCGCAGGCCGTCGCCCAGCGAGAATGACACGTCATACTTGCGCATCAGATCGCAGATCTCGTCGAAGCGCTCGTAGAGGAAGCTCTCGCGGTGCTTCGACAGGCACCACTTCGCCATGATCGAGCCGCCGCGCGAGACGATGCCGGTGACGCGGTTCGCGGTCAACGGCACATAGGCGAGCCGCACGCCGGCATGGATGGTGAAATAGTCCACGCCCTGTTCGCATTGCTCGATCAGAGTGTCCTTGTAGACCTCCCAGTCGAGCTTGGCCGGATCGCCGTCGACCTTCTCGAGCGCCTGATAGATCGGCACGGTGCCGATAGGCACCGGCGAGTTGCGCAGGATCCATTCGCGGGTGTTGTGGATGTTGCGGCCGGTGGAGAGGTCCATCACCGTGTCGGCGCCCCAGCGGATCGCCCACACCATCTTTTCGATCTCTTCTTCCACCGAAGAGGTGACGGCCGAGTTGCCGATATTGGCGTTGATCTTTACCAGGAAGTTGCGGCCGATGATCATCGGCTCGAGTTCACCGTGATTGATGTTGCACGGGATAATCGCGCGGCCGCGGGCAATCTCGTCGCGCACGAATTCCGGCGTGATGAAGGCAGGCACCGAAGCGCCGAAACTTTCGCCATCGGCGAGTGCGGCTTCCGCGCGCTCCAGCATCTGCTTGCGGCCGAGATTTTCGCGGGCGGCAACGTAGATCATTTCCTTGGTGACGATGCCGGCTTTGGCGAATTCGTATTGCGTGACCGGTGCATCGCCGACGCCGCGCAGCGGCTTGGGCGTATTCGGGAACGCCCGCGCGAGATACTTGCCGGTCGCGTTGCCGTTATCGACCGGCTTCAGAGGCCGGCCTTCGTATTCCTCGACGCCGCCGCGTTCCTTGACCCATTGGATGCGGGTGCGGGGCAGTCCGCGCTCGACATCGATGGTCACGCTGTCGTCGGTGTAGGGCCCCGAGGTGTCGTAGACCGGGAGCGGCGGCTCGCCGGAACCTTCCGACAGCTTGATCTCGCGCAGCGGCACGCGCAGGTCCGGCGCGGCGTCCGGCGCAACGTGGATCTTGCGCGAGGCGGGCAGGGGGCCGGTCGTGACCTTCGGCGTTTCGATGTTCGGATTGTGGATGTTCATTGTTGTGGTTCCCGTTCGTCAGAAGATCACACGTGCGACATTGTTTGAGCCAAGCGATTTGGCCGCGCCGGAGGGCGCGCGCGAAAAAGGTGCAAACGGACTGAAGAGCATGGTGTCCTGTCCCTTCGCCGGCATGACCCGGATCAGGTTCAAAGGGTTACCGTGCGACCACGGAATCTCAGCCCCATTAGGGACTCCCCTCGGAACGACGCTAATGTAAGCCGTTGCGGGCGGGTGTCAACGCGCGGGATGTCCAGCCCGCATTGTTCCGTGCGGGCTTCCGGTTCATAAGATCAGCCGTACGGGATCAGATATCAGAGGCCAAAACCGTGAGCCGCCACGTCAAGAATATCCTCTTCATCATGTGCGACCAGTTGCGTTTTGACTATCTGTCCTGCGCGGGCCATCCGACGTTGCAGACCCCGAATATCGACGCGCTGGCGGCGCGTGGCGTACGCTTCACCCGCACCTATGTGCAGTCGCCGGTCTGCGGCGCCTCGCGCATGAGCTTCTATACCGGCCGATATGTCTCCTCGCACGGCGCCGCCTGGAACGGCTTTCCGCTCAAGGTGGGCGAGATGACCATGGGCGATTATCTGCGTCCGCTCGGTCTCGACACGGTGCTCGTCGGCAAGACCCATATGGAGCCCGACAGCGAGGGCATGGAGCGGCTCGGCATCGATCCGCAATCGATCATCGGCGTGCGGGTCTCCGAATGCGGCTTTGATCCGTACGAGCGCGACGATGGCCTGCACGGCGTAGGGCCGGATGGCCGCTTTGAGCCCAACAATCCGCGTTACAACGTGTGGCTCAATGAGAAGGGCTATGCGGGCGACAATCCCTGGCACGACTACGCCAATGCAGCGGAGGGCGAGGGCAATGCGCTCGCCTCCGGCTGGGCGATGCGCCATGCGCGCAAGCCGGCCCGGGTGGCGGAGGAGGATTCCGAGACGCCGTACATGACGCGGCGTGCGATGGACTACATGACCGAGGCGGGTGACCGTCCCTGGTGCCTGCATCTGTCCTACATCAAGCCGCACTGGCCCTATATCGCGCCCGCGCCCTACAATGACATGTACGGTCCGGACGATGTGATCTCTGCCGTGAAGAGCGAAAGCGAGCGCGTCGATCCGCATCCGGTCTATCGCGAGTTCATGAACCATCTGGTCGCGCGCAATTTCTCGCGCGACGAGGTGCGGCGTGAGGTGATCCCGGTCTATATGGGCCTGATCAAGCAGATCGACGACCAGCTTGGCCTGTTGTTTGCGTTCATGCGCGGGCGCGGTCTGCTCGACAATACGCTGATCGTCTTCACGTCTGACCACGGCGATTATCTCGGCGACCACTGGCTGGGCGAGAAGGACCTGTTTCACGCGCCGTCGGTCAACATTCCGCTGATCGTGGTCGATCCATCGCCTGCGGCCGATGCCGCCCGCGGCAGCGTGTGCGACGCGGCGGTTGAATCGATCGACCTGTTGCCGACCTTCCTTGATATTCTTGGCAGCGATCCGCGCGAACAGTCGCACCGGCTGGAAGGCCGTTCGCTGCTACCCTGGCTTCGTGGCGAGATGCCTGCGGTGTGGCGCGAGATTGCGTTCAGCGAATACGATTATTCGATGTTTCCGGCGGCGGTCCGGCTGGGAGTGGCGCCGCGCGATGCGCGGCTATTCATGGCGGCCGACAAGCGGTGGAAATATGTCCACGCCATCGGCTTCCGGCCGATGCTGTTCGACCTGCAGTCCGATCCCGAAGAGTTTCGCGATCTCGGCGCCGACCCCGCCTATGCAGCGGAGCGCGAGCGGCTTTCCGCCGCGCTGGCGGACTGGGGATTGCGAATGTCGCAGCGCACGACGATTTCGGAAGCGCAGATTCTGAAGGGGCGCGGCAGGTCGCAGCGTAAGGGCATCCTGATCGGGGTCTGGGACGAAACCGACATTCCGCAGGACTTATGGAGTGCGTATCGCGGTGAAGGGTGATTCACCGGCGCCGAGGCGGTAGCATTCCGGAAATAAAACGCGTGTTCGGGAGGAATGCATGCTTGCTCGCAGAATTGTTCTGTCCGCTGCGTTTGCGGCCGCACTTGCCGGGACGCTACCATGTCCGGCGCTTGCTCAACTCGGCGGCGACCAGCCGATCCGTATCATCTTCCCGTTCACCGGGGGCGGGACCGGTGATGCGCTGGCGCGCCTGGTCGCCGACAAGATGCGCGCCGAGCTTAACCGTCCGGTGATCGTCGAAAACCGCACCGGAGCCGGCGGACGGATCGGTGTGAATGCGGTGAAGAATGCGGAGCCCGACGGCACGACGCTTCTGATGGTGCCGATCGCGCCGGTCGCGGTGTACCAACTGGTCTACAAGAATCTGGAATACAATCCGTTCACCGATCTCGTGCCCTTGGCGCAGCTCGGCACCTTCGACTTCGGCATCGCGGTCGGCCCGAAGGTGCCCGTGAAGTCGCTGAAAGAACTTGTCGCCTGGGCGAAGGCCAATCCGAACGAAGCCAATTACGGCACGCCGGCTGCCGGCACCTTGCCGCATTTTCTGGCCGCTTTGTTCGGTGAGCGCGCCGGGATCGACTTCCGGCACGTGACCTATAAAGGATCGGCGGGAGCTTTGACCGACCTGATCGGCGGGCAGATCGCGGCGGTCGTAACCACGACGGCCGACCTGATGGAAATGCACAAGGGCGGCAAGCTGCGCGTGCTAGCGACCTCCGACGCGCAGCGCTCGAAATTCCTGCCCGATATCCCAACTTTCCGCGAGGTCGGCTTCGATCTTCAGGCGACGGGCTGGTACGGGATGTTTGCGCCGGCCAGGACCCCGCCGGATGTGATCGAACGGCTCAACAGGGCGATCGTGAACGCCATCAAGTCGCCGGACGTGAGCGAGCGCATGCTCACCTTTGCGATCGAGCCGACCGGCACCTCCGCCGCCGAGCTCGGCGCGATCATGAAGCGCGACGCCGCCTTCTGGGCGCCGGCGGTGAAAGCGTCGGGCTTCACGCCCGACAAATAGCGGCCTTCTTGTCGCGGCCGGTCGCTACTTCCCCGGCAGCCTGCTCACCGCAGCTCGTGCGATGCCGTCGATCTCGGCAGTGACACGCACGATCTGAGAGTCGAATTCGATGCCGACCAGGCGCAGCCCGGTGAGCTGCGCGTCGGTCTTGATGCCGTCGCCCTGCTGGCGGAAATCCGCCAGCGCCTTGTCGATGCTTTTGCGCGCATTGGCGAGCGCCGGCCGCAGATCGATGACGGAAGAGCGCGCGAGCGCGTTCTGCAATGCCGGGATGGCGGCTTTGGCGGCGACGCCCAGCAACCCGAAGGCCGCATCCGATTCGACAGCGAGTGCGATGTCGTCGAGGCGCATCGTCTGCCGCTCTTGATCGAGCGCGGGCTTGCCCGAAACATGGATCGTTGCCTCGCTGCCGAAACCAAACCAGCTTTTGCGTTCCTGCGCTTTCACCAGCATCGAGACGACCACCCGGTCGCCAGCGGTGGCCGCGACCGCCCGCAGCACCGTGATCTGCGCCGCGCCCGAACCGTCCTCAGGAAAGGTCTTGCCGGTCAGTTGCGTATCGATCAGCCGGTTGAGTTCGGCGAACGGCACGTCGATCGGCACGCCGATTGCGATCTTGCCCTGATCCATCGGCGGCACCAGGTCGAGCTTCGTGGGAAACGGGCAATCCGGTTTGGTTTGTTGCGGCACGATGCGGGTTTCGGCCTGCATGCCGAGCGTGATCGTCACGTTGTTGGCGTCGACGCGCGGCTGCGACGCGAATGCGCGGACGGGCTTCGTTTCCAGCCACAGCGGCGGCACGCCGGCGGCCGTCGACTCGAGCGGGATTGAGCGGCATATCTTGATCCATTCGCGGCGCGCGGCATTCTCGATGAATAGGTCGTCCCGCACGCGCGCGGCCAGCGCCAGCATCTGGTCGGACATCGCACGATCGACCAGAGACCTGATCTCGCGGGCGCCGTTGAACTTCACGCCGGCGACCTGGAGATTGGCTTCGGCAAGGTCGGTCTTGCCGGAAAGATTCGCCTCCAGCCTCCAGCCGGTGGTGATCTTGGGGCGCGACGTGATCGTCACGCGGCCCTTGAGATCGGCATGAAGGTCGATCGGCCGGCCATTCTTGGCCGCATTCTTGGCGGCATCCTTGGTGGGATCCGTTCCGTTGCGCTCCTGTTGCGCCTTCTCGCCGGTCAGGACGCCGATCAGGCTGTTGAGTTGTGCCGGAAGCTGTCCAGTGACGCGCAACGTGCCATTCAGATCGGCGGCAACGATCAATCCGTCGGCGCGGCCGGTGAGCGTCAGGGGCGCCCGCTCGAGAGTGTAGCCGACCTCGGCCTTGGACAGCACTTTCGCGATCGGGTTGTCCGGTTTGCCCGACAGGCTGCGCGGCGCGGCATTTTCCATCGCCTGGCGGATCGCCGGAATAGCGATGGCGACGGGCGCAATGATCACACTCGGCCGTGTGGCCGGCGGCAGGGCTGGCGTCTCTGCAAGAACGGGGCGTTGCGGTTCGACGGTCGGCGTCAGGAAATTCAACGCCCACAGCGTTCCGAAGAAGAACACGATCGCAACCACGATCGCTGCTGCGATCTTGAGCGTCCTTGTGAGACCGAACATGCTGCGATGGACCCCGGCGGACCAATCCGATCGCTGGACCAGATGGCGAAGACACTAAGGCTTCCACCAAAAGATACCAGACCGGCCGTGTCCCCGGGAGCTTATCGCAGGCGCATCGGCGCGAATTTGTGGCGGGGAAGGGGGCATCCCGGGGGGCCTAACCCCCGGGATGACAGGGAAACCAAGTCAGTTGCTACGTGACGCCATCATCGCCTGAAGGCGGTGCGGCGCCTCTGACGAACCCAGCGCGCGCGCCCGTTCGTACCAGAAGGACGCCTTGACGATGTCGGGCTCAAGCCCACGCACCTTGAACCGGTCGAGCACCACCGGATCGTAGGTCGATGCGATGGCGAAGGCGGAAGACGAATCTCCGGCCTCGGCCGCGCGTTCAAGCACCGTGCGGGCGCCGACAAAGTCGCCGCTCGAGATATAGTCGTCGCCCATCTTGCGCAGCATCGCGATCTCTTCCTCGCTGAGATTGCGCGTGGGTGGCGCACTGGCCTTGGTCGAAGCAGGTGCGGCGGCAGGCATCTGCGCCGCAACGGATTCACGCGACGGCGGTGCTTGCCATCCCGCCGGCTCCGGCTGTTTGACGGCTTCCGGTGCGGGCCAGGCGGCCATCACCGTTTCCCGTTGCTGCGGCGCGCGGCCGATGGCTTCGGTCTTGACCGGGATGGCCTTGGCCTGCAGATCTGCGCTCGCTAGCGCCACGCGCGTGGATGGCGCGGGCGACTGATCCTGCTGCTTCTGGGCCGCATCCAGCCTTGCCTGCAGGGTCGAGGCCCGGCCTTCGTTGAACACCGCTGACGCATTGGCCGACAATTCCACGATCGGCCCGCGAATTTTATCCATCACAAAGGATGGAACGTCCTTGATCGCGATGGCGGCCACGATCGCGGCGCCGGTTGCGGCCAGGCCGAAGCGCAGAAAGATGCTGTTCGCCTTGCTGCGGCTGCGTTTGCGTGGTCGCGGCCAATGTTCGCCAACCGGCTCGGGGATCGGCTCCGGATCCAGCGAGCGCGCCAGGAGCCAGGGCGGCGTGCGCGGGTCGCGGAAAGCCGCACGCACGGTCTGCACATCGACCGAGAATTGATGCGGATCGCTCCGCCCGGCCTCGCTGGCGGATGTGGTGACGGCCGGACTGTCCTGGTCCGTCTCATCCGCGGTCTGCAATTCCTGTTGTTGCGCGATCCGCTCCGCGGCGGCCCGGCTCACGTCAGCGAGCCGTGACACCTCCTCGTCGCCGCCATGGCTGCTGGCGATCATGGCACGCAGGCTGATCTCGATCTCGTCGAGGATCCGCGCATCGTGATCGGTCTCGATACCGGGCGGATGCTCCGGTTCGCCCGGCATGTCCGGGCTATGGTCCCGCGTCCGTTCTGGCGCGGCGGGTGAAACAGGGTCGAACCGATCGAGCGGGAACGGGCTCGTTGTACTCATGACGCAACTCCCTCAAACATCCATCACGCTTCGAAGGCCGGGTTCATTTCCGGCTCTTGCTGCGCACAACGGGCTTCGCCTCGGTGGTGCTTTCATTCCGGGCCGCCATCGCTTCCTGCCGGTCGCGCCAGGCGAGAAACTCGGCGAACAAGGCGTCGCGGCTTTGCGGCGTACGATCTGCATCCCGCTTGTCGGCGCGCTGCAGATAGCTCTGGAAGTCGCGGTTGAGATTGGACGAAGCGTTGGCGGCCGGCTGGGTCGCTTCGAGCTTCTGCAACTCCCTCTCGGCGGAATCGAGCCGCGTCCATCCCGGAACGGTCGCCGCCAGATTGACGTCGCGCCATTTCGGATGGAACGGGGGCTTCTGGAATTTGCTCCAGTTGGCGAACATGCGCTCGGTCAGGCGCTCGATCTTTTTCTGACGCTCAGTGCCCTTCGCCCAGTTGAAGGCCGCAAGCACCGCCGGCACCGCGATGGTGTGGACCTTGCTCTGACCCTCCGGCATCAGGTTCGGATACTGATCCGCGGTGAATTCGCCGATGGTGTAATAGTCGGCGAACACCTTCGAGAACGGCACCGGCAGCAGATGCAGCCCGGCTTCAGCCGGAATGCGGGAGAAGAAGTCGATCGGCTTGCCGACAAGCCGTATCATCGCCGCGAGCTCGCCGCTCTTCAGTTGCTGCATCGCTGCCGACGTGTCGACATTGACCTGCTGAACCTGAATGCCAAGGCGCTGGAAGATGATCGTGCCGGTCAGGCTCGATCCGGCACCCGCAGGACCGAAGCTCACCTTCTTGCCGCGCAGATCTTCGAGGCTCTTGATGTCGCGTCTCGCGAGGATATGGACCTCCGAAACCGGCAGCCGGATGATGTAGTGAATCCGGTTATTGAGGTTCCAGATTTTGCGTTCGGTCTTGAAATACTCGAACACATCGGACTGGGTGACCGCAACATCGACGCCACGCAGATACAGGAGGTCGTCGATGTTGGAGGCCGCCCCATAGGTGACCATCGGCAGAATGCGCAGATTGTCACCGTCGTCGAGAGCCTTCGCCAGTTCGTCGGCGAAGGTCATATAGGTGCCGGACATCAGGCCGCCGGCAACGCCGACGGTCCAGGCATTTCGCTTGTCCTTGATGGCAGCTTCGTTATTGCCGGCCTGTTTCAGCGATTCAGGGACCTTCTGAGCGAAGGCCGGCGCGATGATCGCGGACGCCGATAGAACAGCCCATGCGGCGAGCGCCGCAAAGAGTTTACGCATCACAACTTCCCCCTTCTACGATGTTGAGGCGCCGGTGTCAGGCGCCCGCTATCTCCATGTGAAAACAGAAACGGCCGGCAACGCGCACCCCCGCACGCATTGCCGGCCGATCGAAACGTTTTGCGGAACGTGACATCCGGACGCCGCGAGTGCGCCGAATTCACGCGAGTGCCTGGTCGCCGTCCCTTGCGACACCACTCTCATGTTACCCTCACCAACTCTGGCGCGATCAGCGATCGCAGCCTGATGAAACGAAAACCTCACAGGCATTCCGACATCACGTCAGCTCGTTGCGTTTGCTTCGAGCCGACCGCATTGGCGCGGTCGCGAAAAGTTGAGTGGATTAGTGTCACGAATGAGGCGGAACAGTTTTGTTGTGTCGTCTTTGTTGGAATGCACACGCGGCTTGCGTGGTAACGGCGCAACGAAATTGTTGCGCGCTTGCAAGCATGCGGTAGCGACGTAACGCTGCGCGGTAGCGACGTATTGCGTGCCGGTAGCGACGTAGCGCGATTTTAAAACTGATGTCGTTCGAAAATATTTTTTGCGTCGCGTGCTTTTGGACGCCTTGCCGTCCGCGTTTGCGGTGCTGTTGGCAGCGAGACAATGCGTCGTGCGCAAAAAAACCGCCCGGCTTTCGCCGGGCGGTGTTCTGGTCTGGTTCGCTTCGCTGGTTAGAACAGAATCGTCGGGGTCGCGGTAGCCCGGCGCGTCGATGACACCTGGTCCGGATTGCGCGGTGTTTGCTGCTCGATCTGGACGGTTGCGGCTGCCTCCGGCACGATCGTCGCGACAGGCTGGGGTGCGCGCTTCCTCGCTTCCCGCGGAGCCCGCGGTTCAGCCGGGGCCGCGATGTCGCGCAGACGCCGTCCACCATCCGGTAATACCACGACCTTGCTGCCGACCTTCACGCGGCCGTAAAGATCGACGACATCGTCGTTGAGCATGCGGATGCAGCCGGAAGACACGCGGCCGCCGATGGTCGACGGCGCGTTGGTGCCGTGGATCCGGTAAATGGAGTTACCGAGATACAGCGCGCGTGCGCCCATCGGGTTGCTCGGACCGCCGGCCATGAAGCGCGGCAAATAGGGCTGGCGCGCGATCATCTCGGCAGGCGGATTCCAGTCCGGCCATTCGGCCTTGCGGGCGACGCGCTGGGTGCCGGACCAGCGGAAGCCGTCGCGGCCGACGCCGATGCCGTAGCGCACGGCCTTGCCGTCGCCGAGGACGTAATAGAGATAAGTGTTCGGCGTATCGACAATGATCGTGCCGGGTGCCTCTCGCGTGGAATAGGATACAACCTGCCGGCGCAACCGAGACGGCATCTCGGCGCCGCCTTCGAACTCTTCGACGTCCTGGCCCGGGGCCACGCGGGCAAACGCCGGAGGCGCCTGGTAGGACGGGTCCGCAAATGCGGACTGCTGCGCGGAGGCGGAATTCTGCGGGATCAGCAGGGCGAGGGACAGGGCGCCCAATACATACGCGGACCTGGTCATGGCATCCACTTTCTGCCGGTCTGCCCGCACCCCCCGATGCGACTAGAAACCCGGACTTGGTTTGGATTCTCGAATTCATTAAGTGCGAGACTGCAGAAGCGTTCCCACACGATTTCGGCCCGTCCAGGCCATGCTTAAACCATGGGTGTTTCAGCCAGCTTTGGCGGACCGCTAAAATTGAGCCGATTTTGCTGAAAAATGGCGAGTCACGCCCTGCCTCGAAGGTCGAGGGCCGCCGCCATGACGGCAGGCCGCCCAAGCTTTATACTGTCGCAGGCGCAGATCTGAGCTTGCGGAGTGGTATCAGGCGCTGTTCCATGCCGCCCTGAGATCGGCGGGATCGCCGGGCGCCGGGCCCTGCGGCCCGCTCGCGTTTTGCAGAGAAGGATACAGAATATGCTTCGCCGTGTTGCAGTTTTCGGTCTGGCTCTCGGGGCGGTCGTCACCGCCGGGACCGCCTTCGCCCAGACCATTCCGACGATCCGGGTTGGCTGGACCATTCCCGCCGAGGAAGCCAAGTACTGGATGATGAAGCGCCCGGACAAATTCCCCAATCTGGGCAAGACCTACAAGATCGAATGGTCGCAGTTCAACGGCACGTCGCCGATGACCGCGGCGATGCAGGCGGGCGCGCTGGACTGCGCGACGCAAGGTGTGTTGCCGATCGCACAGAGCATGGCCGCCGGCAATCTCGACATGTATGTCATCGCCCAGCATGTCGGGGAGAAGCCCGGCAGTTTCTCGCTCTACTGGGCGGTGAAGGAAGACTCGCCGATCAAGACGGCCGCCGACCTGAAGGGCAAGACGGTCGGCATTTCGGTGATCGGCGGCGGCACCCACGCCCCCTTCAACATGATGCTGCGCAAGAACGGTGTCGATCCCGAGAAGGACATCAAGCTGGTCGAAGTGGGCTTCGCACTGTCGGAAGATGCGCTGCGTTCGGGCCGGGTCGATGCGGTCAACATGGTGCAGCCATTTGCCGCGCGCGCGGAAGCCAAGGGTGGCGTGCGCAAGCTGTTTGCGCTGGAAGAGGCGCTTCCGAACATTGTTCATATCGTGGAAGCCTGTCGGAAGGACTTCGTGGAGAAGAACCCGGAGTTGGTCACATCCTATGTGAAGGACCTGACCCTCGGCATGAAGATGGCGCTGGCCAACCGGCCGGAGACCATCCAGGTCGTGCATGAAGTGATGAAGGCGCCGGTCGCGGCGCTCGAGACGTACCTGCTCAAGCCGAATGATTTCGCGCGCGAGCCGGGTGCAGCCCCGAATTTCGCCGGCATCCAGGCGATGTTCGACGTCTATACCGAGAACAAGACAATCGGAAAGAAGCTCGACGCGTCGACGCTGAAGCATCCGAAGATCGTCGCTCCGATGGAGTAACGATGTCCGATCGATTGTAGGCAATACGAAAATGGCCGGGCAGCGCCCGGCCATTTTTTTGGGTGCGCGCCTCAGCGCTCAGGCCACTCCGCATTACCCGCGTGTGTCACAGCGCCCTTGTCGGCCTGGCCGACCAGCTGCGCATATTTCGCCAGCAACCCGGCCGCATGACGCGGCGCAGGCGCCTTCCAGGCCGCCTTCCGCCGCTCCATTTCCGCGTCGTCGATCAGGACGTCGATCGTGCGCGCGCCGCCATCGATGCGGATGCGGTCGCCGTTCTGCACCAGTGCCAGCGGGCCGCCAACGGCGGCTTCCGGTGCAATATGGCCGATGCACATGCCGCGCGTCGCGCCCGAAAAGCGCCCGTCGGTGAGTAGCGCGACTTTCTCGCCCATCTGCTGGCCGTAGATGATCGCGGTCGTGCCGAGCATCTCGCGCATGCCGGGGCCGCCCTTCGGTCCCTCGTAGCGGATGATCAGCACTTCGCCGGCCTGATAGTCGCGCTTGCGAACCGCGGCGGTGCAGGCGTCCTCGCCGTCGAATACCCGGGCGATGCCCTCGAACACCAATGACTTGAGGCCTGCCACCTTCAAGAGAGCGCCGTCCGGGGCGAGATTGCCTTTCAGCACCGCGAGGCCGCCATCGGGACGGATCGCGCTGTCCGCGCGCCGCACGATTTCGCCATCCGGGTCGGGCGCAGCGCCATGCTCTTCCGCCAGTGTGCGGCCGGTCACGGTCAGGCAATCGCCATGCAAATGGCCGGAGCGGATCAGTTCGCGAATAATGATCGAGACGCCGCCGATATCGTGCACGTCCTTTGCAAGGAAGCGCCCGCCGGGCCGCAGATCGCCGATCAGCGGCGTGCGCGCGAACACTGCTTCGACATCGTCGACGGTGAAGGCAATCCCGGCTTCGTTGGCGATGGCCGGAAGATGCAGCGCCGCGTTGGTCGAGCCGCCGGTCGCAGCCACGATCGCGCAGCCATTCTCGATCGACTTGCGGGTGACCAGATCGCGCGGCAGCGGCCCGCCGCGCTTCAGGATGTCCATCACGATTTCGCCGGCGCGCTGGGCAATCGCCGAGCGCTCGGCATAGACGCCGGGCACCATCGCCGAATTGGGGACGGTGAGGCCGAGCACTTCCGACACCATCGCCATGGTGTTGGCGGTGAATTGTCCGGCGCACGCGCCGATCGCCGGAATCGCAACGCGCTCCAGCACTTTCAGATCGGCTTCCTTCATCTGGCCGGTCTGCACCGCGCCAACCGCCTCGTAGGAATCGAGTACGGTGACGTCGCGTCCGCCGAACCGGCCGGGCAGGGCAGCTCCGCCATAGACGAAGACCGACGGCACGTTGACGCGGACCATGCCCATCATTGAGCCCGGCAACGTCTTGTCGCAGCCGCCAAAGGCGACGAGGCCATCATAGGCATGGCCCTGCATCACGGCTTCGATCGAATCCGCGATGACCTCGCGGCTGACCAGCGAAAACTTCATGCCCTCGTGGTTCATGCCGATGCCGTCCGACACCGAGATGGTGGTGAATTCGCGCGGCGTGCCGCCGGCGGCTTCCACGCCCTGCTTGGCCCATTCCACCTGCGGATAATGTGTCATGTTGCAGGGCGTGTTCTCGCCCTTCATCGACACGACACCGATCATCGGCTTGTGGATCGCCGCATCGTCGAGGCCCATGCCACGCATGAACGCACGATGTGGCGTACGGTCGATGCCGTCGCGGGTGATGGACGAACGCAGGCGCATTACACAATCTCCGTCATCGCCCGCGAAAGCGGGCGATCCAGTAAACACGATGTCCAAAATTGTCCACCGGATGCCCGGTCTGCGCGGTGCATGACGGTGGCGCGCTATTGGCGGTCGCGGTGCCAGCCCACGGTGGCGTCCGGTTTGGAATCGACCGATGCGAAATAGGGCTTGATGTCGAGCAGCGGCGTATTGTCCAGACAGTCGATGTTCTGGATCGACAGCGTCGTCCCATCGACCTTGATCAACTTCACCACGCTGAGCGCGATCGGGTTCGGCCTCACCGGCGAGCGCAGGGAAAAAGTGCCGCGGCCCTCACCGTAATGGCGCGGCGCCTGCGCCACGAGATCGCGGCGCGCGCGGTCCATCCAGTACAGCACGATCAGGTGCGTGCAAGTCTCGACCTTGTCCAGCGCTTTGGCATAACGCGGATCGACCTCGACGGTGCAGACCGCGTCGGATTCGCCGGCATTTTTCGGGCAGTCCTCGCGCGTCGTCCAGGGCGTGCGGATGCGGCCGATGAAATACAGCCCGGCATCGAAGGTCGCGGGAAGATCAACCGCGATCTCGCCCGGACGGATGGAAAGATCGATTTCGGTTTTCGGATCGGCGCTCATGCGGTGGGTTTAGGGGAAATCCCTGGTACGTGCCACGCATCTCCGCAGGCAAGAGTGGTGACCCCGGCGGAAGAGGGCGCCCGAACGACCACGCGCCCGGCGGCAGCGCCAGCCCAGTCCGACACAAAAAGTTAACGCTTGCCCGAAAAGTGGGCTTGCGCCCATCGAATTAACGTATAAAGATATCCTTATGTCGATTTTGAGCGTCGGGATGCCAGAATGACCGGGCGGCTGGCCTTCGAGACCATGCACGACGCGCTGCGGGCGGTGGCCGAGGGCACCCGGCTGCGGATTCTCGCCCTGCTGGCCGAGGCCGAGCTGACCGTTTCCGACCTCACCGAAATCCTGCGCCAGTCGCAGCCGCGGATCTCGCGCCATCTCAAGCTGCTGTCGGAGGCGAACCTGATCGAACGCCATCGCGAGGGCGCCTGGGCTTTTTTCCGGGTCGCCGAAAGCGGTGACTCAGCCGGGGTCGCACGGATGATCGTGGAGCGGCTCGATCCCGCCGATCCCGTGATCGGACGCGACCGTGAAAGGCTCGCCGCGGTGCGCGAGGCGCGTGCGGTGGCGGCGCAGAATTATTTTCGCGAACACGCCGCCGAATGGGATCGCATCCGCAAGCTGCATGCGGCGGATGAGGCGGTCGAGCAGGCGATCGTGAAGGCGCTGGGCGACAAGCCGTTCCGGTCGCTGCTGGATCTCGGCACCGGCACCGGGCGGATGCTGGAACTGTTCGGCGCGCAGATCGAGCGTGGCATCGGGATCGACATGTCGCTTGACATGCTGCTGCTGGCGCGCGCGCGGCTGGAGCGTGCCGGACTGCGCCATTGCAGCGTGCGCCAGGGCGACATCTACGACCTGTCGCTGCCGCGCGATTCCTTCGACGTCATCATCGTTCATCAGGTGCTGCACTTCCTCGACGACGGTGCGCGCGCGATCCGCGAGGCTGCGCGTGTGCTGGCGCCATCGGGACGGCTGCTGGTGGTCGATTTCGCCCCGCACGAGCTTGAATTCCTGCGTGAGGAGCATGCGCATCGCAGGCTCGGCTTCGCGCCAGACACCATGGCGCAATGGTTTGCCGCCGCGGGTCTCGACGTCACCATGCACAAGAACATTGCGCCGGAACGCGGCACCGACGGCAAGATCGCGGTGTCGCTCTGGCTCGCACAGGATCGCCGGCTGCGGATCGCCGGACGTCAGGAGGTTGCATGACCATCGATATCAATCGCCGGGTCAGCCGGGTCGTGAACGGGCGCGGCAAGACACTGCGGGTGTCGTTCGAATTTTTTCCGCCCAAGACTGAGGAGATGGAACGCTCGCTCTGGGAGGCGATCGAACGGCTGGCGCCGCTTGAGCCGAATTTCGTCTCGGTGACCTACGGCGCCGGCGGCTCGACCCGCGAGCGCACCCACGCGACGGTGAAGCGCATCCTCGACGAAACGGCGCTCGTGCCCGCGGCGCACCTGACCTGCGTCGACGCCACTCGCGATGAAGTCGACGCGGTGGTGCGAAATTATCGCGATATCGGCGTGAAGCATATCGTGGCGTTGCGCGGCGACGCGGCAGGCGGTGCCGGCAGCGCCTATGTGCCGCATCCGGGTGGCTATCAGAATGCCGCCGACCTCGTCGCCGGCATCAAGCGGATCGGCGATTTCGAAGTATCGGTCTCGGCCTACCCCGAGAAGCATCCGGATTCGCGCCACGGCAATGTCGATCTGGACATGCTCCAGGCCAAGGTCGATGCCGGCGCTACGCGCGCGATCACCCAGTTCTTTTTCGAGAACGATCTCTATTTCCAGTATGTCGATCGGGTGCGCTCGCGCGGCATCGATATCCCGATCGTGCCGGGCATCGTGCCGGTGCAGAACTTCAAGCAGGTGAAGAATTTCGCCGAACGCTGCGGCACCTTCATTCCGAACTGGCTGGCCGAGCGCTTCGAAGGGCTCGACGACGATGTGGCGACGCGCAAGCTCGTCGCGGCCGCCATCGCCGCCGAACAAGTGTTCAATCTCGCCGATCGCGGCGTCACCGACTTCCACTTTTATACGATGAACCGCGCCGACCTCGTTTACGCGATCTGCCACATGCTGGGCCTGCGCCCGGCCGAGAAGGCAGCGGCCTGAGCTTCGCCCGCGTTTCCAAGGATGCAGTGAGAGTCATGAAGCTATCCAAGACCGAAGCCACCCTCCGTTCACTTGCATCCGAGCGCATCCTGCTGCTCGACGGCGGCATGGGCACGATGCTGCAGCAGCGGCGCTTCGACGAAGCCGCGTTCCGTAACTCGCGCTTCAAGGACTGGGAGCACGATGTCCGCGGCAACAATGACCTGCTGATCCTGACCCAGCCGGATGCCGTGCGTGAGATCCATCTCGCCTATTTCCAGGCTGGCGCCGACATCGTCTCCACCAACACCTTCTCCTCGACCGTGATCGCGCAGGCCGATTACGGCATGGAGAGTCTCGTTCCGGAGCTGAACCGCGTGGGTGCGCAGCTCGTTCGCGACGCGGCCATCAGCGCGCAGAAGCGCGATGGACGCCAGCGTTTCGTCGCCGGCGCCATCGGCCCGACCAACCGCACCGCGTCGATTTCGCCGGACGTGAACAATCCGGGTTTCCGCGCGGTTTCGTTCGACGACCTTAAGGCGGCGTATGCCGAGCAGGCCGCGGCACTGCTGGAAGGCGGTGTCGACATACTGCTGTTGGAGACCATTTTCGACACACTGAACGCCAAGGCCGCGCTCTACGCCATCGCCGAACTGGAGGAGGCGCGTGGCGAAAAGATTCCGGTGATGATCTCCGGTACCATCACCGATCTGTCGGGGCGTATGCTGGCCGGCCAGACGCCGGAAGCATTCTGGAATTCGATCCGGCATGCCGCGCCGTTGTCGGTCGGCCTCAATTGTGCACTCGGCGCCAAGGAAATGCGCGCGCATATCGCCGAACTCTCGCGCGTCGCCGATACGCTGATCTGCGCCTATCCGAATGCCGGACTGCCGAACGAGTTCGGTCTTTACGACGAGAGCCCCGAGCACATGGCTGGCCTGCTCTCGGAATTCGCCGGTTCCGGTATCGTCAACATCGTCGGCGGCTGTTGCGGCACCACGCCCGAGCATATGCGCGCTATTGCGCAGGCTGTGGCCGACAAGAAGCCGCGCACGATTCCGGTCATCGAGCGGAAGCTGCGGCTGTCCGGGCTCGAACCATTCACGCTGACCCACACCATCCCGTTCGTGAATATCGGCGAGCGCACCAATGTCACCGGCTCGGCCAAGTTCCGCAAGCTGATCACCGCCGGCGATTACACCGCGGGCCTCGCCATTGCGCGCGAGCAGGTCGAGAACGGCGCCCAGATTATCGACGTCAACATGGACGAGGGCCTTCTCGACTCAGAGAAGGCGATGGTCACTTTCCTGCACCTGATCGCGGCCGAGCCCGATATCGCTCGCGTGCCGATCATGATCGACTCCTCGAAATTCGAGGTGATGGAAGCCGGTCTGAAATGCGTGCAGGGCAAGTGCATCGTCAATTCGATCTCGATGAAGGAGGGCGAGGATGCCTTCATTCATCACGCGAAGACCGTCCGCCGCTACGGCGCCGCGGTGGTGGTCATGGCGTTCGACGAGCAGGGCCAAGCCGACACCATCGAGCGCAAGACCGCGATCTGCGAGCGCGCTTACGACATTCTGGTCAATCAGGTGGGCTTTCCGCCTGAAGACATCATCTTCGATCCGAACATCTTTGCGGTCGCGACCGGCATTGAGGAACACAACAATTACGGCATCGCGTTCATTGAGGCGGCGCGCTTCATCCGCGAAAAGCTGAAGCACGCCCATGTCTCCGGCGGCGTGTCGAATCTCTCGTTCTCGTTCCGCGGCAACGAGCCGGTGCGCGAGGCGATGCATTCGGTATTCCTCTATCATGCCATCAAGGCCGGCATGGATATGGGCATTGTCAACGCGACCCAGATGGCGGTCTATGACGATCTCGATCCGGAGCTGCGTGAGGCCTGCGAGGACGTGGTGCTCAACCGCCGCGAGGACGCGGCCGAGCGCCTTCTCGATATCGCCAAGCGTTTCTTCGGCCAGACCCGGGAAAAGACCGAGGCCGATCTCGCCTGGCGTAGCTGGCCGGTCGGAAAAAGACTGTCGCATGCGCTGGTGCACGGCATCACCGATTTCATCACCGTCGACACCGAGGAAGCGCGGCTGGCCGCAAAGCGCCCGCTCGACGTGATCGAAGGCCCGCTGATGGACGGCATGAACGTGGTCGGCGACCTGTTCGGCTCTGGCAAGATGTTCCTGCCGCAGGTGGTGAAGTCGGCTCGCGTGATGAAGCAGGCTGTGGCCTATCTGATGCCGTTCATGGAGGAGGAGAAGGCCGCCAACGACAAGGGCCAGAGCAATTCCGCCGGCAAGGTGCTGCTCGCCACCGTCAAGGGCGACGTGCACGATATCGGCAAGAACATCGTCGGCGTCGTGCTCCAGTGCAACAACTACGAAGTGATCGACCTTGGCGTCATGGTGCCGGCCGCGAAGATTCTCGAAACCGCGCGGCGGGAACAGGTCGATATCATCGGCCTGTCCGGGCTGATCACGCCGTCGCTCGACGAAATGTGCCATGTGGCGGCGGAGATGGAACGGCAGAATTTCGACCTGCCGCTTTTGATCGGCGGCGCCACCACCAGCCGCGTCCATACCGCGGTGAAGATCCATCCGAATTACCGCAAGGGCCAGACTGTCTATGTCACCGACGCCAGCCGCGCGGTCGGCGTTGCGCAGGCACTGATGTCGAAGGACGGGCGTGCTGCCTATGTCGAGAATACGCGCACGGAATATGCGCAGATCGCTGCCGCCCATGCGCGCGGGCAGGACGACAAGAAGCGGCTGTCGCTCGCGGAAGCGCGCGCCAACGGCCTGGTGCTCGACCCGAAACAGGCGCTTGCACCGCGACCCCAATTTCTCGGCACACGCGTTTTCGAAAACTATCCGCTGTCGAAGCTGGTCGATTACATCGACTGGACGCCGTTCTTCCAGACATGGGAATTGACCGGACGTTACCCGGCGATCCTGCACGACGAGAAATACGGCGAGGCGGCGCGCTCGCTGTTCGCGGATGCGCAGGCGATGCTGAAGCAGATCGTGGACGAAAAGTGGATCCAGGCCTCGGCCGTGATCGGCTTCTGGCCTGCGGCACGCGACGGCGACGATGTCCGTGTTTTCGATGATGCCGGGACCAGTCAGATCGCCACGCTGCATGGGCTGCGCCAGCAGATCGCGCGCCGTGACGGACGGCCGAATGTCTCGATTGCCGATTTCGTTGCGCCGCAGGCGGACGGCGTGACCGATCATGTCGGCGCGTTTGCGGTGACGGCTGGCATCGGCGAAGACGTGATTGCCGAGCGCTTCAAGCGCGCCAACGACGATTATTCGGCCATCATGATGTCGGCGCTCGCGGACCGCCTGGCGGAGGCCTTCGCCGAGCATCTGCATCAGCGCGTGCGCAAGGAATTCTGGGGCTATGCACCGGACGAGACCTTCACGCCGGCCGAACTGATCGCCGAGAGCTACCAAGGCATCCGGCCGGCACCCGGCTATCCGGCGCAACCCGACCATACCGAGAAGGAGACGCTGTTCCGGCTGATCGAGGGCGAGCGCATTGGCATCACGCTCACGGAGAGCTTCGCGATGTGGCCGGGCGCCTCGGTCTGCGGGCTCTATTTCAGCCATCCGCAAAGCCAGTATTTCGGTGTCGGCAAAATCGAGCGCGACCAGGTTTCGGACTATGCGCGCCGCAAGGGTTGGAGCATCGCCGAATGCGAGCGCTGGCTGGCGCCGGTGCTGAACTACAATCCGGCGACCGTGGAGAAGGCGCAGGCGGCTTAGTCTGCCCTTTCTGTCAGCGAAGCTGGAAACGTAACACCGGACAGCAAAACACCGGAGGGCTCATCGCCGCTCCGGTGTTTCGAAACTCAAAGCCGCCCCATACGCCGCGGCGATTGTTGGTCTTACAGCCAAAGTCCGAGAATCTCAGAACGCTCCGAGCAGAACCGCGCTCACGAAAGCGAACACGGCAAAGACAGCGAGGACGTTGAGTTTCAGGGAAAGTTCCATAAGGCCTCCCTTCGCTGACATGAAGTAATGTTAACAGATCGGGCAACCCGCTCGAAGGCCTCAATGCCGCACTTCGCAAAAAGTGCCCGCGGAACGGGGAAAAAGGTGTCCAGTTCGCGACCAAGTCACTGACAATTCAGTACAATTTAATTTTTCAGGGTGCGGTGCGGCGGCCATAAGCCATTGATTTCATTGGGCTGGCTTTGCGCGTTCTGGGGCGATCGGGGCAAGATTCTACCGAATTATCCCTGCAAGCCGACCATCCGCTCCGCGATCCGGCGCGCGCTGGGCAGCACGAAGAAGGCCGTAATCGCCGCGATCGGCCAGGCCACCACAAAGGCTTTCGACCATTGCTTGACGAATGTCGGGTCAAATCCGACGGCCAGCCAGGTCGCGACAAAGGTCACGATCACACAGATCACAAGGGTCATCAGCGCGCCAGTCAGCGCGCGCACCCGCCAGTCCATTCCGTATCCTCCCCGGCATTCCTGGTCGTGCCCGCGTCTTGCCTGTTTTTCGGCTGCGGGAACCGAAGGCCTTATACCCAGCACCGGCCCCGGTCACCATCCGGTAACGATAACGAATACCGCCGCGCTCAGGTGAATGACCCGTTAACATTGTCCTTCGCATTGTCCGCATCATGCTGCGGACCTTGTGTCACCACTGGCGCAGATGCGTCACCGGATTGAGCCTCGTGCTGCTGGCCGGTTGCGCCGGGCATTATCTCGTCCAGCGCGAGCCGTGGCGGAAGGATGCCGAACTCGCCTGCCTGCAATCCGGCGCGGTGAGGGAGAGCGGCACCATCGTGCGCGTCGAGCCGATCAACGGCCCCGGCATGTGCGGTGCGGATTTTCCGCTGAAGGTCGCGGCTCTGGGCGATCAGCCACTGCTTGGTTATTCGGACATTCGTCCGCCGGGCGAGGTGCCGAATGCCGGTCCGCAACGCTGGCCGGTGACGACGGTGCCGACCGCGCGCGCCGCTGCGCCAGTGCGCTCCGATCCCGAACCGGTGCGCTCCTATCCCGACGACGAGCCCCGCTTTGCCAATCCGGCTCGGCCGTCCGCCGTGCAGCGTCAGCCTCTGACGCCGGCGGCGTCGAGACAGAATGCCGGCGCGCCGCTGCAGATCGTGCCCCAAACATCCGGTGTCGGCTCCGGTGACCGCGGCATCGCGCGGCCGTCATCCGAGCCATCGATCGATGACGCAGATATCGCTGCGCCGCGCAGCGAGTCGCGATCGCCCTATCCGATGCCGCCGAAACCGCAGACCTATCAGCCGCCGATGCGGACCGCGGCGCAGTCGCGCTCTGCTCCGTCGCAATCCACCGTACCCTTGGGAAGCAGCGCGATTTCGGCATTGGGCCCGGTTGAAATAAAGCCCGCAGCCACGCTCGCCTGTCCGATGGTGTCGGCGCTCGATCGCTGGATCATCGATTCGGTGCAGCCGGCGGCCCGGCGCTGGTTCCGCCAGCCGGTGGTCGAGATCAGACAGATCTCGGCCTATTCCTGCCGGGGAATGAACGGCCAGCGCGGGGCGCGCATTTCCGAACATGCTTTCGGCAATGCGCTCGACATATCGTCGTTCACGCTTGCCGACGGGCGGCGCATTACCGTGAAGGATGGCTGGCGGGGGGCTCCGGAGGAGCAGGGCTTTCTTCGCGACGTGCAGGGGGCGGCCTGCGAGCAATTCAACACGGTGCTGGCGCCGGGCTCGAACCGCTTCCACTACGACCATTTCCATTTTGACCTGATGCGGCGCCGCAGCGCCAATCGCATCTGCAATCCAGATCAGGTTTCGGGTGATGCGATTGCGGCGAAAGTCGCGCGCGAGCGTGGCCAGGCGTGGCGACCCGTGCCGGCCGCCACCGGTTCGTTCGGCAGAGCCGGTGAAAATTCTCGCAGTGCGCTCAACGGTCGGCCGAAGACCGCGGCCAAGGCGAGGTCAAAGCGTAACATTCTCGACGACGACGACTGGATCGAGGACGACGGGCCACGGCCGTTGGAATGATGTGTCTTGAGTCCGCGCGAGCCAGAAACTCCGTTCATCACCGCACAAGCGGGAAGCCGGGTTTGTGAATCTGGGGCCCGCTTTCGTGGGGACGAGCGGACAACCAGATAGAGCTGCGATGCAGGACGATTCCCACGATCGCGCCGGCCATGCGCATGCTGGCCATTCGCACGCCCACGCACCGAAGGATTTCGGCCGCGCCTTCGCGATTGGCGTGGCGCTCAATCTCGGCTTCGTCGCGGTCGAGGCGATTTTCGGAATTCTCGCCAATTCCACCGCGCTCCTGGCTGATGCCGGGCATAACCTCGGCGACGTGATCGGCCTCTTGATCGCTTGGGGCGCGGCCAGCCTGGCGAAGCGTCCGCCGAGCGAGCGCTTCACTTACGGCCTGCGCGCCTCGTCGATTCTTGCGGCACTCGGCAACGCGCTGCTGCTGATCTTCGCCTGCGGCGCGATCGCCTGGGAGGCGGTGTGGCGCTTCACCGATCCGCAGCCGGTTGCAAGCGTGACTGTCATGATCGTGGCCGGGATCGGCATCCTTATCAACGGCTTCACGGCCTGGCTGTTCATGAGCGGGCGCGAGGGTGATCTCAATATCCGCGGCGCCTATCTGCATATGGTGGCAGATGCCGGTGTGTCGTTCGGCGTCGTGCTCGCGGGCGCCGCGATCATGCTGACCGGCTGGCTCTGGCTCGATCCGGTGACCAGTCTGGCGATCGTTGCAATCATTCTCTGGAGCACATGGGGGCTGCTGCGCGACTCGATCACGCTCGCGCTGGCCGCGGTACCGCGGCACATCGAGCTTGCGAAAGTCAAAGCCTGTCTCGAAGAACTGCCCGGCGTCGCGCGGGCGCATCACGTGCATGTCTGGGGCATGAGCACCAGCGAAGTTGCGCTCACCGCGCATCTCGTCATGCCGGGCGGACATCCGGGCGACGATTTCCTGACGGCGGCCGCGCATGAACTGCGTGAGCGGTTCGGTATCGCGCATCCGACATTGCAGATCGAGACCGGCGACCAAGCCGCAGACGTCGCGGATTAGACTGCATCGTTCTGCCGCAGGCGCATTTAGCCCGCATTCATCAATGCCAAGGCAAATGCGCCTCGCATGGGGGCAAACGAAAGCAAGGAACGAGGAACCGAAACGAACATGAAAAAGACCCTGCTTGCCATGGCTGCGCTGACGGCGTTCGCCGCAGCGGCGCCGGTTGGATTTAACGGCGTTGCCGAAGCGCGCGACGGTTGCGGCCGCGGCTTCTATTTCAACGGTTTCCGCTGCGTGCCGATGCGCGCCGGGCCTCCCGTGGTTGTGGTTCCACCGCCGGTTTATGTCCCGCCACCGCCGCCGCGCTATGTGGCACCGCGCGGCTTCGTGTTTGCCGGTGCCGATCGCTGGGGCAAGCCGCAATATTATCCCGGCCCGCGCGGACAATGCCCGCGTGGTTTCACTCTGCAAGCGGGACTCTGCAAGCCGTATCGCGGCTTCTGATCGCCGTGCGCGACGCGACGCGATCGGGACAACCCGATCGCGTCCAGTCACGCGGGCGGTTTGCCATAGCCGCCAGCGGTGGGCACCTGGATGATGATCGCTTCATCCGCGTCGATCATGGTGGCGTCGCAGCCTTGCAGATTTTCGATCGTGCCGTCCCTGCGCCGCACTGCGTTCTGGCCGGTCTGACCGGCCTCACCGCCCGCCAGTCCGAACGGGCGCACACGGCGATGGCCGGTGAGCAGCGTGCATTCCATCTTCTCCAGAAAGCGGATGGTGCGGCGGATGCCGTCGCCCGCATGCCATTTCCCCTGGCCGCCCGAGCCCTTGCGGATGTGGAAATCCTCCAGCACCACCGGATAGCGGAATTCCAGTATTTCCGGGTCGGTGAGACGGGTGTTGGTCATATGGGTATGCACGGCATCGGTGCCGTTGAAACCGGGACCGGCCGGTGAGCCCGAGCAGATCGTTTCGTAATATTGATAGCGCGTGTTGCCGAAATTGAGATTGTTCATCGTGCCCTGCGCGGCGGCGAGCGCGCCGAGCGCGCCGAACAGGCAATTGGTCACCGCCTGCGAGACTTCGACATTGCCGGCGACGACGGCGGTCGGAAATTCCGGCGTCAGCATTGTCTGTTTCGGAATGACAATATTGATTGGGCGCAAGCAACCGGCATTCATCGGAATGTCGTCGTCCACCATCACGCGAAACACATAGAGCACGGCGGCGCGGGTTACCGGCTCGGGCGCATTGAAGTTGCTCGGCTGCTGCGGCGAGGTGCCGGTGAAATCGACGGTCGCTTCGCGCTTCGTCTTGTCGACCGTGATCCTCACCTTGATGACGGTGCCCTGATCCATCTCGTATGAAAATTCGGAATTGTGCAGGCGGTCGATCACGCGCCGCACGCTTTCGGCGGCGTTGTCCTGCACATGCTTCATGTAGGCCTGCACCACCGGCAACGAGAATTGCGTGACCATTTTGCGCAATTCCTGCACGCCCTTTTCGTTGGCGGCGATCTGCGCCTTCAGGTCGTTGACGTTCTGGACCGGATTGCGTGCGGGATATTTCGCGCCGGTGAGCGCAGCGTAGATCTCTCGCTCGCGGAAGCGGCCGCGATCCACCAGCTTGAAATTATCGAGATAGACGCCTTCCTCCTCGATATTGGTTGCGTTCGGCGACATCGAACCCGGCGAAATGCCGCCGACATCGGCATGGTGGCCGCGCGACGCCACCCAGAACAGGATCTTGCGCTCGGCGCCGTCGAACACCGGCGTGCAGACCGTGATGTCCGGCAGATGGGTGCCGCCGTTATAGGGTGCGTTGATCGCATAGACATCGCCCGGCCGGATGCGGCCCTTGTTCTCGCGGATGATGGTTTCGACCGCGCGATCCATCGATCCGAGATGCACCGGCATGTGAGGGGCGTTGGCCACAAGCGCGCCGTCGCCCGAAAACACCGCGCAGGAGAAGTCCAGACGTTCCTTGATATTCACGGAATAGGCGGTGTTCTGCAGAGCAACACCCATCTGCTCGGCGATCGACATGAACAGATTGTTGAACACCTCCAGCATCACCGGGTCGGCCCTGGTGCCAACCGCCGCGACGCGCTTGAGTTTCTTAAAGCGCGTCAACACCAGATGGTTTTTCGCCGTCAGCGCCGCCTGCCAGCCGGGCTCGACAACGATGGTCTGGTGCGGCTCGATAATAATCGCCGGGCCCTTCACCTTTTGCCCGGGTTTGAGCTGTTCGCGCGTGTAGACCGCGGCCCTGTGCCACGCGCCTTGGGAGAAAAACCGGGTGCGGCGGGCAGGCGAGGGCAGCTTGCCCCGCGTCGTCTTCAGTTTGCGTTCGCGGAATTTTGCGCCGCCGCCGATCGCCTCGACCGAAACCGCTTCCAGCACCAGCTCCTTGTCGCGATCGATGAAGCCGAACTGCGCCTTATGCGCCTTCTCGAAGGCGCGAGTCATCGCGGCAAGGCTGCCGGCCGTCACCACCAGCGCCGTGTCGGTGCCCGCGTAACGGATATGCGCGCGTGCGATGACCTTGATCGCCTTTGCCGGCACGCCCTGGCTCGCGACTTCATCCTTCACAGCCTTGCCCAGCGCCTTGCTGAGCCGGCTCAGCGTCTTCAGCGCCTTGCCGCCGAGCGGTTCCTCGATCGCCTGCTGGCGTGTCGCGCGGATGTCGGCCAAACCCATCCCGTAGGCGGACAAGAGCGACGAGAACGGATGGATCAGCACGCTGGTCATTCCGAGCGCATCCGCGACCAGACAGGCATGCTGGCCGCCGGCGCCGCCGAAGCAGTTGAGCGCATAGCGGGTCACGTCGTAGCCGCGTTGCACGGAAATCTTCTTGATCGCGTTCGCCATGTTCTCGACCGCGATCCGGATGAAGCCGTCGGCAATGTCCTCGGGCTTGCGCCCGCCGCCGACGTCTGCGGCAAGAGCCGCGAACGCGTCGCGCACGGCACCGTCGTCGAGCGGCTGGTCCTGTGCGGGGCCGAAAATTTTCGGGAAGAAATCCGGGATCAGCTTTCCGGCCATCACATTGGCGTCGGTCACGGCGAGGGGGCCGCCGCGCCGGTAGCATGCCGGCCCCGGATTTGCGCCCGCGGAATCCGGGCCGACCCTAAAGCGCGCGCCGTCGAAATGCAGGATCGAGCCGCCGCCCGCAGCGACGGTGTGGATGCGCATCATCGGCGCGCGCATGCGCACGCCCGCGACCTCGGTCTCGAAGGCACGTTCGTATTCGCCGTCATAATGCGACACGTCTGTCGAGGTGCCGCCCATGTCGAAGCCGATGACGCGGGCGAAGCCGGCTTCGCGCGCGGTTTCCGCCATCGACACCACGCCGCCCGCCGGGCCGGACAGGATCGCATCCTTGCCCTGGAATAGGTCGGCCGCGGTGAGCCCGCCGGACGACATCATGAACATGAGCTTGGCGCTGGAGCGCCGTGCGTCGAGCTCCGTCGCCACCCGCTCCACATAGCGCCGCAGGATTGGCGACAGATACGCATCGACAACAGTGGTATCGCCGCGGCCGACAAACTTGATCAGCGGCGAGACCTCGTGGCTGACCGAGACCTGCGGAAAGATGCGGCGCGCAAGCTCGGCGACCTGCTTCTCGTGCTCCGGATAGCGGTAGGCATGCATGAACACGATCGCGGCGGCGCGGATGCCGTCGTCATGGGCGCGCCGCAACTCGGGCTCGATCGCCGCGAGGTCGGGCGTCTGCTCGACTGCGCCATCCGCCCGCACGCGCTCGTCGATCTCGATGACCCGCTCGAACAGCATGTCCGGCTTGATGATTTCCTTCGCGAAAATCTTGGGCCGCGCCTGGTAGCCGATGCGCAAAGCGTCGCGAAAACCGCGCGTGGTGATCAGCAGCGTGCGGTCGCCCTTGCGCTCCAGCAGCGCATTGGTCGCGACCGTGGTACCCATTTTCACCGCGCCGATGCGCCCCGGGAGGATCGCTTCGCCCCGCTTCAGACCCAGCAACTCGCGGATGCCCTGCACCGCTGCGTCGGGATAGGCCTCGGGATTCTCGGACAGAAGCTTGTGTGCGACCAGATGACCGTCCGGCTTGCGTCCGACGACGTCAGTGAAGGTGCCGCCGCGATCGATCCAGAAATCCCAGGATGCGGAGGGGAGACGGGTGGTTTTGCGGGTCATGAGCAGGGTGTCGCCGGGAGGGAAGGGGTCGCGGCATCATGGTCTTATGATTGCGTCATCGCCGCAACCCGATCCGGCCGGACTCGCTCATGCGGGGTTTGACGCCTGCCGCAAACTGGCGCAATGCATGTTTTGCGCAGGGAGACGACCACATTGGCGCTGACGCGACGCATCGGAGAATGGATCGACATGCGGCTGGGCCGCAACGGGATCGAGCCTGCGCTGCAGGCCGGCGCCGTTCCCTACACCATTGTCCGTGGAACACCGGTTTTCCTCCTCATCACCTCACGCGGCACCGGCCGCTGGATTTTTCCCAAGGGCGCTCCGATGAAGGGCTACGAGCTCTGGCAGGTGGCGGCGCGCGAGGCGTTCGAGGAGGCCGGGGTTGAGGGCGAAGTGGAGACCACGCCGATCGGGCATTATCGCGGCTTCAAGGGCAGCCTTCGCAGCGCGCCGATCGAGGTCCAGATGTTTCCGCTGCGGGTCGTCCGGCAACTCGAGGACTGGCCGGAGAAGGAAAGCCGGCACCGGCACTGGGTGATCCTGGCCGAAGCCCGGCGGCTCTTGTCGGATCCGCAATTGGTGGACATGGCCTCGCTTGTTCACAAGCGCGCGCTGCAATCTGCTCAGCCGGCGAAGGCTGCCATCACCGCATAGAAGACGGCGGCCAGCAAGGCGGTGGCCGGGACGCTGACAATCCAGGCAGCCGCAATGCCGAGGACATGCTGGCGACGGACCAGCTTGCGCCTCTCCCGCTTCTGGAAATTGGTCAGCGCCTTTTCGGGCGTGTTGTTGAGCTGCGACGGCTCGAGGAACAGCGAGCGCGGCCGCACCGCCGGATTGGGGACGCCCTTGTTGGTCAGGAACTCACGCAGATAGCCGACGCCGAAAATCGCCCCGATCGCGGTATGGGTCGAGGAAATAGGCATGCCGAAGGCGGATGCGACGAGGACGGTTATCGCGGCTGCAAGCGCGACGCAAAAGGCGCGGATGGCGTCCATCTTGGTGATTTTTTCGCCGACGGTACGGATCAGCTTCGGCCCGAACAGGGCCAGTCCAAGCGCGATGCCTGCGGCTCCGATCAAGAGCACCCAGAACGGCAGAAACACCCGGTCCGGCGAGGTCTCTCCGGTTGCTGCGGTGGATACGATGGCGGCCAGCGGACCCACCGCATTGGCCACGTCGTTGGCGCCATGCGCGAACGACAGAAGCGCCGCGGAGCAGATCAGCGGCAGGGTGAACAGCGCGCTCACGTCCTTGCGGCGGTTTTCCATGCGGAGCGCGCGTTGCCGCACCCAGGGGCGCGCGGCGAAATAGCCCAGGGCAAAGGCAGCGATGCCCAGCGCGGCGGTGGCGAAGAGCGGCGGCTCCCAGACCCGGCTCAGGCCCTTGGTGATCAGATACATCGCAAACACGCCGGTCATCAGCGCCACCATCACCGGCACCCAGCGGCGCGCCGCCGCGATCTTGTCGGCGCGGAACAGGACGCTCCATTTGATGAAGCCAAGCAATCCGGCTGCAATCAGGCCGCCCATGATGGGGGAGATGACCCAGCTTGCGGCGATGGCGCCCATCACCGGCCAGACCACCATGTTGATGCCGGCTGCTGCAACGCCTGCGCCCATCACCGCCCCGATCACCGAATGGGTGGTCGAGACCGGCGCGCCCAGGAAGGTGGCCAGGTGAATCCAGGCGGCAGCGGCCAGCAGCGCGGACGACATCACCAGCACGAAATTGATAGCCGGAAGATTGGCGTCCGGCTGCAGCAGGTCGCGGGAGATCGTGCGCACCACGTCGCCGCCGGCAATCAGCGCTCCGGCAGCCTCGCAAACCGCCGCGATCAGGAGCGCGCTGCCCATGGTCAGGGCGCGGCTGCCGACCGCCGGCCCCATATTGTTGGCTACGTCGTTGGCGCCGATGCTGAGCGCCATATAGGCCGCGATCAGCGCCGCGATCACGACCAGATAGCTGAGCGGGCCCTCGGCGACCGACAGGCTCGCCAGCGCCACCGAGCCCATCAGAAACAGGATCAGCAGACCCGGCTTGGTCAGCGAGCGGGTAAGATCCTGCGTCGCGTGTTCGATCCGGACGACCTTTTTCAGGTCCTTGTCGAGTACGCTTTTGGCCAAAGGAATCCGCAATCCTTCCGGACGATGAGGGCACGCCGTTAGCATGTCCGGGGCGGAAAGACATGCCGCACTGCACTGAACCTGTTGAAATGTCCCGGGGCTCTCGGCGCGGGGCAGCCTCCAGGGCGCGCCCGCTTTGTCACGAGTCTTGCATTGTCGCCGTGTTGCCCATCATCATCGACGGGCGCGGGGGGTGAGTATGGTCAGATTGTTCCTGGACCGTCTTTATCTGCTGTCCGGTTACCTGGCCGGGCTTTTCCTCATCGCCATTTTCGTCCTGATGATGCTGCTATCCGCCGGGCGGCCGCTCGGGCTTAACATCCCGGCGGGGGACGATTTTGTGTCCTGGTGCATGGCGGCGACCGCGTTTCTTGGGCTCGCTCATACGTTTCGCCACGGCGAGATGATCCGCGTCGGTCTGCTGATCGACCGGTTGGAGGGGCGGATCAAGCAGGTCGTAGAAATTGGGGTGCTGCTGATCGGCAGCGGCTTCACCGGTTTCTTTGCCTGGCACGCCGCCGTGATGACGTGGCAGTCATACCTGTTCAATGACATGTCGCAGGGCGTCATTGCCGTGCCGCTATGGATTCCGCAACTCGGCTATAGTGGCGGACTTGCGATCCTGCTGATCGCTCTCGTGGACGAGTTGATCCACGTGATGCGCGGCTATCCGCCGCGCTACGAGAAGCCGAAGCCTAAAACGGCGGAGGAGATCGTGGAACAGGCCGTCCAGAGCGCGGTCTGACATGGAGCTTCTCACCGCAGCGGCGATCCTGTTCGGCTTTCTGATTTTTCTGCTCACTTTCGGCGTCTGGATCGGAATTGCGCTCCTCGCGACCGGCTGGGCCGGGATGCAATTCGCGGGCGGTGCCATCCCAGCAGGCTCCGTGCTCGCGACGACGGTCTGGGGGAACTCTGCATCCTGGTCTCTCGCTGCGTTGCCGCTGTTCATCTGGATGGGCGAGATCCTGTATCGCACACGGCTGTCGGAAGAAATGTTCCGCGGCTTCGCGCCTTGGCTGAACTGGCTGCCGGGACGCCTGATGCATGTGAATGTGCTGGCTTGCGGCGTCTTCGGATCGGTGTCCGGTTCATCGGCCGCAACTTGCGCCACCGTTGCCAAGATCGCATTGCCGGAACTGAACAAGCGCGGCTACGACGAAAAGCTCGCCCTCGGGTCGCTCGCCGGTGCTGGAACGCTGGGCATCCTGATTCCGCCGTCGATCACGATGGTGGTCTATGCGGTGCAGGCCAATGTCTCGATCATCCAGGTCTTCCTTGCGGGCTTCCTGCCGGGTTTGCTTGTGATGGCATTGTATTCCGGCTACATCGCCGGCTGGTCGATCCTCAATCAGCATCGCACGCCGCCGGCCGATCCGCCGATGGCGTTTCGCGAGAAGTTGCGCGAGTCGGCAAATCTCATTCCGGTGCTGCTGCTCATCACATTCGTGTTCCTGTCGCTCCTGATGGGCTGGGCGACCGCAACCGAGTGCGCGGCCTGGGGCGTACTCGGTTCGCTGGCCATTGCCTGGTGGCAAGGCTCGCTGTCGCGGGAGTCGTTCTGGGCCAGCGTGATGGGCGCCACGCGCGTCAACTGCATGATCCTGCTGATCCTGGCGGGCGCCTCCTATATGGGCACGTCGATGGCCTATACCGGCATTCCGCAGGCACTGGCAGCGTGGGTCGATAGCCTGCAACTTTCGGCCTATTCGCTGATCGCCGCGCTGACGGTGATGTATGTTTTGCTCGGAACCGCGCTCGACGGCATCTCGATGATCGTGCTGACCACGGCGATCGTGATCCCGATGATCAAGCAGGCCGGGCTCGATCCCATCTGGTTCGGCATATTTCTTGTATTGGTGGTGGAGATGGCCGAGGTCTCGCCGCCGGTCGGCTTCAATCTCTTCGTATTGCAAACCATGAGCGGCAAGGACTCGAACTTTGTCGCACTCGCCGCGCTCCCGTTCTTCTTTCTGCTGGTCCTTGCGGTTGCACTGATCACGGTGTTTCCTGATATCGTGATGGTGCTGCCAAGGATGGCTTTTCCCGGTTAGCTCAAAAAGGGGTTCCCATGTATTCGTACCGTGCAACTTCGTTCGTCGCGGCGGCTGCGTTTGCGGTGGCGCTGGCGGCGCCCGCTGCGGCTCAGACCAAATGGAATCTGCCTGCCGCGTATCCGACCGACAATCCGCACACCGTCAATCTCTTGGCTTTCGCCAAGGATGTGAACGACTCGACCGGCGGCAAGCTGCAGATCACGGTGCATCCCGGCGCGTCGCTTTTCAAAGCGCCCGAAATCAAGCGCGCGGTGATGACCGGGCAGGCGCAGGCCGGCGAGGTTCTGATCTCGCTGCACGAGAATGAGGATCCTATCTTCGGCATCGACGTCATCCCGTTCCTGGCCACCAGCTATCCGCAATCCTACAAGCTGTGGCAGGCATCGAAGGCCGCGATCGAGAAGAAGCTCGCCTCGCAGGGACTGATGCTGCTGTTTGCTGTGCCATGGGGACCGCAGGGGATCTATGCCAAGAAAGACATCAACACGCTCGAGGACATGAAGGGTCTGAAGTGGCGTGCGTATAACGTCGGGACCGCGCGCATCGCCGATCTCGTCGGCGCGCAGCCCGTGACCATTCAGGCCGCGGAATTGCCGCAGGCACTCGCGACCGGCGTGGTGAATGCTTTCATGACCTCGGGTTCGACCGGCTACGACAGCAAGGCCTGGGAAACGATGTCACACTTCTACGATACACAGGCCTGGATTCCGAAGAACATCACCTTCATGAACAAGGCCGCGTTCGATGCGCTCGACAAGCCCACGCAGGACGCCGTACTGAAGGCAGCCGCCGCTGCCGAGCCGCGCGGCTGGAAGCTGGCTGAGGAAAAGGCGGGCTGGTATCTCGAACAGCTCAAGGCCAACAAGATGAAGGTGCTGCCGCCGAGCGATGCCCTGAAGACGGGAATGCAGAAGATTGGCGAGCAACTGACGTCGGACTGGGTCAAGAAGGCCGGTCCCGATGGCGCGTCGGTAGTCGAAGCCTACAAGAAGATGTGAGGCGCGCTGCCGGAGTGTCAAAGCCCCCGCATGGTCGGGGGCTTTTTCTTTGAGCGTGACGGCTGTTTGAGGTCGCCGCCCGGACCTGTTTCGTTCGCACTTCAAAGTATGGCGGTTTGGGTGTAGCCACGGTGGAAAGCTTCAAGTCTGGCGTCAGGGAGAGGCCGCTTTGCATTTCCGCGTGGAACTGGTCTGGCAGGACGAGATGCAGGAGGATGCTCCCTCGATCTACCTGACGTCGGACGGCCGCGTCTTGTTGCAGGGCCGGTCTGTCTCGGACGACGAGCGTGCGCATTTCGGCGTTCCACCCGGGAGCGACCTGATCAGCGTGGATCTCCGCCTGATCAAGGCGATCAAGGACATGCTTTAGGCGCGCAACAAGACGCGCCGCAGGAGAGGAGACCCCATCGATGTTCCTGAAAAATCATTGGTACGTTGCGGCCTGGGATAACGAGCTTGGTGAAAAGCCGCTTGGCCGCACCATCCTGAACGAGCCGATCGTGCTGTATCGCGATGCGCAGGGCAACGCGATCGCACTCGAAGACAAGTGCCCGCATCGCCGCGTGCCGCTGTCCATGGGCAAGGTGGTCGATGGCAATCTCCTGCAATGCCATTATCACGGGCTGCGCTTCGATCGCTCCGGAACCTGCGTGCGCATTCCGGGGCAGGAATCGATTCCGGACACCGCGCGGGTGAAAACCTATCCGGTGGTCGAGCGCTATCGCTGGATCTGGCTGTGGATGGGTGATCCGGCGCAAGCCGATCCTGCCACCATCCCCGACTATCAGTGGCTCGATTCACCGGACTGGGGCGCCAAGGGCACTTACATCCACGTGAAAGCGAACTGGCAGCTGATCGTCGACAACCTGCTCGATCTCACTCATCTCGCCTTCGTACATGAATCGACCATCGGCAACGCGGCGGTGGCGGAAAATGCCGAGGTTCGCGTCAAGCGCACGCCGGGCGGTGTGCTGGTCACGCGCTGGATGATCGACAAGCCGGCGCCGCCGACCTACGTCAAGGCCGGTGGCTTCACTGGTAACGTCGATCGCTGGCAGTTCATCGATTTCCTGCCGCCCGCCTATCTGCGCCTTTCGGTCGGGGCGACGCCGACCGGCACCGGCGCGCCGGAAGGCAAATTCGTCAACGGCATCCATATGCGCAACCTGAATGCGATCACGCCGGAGACCGAGACCACCTCGCATTATTTCTGGGCGCAGGCGCATGATTTCGACGTCAGAAACGAGAAGCTCACCGATATGATCTTCGAGCAGGTGAAGATCGCCTTCCTTGAGGACAAGGAGGTGTTCGAAGCGCAGCAGCGCACCATCGACAACGACAAGTCCGAGTCGCAGGTCGATATCCACGCCGATGCCGGCGGCATCCAGGCGCGACGCATTCTCGCGCGTCTCTATGAGGAAGAGCAGGCGACACGCCAGGCGGCGGAGTAGCGATTACGATCCGCCGGGCGTCCTCCCCACGCGCATGCGCGTGCCGATCGCAACCGTCACCACCACGGCGACCGCGAATGCCACGGTGAGCGGATCGATCGGCTCGCGCGCGAACAAGGCCGCGATCAGCACGACCATGAACGGCTGCAGCAGCCCGATCTGTCCGATGCGCGCAATTCCCGCCATTCCCATGGCTGCATTCCAGGGAAAAAATCCGAAATATTGTGCCATCAGCCCGGCATAGAGAATGGCGGTCCATCCCCTTGGCGTTATCGCCGCGGAATCCAACGGCCAGGTCAGCCACACCGCGAGCAGCGACAACGGCAGGCACAGCACGACCGCCCAGGAGATCACTTCCCATCCCGGCATCAGGCCGGTGAGCCGACCGGAATAAGTGTAGCCGACGCCTCCGCAGACAACGGCCGCCAGCAGCAGGATGTCGCCAGTCGACAGCGCATAGCCGCCGCTGCGGTAGATCGCAAAGGTCATCACCAGGGCCGATCCGACGACGGCCGCGACCCAGAAGCCGGGAGACGGGCGTTCGCCCTCGATGATGGCCGCCGCCGCTGCCGTCATCAGCGGCATGATCCCGAGGATCACGCCGCCATGCGACGACGGCACCGTCACCATTGCGACCGCCGTGAGGAGAGGGAAGCCGAGTACGATCGTGATCCCGCAGGCGATCAGCGGCCACCATGCAGCGCGTGGCGGCAGAGTCCGCCGGGTGATCAGAAGCACCACAGCGCCGGCGAGGCCGGCAAGCGCCGCACGCATCGCGGTGAGAAAATACGGGTCGACCTCGGACACGGCGATGCGGGAGGCGGGGAGACTGCCAGCGAAGATGACAGCACCGAGTACGCCAAGCAGGAGGCCAAGATTCTGGCGTTTCGCGAACATGCGGGACGGGACAGTTGACTAAGGAGTGAGAGCCGGTGAGAGGCCAGCACGCTATGGCCGTGCGCGATTGGTCAAGAGGAAATCAGCCAAAGCCAGTCAGCCGGCGCAGCAATCCATCTACGTCAGCCGGAACCTCATTGCCGCGCCAGGCGACATGCTGGTCGGGCCGGATCAGGACGAGATCGCGGCCATACAGCCCGCGGATCTCTCCGTCAGAGATATCGAGCTGCGTGAACGGCATCTTCAGCCGCCGGGCAGCCGCCGCGAACGTGGTCGCATCGGGCGCATTGCCGCCGAGCCGCAGCAGGGTGAAGCCGACGCCAAGCCGATCGAACAGCGAATCCCCAAGACCGCGGCCGGCACCGAGCCAGGCATGCGGTGCGCGGCCGCCCGGCACTGCACTCGGTGTGTAGACAGCGAAATCGTCCGGCGGCGGTGCTTCATCGCCAGCGACGATCGGCGAACCGTCATAGCGGGCGCCGAGTTGCACACCGATGGACGCGAACTCCTCGCCGAAGGTGGCGAGATAGGCGCCGATCTCCTGACGCGCCGCGGCGCCCGCCGGGCTGTCTTCCTCGAGTTCGGCCGGCACGCGGATGTCGCCGATGCTCTTTGCCAGCAGCCGCGCGGCGCCGGTATTGCGGATCGCGATCGGCAGCCGTTCCGCTTCATAGCTGGCGAGCAGATGCGGGCCGCCCCAGCCCTGCAGCGTGGCCGCGAGTTTCCATGCGAGGTTGGCGGTGTCGTCGATGCCGGTATTCATGCCGAAGCCGCCGGTCGGCGTGAACAGATGCACCGCATCGCCCGCGAGCAGCACACGGCGGTCGGCGAAGCGCTCCGCCACCAGCGCCACGCCGGCGGTCCATGGCGCATGTGCGATCGGTTCGACAGGGACATCCATCCCGCAACAGGCCGCCACCGCGCGCCTTACCACGTCGTCCTCGGGTTCGGCCTGCGGGTCCTTCGACTTCATCCAGAACAGGAATTCGTCCTTGCCGTTCAGCGCGATGATGGTAGTGCGGATATCCGGGTTGATCGCCCAATGCTGGAAACAGGCGCGATCCTTGAGGACATCGCGATAGAGCGTCGGCGCGCGCAGATAGCTCGCGAACATGCGGCCGCCGAAATAGGCCTGCTGCAGCGTGTCTTCGCCGGCATAGCGGATGCCGAGCGTGCGCCGCACGAATGAGCGGCCGCCGTCGCAACCGATCATGTAGTCGGCACGCCAGCGTTCGTTGCCGCCGCCGTCAGGCGACTGCGCTGAAAGCGTGACGCCGTCGGCGTCCTGGGTGAAAGCCGTCACCTCCCATCCGAAACGCAGCGTGATCCGCTCGCGCCTTCGCGCCTCCTCGAGCAGGAAGGCCTCGACATACATCTGGTTGGCGCGCAGCACCGGTTCGGGGAACTGATCGAGGGCGTGCGCATCAGCGACCGCGCGCGCCTTCTGCGCAGCCGACGGCATTTTCAGCCGCGCCAGCTCATAGGCATTGAAGCGCGTGAAATAGGCGACGTCGCCGGAATGGTTCGCGGGCAGGCCGAGCTTGCGCAGCTCATGCGCAAAGCCGAGCCGCCGGTAATGCTCCATGGTTCGCGCATTCTGCGTCGAGCCCTTCGGGTGCCAGCGGGTATCGATGTCGCTGTTGGAGACGACGGACGCGACGCCGTGGCGGTCGAGCATCAGCGCCAGCGCGAGCCCGACAGGGCCGCCGCCGACAATGGCGACCGGAATACCGTTTGTGTCTGTCATTTATCGGTCAGGCCGCGCGTTCGGAGCGTCGTGCGAGCTTGGCCGCGAGGTTGAATCCCACACCCGGCCGGCTCCAGGGGCACGCCGAGATGCAGATCGCGCAGCCGAAGGTCTGGTTGAAGAATGGCAGGCAGCGGTCGAAATCGACGTACCATTTCTCGACGCCGCGCACCATTTGCTTGGCCGGTGCGATCGCTTCGGGCGGACACGCATTCTCGCAGATGCGGCAGGATTCGCAGAACGAATCCACCGAGAAGCTGCGTTTCGGCGTCGGCGCGAAAGGGGCGTCGGTCAGCACCGCGGACAAACGAAACGACGAGCCGAATTCCTGGTTGATGATCGAACCGTGCTTGCCGAGTTCGCCGAAGCCGCAGGCGATCGCGGGCGGGATCATCATCACCTTCGCGGTCATCGGCCCGGTCAGCGGCTCGGCATCCCAGCCCTGCAGATGCAGCCATCCGGCCACGCGTTTCGCCGCCTGCATGGCGCGGCCATACTGGTACACGACTTCGGCACCGGCCTGCGGCTCCGGCGCCGTTGCGATCTCGTTATAGTCATGCGCGAATCCGAGCATGACGATGCGCTTCTGCGTGACGGTGTGTCCCTCATAGACCCAGAGCGGGTCGAGTTCGGCCACGCCCCACATGTCGAAAAGTCCGTCCTTGCCGTAGGCGTCGAGCGCCGCATTCCAGTCCTCCGGCGCGCGCTGCACCGGTTCGCCGGTCACGTCCGGCATCTCCTCCGACGCCATCTTCGCGCGGTTTTCGCGCGCGCGCGTCATGGCCGGGTGATCCGGATTCGCCTTGTAGAACCAGCGCTGCATCTGGCCGTGCGGGATGGTGTCGGGATCGGGCGCCCAATACACCATGCGCGGACGGCGCGGCGTCTCCTCGCCGAGGCCGTTAATGGTGTTGCCCGAGATGTCGGGCTTCAGCGCGAGCTGTGAGGGATCGGGATGGAACGGGCGGTAGCTGTTTGGCTTCGGCATGGCGGTATTATTGCCGAGGCGCGCGGCCTTGACCAGTCATCGCGGCGCGGTTGGACCTGCTGCGGGTGCACGGCTTCGTTGTGCGAGTACGATGGCAATGCCGCCCAGCATCGCGACCGAGGCGATGACCAGTCGCAATGTCACCGGTTCCGACAGCAGGATCACGCCGCCGATGGCGGCGATGGCGGGCACAGAAAGCTGGACAGTCGCGGCGCGGGTTGCCGGCAAGCCCGACAGCGCGACATACCAGATGACATAACCCAGACCCGACGCGATCGCCCCGGAGCCAATCGCAAGCACAAGCCCCTGCGGCGACGCATGCATCTCGCCGGCAAAGGCGAGATTGAGTAACAGGACGGGCGGCAGGCAGCCGAGAAAATTGGTGGCGTTGTTCTCAATCGGATCAACTGAGCCACGCGCAAGCAATGAGAACAGGCCCCAGCAGAGACCGGACAGCGCCATCAGCAACGCGCCGAGCGGATCGGGCGCGCTGGCGCCGGGCAGCAACAGCCAGATCAGTCCGCCGACCGCAACAGCGAGCCCGAACCAGGCCAGCGGCGGGAACGGCTCGCTTTCGCGCAGGGCGATGGCGAACATCGTCAGTTGTACCGCGCCGAACAGGATCAGCGCACCGGTCCCGGCATCGAGCCGCACATAGGCGAACGAGAAGAAAACGAGATAGCCGAAAAGCGCCGCGATCGAGCGCGGCTTCGCCCTCCGCAGCCGCGGCAAATGGCGAGCCTTCAGCCACACCACCACGATCAGCATGGCGCAGGCGGACGCGACCCGCACGCTGGTGAAGCTCGCGGGGTCGATCAGGCCCGGCGCCAGCGCCAGCCGGCACAGCAACGAGTTTGCCGCGAAGCACAGCATGGCAATGCAGGTGAGAAGGAGGTTGCGCGAAGTCATCGCAACCTGTTTAGGGGCGCGCCTGGACGATGCAACCCGCGGCGGCGCGAGGAGGAGGAGGGAGGTCGATCGCTCCCATGGGCCGGGCTTGATCTGGGTCAAGAATCAGCTGCAAACATATGCAAATAATTGAAAGTATTAGGCGCGTCGCCGCGTCGTTCATCGAAGGAGCGCACATATGCTCTCGCTCACCGCCAGATCCTGGTCGCCCTATGTCGCCGGTATCGTGATCGGCCTGTTGCAGATCCCGGCCTTTCTTCTGATCGAGACCGCGCTCGGCGCATCGTCGTCCTATGTCACCGTCGGCGGATTGGTGATGTCTTGGGCCGACCCCGCGATCCTGAAGATCGACTATGTCGCGCGCCACGTCGCAACCACCGGCAAGAACTGGTGGCAGGTGGCGCTTGTCGTCGGCATCGCGCTTGGCGCCTTCGCGTCGATGAAAATGTCCGGCGCGAAGCGGCAGGCGATCTCGCCGATCTGGACGCGCGCACTCGGGTCGGCTTCGCCGTCTCGCCGCTATGCCGTCGCCTTCATAGCCGGCTTCCTGATGCTGTTCGGCGCGCGCCTGGCCGATGGCTGCACCAGCGGTCACGGACTGTCCGGGACCGCGCAACTCGCGATCGGCTCGATGGTCGCGGTCGCGGCGATGTTCGCCGGCGGCATCGCCACCGCCATGCTGGCGCTGCGCCGCATCTGACACGCTTCGAAGGAGACACGTCATGTCACTCGTTACCGCCATCCTGATCGGCCTGCTGATGGGCGCTGTGTTCGGCTTCGCGCTGGAGAAATCCCGCGTGTTCGAGCCGGGCGTCATTGTCGGGCAAATGCAACTGCGCAACTTCATCATGCTCAAAGTGTTTCTCACCGCGGTCGCCACCGGCGCGGTGGTGCTCGCCATGCTCAACGGCTTCGGCTTCGTGAAACTGTCGCCCAAGGCGACACTCTACGGCGCCGATATCGTCGGCGGGCTCATTCTCGGGATGGGCATTGCGCTCGCGGGCGCTTGCCCGGGCACGGTGATGGCCCAGATCGGCGCCGGCTATCGCGATGCGATCGTCACCCTGATCGGCGGCATCGCCGGCGCGGTGGCCTATTCCTATTCGGAACCCGCGCTGTCGAAGACGTTCCTCGGCGTGTCCAGCGGCAAGTTGGTGCTGAACACCATGCTCGGTATCCCATACTGGGCCGGCGCGCTCGGGCTGGCGGCCATCTGCATCGCCATCCTGATGGTGCTGGAGCGAATGTTCCCCTCCGGTCGCGAACTCGGCGCCGATGTCGATGGCGATCTCCCGCCGCAGGAGCGCCGCGAGCCGCCGGTGCGTGCCGTGCCGGTGCGCTAAGGCGACCGCGCACCTTGCAGGCGAAAACCGGGTGCATGTGGTATAGCGTGCGCCCGGTTCATGCAGGTGTCCCCGATATGCGCGTTCTCGCCGTGATGCTGTTTCTCTCCGCGATCCCGCAGGCCGCCTTGGCCCAGTATTGCATGCTGGACGATTCCGGCGGTCGCACTTGCGGCATTGCCACTCTGCAGCAATGCGAGCAGACGCGGTCTGGCGTCGGCGGGTCCTGCGAGGTCGACGATTCCGCGCAACTCGCGCCGCCGGTCAGGGGGATATTCCCTGGGCTGGGGCGGATGGAGCGCCAGATCGAGAGTGCCGAGGATTCACAGGACTACCAGAGGCCGCGCTCCCCCGAGCTCGACGACGTGCCACCGCCGCCGGGGAATTAGAGAGCGCGGCCGCGATCACTTGCGGCTGAAACGGCCCATCCCCTCTGCGTTCAGGTATTCAATGATGAGACTGCGGAAGCGACCCTTCGCGGCCTCACCGAAAGTCGCGAGCGAGATCGAGCCGTCCGCCGCGTTCTCGCTCGACGGCGCGAAAGTGAAGGCGTTGCCGTCCCAATGTGCGAGCGGATATTCGAGGCCCTTGGGTCCGAGCTTCAGCACCAGTGCGTCTCCGCTCAGGATCACCCGCGCCGGGCCGAAATAATCATTTGAATAGGTACCGGCATATGCGGCCAGAGCCGCGGCCGGTACGGGCTTCGCGGGCCGGGTCTTGCCGAGGAGACTGCCGATCGGCGCATTGCCCGGAGCGAGCAATTGGGCGTAAGCCGGCATCCAGTCGCGCTCGATTTTGCCGAATTGCACGAGGTCCATGAATTGCGCTGTCAGTGCTTCGGCGGCGCCGGTCGGCTGAGCATTGGTCAGCACCACGATCGCGAGGCGCTCCGACGGCAGGATCACGAAGTTGGTTCCGGCACCCAGCGCGAAAGCGCCGGAATGGCTGAAGCTCGTGCGGCCCGCGGGTGTCACCCCGACATTGAACCCGTAGCCGTAGAAACCCGGCCGCGCAGTGAAGGTCGCGGGACGCGAGGAGAACGCCTGCGGCGACATCGCCGGCAGCAATGACTTGCTGTCGATGAAAGGGCGGCCTTCGGCCATGCCGCCTTGCGTCAGCATGGCCAGCCAGCGCGCCAGATCGTTGACCGACGAACTGACACCGCCGGCCGGCGCCTGGGCGTCGGGCTTGCGCTGATACCTGGCCTCAAAGCCATTGGCGGTCTTCACGTGGCCGAAGGCACGATTGCTCCGCTTTTCGAAATCGGCAAAGCGTATGCTGGTCGATGTCATGCCCAGCGGTTTGAACAGCGTTTCTTCGCTCAGCGTTGCCCAGTCCTTGCCGGATGCGACGGCGACCGCTTCCGCGCCCGCAGTGAAACCGAAATTCGTATAGGCATAGCTGATGCGGAACGGCTCCAGCGGCAGGAACCGGAGACGCTCCAGCACCTGTCGGCGGTCGAACCCGACATCCTCCAGCAGGTCGCCGGCGTGATCGGGCAACCCCGAGCGATGACTGAGCAGATCGCCGATCGTGATGTGTGAAGTAACCCAAGGCTCCTTCAATCTGAACCACGGCAGATGCTTCGACACCGGCGTGTCCCATGCCACGCGTCCGGCCGCGACTTCACGCGCGACCACTGTCGCCGTCACCGGTTTCGACAGCGACGCGATCTGGAACACGGTGTCGGCGTCCACCGTCTCCGGCGCGCCCACCTTGCGGATGCCGAAGCCCTTCGCATAAACCGTGCGGCCATCGCGCACGACCGCGACCGCCATTCCCGGTATCCCGCTTTTCTGCATGATCGCGGCTGCGAGCGCGTCGAGCTGACCAAGCGCGCGGTCGATCTGGCCGTCCGGGATCGGCACGCCCGCGACTTCCGGCGGCGGCGGCATGTCCTGCGCGCGCGCAAATTCGCTGCCGAGGATCGTGACTGCACCAAAGGCCGCGAGCGCAATCCGAGCCGTTACATTGAACCGGCGCGGAAACGAGCGCAGCGGTAAACGATGATTGGTCATGAGTTTCCCGATGGTTTCGGATATCCAGAACAGATTCGGCGCAACGCGTCCCATTCGGCATCGCTCAGCAACGGTGCGCCACGCTCCTGCTCCAGTGCGATTGCATTGATCCGTGCCACCCGATCGGGAACCGACGGATGTCCGAGGAATATCGATCGTGGCTGGGGGTTGCGGGCAACGCGGTCGAGAAACGTCGCCAGCGCACGCGGATCGGCGTTGAGCTCCTGCAGCGTCCGCACTGCGAAGTCGTCGGCGGCCGCCTCCTGCTGACGCGAATAGGCGGCCTTCAGGAGGGTCTGGGCCGCGACCACGATTGCCGCGCCGCCGACGAAATCGCCGAGGACCATGCCGAAGATCAGCGACAGTCCGCCCGACTGCAGGACGCTGCGAATGCCGTCGCGGTTCGCGACATGGCCGAGTTCATGCGCGATGATGGCTGAGACTTCGTCGACATCCTTCGCGTTGTCGATCAGTCCCTGCAGCACATAGATGTGGCCGCCCGCGAGCGCGAAGGCGTTCGGTTCGGGGCGGCGCACCACCACGGCCTGGATCGGGAGGGTCAGGCCGGCGGCCTTTGCGATCCGCGCGATCAGCATGTCAAAGGCCTGCTTGCCTTCGATTTCACCGGGGCCTTCACCGCACTCGAACGGCCGCTCTTTTGGCCCGTCGTCGAACGCAGTCCGAAACCGCAGATCGCCGACGCGGCCGAGATGCTGCTCGATCTGATGCGGCAGCGCGCGTCCGATCTGGTTGGCGATCTGCGGCATGCCGTAGACCGCGACAAGCAGGAGCGAGGCGATCGCGGCCAGACTCCAGACCACAGCGGCTCGCCGCTCGCTTTTGGCCGTGACGTTGGTCCGGTCGATATCGGGGCAGGCGAGGTCGATCCGGTGGGCGACGTCGCTGCGATTATCGATCTCGAGCCGTTGCAGCCTGTCGCTGTCGCGCAGCCCGAGACGAAAGACATGCGCCGGTGCGTTGAGATGGGCGAGCCGCGCATAGGGCCATTGCGCGATCGGATCGCCGGCGCGATGGCTGATCTCGACGCCCGATCCGGTGGTGGTTACGGTAACGATATGCCGGGCGGAGGTGACGCCGTCGAAATAGACACCCTGGACGGACGGGACCGAAGCATCCGCGACATCGGCCCCAGCTCTGACGGCCTTGGTCACGTCTGGCTCAGCGCTTCTCGGCAAGGCGTTTATATTCCTCGCGGATGATCGACTTGCCGTAGATGCGCTCGAGCCGCCGCACCGTGAAATGACCGCGCGCGATATCCTGGAAATGCTCGAGGAAGGCATAATTGACCGCGGCGCCGCCGAGCGCGCCGATCACCGGAAAAGTCTGGGCCGCGACTTTTTGCGACACCACCACGCCGAAGCGGGACGCCACCTCGGTGAGAAAGCGCACCATAATCGGCGCGCCTTCGGTGACCACGCCGCGCTGCGCGACAAAGCGCGCGGCCTCGGTGACGCTTTTGGCAAGCAGGCCGCGCACCGCGAAATATCCGCTTTCGGCGGCATCGTCGGAGCCGGTGCGTCCGCCCAATGCGAATACCTGCACGCAGGACAGGGCGGCCTCCGGATCCGACAGGTCTTCGCCCTCGCTTTGCGCAATATCGGCGATCGACCGCAGCATGATGATGGTCGAGACCGGAAGCTCGATCGGCAGCGTCGCTAGCCCGAAGGCGCCGCCCGCCGCGCCGGAGGCGCTGGCCAGCGCCCGGTGCAGCAGTTGCGACCCGCCCCGCGGATTGCGCCGCATGGTCATCAGCGCCACCTTCAGGCCTGCCCAGAGCGCCTTCGAGGTCGCGGCCGAGATTGCGCTCGATGCAGACGCCGGAAGCGCGTACCCGATCAGTTCGATCGGTTTTCCGACCATGTTGGTCAGGCGCGCGGCCAGGCTCGGATTTTCGAGCGCATTGACCGCACGCCGCAGCGCCTCCAGATCGTCCGGAGTCATGCGGTCCATGGTGATGTCGTCCGGCTGCAGGTCTGTCACGCAATTTGCCTTGATGCTATCGCCTGGGGGCTATGGCCGGGATCGCTGCCGCCGCTTATATCACGCTCGGTCCCGGGTGCGGCGGATATCGTCCGGCCAGCGCGGTGAAACGATACGGTCTGGAACTGGACGGATATGGAACGCCGGCTTGCCGCAATCTTTGCTGCTGACGTCGCGGGCTATTCGCGGCTGATCGGCGTGGACGAGGAGGGCACGATCGAGCGCTTTCAGGCGCACCGGCGCGAGCTGTTCGATCCCAAGATCGCCGAGCATCAGGGCCGCATCGTCAAGATGACCGGCGACGGCTTCCTGGTGGAGTTTGCCAGTCCGGTCAGGGCGGTGCGCTGCGCCATCGAGGTCCAGCAGGGGATGGCCGATCGCAACGCCGACGTGCCGGAGGACCGGCGGATCGAGTTCCGCATCGGCATCAACCTCGGTGACATCGTGGTCGAGGACGGCGACATCTATGGCGATTGCGTGAATGTCGCCGCCCGTCTCGAAGGAATTGCGGAACCCGGTACGATTTATATTTCGCGCGCGGTCCGCGAATTCATTCAGGATCGGGCCGAAATCGTGCCCGAGGATCTCGGCGAGAAGGTGTTGAAGAATATCGCGGCGCCGGTCCGCGTGTTTCGTGTCGCGCCGCTTGGACTGGCAACCGATCGTGCGCCCGCCGGACCGCCACAGGTCCCGGACAAGCCGTCGATTGCCGTGCTGCCGTTCATGAACATGAGCAGCGACATCGAGCAGGAATTTTTCTCCGATGGCATCACCGAGGATCTGATCACCGATCTGTCCAAGGTATCCGGGCTGTTCGTGATCGCCCGCAATTCCTCGTTCGCCTACAAGGGCCGCTCGGTCAAGGTGCAGGATATTGCCCGCGATCTCGGCGTGCGCTTCGTGCTTGAAGGCAGCATCCGCAAGGCGGGCAACCGCGTGCGTATCACCGCCCAGCTGATCGATGCGGCCAATGGCGGACATCTCTGGGCCGAGCGTTTCGACCGCGATCTGACCGACATTTTCGAAACCCAGGACGAGGTGGTCGAGAAGATCGTTGGCGTGCTCTCCGTGACGCTGACCAAGCGGGAAGAGGAGCGGATCGCGCGGCGCGGCACCTCGAGCCTGAAGGCTTACGAATTGTGGCTGCGCGCGCGCGAAGCCATGTCGCGCACCACCCGCGAATCCGCTGTCGCGGCGCGATCGCTTCACCGACAGGCGATCGAGGAGGATCCACATTTTGCGAGGGCCCATGCGGGGCTGTCGCTGGTCGGCATCTCGGAATATGCCAGCGGCTGGACCGACGATCCGGCGCAGACTCTGAATGAGAGCGAGCGCTGGGCGCGCCGTGCGCTCGAACTCGATCCGCTGGAGCCGGTCAGCCACATGGCGCTCGGCAACGTCCTGCTGTGGCGCCGCCAGCACGATGCCGCGCTCGCCGAATTCCGTCAGATGACCGCGATCGATCCTAATTTCGCGCAAGGACATATGGCGACCGGGGTTGGGCTGACTTATTCCGGGCAGCCTGCCGAGGCGCTGGAATCCTTCGCCTTCGCCATGCGTCTCGATCCGCATTTTCCAGGGATCGCGCTGCATTTCACGGCGCAGGCGCATTTCGCGCTGGGCGATTACGAATCCGCCGGCAAGCTTCTGCGCGAGCGGATCGCCCGAAGCCCAGCGACCGATTCCAGCCGCCTGCTGCTGGCCGCGTGTTACGGCCATCTCGGAAAAATCGACGAGGCGCGCTCGGCCTGGTCCGACATGCTGGCGATCAATCCGGATATCTCGCTGGCGCAGCGCGAGCGGGTTCTCCCCTACAAGGATGCGCGCGAATTCCAGCGCATCGTCGAGGGGCTGAACAAGGCGGGATTGCCGTAGGCGTGGCGAGGCGACGCGTACGATCAGTCCGCGAGGAAGCGCTGGACCTGCTCGACGAAGAAGTCGGGGGCTTCTTCGGCGACGAAGTGGCCGCAATCTTTCGCGATAACCGATCTGAGAGACGGCGCCTCGTCCTTCAGCGCCTCGGCCAGTCTCGTTCCAGCGCTGCGATCGCCGGTGATCGTCATGACCGGCATCGCAAACTTGCGGCCACGCAGCGGCGCAACGATCGGCACATCGTCCCGCAGACTGCGGTAATAGTTGAAGCCGGCGGTCATTCGCCCAGGCTCTGCATATCGTCTGGCGAATTCGCTGATCGACGCTTCATCGATAGCGTCCTTTTGCCAGGACCATTGCTTGATCTGGGCGCGAATATACTCCCGCTCCCGGCCGCGGGTCAGCAGTTCCGGAAAATTTGCTGCCATGTGAAATCCGTAATGCCATGCGCCGCCACGCAAGGCGTCCATGTTCTCGGTCGTCGGGACAAGGCAATCGACCAGCACAAGCCGTTCCACGACTTGCGGATACAGGTGGGCGAGGACGTAGGAGGCCTTGCCGCCCATGTCGTGGCCGACGACATTGGCTTTGCCGTCGCCGATTTGCTCGATCAGCGAACGCAGGTCCTCGGCAATTGTTTTTTTGTCGTATCCGCTGGCGGTCAGTTCGCTGAGGCCCGTCCCCCGCAGATCCGGTGCAACGACTGTGAAGTTATCGGCAAACCTCGCCATGACCTTGTGCCAGGCGAACCAGGTTTGCGGCCAGCCGTGTAGCAGCAGCAGCGTCGGCCCTCGGCCCATCGTTACATAATGCAGCTTGATCCCGTTCGCCGAGACGTAGCGGCTGGAAGCACCGGGCGGAAGCAAATCCGCCGAGGGGGTCTGTGCCTGAACCTCGTCTTGATGAAACGCGGATGCGGCGACGCCCGCAAGAATTGCCGCGCCAGCGCTGCCAAGAAGCGTGCGCCGGTCCGGCTGCATTGCGAGACCCGGCTTTGAAGTGTTCTCACTGCTCAATTGCACTTCCTGTCGTTGGGGGGTGACCTCGTCAGACGCGCGCCCGCCTTCATCCCGCGCATCCATATTTTTGTATTAATCGATACAAAAATAAGCCGCGTTGCGACGCGGTGTCAATGGATTTATATATCGATCGATGCAGAAAAAGATCGCGACGCAGACTGCCGTGGATGTTGCCGCCCGGGGCCGCGGCCGACCGCGCGCGTTCGATCGGGACGCGGCCTTAAGGCAGGCCACGCGCCTGTTCTGGTCCAAGGGCTACGGAGCGACGTCGATCGCCGATCTGACCGAGGCGCTCGGCATCGGATCACCCAGCTTGTATGCGGCCTTCGGCTCGAAGGAGGCGCTTTACGCAGCGGCGCTGGATCATTACCGCGACAATTACGAGCCGCTGTTCTGGGCAGGCTTTATGGCCGCGCCAACTGCGCATGACGCTGTCAGGGCGCTCCTGATGGATTCGGCGGCGACGCTGGGCGGCTGTGTTTCGGATATTCCTCACGGTTGCATGGTGGCGCTGTCCGCGGTCGGCAGCGAGGGTCATGCAGAGCTAGGAGAGACTGTGCGAGCCGCCCGCGCCGTGGGTCTCGAGCGCTTGAAGTCACGGCTGAAGCAGGCGAAGTCGGACGGCGACATTCCGCGCAGTGCCGACATCCATGCGCTGGCCCGCTTCGTGCAGACGGTTCAGCTCGGAATGTCGATTCTCGCCCGCGACGGGGCGAGCCGGGCCGAACTCGAATCCGTGGCCCATGTCGCAATGTCGGGTTGGGACGCTCAGCTGGCCCGCTGCTGAGGGCTGAGCTCCACGCTGATCTTATGTTCCGGCAGTGACACCAATTGCGCGAGAGCGCAGCTAGCGCTGATCGCCATAGCGTTCGGTGACCGCTGTCGCGATGAAGCGCTTTCGGCCTTCGCTGCCGGGCGTTGTGGCATGCGCGGCGCACCAGTCCGGAAACGTCGCCGGATCGATGATGACGCGCATTACCGGGTGCCCGTAGGCCTTCAGCCCGCTCTCCATTTCCGTGGCCATCCTGAGCCAGTCGGCGAAGTCGGGCGGCATCTTGTGGCCGTCCGAGAACATCGCGCGCACCGCCGGATAATCCGGCTCGCGGATCCAGTACACGCCTTTGGCCGGCAGCGGTTTGTCGTCGCTCATGACGGGGCATCTCCGATGTTGTCAGCGCGTGTAACATGAAATCGCCAGCCAAATCGGCCAATGCGATGGTGGCCGCTGCCGGTTGGCGGAGCAGTTGTTACTATGCTCTCATCGACGTCCACAAAAGCCGGGTCCCGCCATCCGCCCATGACTGACAGCCCAGCATCGTCGTCCGCCGAACATCGATCGCCGCGCCCGCGGCGGGTGCTGCTGCTGGGTGCGACCGGAACCATCGGCCGCGCCACCTTGCGCGCGCTGCTGCAACGCGGTCACGACGTGGTGTGCCTGGTGCGGCAGCACAATGACGGGGCGTCCGAGGAAAGTGAAAGTGCCGAGCGGACCGCCGGCGTCACATGGCGCGTCTGCGATGTCACCGACCCGCAATCGGTCGCGCGCGACGGCTTTCGCGGCGAGCGCTTCGATGCGGTTCTGTCCTGCATGGCATCCCGGACTGGCGCGCCGAAGGATGCGTGGGCGATCGACCATCAGGCACACATGAACGTCCTTAAGGCCGCGCAGGCCGCCGGCGTATCGCAATTCGTGCTGCTGTCGGCGATCTGCGTGCAGAAGCCGAAGCTTGCCTTTCAGCATGCCAAGCTCGCGTTCGAGCGCGCGCTGACCGAATCCGGCCTCACGTATTCGATCGTCAGACCCACCGCGTATTTCAAGTCGCTGTCGGGGCAGGTGGCGCGGGTGCGCCAAGGCAAGCCGTATCTCGTATTCGGTGACGGCAGGCTGACCGCCTGCAAGCCGATCAGTGATCACGATCTCGGCGAATATCTCGCCGGCTGCATCGACGACGAAAGCCGCCACAACCGCGTGCTGCCGATCGGCGGTCCCGGTCCCGCGATCACGCCGCGGCAGCAGGGCGAACATCTGTTCGCGCTGCTCGGACGCGAGCCGCGCTTCCGGCAAGTGCCGGTGGCGCTGCTCGATGTGATCGTGCTGATGCTTGCTACGCTCGGCCGCATCAGCCCGGCGCTCGCCGACAAGGCGGAGTTGGCGCGCATCGGCCGCTATTACGCGACCGAGTCGATGCTGGTGCTGGACCCGGCGACCGGTCGCTATGACGCGGCCGCGACCCCCTCGACCGGAACCGAGACGTTGTTCGACTATTACGCGCAGCTGATCAAGGGCGAGGCCACGGCCGAACGCGGCGACCACGCGGTGTTTTGAACGCAGAACAAAAGCCGCAGGATCAAGCGAGATCGCGCGCGCTCAGCCATTGCCGCGTGATCGAAAGCGCCTCGGCAAGCTTGTCGGCCTGGCCAGCATAATAATGCGTCGCGCCCTTGATCACATGCATCGTCTTGTCGGCGCTGCCGGCCGCGTTGAAGATCGCAGCGGTGTGCGGTTGCGGCACCGCATCGTCGGCCGAATTCTCGATCGCCAGCAGCGGCACCGAGATCTGCGCGGCGCATTTGACGCCATCGGCGTTGCTGTCGTCGATCGACCATTGCGACAGCCAGGAGCGCAGCGTGGAAAACCGCGCCAGCCCGACCGGTCCGGTATTCGCGGTTTCCGGATTGCCGAGATAGCACCAGTTCGGTTTGCGGTCGTTCGGATCGAGCGTCGAGTCAAGAAAGCGCGGCTCGGCGAGCGTGCGATGGGTGACGAAGCCGCGCTCCATCTCGGCGGTGTTGCGCGCTTTCAGCATCGCCAGCGTGTCCTTCACCCAGGCTGTGATCCTGCGCATGCGCGCCAGCTGCGCCGCGCGATAATCCGCGATGAAGGCGGGGGAATAGGGCGGATGGTTGGGATTGGCCTTGTCGTAGATGTCGAGCTCGCGGTCGCGGTTGTCCGGATCGCGCTCGTCGGTCACCGACGGGTCGATCATGTCGCGCAGCATGGTCGCGCGCGAGATATGCGCGGCCTGGACGACGATAGCATCGGCCGGGATCAATCCCGCGTTTGCGATCCCGACAGGATCGCCGGCCGGCGTCTGGGTGATGGTCGGGCGCTCGGCCTGCGACTGATAATAAAGCGCCAGCGATCCGCCGCCACTCCAGCCAACGATCACGACCCGCGTGTAGCCCCATTGCTCTTTCGCGTGGCGGATATAGGCACCGAGATCGAGCAGCACTTTCTCGAGAATAAGCGCGGTGTCGTTCTTGGCATAGCGACTAGCCGCGCACAGCACATGCCATCCGGCTTTCACCGCAGCCTGCGGCACCGGCAGAAGCTGCAACGTCGATGCGGGATGCATGAAGATCAGGAGCGTGGAGGAGGGCACGCCCTTTGGAATCATCAGCAGGCCCTCGAGGTTAACCGCGCCCTGATTGCCGGAAAAGCCGTAGGTTTCGACGAAGCCTGCGTCTTCCTTGTACTGGATATGCACCCAGCGGTGTTCGATGTCGTGATCTGTCATGCACGACGTTATGCATTGCGTCTGTTGCGTCTGACAAGACGCGTGCCGCCAACGATACCGCAGCGCAACAACGCGGTCGCGCCTGCACGCCCAATCTTGTACGTCCTGCTGCCCCGGATATGATCTTCGCAAAACATAACCGGGAGGGACATCATGAGACGGCGCGATTTTCTGGGCGTGGTGGGTGGTGCGGCGTTAACTTGGCCATGTCAGGCGCGCGCGCAGCCTGCGGCTCAATGGCCCGACAGGCCGGTCCGACTCTTGGTTACCGTCGGCGCGGGCGGAGCGGCCGACACGTTGTCCCGAAATATCTCGAACGGATTTTCGCAATTCGCTAACGGCCAGCCGCTGGTCGTGGAGAACAGACCCGGCGCCGGCGGCACCATCGCCGCTGCCGCGGTCGCGCGCGAAAAGCCCGACGGCTATAACCTGCTGCTCGCCGAGGTTGGGCCGAATGCCGTGTCGCACATGCTCGGCGCCAAGGCGCCCTACGATCCGCATACCGCGTTCACGCCGATCGTTCATCTTGCCAATCTTCCGGCAGTGGTGCTGATCCGCCCCGATCTTCCCTACAAGACGCTCGCCGAATTCATTGCGGCTGCGAAGGAGAAGCCGGGCAAGTTCAATTATGCGTCCGCCGGCCCGGGCAACTGGACGCATCTGTTCATGGCCTATCTCAACAGCCAGGCCGGGATCGAACAGGTCAACGTTGTGTACCGGTCCGGATCGGAAATGCTGACGGCGTTGTTGCGCGGCGAAGCCGATACCGCGGTAATCACCGTCTCCACCGCGCTTGGCCAGATCAAGGAGGGCAAGATCCGCGCCCTTGCGGGCCTTGCGAAGCAGCCCATGCGGCAATTGCCGGATGTGCCGCCGGTCGCCAGCACCATTCCCGGTTTCGACGTCGCGGTGTGGCACGGCATTGCCGGTCCCGCCGGCATGGACCCGGCGCTGGTCCAGCGTATGAACGGTATCTTCAACCAGGTCATGCAGGTTCCATCGGTGCGCGCCGCGATCACTGAGGCGCAGGCGGCCGACATCATCGGCGGGATCCCGCAGCAATTCGATTCGTTCATCAAGAGTGAGTTGAAGCGCTGGCCCGATGTGGTGAAGGCCGCGGGAATCAAGACGGACTAGCGGAAGGAATGCGCGCGGTTCCGCGGGAACCGCTGCGGGTGGAACCTAAAATTTTGCAGAACTTTTGCCGCCCTCCGGGTTTGATTCAAAACGGAGGCGACAATGGCAACAGCACTGGTTGTGGAAGACGACCCGCTTCAGCGCGAGGCGGTTTGCATGATACTGGAAGCGGCGATCGACGAGCCGCGAATGGTCGAATGCGCCACGGCGGAGGCCGCGGTTGCGGTGCTGGACCGCATCGGTCCGGACATCGACCTGCTCATAACCGACATTCAGCTCGCGGGCGACATGAGCGGTGTGGAACTGGCCAGGATCGCGCGGCGCCGCTTTGCTGATCCGCAAATCATTGTGACGTCCGGGCGCGTCAGACCCGACATACTTCCTTCGGATGCCGCCTTTCTTCCCAAGCCGTGGCGACCACTCGAACTGATTCAGCATCTGCAGCGATAAGGTTTTCCAACCCATTTCCCCCGCACGGGTTGGAAAAACGAGGCCGCCGGTCACCCCTCCCGGCGGCCTCTCCTTTTTGAGCGGCAAAAAGAGCAACTGCGATGCGTTGGACGCGACGCCTGAGATAGCAAGCTGCAGGATGCCGTTCGCTACAGGATAAAGTCACCGGCCGAGAGCGTGATGGCATGACCGGGATCGGAAACTTCGATCGCGAAATCCGCCTTTCCGTCACCATTCACGTCGGCCTGCACGATCTGGGAATCGGCCGTCCACACCGACCTCAACTGGCCGGCGACCTTGGTGAAATTCACATTGGTGCCGATGAAGTCGAAGGCCTGGTCGCCCGGAGTCTTCTTGTCGGCATCGATCAAGGATAGGTCGATAACGTCCCCCGTCTCGAAATCACCGATGACGTCGCGCTTCGATGCGTTCACACCGGATTCGGACACCGAAAGAAATTGAAATCGGTCGGCATCCGCGCCGCCGAACAGCCGGTCGGCACCGGCCCCGCCATTGATCCAGTCATTGCCGGCCCCGCCATTGATCTCGTCATTGCCGGCAAACCCGAACAGGTAATCGGCGCCGCCTCCGCCGCTCAATTCGTTTGCGGACCCGCTGCCGTAAATGCTGTCGGACGCAGAACCGCCGATGACGTTTTCGAATCCGCTGATCGCATCCTTGGAATCCATGCCGGCCACGTCGACGCCAATTGCTGTCTTCGCAGCGACGAACGGAGAGGCGGGAGCGTTGAACTGCGCTGTCGTGTGCGAGACCGAGTCCAGATTGACATAAACACCATTGGTGGCAGCACCCGCGTCATAGACGTCGTCGCCCCCGCCACCGGCTTCGATAATGTCATCGTCATCCAGGCCGGGCGCAGCGCCTGTCGCGCGATAGACGTCGTTGCCTTTGCCGAGTTTGATCGTATCGCCGCCGTTGCTGTCGGATATGACATCCTCGCGCCCGCTGCCGGTATAGGAATCGTTGCCATCGCCCAGATCGACCGAGCCGATGGACCCGGTATTGACCACGACATCGTCGCCGCCCGCGGTGATGAGCGTGGCAATGGTGCCCGAATTCCTGACCTTGTCCGCTCCCGACCCGGTCGAAAACTGGCCCAGGACACCGGCATTCTCGAGCACGTCAGCGCCGCCGGCCAGATTGACGTTGCCGGTGATGCGGCCCTTGCCGCCGACGATCAGCGTGTTGCTCATGTCGCCAAGGGTGATGGCGCCGTCGATCAGCCCCGAATTCGTGATCTTGGTTTCGGCGATAACAGCCTGCTCGCGAATGTCGCCGATGATGGAGCCGGAGTTGTTGATGGAGAAGACCTGGGCGCCGGACACATTAATGGCAAAGGCACTGCCGGAAATCGTGCCGGCATTGGTCAGGATCGCGTCGCTGCGGATATCGAGCCCGGTCACGCCACTGACGTTCGCATCGTCCCTGAAGTTGAACGTGGCCGTGGCGTTTCCGGCGCCGCCCTGTTCCAGCAGGATGCCGGCCGCGTCGGCCGACAGGATCGTGCCGTCGACATCGACCCTCCATTTGCCGAAATTGCTGCCGAGGCGAACGGCGCCCGCTCCAGTGCCGGTCGAGATCAGAAATCCGTCTTCCGTCACGTTCAGCGTTTCGTTCGCGCTGCCGTCGTTGGAAAATGCGAACTGGCCGGCGCCAGTCACGAAGCGGCCATTGGTCCCATTGATCGTGGTCGTCGCCATTTCAACACACTCCGCTTCGCAGCCTCACTGGCATTCTGCTTACACACCTGACGTCCAAATGTCTGTGGGCTTTTCGCTGTGCCAAATGACAGTTTGGCAATCTGGCCATGACGGCGATACCGGTCCGTCTCATCATGGTCGCGGTGTGGGCGCGGAGCGTGAAAGCCGAGAAGAACGCCGCAGACCTTAGCCGCGCCGCGCCTTCTCGATCGCGGCAACGTCGATCTTCGTCATCGCCATCATCGCCTCGAACGCGCGCCTGGCTTCATCGCCGCCCGCCGCCATTGCGTCGGTCAGCACGCGCGGCGTAATCTGCCACGACAGGCCCCACTTGTCCTTGCACCAGCCGCACGCGCTTTCCTGTCCGCCATTGCCGACGATCGCGTTCCAGTAGCGATCGGTTTCGGCCTGATCGTCGGTCGCGACCTGGAACGAGAATGCCTCGCTCTGCCTGAACACCGGCCCGCCATTGAGCCCGATGCAGGGAATACCAAGCACGGTGAACTCCACCGTCAGCACGTCGCCTTTCTTGCCGCCGGGAAAGTCGGACGGCGCCTTGCGCACTGCGGTTACCTTGCTGTCAGGAAACGTCGCGGCATAGAAGCGCGCCGCTTCTTCGGCGTCCTTGTCGTACCACAGGCAGATGGTGTTCTTGGGTGCCACGGTCATTTTACTTTCTTTCATCATTGCAGGCTGCAGAGCGCAGTTAACGTAACCGCATTTGCGGCCCAAGTGCGTCAGGCACGCAAAGACCCTTTATGGACAGCCGATGGCGCGTGACGCGACGAAAGCGCACAAGCGCTCGAATTCGCGAAACATAGCAAGCCGCCGATCATTGGGGATAGGTCACCGCGCGCACGCAGCGCGCGGAACCACCCCCACTTTTGGACCTGAAAGGGAGAATAATGCTCAAAACGACAACAGCGGCAATTCTATTGAGCTCGGCCTTCGCGCTGGGAACCGCGAATGCGCAAACGGCGGCTCAACCCGGCGCGCCGGCAGGCACGCAGTCACCTGCGGGCGCGGCGACGCAAGCCCCGGCGGCAGGAGCCGGAGGCATGCAATACATCACCCAGAACCGGCAAGACTTGTGGCGCGCATCGCAGCTGGATGGCGTGAATGTCTACAACGAACAGAACGAACGGATCGGCGATATCACCGAGGTTCTGCTGAACAAGCAAGGCCAGGTTGAAGCGGTGGTGATCGGTGTCGGCGGCTTCCTCGGCATCGGACAGCGCGATGTGGCTGTCCCGTTCGACAGGCTGCAATGGCAGATGGTCGGCGCCGCTAACGTTGCGACGGCACCTGGAGCCGCTGCGCCAGGACAGACGACCGCACAGCCGCGCGCAACGCAGCCTGCGCCGGGTACGACCGGCACCGGCACGATGACCGGCCAGACCGCCACGACCGCTCAGTTGAACGATCGGCCCGAGCGGGCGGTGCTGCGCGGTGCGACGAGGGACCAGCTGGAGAACGCACCGCAATTCCAGTTCGGTCGATAACTGGATGAGGCCGCGCGCGAACGCCCGCGTGGTCGTCGGACCGATCCGGTTCTGTCCGTAATCATGTGTTTCCGATGAATCGTGCAGCGGGCCGTCTCTCGACCCGCTGCATTCTTTTTGTCTGCGGCGCATCTCGATGTCTGTGCCGAACCGCAGCAGATGGTTTCCCTGGGTATGACGTCGGCCTCTTCTATTGTGGGAGGTTGTTGCGTCGCGGTGTCGTACAACGGTTGACGACGCGTTCAAACGCCCGCATGGGAAACCGTTGCGCCGTCAAGTTTGCGCCTGCCACAAACGTTCCGCATTCACGCCTGTCGATTAGGCTTTCCCGGGAAAAGCGCCGTATGTCTTTCAATAGCGGGGCGCCTGAAAACAGGCGCATCGGCATCGCCTTGGTGCTGACATCGGCGGTGGCCTTTGCCGTCGGGCCGACAGCGGCGAAGGTTGCGCTCGATAACGGCGCCAATGTGCTGACTGTCGTCGCCGCGCGCGGGCTGATCGGGGCTGCCTTGCTGGCGCTTCTGATCATCCTGTTCCGGCAGGACTTTCGGATCGGCCGTACCGCCTTGCGATGGTGTCTCGCCTGCGCTGCGTTCTCCGCGGTGATGGTCTATGGGCTGATCGGGGCGGTAGCCTATATCCCGGTCAGCGTCGCCATCCTGATTTTCTTCGTGCATCCGATCGTCATCGCCGTGATCGTGCACTGGCGCGGCGGCGACCGGCTGACCGGCGGCAAGCTGTTGCTGGCGCTGGCGGCGCTCGCCGGTCTGGCGCTGGCGCTCGCGCCGACATTCGACACGCTCGACATGACCGGGATCGCGCTTGCGGCGCTTGCGGCGATCACCATCTGCGGCGCCATCCTGTGCGGCGCGCGGGCGCAGCAGCACGCGACCTCGACGCAGGTCAACCTGTATGTGACGGCGCTGGGCGGCGCGGCCTTCGCGGTGATCGCGTCGGCGCTCGGCGCGTGGTCATGGCCGGTGAATGCGGCCGGATGGCTCGGCATCGTCGCCGCCGGCGTCGGCATCGCGGTAGGGCTGTTGTGTTTCTTTGCGTCGTTTCGCTATCTCAGTCCGGTCCGCGCCACCATGCTGAGCAATGCCGAGCCGCTGCTCAGTATCGTGCTGGCCGCGGTGATCCTCGGCCAGTGGCTGTCACCGGTGCAGTGGCTCGGCGCGGCGATCATGATCGGCGCGATCGTGCTGTTCGAGGCGGCGGGCCGGCATGACGGCGCGGACAACGCGACATGAGGGGTCCACAAGACCTGGGGCAACAAAGGCATTGGCATCCTTTGTCGAAGATCGCCAATAGCCATGGTGGCATCACGGATCGTCGCGCGTTCAATGTCCGGATGTGGATGGCCCATTCGGAACCGGGATCTTGACATTATCGTAGATCTTGCGGGCAATTCTCTCTTTTTCGAGATAGGCCTGTTTCAGCTTGAAGTCTTCGGCCTGTGCTGCCACCGTGCCGAGATAGGTGACTTCCGCTTCCCGCGCAGCCGAGATCGCTGAATTGAGAGCGCCAACGTCGCTCGGTGTGACGAATTTACCGGTGACGTAAACTGCCTGGCTGAGCCCGAGAATTCCAAGCAACGTATCCGGGATGGAAAAGGACGCAAGCTCACGCACACCCGCCACCAAAAGCGCGCCGCCGACAACAAGACTGAATATGAAGCTCTGATAGCGATAGACGTCGAAATTGTTGTCGGTCGTGAACAGATCGCGCCAGCTCGCTTTATTTGGCTGAGGCGGTGACGTGTTCCAGCCCTTTAAGTCCAGCCATGCGGCGTTCTCGGGTGTGATAGCGTTTTGCTGACTCTCGGTCACTTTGGCCGCCGCCGATCCCACGCCGGCAATCCCCAGCAGCATCAGGACAGAGCTGGACATGTCGGAAAGCAACCCGGACCGGGCAACGATATATGTCAGCAGTCCGAACACGATGAGGGAAAAGAAAAGGATCTGCAGATTCGAAAGGCTGCCCTTGCCGTCTCTGCCGGCCGTAAGAAAGACCGGATTCAGGCGACGCCACCAAGCAGCCCCATTGTTCGTATCGGCGAGTGCAGCGGCACCGACCACGTAAGCCAGAATAACGACGGCAATGGCGATGACTGCGCTTGCATGTGAATTCGTGACCCTTGCCGTAAGTCGCGAGATATAGTCCGGGCTGCCCTTGCAGGTATAGACAAGCACATCGACAGGGCTCCAGTTTCCACTTGTGGAATCCGGAATCCGCAACGTGATGAGTGTCTGTCCGGGCTTCGCGATGCCGCGTGTGACAAGACCATTGCGGTCGCTCAAAGGAGCCGAGCTCACGCGGCCCAGCAAGGTATACGACGTCTGAGTCCCCGTACGATGGCGCAGTGCTCCGAAGTAGAAATCGTTTTCGCTGTAATCGCGCGTGAGAACCAGCTCGATCGGGCTGCCCGTCGGTAGAAAATAGTTTGCGCTGAATAGATTGGGCTGACTTGGAAGTCTGTTCTCGCTCAGCTCTGTAGCGGCGTCGCTGGTTCTGACGCAGTTCGCGCGGGGATTGAACGTCTTGTCCGGCTTGTCAGTGACGGCCTGGGCGAAGGCGGGAAGGGCGAATGCGAGGCCGAGCATAATGCTGGCCGCCAATCGGATACGCATGGGAGCTCCGACAGCAAATCGAACTTTTCAAAGGTTAGAAGGTTCGCGCTATGATTGCAATCGTATAAAATACAATCAGAATTAAAAGTTGTGGGTCGCGTCCTTTCGAGGGCTGCGACCCCTGCAGCACTGTCCCCGGATTGACGAGGGAGGATCGGTCAGAGCGAGTTTTCTGGTGCTTCCGGACGTTTTACGGCGAAAGCGACACCGCTTTGGCGGCGCGGCCTTCGCGATGATCGCGTCGGCGCTCGGCGCGTGGTCATGGCCGGTGAATGCGGCTGGATGAAACGGCATCGCCGCCGCCGGTGTCGGCATCGCGAGGGGCGATTATGTTTCTTTGCGTCGTTTCGTTATCTCAGTCCGGTCCGCGCCACCATGCTGGGCAATGCCGAACCGCTGCTGAGTGTAGTGATGGCCGCGGTGGCTGGGTCCGGTGCAGTGGATCGGCGCCACCATGATCGGCGCCATCGTGCTGTTCGAAACGGCGGGTCGGCATGACGGTGCGGACAATGCGACATGAAGGGTGGCCGTAAATCTTCGCAAAGGCGCCGCCGCGGACAACCTACCAACCGATATTCGTCCATTGTGCACCGCACGTCGGAGCGAGATAGATTCTGTTATGGACAATTTCTCTGAGCGATGAGCCTTAACTCGTTTCGAGGCTCGATCATTCAGGCCAGTTTCACTATTCTCCCGAGTTGAAGGAGAGCCCAATGGTCCAGGACTTCCGCGCTCTGATTTTCTCAGCAACGCTGCTTTGTCCGCTGGCGGCGGCTGCGCAATCGGTCAGCCTGCAAGACGTTATGAACAACGCGGCGCCGTTGCCTCAGGCGACGATTTTTGTGGCGAAGCAGTTCATCACAATGGACCCGAAAATGCCACGTGCGGAAGCGGTGGCCGTGATCGCAGGCAAGATCGTCGCGGTGGGGAGCCGCGCCGAGCTCGAAAAGCTTGCCGGAACTCAAGCCTATCGGATCGATGAGACCTTCAAGGACAAGGTCGTAACCCCGGGCTTCATTGATCAGCACGTCCATCCGTTTCTGGCGGCGTTGACGATGATTACAACGTCAGTCATCTCGATAGAGGAATGGGATACCGTAACAGGATTTTCGCAAGCTGTTCGCGATCCGGAAAACTACCAGAAGCGTCTCAAGGAAGCGCTCGCTGCGTTCGACAAATCCAGGGGGGAGACGTTCACGTCGTGGGGCTATCACCACTACATGCACGGCGACCTCTCGCAACAAAGTCTCGACAAATTGGCTCCCGACTTTCCGGTCGTCATTTGGCACCGTTCAGGTCACGAGGTGTTCCTGAACTCCGCTGCTATGACGAAGTATGAGGTCGACAAGGCGTGGTTCGACACGTGGACGGCGTCTCAAAAAGCACAGAGCAATTTCGCCAAGGGACATTTTTTCGAGCAGGGCTGCATCAAGGTGCTTGAACGGGTGGCGCCCGCACTGGCCTCGGCCGAGAAATTTCGCGCCGGCCTCGAATACTCGAAGACCTATTATCATCGCAACGGGATCACGACAGCGGCGGAGCCCGGCGGATTCGTGCTCAAATCCATGTAGGACGCCATCAACGCCGCCTATGGCGATGATGCAACGCCGTTCAATCATTACTTCATCCCGGACGGAAAGACCTTCGCGGCAAAACATCTGAAGGATGGTCCGGACACGATGATCGCTGAAACGCGAAAGGTACTGAATTGGGGACAGGGACGCTCGCGCTGGCTGCCGCAACAGATCAAATTCCTGACCGATGGCGCCATTTTCAGCCAGCTCATGATGATGAAGGATGGCTATACCGATGGGCATCACGGCGCATGGATTATGGACCCGGATGTCTTCTCAGGCGCATTCCAAGCCTACTGGGACGCAGGGTACCAAATTCATGTCCACAATAACGGCGATGCCGGAATGGACGTTCTTGTCGCCAATCTCGAACGTGCAATGCGACGCAATCCTCGCTTCGACCATCGGACAACAATCGTACATTTCGGATTCGCGACACCGGAGCAGGTCAACAAGCTGAGCGCGCTTGGAGCAATCATCAGCGCGAATCCTTACTATGTCACTGCTCTGGCCGGCTTCTACGCCAAAGTCGGTATCGGCCCGCAACGTGCGCCCAATATGGTCCCGACGGGCGATGTCATGCGCAATGGCGGGATGTCGCTTTCATTGCACTCCGACATGCCGATGGCCCCGGCCAAGCCGCTGCAACTGATGTGGTCGGCAGTGAATCGGATCACGGCCGAGGGACCAGTTGCCGGTCCACAGCATAGGATAGATGTTGAGACCGCCCTGAAGGGCATAACAATCAACGCTGCTTATTCAATCCGGCTTGAGAACGAGATTGGCTCGATCGAATCTGGCAAACTGGCGAACTTTACCGTTCTGGACAGGAGTCCGTTCGAAACAGACCCTGCAGGACTGAAAGACATCAAGGTGTGGGGCACTGTGCTGGAGGGGCGGGTCCAGCCTGCGCCCGCTGAGAAAGCGCCTGCGCGCAAGGCCGGCGCCGATCATATGCCGGTTCCTGGTCGTTTGGTCGAGGCAACACGGCAGGCATCGCATAGCGCGCTGCCGGCATTTGCTTCTCAATCGTACATTCTGAGGGCCTCACGGCTCGCGCACGATTCTGGACGATGCAGCGACCACGGCGTTATCGCTCAGGCCTTGCTCTCGAAGCTTTAGACGGTCCGGTGTTATTCTGCCGGCCTACAAAACCTTCCCCGGATTGAGAATCCCGTTCGGGTCGAGCGTTGCCTTCAGCGTGCGCATCAACTCAATCGCCACGCGGTCCTTCACCAGCGGCAGCCGCGCGCGCTTGGCGATACCGATGCCGTGTTCGGCCGAGATCGAGCCGCCGTATTTTGCAACCACGCCGAACACCGCGTCCTGGATGTCGTCCTCGCGCGCCATGAAGGCGGCCTTGTCCATGCCGGCCGGCTGCGTGATGTTGTAATGGATGTTGCCGTCGCCGACATGACCGAACGGCATCGGCCGCGCGCCCGGCACCACCGCGATCGCCGCTGCATTGGCCTCAGCGATGAAGGCGGGGATCGCCGCGACCGGGATCGAGATGTCGTGCTTGATCGACGCGCCCTCGCGCTTCTGCACCTCGCCGGCTTCCTCGCGGATGCGCCACATCGCCTTCGCCTGCTCCAGCGTCTGCGCGATCGCGCCGTCGTCGATCAGCGCCCGTTCGACGCCCGCTTCGAAGATCGCCTCGACCAGGTCGCGCAAGCCGCTTTCGGCCTGCGATGACAATTCCATCAACACATAATAGGGGTGCGGCGCGTCGAGCGGATCGCGCGTGCCGTCGATGAAACGTACCGCGAGTTCGACATTCATCCGCGTCATCAGTTCGAAGCTCGTGACCTGCGAACCGGCGCGCGCATAGGCCAAGCCTAAGAGATCGACCCCTGCCTGCACCGACGGTACGCCGAACACCGCAAGCTCGACCGACCGCGGCCGCGGCACGAGGCGCAACACCGCTGCGGTGATGATGCCGAGCGTGCCTTCGGCGCCGATGAACAGGTTCTTCAGGTCGTAGCCGGTATTGTCCTTCTTCAGCTTGTTGAGATTGTTCAGCACGCGGCCGTCGGCCAGCACCACTTCGAGGCCGAGCGCATGCGCGCGCGCGACGCCATGCGCGATCGCCGCGGTGCCGCCGGCATTGGTCGAGAGATTGCCGCCGATGGTGCAGGTGCCCTCCGAGGGAAGAAGTTGCGGATAGAGCCGGTCGACGTCGGCTGCCGCTTCGCGCGCCCGCTGCAAGGTGACGCCGGCTTCCGCCGTCAGCGTGTTGGTAACCGGATCGACCTCGCGGATTCTGGTCATGCGGTTGAGCGAGAGAATGATCTCGCCGTTGAGCGCAACTTGCCCGCCGACCAATCCGGTATTGCCGCCCTGCGGCACGATCGCCGTGCGTGTGTCGTTCGCGAGCTTCAGGATCGCCGCGACCTGTTCGGTGGTCTCGGGCCGCAGGATCAGCGGCGAGTGGCCCGGCCAGCGGTCGCGCTGCTCGTGCAGATAGGCGGCCTGCACGTCCGGATCGGTGATGGCGAATTTCTCGCCGACGATCTCGGTGAACTTCGTGATCAGGTCTTTATCCGGCGTGAGCATGCGCACTTCTACGAGGATGACGGGGGGATATCTTTCGGGGCGGCCGCGCGGCGCAGCCGGTCGTTGATCGCTTCGCCCAAACCGGCAGAAGGAATCCGCATAACGCAGATGGTCGGCGCGAACATGGCGTCCAAACTGCGGAGATGGCCAAACAAATTGGCGGCGGCTTCCGCCAGATCGCCACTTTCGGAGAGATTGAGGGTCGCCGCGGCGCCGGGCAGCGGCGCGCCGAAGGCGAGCAGCGCCTCGCCGGGGTCGACACGGGTCGCGTCCAGGCGGAGCCGCGTCCGCGGTGCGTAATGGCTCTCCAGCATGCCTGGCGCGAGCGGGGTTTCGTCCGTTGTTTCAACGGGTTGGGCGAGGTCGCGGCCAAGCGCGGCGGCGATGCGTTCGCGCGACAGCCCGCCCGGGCGCAGGATCATGGGCTGATCGAGGCAGGCCACGATGGTGGATTCGATGCCGACCGGCGCGGGTCCGCCGTCCACGATCAGGTCGACCTTTTCGTCAAGGTCTTCAAGCACATGCGCGGCCGTCGTGGGCGAGACATGTCCGGATACATTGGCGGACGGCGCCACGATTGGTCTGCCGAAGGCGCGCAGGATCTCGCGCGCAAGCGCATGATCCGGCACGCGAATCGCGATTGTATCGAGGCCCGCGGTAGCGAGTTCGGACACAGGGCAATCGGGCTGGCGTGGCAGCACCAGCGTCAGCGGTCCCGGCCAGAATGCGGCCGCCAGACGCTCCGCATCGGCGTTGAAAACCGCGAGTTTGCGTGCGGATTGAAGGTCCGGCACATGCGCGATCAGCGGATTGAAGGATGGTCTGCCCTTGGCCTCGTAAAGGCGCGCGACGGCCTGTCCGTTGGTGGCGTCGGCGCCCAGGCCGTAGACCGTCTCGGTCGGGAACGCCACCAGTCCGCCGCGCGACAGGCACTCCGCCGCGGCCTGCGCCGATCCCGGCACGGCCTCGATCAGACGCGTTTTCAAGCGGACATGCATGCGGGGGTTCTTAGCCGCTTTTTGCCGGATTTGCGCGTCCCGGCGGCGGAAACATTTACGAAAAATAGCCGGCCGCATTGCCTTGCGGCGCGGGCATGGCGTCGTTATAAGACCGGCCTTCAAGTCGGAGTGTAGCGCAGCCTGGTAGCGCACCTCGTTCGGGACGAGGGGGTCGCAGGTTCGAATCCTGCCACTCCGACCATAAAACATGGGGTTTCCCGCACCCCGTCCGCTCACCGGGACAGTTATCGGGACAGTTACGGCACGGCTATTGTCATTCAACACGGCGATGGCAGTTTCCAGATCGGTTTGGCCGAGTGCGTCTTGCGTGGTCCGACCCCTGCGGTTGCAATGCAATCCAACGCGGCCAGCGAGCCCCCTGTTGCAACAACTTCATGCGGCTATGATGCAGGGCGCGGGGCGTGATCTCGGCCGCGTTAATAGCGCGAAACTTGTCTGGAGGCCGCGTTCGGTCCGGTGTCCATGTGGTCGCTCGCGACCCACGAGCGAAGACGCGGAGCGACCGCTCTCTAAGCGTTTGGGTCGACGGCGATACAATCCGAGTGCACTCGCATCGCGGCTGGGATTGGCGAGAAGCGAAATCGTATGTCTACCAACAGCTGGGACTACCGGCATGGAAGCCGAAAGGCCGCGCCGCGCTGAAGTGGAAGGCTCCCTTCGAGGCGCGCTGTCAATTTCTGGTTGAGGGTCTGCGCATTGTCCGCCATCGGCGCCGCATTAGCGGCCGCCAGTTCGGACTGATCGTCAACGACTTACGCAACGTGTGCCAAGACTCCGAGCTCGAGCGCCGAGCGCTGGCATATGCCCGCGAGTTTTGCATTGCATCAGACGATCTGCGGGCCGCGCTTCAGGCGTCGTGGCGCGCCTATACTGCTGACGAAAGGGCAGCGATTTGGAAAACCACTTACGTGGAATATCGCGTCCTCGGGCTGCGCCGTTCCGGCTGCGCTGAACTGGGCGTGCTCGAGCGACGGCGGCTGACGAAAGAGCGCGGCAACGCCAAGAAGCGCGCGGATCGGGTTGCAAAGCGCCGTCTCGCGGGCGAATGCGACCTGGCGCGGGAGAACGGAGAGATTTTCGGCCCCAATTGTCGCGAACGTTCTGGACTGGAGCGGTCGCCTGAGGACCCGGCGGTCGTGGTCATAGGCCCCATCCGCCGGGACACTCACGAGGCCCACCTAATTCAGGACCCGGTAAGTGAACCTCGGACCGCCCGCACGGCAGCTCCTGTTAGCCGAATGAAGGGCGGAGACAGTAAGAAGCCAAGTTTGAAGAAGGTGGAGATAACACTCCTAAGAAATATAGACTCAAACAAACAACCTCCTGTCTTAGGAGGAGCAGTCAGTGGTTCCGGTGGAGGATACCCAACGCTGCTGAAGTTCAGGGACTTCACGCTCGCGGATTGGAGCCACCCGAGAGACATCGAGCGCTACGTGGTCGTCGCCGAGGCGATAAGTGCGAGCTCGTTGTCGTTTTGCAGTAGTAGCGCGCCGAGTATTGCCATGCCGGACAAGCAAGACCCCAACCGCAATCCGTACAGGTTAGCAAATAAAGGGACAGCAATGATTGAGAAAGCCAGCAGAACAAAAGATTTTTTCATCTCGATAAAAGTTCCAGACTTATCGTTGAATGACCCGTTCTTTGAGATCTGGCTGCGAGCAGCGAAGAATATGCAGACGCTGTGGCTGAATCTATGCGACGACAAAGGTTTTGCTCATCAAGTCGACAGACTTCGTAGCTATCAGGAGCCAGATTTTAGCCTGGCCGCCATGGATTTAATCTCAAAACTTGAGACAATATCCGGCTGTAGGCAAAAGCACGTGAAGATATGTCTCGCAGACTCGTTCGCTGAGGAGCTCACGATAATGAATTTAGTGGGATTTCTCGAACAAAAGCGCGGACTTTATGAGTTCACCGTACCGGGTGCGATTACATCCCAAGCGGTAAAAACAGCCTGTTTAGTTCTTGCTGCGACCCAAGACGACGAATTCGACCTGCATCCTGAATATATCATATTTGGGACCGCGGTAGCAGCGAAGGGCAAGTACAGAAACTAGGGTCGCGACTCATCCACCATACGAGTGCGGCGGCGAGGCATACAGAAGCGAGGTAATTTCGCGCCAGCCTGTCGTAGCGGGTTGCGATCCGCCTGAAGTCCTTCAACCTGTTGAACGCACTTTCGATGCGCCAGCGTAGTTTGTATAGACGCTTGCTGAATCTGAATGGTTTTTTCCTGTTGCAGCGATTTGGAATGACCGGCTTGGTCCGCGCCTATCCAAGCCGTCACGCAATTCGGCACTGTCGTAAGCCTTGTCGCCGAGCATCCGCTTTGCCGGCGTTACACGTCGGATCAGGCGCTCTGCGACCGGGCAATCGTGTGCTTCGCCTCCAGTCAAGAGGATGGCGAGCGTCCCTTAGCATCTGCAAGTGCATGGATCTGCGTGTTGCGTCCGCCTCGCGAGCGACCAATAGCCTGTTTCTGCTGCCCCCTTTTTCGCCCGACGCCGAGCGATGCGCTTTAACATGCGTCGAGTCGATCATCTTCGTGTCGCTGCAGCGCGCGCATCGCCGGGCCATATTCCGGCGGGCAATCGCACCAGCGGCAGCCACTTTTCAGGACATGCACGATCCCGCTGATGACGCGGCGATCGTTGTATCCTCGGGATGGAAGCTTTGGTTCGCTGGAACCACCCGTGCAGCATGAAGGGTCGGCATCGCGGCCGAGCTCGGCGACGATGCGATCGAAGATGTACATTGGGCAGATCCTGAAACGCTTAGCCTCCTTGCGGCGATCACACGCACCACAACGACGAGCAGGACGGTCCTGGTCATGACCACTCGCATCGACGGCGATCCGCTTGATGCGCACTGGCGCAACGCCGCCGGCGGAACGCTGATCACAGTTGACCTCTCTCCCCTGTCACCCGCCGACGCGCGATCAATCGCGCGTCGCATCATCGACATGGGCACATTCGCCGACCAGTGCGTCGAGCGCGTCGTTGGCAACCCGCTGTTCCTCGAGCAATTGCTGAGAGGCGGCCGCGATCTAACCGACGGGCGGCTCCCAGCATCCGTTCAGAGCGTCGTTTTGGCCCGTACGGACCTTCTTTCCGCCCAAGACCGCCGTGCCATCCAAGCGGCTTCAGTGCTCGGCCAGCGCTTCAGCCTCGCGCATCTCAGGGCTCTACTCCGGGCGCCGCAGTACGATTGCGACACTTTAGTGCGGAATGTCCTTTTACGCCCCACGCGAGACGGTCTGCAGTTCGCCCACGCGCTGATCCGGACGGCGTATACGGCTCGCTTACAAATGCTCGAAAGCGAGAGTTGTGCATGGTGCTGCTTCGGCAATCTTTGTCGCTGATCCCGTCCTGCGATCCGAACATCTTGACCGTGCCGGCGATCCCGAAGCGGCAGCTGCCTATCTTGCAGCGGCCAAGGCACAGGCGAACCTGTTCCGCCAGGATCAGGCCATAGCCTCTGCTGCACGCGGCCTGCTGCTCGCGACCAAGGCAACCGACACATTCAAACTTGCTACGTCGGGCGAAGCACTGCTCGAACGGGGGGCCGTCGGCCATAACCACTTCTGGTTCCGGCGTTATGCCATCGAGCGAGCGCTACTTTTCGAGGACTGGAAAGAGGTCACAAGGCAAGCTGACGCACTGCTTGCTCGCGCATCCGAGGAGCCACCAGCTTATGCTACCATTGTCGCTGAGCGTGGCCGCTGTCTAGCCCGTCGCGGACGAGGTGAAGCCACGGACATAGACGAAGAAAAGCTTAGGCTTCTCGCCGCGACCGCCGACGAAGCCGGCTTGCGCATCGAAGCGCTGAGTCGCGCGTTGCGGAGGATCTAGCGATTTCACCGGAAGGCAAGATCAATGTTCGGTTTGGGCATGTCGACGCCATAATCCCAACGATATCAATCCCGCAATTTGCTCCGAGTTGCCCCCGCTAACCCGCGATGTTTCTGCGAAGTGCGGAGGCCGCCGCTCCAAAAAACGATTCACAATCAGTGACTTAAGAGAACCGTACTAAATCCGCAAAGTCGGACGGTTCGGAGAGAAACGGGCGAAGAGAGAGAATTTCGGGCTCCGTCGTACGTCCTGCAGTGCGGAGGTTTGTGTCCGAAGCCCGCGGTTATTGGCCAGCGCGCCAAAAACTGGCGGAGAATGTTGGTCGCGGACGACCTGGCGGAGGGAGAGGAACTGGGATCCAACACTCTCTGAATTTGCACTTTTAAACTCTGCACGAGCGAGGGAACCCGAATTCCAACCGAGCCCTTGCTCTTGAAAAGTTGCAGCGACAATACGAACTCGTAGCAGAACGGCTAGGGAGGCTGGGCGGCGAATTAGAAGACGCAAAAAAGCAGACTAAGCGAGATAGCTGCAATTCGACGCGCACTTTCCAGCCCCGACCAACGGCTGGAGGAGTATCACAGACGCGCAATTGACTTCTGAAAAGTGCGTTAGACGATACGCTGAAATGTACGATCTCATGCTGCAGTCTAGGACGGACGCAATTAAAACCATGGGACGGATTTAATTTTTGTGGCGTAAACGCATCCCCAGTTTCGTATCAAGCATCTTCCAAGTCGGAATTTACAAAGGGCGTTTCAAATAACGCAATCAGGCCAAGAGCCCAAAGAGAAACAAGCAATCCAATAGTCATGGACCCGTCTCCCAACAAAAGCGTCTGGTTGCTAAATAGAAGCGCGCCTTGCTATTCCGTTCCATCAAGAAATGCGTCGGGCTGACACTGCTCTGGCACGTGTTATCAGTTAAATAAAGCTCGATAGCCGCCGCAGCTCGAAAGAATTCTCTGGCGCTTACTTGGGCCTTGATCGAGGCTTTAGAGAAACACTTATCGTGCCGTCGCTTTCAAGAACAACCATTGAAGCGTCTGCAACGGTTAGGCCGCCGCTTGAGCGAATTGCGCTTAGTGCCTCCGATTCAGTTATCCTTTCGCGTCGCATTGTTATCGTGCAGCAAACGCCATCTTTAATTAATAGGGAGGGTTCAGATCGTACAATGCCTGCGAACGTTGGCGACCTGACTGAGATAAACGTCACGACGTACTGCATTGCGATTAGGACAGCCATTGCAAGGGCTCCTTCAAACAACGCAATCGACTGCTGCAGGAGCGTGGCCGATAATGTAGATCCAAGCGCGACCGTCACTACCAGGTCAAAGGCGTTCTGCTTTGCAAGCGTTCGCTTTCCAGAAATTCGTAAGAAGCAGACAAGGGCGATGTACGCAATGTCGCCTACAAAGAGGGTTCGCACGATGCCTCGTAAGTCTTAAAATAACATGCTGTTCAAATCAACCATCGCGGCGGCCTCATTCGGATTTCAAAAGGTTTTCTTGTGCCTCAGGCCCCGTTGTGGACTGTCCAGTGACTGCGGCGACGTCACTAGATAAATTACCTTCCGCTTGATTAGCGTGCGCCTTGTCCTCGGGATCTGGCTGGACTTCGTGTCGGCGCGAGGTTGGCTTTATTTCCACTGAACCGGAGTATCCTGGCTTGCCTTGGACGAAATCTATGGGAACGCCGCTCGGAAACACTACTTCGCGCGCGGGATCTGGAAGGCTGATGCCTGCTGTGACAAGCGCGGTCTTCGTCTGCCTCAGAAGCGCTGAGTTGATGCGGTTTGGGGCATAAATAGAACTATCGAACCAATAATTCGCGCGCAGGTTTTGAGTAGTTGGCCCCAACTCCTCAAGTAACACCAGCGGTTCGGGGGAAGTCTTTACTGCGGATGATACTCGGACCCTCACGGTTCGTGTGCCGATTGCGATCCGCAGGCGCGGCGGTCGGAAACTCGTCCTCGCGCCCGACGGTGCCGAGGTGACTGCCGTCCCCATGACTCGGCATGTCGACAACGCCATCGTCAAGGCTATCGCCCGGGCGTTCCGCTGGCGCGACATGCTGGAGAGCGGTGAGTACGTTGCCGTTCGCGAGATTGCTAATGCCGAGAAGATCAACGAGTCCTACGTGGGTCGGGTCCTGCGACTGACGCTGCTGGCGCCGGATATTATCGAGGCGATACTGGGTGGACGACAACCGGCAGGACTGCAATTGGATGGGCAAAAACGTGGACGAAAGTCCGAATCCTCGACGGTTAAATGTCACGCGTTCCAGTAGCCCGTCGCAGCTTTATGAGGGTGCCGCTTTGAATGGTTCGGTTCGAGCCATTGGCCTCGACTCCACGTCAAAGCTTGCACAGATGCATGAACAAATCTGCAGTATTCTTCAGCGCGAGTCAGCGCAACGTTGCGCATCGTCGTGCGTTCCAGCCGTCAGGGACGACAAGAATGCACGGAGTGATGCAATGCGAAACTTACTTCTTTCCGCGGTGTTCGCTGCGGCTGCGAGCCTCGCGACGCCCGCCAACGCATTCACGTTGCCGGGCGGTGGCGGGCTAAACGGTATGATTGAAGACGTTGGACACGTCGATAACGTTCAGGTCTTCGTTTATCTCGGACGACCGTACTGTTTCTACTTGGATGGCTGGCAAGGCCCGGGATGGTACCGCTGCGGTTTTGCCTGGCGCAGTGGATACGGATGGGGCGGCTTCTATGGTTGGAATAACTGGTATCATCCGCGTTACCATGCACGTTTCCATCGCCGCCATCTCCGTCATGACCGACGCGACGTGCGCCGCGACTTCCGTCAGGAGCGGAGACAGGATCGTCGCGATGTGCGGCGTGAATTCCGAGATGACCGTCGCGACGTGGGACGTGAGTTCCGGCAAGACCGTCAAGGGGTCCGGACAGATCGGCAAGGGCGTCAAGAACGGCAGTTGAACCGGATGGGTGGGGAGTCACGCGGCACTGTCGGTGCCGGGCCTCGTGGCGGCGACTTCCGCGGAAGTGGTGAGATGCGCGGAGGCGGCGGCGGTAATCCCGCGGCGGTCGGCGGCGGCCGTGGTGGTGGCGGCGGTGGCCAAGGCGGTGGTGGCCGCGGCGGCGGAGGTGGCCAAGGCGGCGGCGATGGTGGCGGTAGAGGCGGCAATCGCTAGCTAACTTGGAGATGCGCGGCATATCGTGCTGCGCATCTTCTTTCACATTGGCAGCATCACCCGCGGCTCCGGAATTTTGGCCCCGACCGGCTAGCGGTCGCCTTTATCGCCGTAGCCCGACTTCACTTTCTTCTTAGCTTTCTTACGACGATCCTGCCTTTAGGGAAGTCCCGAGGTTATCGGAATCTTGGAAGCGGCCCTTCTTCCCACGACGAAAAAAGCGCGCGTCACTTTGGTGTCGAATGAGTGCGCGCTTAGCGGCGCGCTTCTTTGCCTTCTTGGCCTTCTTTGCCATCGCGCTAACCGATTCTCAGCGGGCTATGTTAAAAGCCGAGCACTCGCTCTGTTTCAGCCGTTTGGGGTTCGTCAGCTTGACGTCCAGAACCTTGGCCCGGGCGACCACTGAACTGTTCCGGCGCTTCAGCCTGACCGCGAGACGCTGGACACTGACGGTCGGTCCGAACTCTCTGATGACCTGGTCTTCGTCTTCACTCCAGCTGCGCTTTATCACAGCTTCCCACCTGCTATGCGTTTCTCGGCATCGTCCTGTATCGCGGAGTCGCTGATTTCAGTGCCACGCACGCGGACCTCAGTGTTTCCACACCTGCATTCAAAGGTCTGGATTTCACCTGAGCTTGTCCCCTGCCTGCGTATGCAATGCGCATTTGAACCGCAAACAGTGCAAACAACAGGTGCGATAGAAGGCGCGTCGGGAAAGAAAAATGATCTTGATGACGGCATGCGCTCCTCCTTGTTTTGGGTGGGAGCACAACTGGTCTCTCTGCCGCCGATAGTTGCCCGGGGCTGTTCGGCGATGTTGGACTAACGCACCACGCAAGCGCGGTGTCCGTGTGAAAAGACATGAAGGCTTGTTTATTTTCGGCAGGCAGCAACTCGCTCAATTTTTGTCTTTCGAAAGCTTCCCGTACGCGCGCAATCGACGGATTGGGGTTTTTGGTTTTCACCCAGATCTTGGAGATGCCTTTTTCATAAGGTGAATCCAGGCGCTTGGAGACGATACCCTCCAGTCCCATCGTACAGGCGTGCTTGAATATCTTAGGTCCATCGCCAGCCATATGGTCCACGAACTCGATTTTCCCATGCAATACGTTTCGGAGCTTCGCCTTCCTCTTGAGTAAGGCTCCTTACGTAAATCGATCCCGTTCAGCTCCAGCATATCGAAGGCGCAAAGAACGGCATCACGCGAGCCATCCCACAGTTTCTCGAAATCTTCTCGTCCGTTGGTGAAGCACATCGCCGCCCCGTCGAGAGTGATGGATCTGACCTTTAGCGAGCCGACGGCCGAGACGATCCTTGGGAAGCGCCCGGTGTAATCATTGCCCTGTTTTGTGAATACGGAGATGCCGCCATCCCTGCGGACGAGCACGCGGAAACCGTCGAGCTTAATCTCGTGCACCCATTTCTCACCGGTGGGGGTTACTTCACGCGGGTCGGAATACACGACATCGTCGCCATATAGCGGCGGCCAAAAAGCCTTTCAATATTGCTTTTTTCGCATTTTGTTCGCGTTGGAATCCCGGCCCTTGCGCCCCACTTATCAGAGAGTGGAGTTGAGTATGCCGAGTATTGTTCCTGACCAGGAAAGCCCGCTTTATTTCGTGCTGTGCGACTACGGCCCGTACATCGGACGGGCTTATTACGAGGCCGACCCTGACAAATCCGACCGCGCGACGGTTATCGGTTGGCTTGTGCACGGCCAATACGAAAACCCCCAAAGAGTCATTGAGGTCGATATCAGCGCGGGAACTTCGCGCGACGTAACCCTTGAGATTTTCGAGGAAGTCGAGGAACAGCGGACCTTGGCTGAAAGTTATTAGCCGAGGCTCAAAGACCTCCTCCGGAGGCAAGGGAGACCCCTGGAGCCTGAAGCCCGGTCGAAAGGCCGGGCTTTAATTTAGCGGGAAAACAGGCGAAAGCTCATCATCCACAAACCGGTATGCGCTCACGGCCTTACTTTTGCACCGGGAACAGATGAGCCTCTTGGTCACCTTTACCAGGCTCTCGTCGGGCCGGAATCCGATCTCGACCAAGTCGTCTTCCGACATGGTGGTGTGGTGATTGCAGCTGAGACACGACACCGCGACGCGACGCATACAAACAACCCGAAAAGAAAAGGCCGGGCGTACATCCGGCCCGGCCTTCAGCGCGGTCACCGGACAAGGGCATTAGCGACCGCGCGCATTTACAAGCTTCAATTCGCTTGCTCGTTCCTTCTTCGCTGCCCTTTTCGCGCCCTTGTCCGAACGCGCCGAGAACTCCCGCACGTAAACGGTTCCATCCTTGTCCTTTCGAGTGAGCAGGTACTTCGGCATACCCGCGCAACACCGGAAAAGCGGGCAGGTTCCCTTTTAGAACGTGTTGATGTCAGCCCGGACGGGGCTGATATTCGTCTGCGCCCGACGGGCTGACACGTCCGGTCGCCGACCTGTGTGCTGTCAGACCGGAAGCGGAGGGCGGCGCAACGCGCGAGCATTTCTCCAATGGCGACGGTCGGAGCATGAGTGTGAGGGTGCCGATTGTAGGAGGCGCGGCGGTCGGAAATTGGTGTTCGCTCCGGACGGCGCCGAAGTCACTGCAGCGCCCGTTACACGGCATGTCGATAACGCTTTGGTGCGGGCGGCTTGCTTTTCAATCAGGTTCTCTGGTGAGGCGCAAAGCAGATTCGCGCTTCTGGATATGCTCGCGATATGAGCTTATGGAGCGGTTGGCGAGGCGCTGGACGTCCTTTTCGCCTTCACGATTCAACCGCAGAATTTCCCTTGCGAGAAACGCTGTGGCGTCGCCCGTCGAAATGTCGGAACGATGGTGCATAAGCTGCGCAAGCTGCATCTCCGCCAAGTCCTGCGCGTGCTTTAAGTGTTCCCTGTCTCTACGAAAGAACCGATACATGGCTGCACCCATGCGTAACGTGCACTAAGCGCGCCCGAGGGGTGGCGCTAAACGACTATAATCTTTGTTCGCTTTCCACGGCCTTTCCCCTTTGAGCGATAGACCTGCTCAAGTGGCTGAGGTCGAGCAATGCTGGCACTAAATAGGGCGCAGGAAGGCGTTGGAGAGGTGTTCGCGCGGGGTGGCAGGTTCTCGATGTACGCCCTTATTGATGCTCGCATCTCTTCCATTGCGTCTGGAGAAATATACGGGCGGAAAGTGCTGGTTTGCTGCGGGGCCAGACCTGGCATCGGCTGTCTCCACTGATATAAACAGAATAGGAGAGGCGGCCCCTCAACCTGACCGGCCAAGGGGCCGGGAAAGCGTCGTTGCGGCTTTCCGTCGCCGCAGTCAAGACGCGCAAGTCAGTACAACGTTCCGGTGCCGGTGCAACTTATCTTTCAGGCAAGTTATTTCGTGCCGTCACTCTAAGATGCTTGATTTCTCACAAGCCTTTGCAGCTCTTTATCCCAAGTGAATCTGAGACCGCACGGCCTGCACCAAAATCCTCTGATCGACGCCCCCGACCTATCGGCTTGCGGCAGGAGTCCGAGCTGAGCTCCGCATTGAGGGCAAGGCGGCGGCCAGTCGGGCGTTGGCTCAAAATGTTGCGTCATGCGAAAGGCTCGGCCTAAGGAGATCCGCTCCTATAAAAGCCCGCCCCGCAGTGCCACGGGTGCCGGGGGGGCGACGCATGACATTCGGAGCGAGCAGCGACGGTGGGCGTCGCCGTTGAATTGACGTCGAGATGGTGACAACGTTCCGCCACAAAATTTGAGCCGCTCCGTCTCAGAGCGAGGGGGAGAGAGCCCGCCCTGCCACTCCGGCAAGGAGTTGTGAAGTCCGGGCAGGACGGGCAGCGACGGATGAGAAACGCCGCCAGCCTAGCGAACACCGACTGCGATTGGATGTTCCCGCGCCAGTTTCAGCGCTTGCGCGGCCGACATGCCGGGTCTCTCTCCGCAGGTCCAAGCCGCGCAACCGGGGCAGTTGCCAAACCAAGACGCTTCAGCCGGTTTAAAACCGAAGCTCTGGACCGCTTGAACCGCACGGTAAGACGCTGAAGGCTGATGCCTCTATCTATCGCGCGTTTAAGCGTCTCGTCCTCTTCGGGGTCCACGACTTATTCAATGCAAAACCTCGAAAGACTCTGCACCAGAATATCGCACAGCATAGGGCCGCCGCCGAGCATTTGATTCTTGCTAGACTTACTTGGCGTAAAACGTAACTTAGCAGCGACGGACTTCGATCGTCATGCTTGCACTGCAAACTACTCGCTCGCCGTCGCGGACGTCGATGGACACATGACTATGCCCAGACATAATGGTTTCCGCCGAGACTGACGCAAGGGTTTTCCTGGCTTCGCGCACGGCGGCGGCAAAACCGTCGAGTTCGATTCCTTCATCGTCAATAGCCATCGTGCCGTTGCGGATATCGAAATAGAATTTCATTGACGCAGCTTAGGTGGCCCGACGCCTCAGCGCATTTAACTTTCACACATTTGAGCGTCGAAGGCGCTGGTCGAGACTTAGGCGCGAAAAGTCGCCACGCGCACGATATGCGATCAAGGAGCAGGGTGACGAACCCGGATTTCCGATGAACTTATTAAACGGCAATATGAAGCCCGCCCCAGCGAAGAACGGAGAGCACCGAGCCGGGACGGGCAGCGACAACGCAGCCAGCACTCTCGCCAAGCGAAGCTTAGCAACAGACTGAGCAACGGAGAGCACCGCTTTTCGACGATAGAGTTCGCCGACCCGCGGAAGAGCAGCTCGAGACAGAGAGTACTTTCGTAAATCGCCTAAATCGCCTAGATCGCCAAGTCGAAGCGGTTCTGCATTCCCAATTTAGTTGCTAAGACAGCTCTCTTACACGACGGGTCTATGACGGTACCGCTGTTACTGAACTCCGCATCCCAGTTGGCTGGCCCACCAGCGCATTCAAATACTTTGGTAGCTTCGACGCCGGCGCACTCTTTGCGACGGCGCATTGCTTCGTTGAGTGCGAGTTTCAGTTCTGCGGCTGGCAGTGCGGTCTTCATGCTCCACCCGTTGCGTTTCAGCCGAATTCAAAGCTTGAGATGTTTCAAGGTTCCGCCTCTCGCGGGAGTGCTCGCGAGCATCGCCGAAATAAGAGCGGGCGCTTCAGTGCGCCAAGCTCATCAGTCGATGCAAAAAGCCTTAAAATACCAACGTCGCAGTTCGCTTTCAGATTCTCCCGCTTCCCCGAAATAATCATTCAAAGTCTTGAGGTTGTTACCTCCAAAAAATCATAAAAATCAATAACTTACGAGAACCGTACTAAACACGCGGAGTCGGAAGGTTTGGAGAGAAACGGGCGAATAGAGAGGATCTTGAGCTCCGACACGGTCAGCGCAGTGCGGAGGTTAGATCGCCAAACCCGCCATTATTGGGCTTTTGAGCACGGCGAGAACGGCGCGGAGAATGTTGGTCGTGGCGCAACTGGCGGAGGGAGAGGAACTGGGATCCAACATTCTCTGAGTGCCTCGGAGGAGGGAGAGGAACTAAGGCCCCCTTCTCTGCATACCCTGGTGAGGCCAATCAGGAGCCGTTGCTCAGGCTCCGTCACCAGAATCCACTCCCCCTCGTCGGTGCGTTTTGGTCGCCTCAGGCTATGCGCTTTTTGAATCCCTTCCCGGCAGAAGACAAGCGCGCGGATCGATTGAACCACCCGGCAGGCTATGCGCGAAGAGTCCCGAAGATGTACTCAGCAGGTCTCTTCCAATATTGCCGATCTGCTTCGAGCTTGCAACGTATTGCTCCTTTGATAGATCACTCAGAGGTGCGGCCATAAGATCAGAAAGGCCGACGATCGAGTTGAGCGATGTGTCAACCTCGAGCCGAAGAGCGGTTAGGAGACTATAATTGACGTGAGAGTGGTGCTGTGCTCGGTCACGGGCGGCTCGCATTTCTCTCTCAACCTCTGTCGCGCGGAGGACGTATTTGATTTGGTAACTCAGTAGGCGCCAATTGACAGGCTTCACTGCAAAAGAAGTTGCGCCAACCTCAAAAGCGAGGTCAATCGAAGATATGTCTTCGCGCCCGGTCACCATGATGACCGGCATAAAGCGAGTTGAGTCGTTTATTCGTATCCGTTTGACGAGTTCATATCCGTTCAGCCGCGGCATTTCTATATCGATAAGCGCGATATCGAAGTTTTCTGCCTCGAGAGCGTCCCATGCAGTTTCGCCATCTTCGAAGGCGACAACCGTGGCGCTTGGCGTCGCGAGATGGACCGCGGCAAACTCTCGGAAGATTGGGTCGTCGTCCGCTACGAGGATTCGAGCGTCGGCGTCGATTACGAAGTGCCACTCACGATCGTTGGGCCCAAGAGGTTGATTCATCGCGGGCTCTTCGTGCTGATGTGAGTGATCTTCGGGAATCGGGGTCGCGTCAGTCATTGCCTTAGATGCACTTTGTTTCCCACGGGGCCCAAGCCAGGTGGGACCGGTACGTCGGAACGTTCGTAATTGGAGTTAACCACTAGATTCGGACCAGAATGGAGCTTTATACGTTTAGCGACAATGACGGTGTAAGCGGACTGATCAGCAACGCGATCATTTGCGTGCACTATGAAGTTCCCTCTTGGGATATAGATGGTCCCCAGGAGTTTTCGCGTAAAGTTGCTGCTGATCGCAAAATTCCCGTCAATAGGATTATTGCGGTCCTCAAAGATCAGTAGGCCGGCCATAGGGCCGTCTTTCGGAGCAGACAGGCTAACCTTTGCTGCGCCGGTAAACGTGAGAGTGGAGCTCGCCCCAGTGAAGAAAAGTCCGACGTCCTCCCCCGTCAGTGTGCCATTGGCTTGGACGAGAAGAGGTCCGTTTTTGAAGGCATAAACTCCAGGCATCAATTTCACGCTGCCGCCTGCCCCAACCGTCAACCCACCACAGTAGGTTCCGGGCGTGAGAGTCTCAGAAGAACCCTTTATCACGAGTGAGGTTGCCTTGCATGGTCCAACGGACGGCGGCGGTCTGGAGGCTAGGGGGTCCTTCACCGGGGGGCAGTCCAGAATTGGCTTAGGTGCGTAGTTGCTTTCTCCGCCCACCTTTCCTCCGCCGCTGCACGTAAGTTGAGCTTTGATGAGAGATCCTCCCTCAGAGACCAAGCCTGCTTTGTCTCGTGAGTTTGAGTAAACGCCGCAATCGTTTGCGGTAAGTTTTGAGTGCCCTTTAAGGCTAACTGTGGAACTGGAGTCAGGGTGCAGGCCCAATACACATATCTTCTTCGGCGTACTGTTCACCTTTGCAACAGCCAGAACAGAAACATCCGATGGACCGGCTCCGGTGATGCCGCCGAAAAATGAGCGAGCCTGCTGTGTAACGACCACTCTGACCCCGAAGCCGCCATCCGTGAGCGTGACGCTGACGGCAGCGCTGCTTCTGGTCACCGGGTCGAGGTTGCCTTCTGATACGCGCTTTGCGATCGCGACGACCGCACTGGTGCGCGCTCCGCCAAGCGTCAATTCGGTCGCTCCGGCCAACGCGCCCGCGTCAGCGGCACTTTGAAGCGCGCCTTTGAGGCGGGTCGCTAAGCCATAATCGATGGCAGCGCCAACAGCGCCGATCAGGACGGGTAGGGACAAAGCGAACGCAATAACTGTATTGCCACCTCTGTCGCGTGCAAGCTCTGGTACGCAATGCCAGAACAGCTTCATGGATTAGCTCCGTGCTAGCATTTAGCATCATTAAAAACACAACGCATTTGCTCTTGTGTTACCCTGTTGCGATAAAGAACAATCATCGGTTAATGAATTCGAAACCGTTTTGAAGGCGAGCACCGCATCGCCTGGCTGGACTAGCGATTAGTTCATCGATCCTCGCTAGAAGAGCGATATGTGGCGGGCATGGCAGATGAAGCGGGGCTCTATATCTAGAAAACTACAGAGCTTGGTGTTCGTCTCTGTAGGTTTGGGATTGCTGGCGGCCTTGGTGCTCCTTCTGTACCAGGAAACCTACAGCTATATTCAACAGAAGCATGAGTACCTATTTTCAGTCGCGAAGGTCCTCGCGTCCGCTAGTGCATCGTCGGTAGCAACAGAAGATCGCGAGGGTGCGGCGGCCGCGATTAAAGCTATCGGTCGCCTCGACCGCGTTCTGCACGCCCGGATCGAAACATCACGGGGGCTATTAGCGGATTTCGGATTTGCTGTTCAGTTGGAAAGTGATTCTGCCATTAGGTCCGCCGGACAGACTCCGCCACTATGGGCTCTTCTAAGTAGTCGTACTATGGAGGTGACTGTTCCCGTAGTCCACGGCGGAGAGTACGTAGGCTCGCTAAGCGTAGTTGGTGATACGTCTGATCTGTATCAACAGCTGTTCGACACACTCAAGTGGGTGATGCTGGCGGGAGCTATCGCGGTGGCTGTCGGTCTCATTGTTGCGGGCCGCTTACAGCGGTCAATTACGCTGCCGCTGCGCGGTGTTCTGCATGCAATTTCTGAGATACGCCAGCAGCGGGCGTTTTCACATCGAGTGGGCGTCGTCTCGGATGGCGAAACAGGCGCGCTAGTGGATAGCTTTAACGCGATGTTGTGTGAGATCGCTGATCGCGACGAACGCATCACCCTTCATCTGCACAGTCTTGAGAGAGAGGTAGCTGACCGAACTGAAGATTTTCGCAGGGCAAGAGATGAGGCCGAACGGGCCAATGCTGCGAAGTCGGACTTTCTGGCCACGATGAGCCATGAGATCAGAACTCCGATGAACGGCATCATGGTCATGGCGGAGTTGTTGGCCCGTAGCGCGCTTCCTCCAAGAGAGCAACGTTTCGCCAATGTAATAGCTAACTCAGGGCATAGCCTCCTCTCTATCATAAATGACGTACTTGATCTTTCAAAGATCGAGGCAGGCAAGATCGAGCTTGAGGCGCTGGAATTGGATCCAGCTCAACTTGTTGATGAAACAATGTGTCTTTTCGCGGAGCGCGCAAGGGCGAAAGGCCTGGACCTGGCGGCGTATGTTTCACCCACCGTGCCTAAGTTCATCAGAGGCGATCCCGTGCGGATTAATCAGGTCCTCGGAAACCTCGTTAATAATGCATTGAAATTTACAGAAACCGGGCACGTCCTTGTAAGTGTTACCCTTGATCATCATCCCGAAAGGTTGCGAGTTTCGGTTGCTGATTCTGGCATTGGAATTCGCCAGGAAAGTCTTGAAGCCGTTTTCGGCGCTTTCTCCCAGGCAGACCAGTCGACGACCCGTCGTTACGGAGGCACAGGACTGGGACTACCGATTTCTAAGAGACTGGTGCAAGCGATGGGCGGAGAGCTGACCGTCTCAAGTGAAGAAGGGCAAGGCTCAAACTTCTCTTTTACAGTGGCGATAGCCGGAGATGCGTTGGCTCGTGATTGGCCCCGGTTCGTCGCTTCTAATCAGCCACGCAAAGCGTGCGTGCTGCTTGAGGGGCCGGCATCGCGGACAGCCCTCAGTCGATATTTGGTCGACACTGGCTTTGAGGTGACAGTTGAAGGCGCTGAACCCACACTAGATCTGAGTGAATTCGAGTTGTGTGTGACTGAGGCCAGTAGAGCATTTACAGTGAGCACAGGTCGCAATGTTGTCCTGTTATCGGACCTTGGTCAGTCCCAGCCTGCGAAAGAATTGGGCGAGAACGCTATACTAATCGACAAGCCGGTTCAGTACACTCAGGTGAAATCTGTTTTGCGGGATGTTGCTTCAGGGCGCCGGCCGGCAATTTCGAGCGAGGAGCACTTTCCTCTCAAGCAGGACAAGCCGCCGATCTTCAACAAGGCTCGTGTTCTCGTAGCAGATGACAGCGCTGTAAATCGAGAGGTCGCTTTGGAGGCGCTATCCGGGCTCGGGATCGAGGCAGAGGCAGTTGAGAACGGCCTTCAGGCGCTCGCTGCGGTACAACATGGGCATTACGACGCAGTTTTGATGGATGGCAGCATGCCGGAAATGGATGGTTTCGAGGCCTGCCGACAAATTCGCGAACATGAAAAGCGGGCCGGAATTGGAAGAACTCCAGTTCTTGCGTTCACGGCTCACGTTATAGGTATTCCTGCCAACGAATGGCGTGAGGCGGGAATGGATGGGATCATAACAAAACCTTTCACGATGAGGACCTTAGCTGACGGCCTCTCTGCCGTCTTAAAGAAGTTCCCCGTGGTAACCGCGGGCGGGCTCCAGCGGAAACAGGACGCTGAGGGATCGAAGGGGCTCTTGGGGTCGACGGAAGCAGAGACGCCTTTGCTTGATCGAAACGTAGTCGTTGAACTGCGATCGTTGGCTACTTCCGGTCGGCCGGGTTTCGTGGAGCGAGTCTGCTCTCTCTACATAGAGCACGCTCCCAAAGCTCTGACGGCGCTTCTCGATTCGATCAGCAGTGGCGATGCATTGGCGATAGGACGCGCTGCTCATGCGCTGAAATCGATGAGCTTTAATTTAGGCGCACGTCGCATTATTTTGCACGCTGGTGAGATCGAAAAGCTCGCGCGAAGCCACATTGACGTCTCTAAGGAGGCGGCCGCAACCCTCGCAACCGACCTCGAGCTGACGCTTGAGGCAGTCCACCGGCTTATGTCCGACATTGGTGCGCCGGAAATCGAAGACAAAGCTGTTGTCCTTAGCGATGGGCTTCAACAATTCCAGGGGGAGGAGCGAGAGATAGCTGTTCAGCTTTCAACTGCAATTGAAAAAGGGGAACTATATAACCTGTATCAGCCGATCGTCGATCGCCACGAAAGAACGATAGGTGTGGAAACGTTGGTGCGGTGGAGAACACCAACCGGCTCAATACCGCCGGGGGTCTTTATACCCATTGCTGAAAAAGCAGGGTTGATAGTCCGGCTTGGTGAGAGAGTTCTAATGCAAGCGTGCCGGGATGCGATCGAATGGCCGGGTTTGCTTTTAGCCGTGAATGTGTCCCCGGTGCAGCTTCAAAGGGCAGAATTCGCAAGCGAGGTAATCCGTAGCTTGGGTATTACGAATTTTCCTGCTCGTCGGCTGGAACTTGAAATAACCGAGACGGCTGTAGTGGAGAATGAAAAGACAGCACGCCGCGCGATAGCGGCTTTGCGTGAGGCCGGCGTCAAATTTTCGCTCGATGATTTTGGTACTGGTTTCTCAAGTTTGACACATCTACGTCAGCTTCCAATCGACAAAATCAAGATCGACAGAAGCTTCATTTCGAGCGTTGAGTCCAACATCGAGTCAGCCGCTATCGTCCATGCGGTGATCAGCGTCGGACGAGCGCTTGGTAAGAAAATAGTGGCGGAAGGTGTTGAGACTGGGGGACAAGCAAGGTTCGTATCAGCCGCCGGTGTGCACGGACTTCAAGGTTACTACTTTGCGAAGCCGATGACTGCTGACGCAGTTACTTTGAGACTTGCTGCCGAGGCAATCCGGACCGGTACATAGCGTGTGACCCCCCTCCAAACAATCACTCAAGCGGCAATATCATTCCTTAATTCTTGTGAGCTGGATTTTAGCATCTAACGGACGTCGTTGAGCCCGCTCAAAATAGGTCTCTTTGGTTCTGTCTTGCAATTTGCGCGGTGAAAAGCGATGCCACGAACATACATTGGCTTCAGCGTCTCTCGGCCTCCCTCAGGTTGTTGGCTAAGAGAGGAGCCGATCGCATAACACGCGCTCGTTGTCACGAATGTGGATTATCTACAAACGTTTGCCAGCGAGGATTGTCTCGGCCGCTGCTCATGCCAGCGCCACACCCTGATCTGCATGGCAGAATAAGACAAGAGCGCGGGTGAACGGATTGAAATTTACATGCGCTGGCGCATGCCTGATCTATGTAGTATTCTTATTGGCCGCCTCAAAACGCTTGATCAGGGTTTGACCCTCCCAAAGCTCGAGATCGTGATCGTTTGAAAATGACGGCGCCCGATGGATCGCTTCCTCAATCGTGGCTGCATCAAAGTCGTGCGCGCGAAGGAAATTACCGTAGCGGCCGACGATATAAACCCGAAAGACCGGCATGGCCCATCCCCCAAATCCCGGAGCTAGCGAATAGCTCGTGGCACCGGCTGTCAATATCCGCGTCCCGTCTTCCGTACGGTATCGGTATTGAAAAAGGCCCGCGAACCGCGGGGACAAGGGCGTCTCGGCCAACGGTCTCGCAAGTGCGGGGCAAAATCTGCGCGTCGTTCGGAAGGGTCATGAGCGGTTGCGGCGAGCATTTCCCCAATCCGGCGTGTTTCAGTTGCGGGGGGCGGGGGCCTTTGTCCACACGGTTTCACCTTCGCCGATCTTGCGCATGGCGCAGCGCGACCAACCCCAGGTTAAAGGCCTTTGTTGGCTTTTAGAGCCGCATCGATTGCGCTGGCGCCAATCGGGGCTACTGACGGGAGTGGCGACAAAGAAACGAACTTTCACCACGAGGTGCCCTATGGGGCAGGATGCGTTATCTTTTCCGCTCTCCTAGGCCCGCCACATTACTTACGGAAACGCGATGCGCAGCGCGCCAATGAACTGACCCGTGAAACTCGCGAAGTAGCGGGCCGTGGCGAAGCGGTGGTAGCCGAGGCAGTTAGCGCCATGGCTGGCATTGAGCAGTCATCTCGCAAGATATCGGACATCATCTCCGTGATCGACGAGATCGCCGGCCAAACCAACCTGCTGGCGCTGAACGCAGCGGTGGAAGCGGCACGAGCGGGTGAAGCTGGCCGCGGCTTCGCGGTGGTTGCCTCCGAAGTCCGCAGCCTGGCGCAACGTTCATCGCAGGCAGCCAAGGACATCAAGGACCTGATCGTCAACTCGTCGGGGCAGGTCGAGCAGGGCGTCCAGCTTGTCAACCGCGCTGGCGACTCGCTGAAGGACATCCTGCAGTCCATCCGCGCGGTTGCCGATATTGTGTCCGATATCGCCAATGCGAGCTCGGAACAGGCCGCCGGCATTGATCAGATCAACAAGGCCCTCGCTCAGATGGACGAGGTGACGCAGCAGAACTCGGCTCTGGTCGAGGAAAATGCTGCAACGGCCAAAACGCTTGAAGACCAGTCGAGCGCCTTGGACGGACGGGTCGCGGTGTTTCAGTTGGAAGTAGGGGTGCATACCCCGTCGACAGGTAAAGGACCGACACGTTTGAGGGCGGTTAGCGCCTAATACAAGGCTGCCCTTGTCAGTAGGGCAGCTAGTTCCCGTTCCTTAAACTTCTACCTCATGGATGGGCCCCCCCACGGCTGATGATGTTATCTTGTCGTCAAACAGGCTTCTTATTTCCGCAGCCCTTTCGTTTGCTGCAGCCGCTCAGATCGAGTTTTATATGGTGCAGGACGGGACTACTAGGAAGTGCACTATTGTCACCACTGAGACCACCACTGTGGTGAGTGACGACGTATTCAAAACTCGCCCCGAAGCTGAGACCGGATGAAGATCGATCAAAGGCTGCAATTGGGACGTGTTCGTATTGAAAGCGCAACTTGGGGAGCTTGCGAAAGCAAGCTTCCCATCTTCGTGCTGAGGCGTACCACTGCAGATGCTGATCTCCCAGTATCGGTCGAAATAGCGGACTAGGTCGGGAGTGGTGTCGAGACAGTTAACAGGGTCTTTTCTCTGGTGCGCGCCTATTTAACCCCCGCATCGTGGGCACTCGCTAACCGCGATCGTCCTTGCCGCGCTTAATAGGCGAACTACCGCCGTATTAGCGGAACGGCGGAGCTCTGCACGAATTAGAGGCAGCAGGTGGTCCAAGGCAGGACGAGCCATCAAACAAAATTTGAGGAAAGCAAAGTGATGAAGAGGATCCTTTTAAGTACAGCCGCCGTGCTAGCCAGCGTGACGCTGGCCGGGGCACAGGGCGGACCACAACAGTCGAATGAAAAGCAACTGCCGGCTGCGGCAAGCGAACGTGCTCAGTCGAACGCTCCGGGCCAGAGCAAAGGCGATCAACTCCCGCAGCGAGATAGTCGCCCCGCTGAGCAAGAGAAGGGCGCCCAGCAAACACCGCGGGCTGAGAAAGACAAAGCTCCCAGCTCCGCGGAACGCCAAAAAGGCGATGACGCCAAGCGCGACGCTCAACAAAAGGGACGCGATGACGACACCCAGAAGGCTGACGCAAAACGCGATGCACAGCAACAGTCGCGAGATAGAGATGCGCAAAAGACCGACACAAAGGTCGATCGTGCCCGTGATGGCCAGGGGCAACGCGAACCCTCTCAGGCGCAAGACCAGCGTGAGCGGGATGACCGAAGTCGACAGCAGGATACGAACCGGCAAAAGGGCACGTCTGAACAGAGCCCGACAGCCAGTCGCTCGGATCGCGTTCAAACCGATGCCCAAGGCCGCGTAACGCTGGACTCGCAGCAGCGCACTCGTATTCAGCAGACGGTGTTCACAAGGTCCGACGTCCCAAGGGTATCTCGGGGCGACTTCAGCGTCACCGTAGGCACAGCAGTACCCTCCCACGTCACCATTATCGACGTGCCCCCGGCGCTCATAGAAATCAATCCCGAGTGGCGCGGGTATCGTTACTTTGTCGTTGAAGAGGAAATCGTCATTGTGACGCCGGAGCGGCGGATCGTGGCGGTGGTCCCGGTTGGCCGCTCACAGGCAGGCCCCTCTGGCGGAGGTGGAGTTGTTGCAGAACTCCCAGAAGCCGAGGTGCGTATCCTGCAAGAGGTTCTCGTCGAGCGTGGATTTGCGGTTGAAATCGACGGGGTGTGGGGTCCCCGCACTCGGGAGGCCATCATCTCGTTCCAGCGGAAGGAGGGTCTGCAGGCCACCGGCCACATTGATACTCGGACAGTCACGGCACTTGGAGTCCAAGGCCGCGTAAACGTCCAAGGCGATTCCGGGGCGAACGCGGGTCGGAATGGGAAGAGCGGCGGCCAAGAACCACCGCCGACTGCTCAGACACCGAGCTCTCAGCAGCCGGCTCAGAAGCAAGGGAACCAGAGACCTGCTGACGAAAAACAGAACACGACTGGCAGTGGTGATAATCCGCAGAACGGAAAGTCTGACAGTCCGATGAAAGGCTCTGGAACAGTAAAGCAGTCCGAAACCGGACGACCAGATGCGCCAGCTAGCGAGGCACCGAACAATTCGGAGCAGGGCCCGAGCAGGGGCCAGAATTAGCACGAGTAAGGCGAGCCTGGCCACTTTACCAGGCTCGTCGTCTTTTCCCTTTGATTTAACGTAAAAGAAGCCCCGGGATCATCGGGGCTTCTTTTATCATTGCTTTGCGGATGGCGCGGTGCGTTGCGGCAATGGCTGTCCGGTTGTCTCACGCTGTGGCGCTGGAGCGGCGGGCCCAGAACCTGTTGTCGACGGGCTGCTAATCGAACGTTCGGTCGTAGCAACGTCGTCTCTTCCCATCATCGAAAGGGCAAGCCCGCCGAGGACAAGAAGACCGAGTATTCCAAGCACAGCCAAGACCCCGTAACCGCTACCGCGCTGGGCGGGCGGTCGAGTGTGATTATCGTGATAAGTCATCGTCGCCTCCGTTGATTTTACGAAATGTAAACCGGCACAACGCGACGGAGTTCCGCGTTTGAGAACGGTATGTTCGCTCGCCTTTGGAAGGTGTTTACGAGCCGATGTCCGTCTCACACACGTGACCGGCGCCTCGGATGCGATCTGCCCTCGCAGGATCGGTCGCAGTAGGTGAACATCAGAACTCCGCGAGAGGTCCGCAGAAAAATTACTTTCAGCGGGTCATCCGTTAGATGGCCCCCCTTCCGCTATCTGCTTCCGTAACGCGTCTAGGGAATAGGGCTTCTGCAGGACGAAGAAGCCTTCTGATATTGCTGCCGCTGTCTCATGGCTATATCCGGATGCCAAGACGATAACGATGTCATTAGAAAGCTGCCGCAAACGTCGGGCAAGCTCTACGCCGTTTATGTCGCCCGGCATCACAATGTCGGAAAAGACGCAGTCGTAAGTCTCGCTCTGTAACAGCATCCAAGCCTCGTCACCGGAGGTTACATGCGTTACTTCGTGGCCCAAGGCCTGAAGGTTATCTTTAGTTACGTCCGCTACGGCCAAATTATCTTCCACCAACAAGATGCGCGCTGGGCATTCTTTTACGTTTAATGCACCCGTTCTTGCGGAAGCGATATCAGTGCAGCGCGGCAAGGCGACCGTAAATTCCGTTCCCTGCCCAGAGTTAGATTGAACGCTGATCTTTCCCGATGATTGAGTTACAAACCCATATACTTGGCTCAAGCCTAATCCGGTTCCCTTTGACCCTTTCGTACTGAAAAAAGGTTCAAAGATACGGGACAGATGCTCAGTGGATATTCCGGCTCCTGTGTCTTTGATGCTGAGAAGCACATGCTCGCTATCCTGCGTCCCGGAATTTCGCGCGGAAAATGTTAAAAGCCCGCCATCGGGCATTGCATCTCGCGCGTTCACTGCCAGGTTCAAGATGGCCAAGTCCAACTCAGCCGGGTCGACACAAACTGTCCAAAGATCGTTCGAGAAGCTGAACTGAATCTGAATGTCCTTCCTAATCGACGCCCGCAACATGTCTTCCAATTGCGGAATTCGCTCTCGTAGATTTATGGGCTGGGGATTGACGGCCTGCTTACGGGAGAATGCCAAAAGCTGTCGCGTCAGATGCACGCCACTTCGCGTGGCCTGCTCAATTGATCGCAGGGCTCGTTTCTGCGCTTCCGAAAGTAGATCCCGGTTAAGACGGTCCGAATTTCCTTGAATCACCATCAGCAGGTTGTTGAAATCATGCGCAACCCCGCCGGTCAGTTGACCGAGAGCCTCTAGCCGTTGCGATTCCCTGAGGGTGCGTTCCGCTGCTTCTCTGCGTTCAAGTTCATCAAACAGTTTTCTTGATCGCTCGATTGCAATGTAACCGAGTGTTGCGAGAGTAATGATAGCCAATATGCCAAGGATGAAGATGCGTGAGATACGATCAATGAATTCCGGCCAGAACGTATTGGTGTCATATGCAGCGCTGACGTAGACGGGAAAACTGCCTACCTTTCGATACGCAATGCGCCGTTTTGTGTTATCGAGCCCGGACACAGTGGTATAAGCACCAGAATGCGGGTTCTTCGACAGTTGATCGGTAAACGCGTGGGTGGTCCGAGCTTCCGCCAAGCCGCCTGGTGGCATCGGATAGCGAGCCAGGACCGAGCCATCTTCTCTCAGCAAGCCGGCTGCGATCCCCGAGCCTCTGGTCAACCTTTCATAGAAGGTCTGCAGAGCGTCCGGAGGCAGCGTCAGGGCGACAACGCCATTGAAAGCTGACTGCGGATGCCTGCGTTTGCTGGCCACAAAGAATGTGAGGTTGCCGACGCGAGCCTTGATATTACTTCCGATGTACACCGGCTGATTATCTGACGCCTGTCCTCGGAAATAGTCTCTGTCTGAATTGTTGAGATCCTTAGGTACCGGAAAAACGGTACTGCTTAAAAGCGGCAAACCATTGCGGTCGAAGGCCCAAATCGATTGTACTTCAGGAACAGACTCCTGCAGGGCAACGAGTCTTATTCGCAATAGTGCCTCGGCGGCCCTGATTTCCTCATCCGATTTGTCGCGTAGTAACTCTGCCGCCTGATCGAGCAGCCGTTCGGTAGTCTGCATTACCTTTAAAGCATGTTCGTACAGTACATCTAAAGTACGAACCGAGCGCTCTTCGACGAGTTCCTGGACGTCCCAATAAGTCGACCAGCCCGTGTAGGCTACAAGGGCGGCGGGGATTGAAACTGCTGCAATGATCAGCAGCCGGAGACGGAGAAGAGCAGGGTGGCGCAAAGTCCGCATTGAAACGAACTAGAACGGTAGAAATCGTTGCACAATACTTTTATTGAGTGGCCCTTTGGGGACGGTCGCGCCGACGGGTTCAACACGTGCCCAGGGATTGAACTTGGAACTTTTGGGGCTGTTTGACGCCGCGCAGAAAATGTCCCGGGAGGCTCACTCCTCTGTATCGATCTCCACCGTCGTTTCCTTTTGACAATCGTCGCACCAATATCCTGCTACGGCTGGCAAGGCGTCACGGGCGGGGAGGTAGGCTCTCACTTGCAACCGGGCTTTGCACTGCGGGCACTCCATAGCGGGAACAGTATCGATTAAGTCCATTTGGCTCCTCATCCGAAAACAAGAGGCTGAGTCGCGCTACGATCGCTTTAATAAAAGACGCATTAGACGTCGCGTCTCACAGAAATAGCGCCAAAAGCCGCGACGGGCGTGCAAGCGGCGGGTGCAAATCAAGACGCCAAACGCGCCGGCTGCAAGCGCTTCCGCAGGCGGTAGTGATTTTTGCTCGTGTGCGTAACACCACTGTCTGCTCGCGGTTCTACAGACAAGCCGGGGCCAACCCAGAACCCCTGTGGCGAATGAAGCTCGGTTTTCCCCGAACCGGGCTTTCCCTTCTCTCATAGAGCGAAGGAGCTGCCTCAGTGGGGTTGCAATGAACCCGGACTGGTCTCGCCAACTTATAAGTTGTCCTCCTAGCACCTCATCTGCGCTCGGCCATCGCCAGCATTTGCACTGGTCCACCAAGCTCCTGATCGGATCGATGCTGATCGGGTTCGGTGCTTTCAACGTGGTGAAGGCCTCATCTTAGGCATTCACCACGTCAGCGAGACTGTAGCTGCTGCTACCTTAGCTGACAGCGGGATCGTCTTCGTCGATCAAATCCTGAAGATCGTCCAGCATCTTCCCGGCCGGTGCATCAAGTCTCGCAGTTGGTCGGTGATTGAGAAGCCACAACATCTTGCTAGAAACCGCCTGAAGGACCTCGCCTCTGTCTAAGATGTCCAGAATTGTATTGAGGGTGTCGTCCGCATCCATGTTGCGGTGCGGCTCGACATATTTTTGAAGGGAGATCTGGGCTGCGACGACGGCCAAAACTATTATCTCGTCGTCGGATAGATGAGAGCGGTGCCGGACGCGACGCACGATCTCCCGAGCCATGTCGTAATAGTGCTCGAAATCGGTTGGGTTTTCAGGAACATTTCCCGGCATAATCAGCCATACTTCATAGGTTCATCAGAGATCGTATGATAATGGCCATATGCTAAGCCCCGGGAAACGTTCCCGGGCTCAAGGAGAAGTGCTCAAGTTTAACGCTTGCCGTCTTGGTCTCTCTGACCTTCCTGGCCGCCACGACCCGGCTGGTTGTTCTGGCCAGGCTGGTTGTTCTGACCACCCTGTTGCCCACCCTGGCCGGGCTGCTGGCCTGCTTGGCGTTGCCCGCCTTGGTTTTGGTTCTGGTTCACGTTGCCTCCTTTCTGGTTCGTCCCATGAGAAAGAAATGGCAAGCGGCCATCGGTCGTTCCGACTGCAATGCAGCAAAAGTGCCATCACCACCCGGCACTTCTGCGCGTCGGAAGCGAACCGATATCCGTTGCAGGCTCACGGGCTACGGCACCTGCGAGATCAATCACGGAGTTCACAGATCAGTCTGGGTACTCGTCTGAACCTTGAACCCAGAGAAACGATTGCATGTCGATCATATCCCGCGGTCGCAGGTCGCGGATGTCGCGGCGAACCTCTACGACAAAGCTGAGCAATGCTTTGTAAATGTCCCATGAAGGGCGCGAGGTATACGGAAGCTCCACACCACAACGGCGGGCTGCCTCTCTGGTCACCGTTGGCTTGAAAAAGAAGTGCTCCTCAGGTCGGGCGATAAAGCCGAAAACTGTAACCAGCGGCCAGGTCAGTACCCGAGTTTTCCGCCGGGGCAGGGTCTCAATGGCTTCGATCCACCTATTAAAACGTCGCTCGAAACTCGCTCTACCGTAGAGAAGATCGAATAGTGCAGTCGCAAACAGCTTCGATCCCGCTTCATTCTTGACAGCATCTCGTAAGGCCATCTTCTCAAATGAGAACAGAAGATTCGTTCGGGATTCTATGCGTACAGCCGCAGACGTTATTTCGCGAAAGCGTCCGAGGCGGAGCAAGCTAGAAAAGTTCCTTCTTGAAAGAGCGCCCTCCCACGCCAAATGAGCATTCCATTTGTAGGCCCGTTCAAGGTCCACGTAGTCAGGGTCGCGGAAGCCTCGAGGGAATATCCGCAAAAATTTGCGCCGCGCTCGCTGCGCGTGCTTGCTGAGCGGCGGAAGAGTGTTTCGGGGTCTGATGTTGGCTGATTTCTTCTGCATTTAAGCAGAACCAGCGGAATAGACCCGGGTTCCACATTCGTCCCGCTCTGGCGGTGGCAACTTCGGAACCTGGCGCTTGCGAGGAAACAGGTTGGGCCGAAGGTAAGTGGAATATTTGACGAGCAGATTTGCCAAGGGGGTCGTCAATTGAACCAATTCGCCTTTCAATACACACTAACGCTTATGGCCGCCGATGCCAAAATCAAACAGATTGCACTGATGTCCATCGTTCTAGGATGGCCGACGTTTGTGCTCGTTTATTTGCTCGTAGGAATCGGCCCGATTCTAGAATGGTCTTTTTTATTTCTGATGGCGTTGACGATCGGCCTCGGGTGCCGGTGGATTTTCGACGCTTGGAGCGGAAGTTAGCGTTTAATCTAATAGGTTGCGTGGAAAAGCAGCCTATTCCGAGAAAAACATGGTCAGTGGGGACTTACACACGGCAACTAGCTCTAACCGAACGGGTGTAGGTTCGTGTGCCATCTCAAGCCAGTTCTCTTGTATGACGTTGACGTGCAGCTGCCCGTTTTCCTGTTCGCTCCGAAGGAGATGCCGAATGAGTATGAAAACATACATGGGAAGGCCGCCGCAGCTGCTGCCTGAGGAATATCTTAGCGGCAAGCTAGAGGGCTGGGGTGTGATCGAGGGGCCGATGGGCGGATTGCAAAGTCGGTACACCATCGGCGCAGAGGGTCACTACCAACGCGGCCTTCTGCTCTTTACGGAAACCTGGACATTCGATGACGGCAAAAAGCAAACATTGAACTGGGAAATCAAAAAGATCGCTGACCACCAGTATGAAGGCACCGAAGCGAAACTTGTTGGTCAAGCTCGCGGTGAACAAGCCGGCTTTGTTTTCCATTGGGAGTACACACGTGACGTACCCGGAGAAAGAGGCGACACTCGTCTAAATTTTGACGACTGGTTTTATCGGATCGACGAACGGGTTTGTATCGTCAGAGGCACCGCGGGCAGAGCCGGGCTGCCCTTCGCGACAGCGCATGTGACTTATCGCAAGTTATAAGAAAAGCGCGGACGAACCGGCAGCAACTGCCGGTTCGGTGCTAGCGAGCGGTCGATGTTACTTCTTCCCGGCGAAGGCACGCCTGCATCGCGGGAGTTGATCCCCATTCATGCACTTATGGCGTAGGAGACGTCGCGTGTCGACCTTCGCCGACTAAGCCCTACAGCGTCGCGGGACCGCCCGGTTCCTGACTGGCGCGGTGGGTGGGCAAGCGCTGTAAGTCGAATTTTCCCCCGCTTACCGTAGCAAGCCAACCCAATTCCCTCACTCCGAGTTAGGCGTTTAATGGACATGAAACATGGAAGCTCACGCAGGAGCTTAGGCCCGAAGTTGAGAATCGGGGCGGGCCTACCACCGGACAGGGTGTCAAACGGAACAGCTGCTTCGCGTCCAGTTGGAACTCTACGCTTGCTAATGCGTTTTGACCTGCCCGATCCTTTTTTACCGCGACGCTCCGGGCGCTTGACCCCTGTGGAGAAGGCCGGGTGTCCAAAAAAGTTAGCTCGGTCGAAGAGGCTACTTTTCTCAGCGGCGGAGGGCGAGTTGGCGCGCTCATGCGCGCTCACGACTGGTCCGATTCGCCCTTGGGTCCGCCAGAGTTTTGGCCGCAGTCTTTGAGATCAGTGGTCGGGCTTCTGCTCAATTCGAAGTTTCCCATGTTCGTAGCGTGGGGCGATCAACTCGGGTTTCTCTATAACGATGCCTATGCCGATATCCTCGGCGCCAAGCACCCGCAGGCACTGGGCAAGCGCTTCTTCGACATTTGGTCTGAGATTTGGCCGGACATCTGGCCGCTGATTGAAGCCGCGATGTCGGGCCAAGCAATCTATCGGGAAAACTTGCCGCTTAGAATGAATCGCCGCGGCTACGACGAAGACACGTGGTTTACCTTCTCATATTCCCCAGTGCGCGACGAAAGCGGAAACGTCTCAGGCATTTATTGCGCCTGCACGGAGACAACCGCAAATGTCCTCGCGGAGCGGCGGTTACGGGAAAGCGAAGAGCGCTTTCGAAATATGGCCGATAATGCGCCAGTTATGACCTGGGTCACCGATTCGACCGGCGCCTGCAGCTATCTAAACGCGCGTTGGTACGAGTTCACTGGCCAGACTCCGGCGACAGCAGAGGGCTTCGGCTGGCTCGACGCAGTGCACCCGGATGATCGGGGATGGTCAGGCGAGACATTTTTGGAGGCCAACGCGAAACGCGAAGCGTTTCGACTTGAATACCGCCTGCGCCGGGCGGATGGGGTCTACCGCTGGGCAATTGATGCGGCGTCTCCCCGGTTTGACGAGGCTGGTGCCTTCCTGGGCTTCGTCGGTTCCGTTTTCGACATCGATGATAGACGAGAAATCGAGGGTCGACTGCGTGAAAGCGAGGCGCGGTTGCGCACTATCACAAATGCCGTGCCGGCGTTCGTTTGGTTTTCTACGCCGGACGGACATCTGCAGTACTTCAACGACCGTTGGTACGAATATACTGGACAGACGGTCGCCGAGGCGCTGCCGAGCGGCTGGGCGGAGGTGCTAAATCCTGACGACGCAAAGCGTACAGCTATTGCGTGGGAGCAGGCCAGAGCTCGTGGAGCTTCATACGAAATCGAAATGCGCTATCGCAGGCGCGATGGGGAATATCGCTGGTACGTGGCCCGAGCCGAGCCCTTGAGGGACGCCACTGGCGCGATCACCAGCTGGTTTGGAACCTCCACCGACATTCATGAGCGCAAGCTCGCCGAGTCCCGTCTCCGAGAACTTAACGAGACTCTTGAGCATCGGATAGCCGATCGAACGGCAGACCTCACCAAAAGCGAGCGACGTTTCCGAGGCATCTTCGACTCAGCCCTGCAGTTCATGGCGCTACTAACGCCAGCAGGGACCGTGGTGGAGGTGAACCAGACGGCGCTGCGCTGGAGTGAGATCGGTCCTGATGAGATCGTAGGCAAGCCGTTCTGGCTTGCGGCGCCAATGCGCGGCAACGCTGAACTTCAGGCTGCTATAAAAGCCGGTATCGAGCGGGCAGCGGCAGGGGAAACGGTACGGGAGGAGCATGAGATGCGTGGCGCTGGCGACGTTCGCGCCACGGTGGACTTTTCGCTCAAGCCAGTGCTAGGCGATCGGGGGGAGCCTATCTGGCTCGTGGCTGAAGGCCGCGACATTACGGAGCTGAAGCGCGCTCAGGATGCGCTGCGACAGGCCCAGAAGCTCGAGGCTGTGGGGCAATTAACCGGCGGCGTGGCTCACGACTTCAACAATCTGCTCACCATCATACGCTCCTCAACGGACCTTCTGCGCAAGTCAGACCTCACTGAGGATCGGCGCCGCCGCTATGTCGACGCCATTGCGGACACGGTGGACCGCGCCGCGAAGGTCACGAACCAGCTTCTTGCCTTTGCCCGGCGGCAGGCCCTCAAGCCCGAGGTATTTGATCCGGTCCAGCGCATTCGCTCAATCACTGAGATGCTGCGCACAATCGTTGGCTCTCGGATCGAAATAAGTTTCGAGGCGGCTTGCCAACGTTGCTTTGTTGAGGCGGATGCCAGTCAGTTCGAGACTGCGCTCGTGAATATGACCGTAAATGCGCGCGACGCAATGAATGGGGAGGGTAGCCTCACCGTTCGAGTTGAAGAAGTCTCCAATATGCCATCAATCCGCGGGCAGGCACCTCGCCCAATTCGATTTGTGGCGGTGTCGGTCTCAGACACAGGATGCGGCATTCCAGTTGACAGGCTGGGTCACATCTTCGAGCCGTTTTACACAACGAAAGAGGTAGGTAAGGGCACCGGGCTTGGCTTGTCCCAGGTGTTTGGTTTCGCTAAGCAGTCGGGTGGCGATGTGGCTGTAGAGAGCACCCTTGAGCGATACACCACCTTCACACTCTACCTGCCCCGTTTCGAAGGCGGTGAACCACAGCCGATAGCCGGCAGCGAACGGCGCGCAGGCCCAATCGAAGAGCAGGACCGTGGGGGCCGGATACTGGTTGTGGAAGACAATGTTGAGGTGGGACAATTCTCCACCCAAATCCTGCAAGATCTTGGTTACGAGACCACCTGGGCCGCGACCGCCGACGAAGCGCTCCGCCTATTGGCTGAGACAGGAGGGTTCGACGTAGTCTTTTCCGATGTAGTTATGCCCGGGATGGGTGGGGTTGAACTCGGCCAGGAAATTCGCCGCCGCTACCCCGGCGTGCCGGTGGTACTTACCTCGGGCTACAGCCACGTGCTGGCCGAGGAGGGCCGGCACGGGTTTGAGCTGATCAAAAAACCGTATGCAGTTGAGGAGTTGTCGCGTGTGCTGCGGCGAGCGACACGCTTATCGCAATCTAGACTCTCTGACGATAACTGCCCGTGTTAGTCACGTGGTAGCCGGCCCATGGTGCTTGCAATTATTCGACGCTCACCAATTAAGCGCTGCTCCGGCTAACGGGCTGACTCCCTTGTTTGCTTAGAATGGTGAAACCACCTACAGGGCCAACCCTCCCGCACCCGGGACGTTCCCGACCGGACAGTGTCCTTCTATTTTCGCTTTCTACTCGCACGGTTTATTTTAGAGATCTCGAGCCGGGATAGCTGCACCACTGGATTCCCGATCGTCCGCGGCATCTTGATATTCAAACTTCCGCTACTCGGCTTTGATTTGTTCTGCTTCCGCTTAGGCTTCTGCATGGTGACCACCGCGACTTGGATACCCAGAAAGCAGAACGCGGTTTTAAAAAACGTCGGTTGTCGACCGCTACGAGATAAGAAAATAAATGGTAGTGCAAAGTGCTAAGATAGCCGCCGTCCTTATCAACCAGATAACTCGTTCTGCAAACCGGCCGGCTGTTTGAAACGGGTTCGGTTCGAACTTGACCACCGGGAGCTCCACAGCGTCACTCAGATCAAGACGGAACGAATTACGGCTCGATGCTCCCCGAACCAGTTACGACAAAGCTGCCCCACCGAACGTACGCGGCGCGCACTTAACCTAAATGCGCGCCGCGCTTAGACTACCTGCCGCTCGTTTTGAAGTTTGGTGCGTCTTCAAGGTCCTTCTTGGTCATGCTACGCAGTACGATACGGTCGGGCTGTACCGTCCCGGACTCACCCGTGGTGCGTTTGCGGTCTGACCTCTTTGCGTCCGTGGTGGCCATGTTCGCGGGACCCTGCTCCTGGATTTCCAGTGCCTTGAACGGGATGGCAACCTTCTTTTCCCCGATACCGAGGAAACCACCGACGCCGACAATCACTGCAGCGATGTTTCCGTCGCGCTCGACAACAATGTCGTCGATCTCGCCGATGCTCTCGTTGTTGGCACCGTAAACGGTGGTGCCACGAAGATCTGAACCATGATGTGGTTTGGACTTGCCGAAGCAAGCGGCTGGGCGGCCTTCTGCCCCACCTGACGAGACGGACGCTGAGCGTGCTGATCGTGCGCAGCACCACCGCCGGGGGCCTGACCGACCTGTGCCGGATTTTGCGGCAGAGCCTGCGCGTGCTGCAGGTGTTGCTGCAGGACGGGCAGAGTCTTCTGAGCCCAGGAAGTCAGTCGAGATGCGTCGTCGCTTTTGGCGTAGTCAGTGAACAGCTTCACTGCGTTCTGATGAGCTTCGATCTGCTGCGCGCGGTAGAGCTGGTAAAACTGACGACCGTCTGCCGACTGGAGCTTCTCGAGCTTCTGCCGATGCTGCGCGTCCATCTCGGCGGGAATCTGCAGTCCCGGGATGCCTTGCGCCATCAACTTGAGCTCGTTGCTAGTCTGGTATGGTCATCGACCATCTTTCTCGCGAACTGCTGGATTGCGTCATCCTTCAATTTGTCGAGGGCAAGCTTGTTCGATTGAATTTCGAACATGTCCGAGATCGCGACATTTTCGACGAACTGCCTAGCTGCAGCCGACGGGCCGGTCTGGTCGTTCTTCGACGGCGATTGCGCCCCTGTCTGTGCATAGGTCGGAACGGCTAACGCAAGGCAGCTGGCAAGGATCATGCCGTATTTCATGCTGGCCTCCTTCTATAAGCGGCGTGGTGGTAATCCTTCGGCCTAACTCGAAGGAAAGTGCCTTGTTCCTCCGTGAGCAGATGGGAGGCAAGGGCGTCGCGGCTCTGGAACAAAGAAACGCGAGCTGCAGTTGGCGCAATGCAGCAATCGTGCATATCGGAATCAGACCGGCCCCAGAATTCTGCCATAGCCGGGAAGGCCTAGCCGATCGCGGCTGGCGTCGTGACGGCGGGCGTTGCTGCCGCCCTCTTAAATGGTGGCTGGCGAACAAAGCCGAACTACGCCCAAGCCAATCTCATCGCTGATGCGATGAAGAAACTCGGCCGTTCAAGGCCGCAAAGCCAGTTAAAGGGCAACTGCGGAGGCATCAACAGGTGCCGCCAGAGGCGAGTGATCGACTCAACCATCGCGAACCGGGCAGGCATTAAGTTTTTGTACCGGCTGTTGGCGTGATGCAGGCGATGACGTTGCCTTGTTCAGCCGGCCCGGCCTGCCGCAGTCCTAGGAAACGCTACATTAGGCTATAGCCGCATTCGACGGTCGATTAAGCGGACTGCGCAACGCCTTCGACCGGAGAGCAATATAGCCCTTACTTTGCGATACACCGCCAGAAAGGCTTGGGCTTGTTCGTCCACACCCTCGTTTGAGCGTAACAGTTTGAGGAAACGTCTTGCGTAATCCTCGATCCCGTCCAATGCTGGGTTGGTCCGCTTCGTATCAAAAACGCGGCCCCTCGCCGTTTGCCCGTCGGTCGCCTATCCAAACCTGAGTTTCAGGACGGTAAGCGCGGCAGCCAGCGCAGCAGCGATCACGTTGGCGAGGATGATCACAATGTCGCTCTGCGTGAACCCGTAAGCCACCCACAGGGCAAGCCCAGCGGTCAGCAGCAATGCCATACGAAGGGAGATATCGGCCGCTTCCCGCCTCCGCCATGTTTTCCATACCTGTGGCGCATTGGCGGCGGTAGTCAACGCCGCTGCCATGAGCCCGATCAGCGTGACGGCGTTCAAGCAAGGCCTCATTTCTTGAAATTGGGATCGCGCTTAGAGCGGACCACAGAGGGGTCTTCGTAAAAGCGGCCTTTGGTGTTCGGCAGTTTCTTTTTGACGGTTTTCTTTGCTTTCGAATGTTTCGGCATGTCGTTCGTCCTTTAGAGACGGGCAGGTCGGCGCCCACTAAGCGAACCCTTGCGGGAACATCATCACCTTCACATAACCAGCCAATTTGTCCCGGAAGGTTTTGTATCGCAAGCCCAGACCCATCGCGATCACCTTCCACTGGCTGCATCAGCCGTGTTCTAATTGCCGTATCCTTGGGGTCCTGTCCCGACGTATAAAGCCAAAGACAGCCCGGTCCGGAACAAGTCCCGAACCGGGCAGGCGGCTTTAACGGAAGGTCTATACGACCGAGGCCGGCCTTCGTGCCACGGACATCAGCGGCTGAGCGACCTGGTCGAGGAGTTGATCGGCATTCTGCTCTTCGCCGAGCGACTGCGTCATCAGATGCACAATGACCGGCTGATGAAGCTGGAGGGCGAGATTCCTGGCAGCGGTGTAGGCAGCGATCTCATAATGCTCCACGCGCTGCGCTGCGCCGATAAGGGCAAGGTCTGCGGACGCATCGTCCTTTGCCTTGCCTTCATCCATCACGTCCTCGCCTTCTTCGA